>Ga0196971_1001177_pt1 | contig 12814 bp, 11 predicted proteins | sample S1v_1013CmetaG_FD_148660 | JGI IMG/M metagenome (GOLD analysis project Ga0196971, IMG submission 148660) | Soil microbial communities from Anza Borrego desert, Southern California, United States - S1+v_10-13C | ecosystem: Environmental > Terrestrial > Soil > Desert | place: USA: California... | reverse complement strand
TGAGCATGAGCACGCCTGTTGATGCCGGCGAGAGCAGGCTTTCCGAAGGACTTCCCGCCCCGGAACTCAGCGGCGTTCCGGGCGAGCCGGGGCGTACGAGAGGGGGGCGCTTCCCCAGTCTCGAAGACGTGCAGAGGGCGGCGGAGAGAACTGAGAAGCGCTTCCCCAGTCTCGAAGACGCGCAGAGGGCGGCAGAGAGAACCGAGAAGCGCTTCCCCAGCCTTGAGGACATCCAGAGTCGGGGGACATACGTCTCTGGCTTCGGGAAGGTCCCGTCGTACGCGGGAGAGTTCCCGTCTCCCCGGCCACGACTCATGAACTACACGCCGGCCCGGAGTGGCGAGCATCCCGACTCCTGGTACCCACCGAGCGAGGTTCGCGGATGGCTTCGGGATGCTGCGGCGTACAACGATGTACCGCTGGAGCTCGCTGCCGCGATCCTGCAACAGGAGAACCCGGTGAATGCCCCCTTGTACCGGAAGGTCGGTCAGTTCGCGGAACGAACGCTAACGACCGCCGCTGCCGAGCTGGATGAAGTCGCGTTTGACCTCGTCCCTGATAAGGTTGCGGGAGGCTCCTCAGGGTTCGCGAATATGTCCCGGCGCACGCTCCGAGGCGCCGCGGCATACGTGGAGAACGTGCTCGGTTACAAAGCCATACCCGACGACGTCTCGTCACGGCGTGACGGTCGCCTCACGGTCAATGCCCAGATTCCGGGAGCGGACTGGCGCAATGACCTGTACTTCATGACAGCACACCTCCGGCAACTGATCGATGTGACCACCGGCACGACCGGGTATACGGGGCCGCTGACACGAACGCAGGTCGAGAGAGTCGCTGCCGCCTACAACGGAAGGGGCCCGCTCGCGGTCAAGTACGGCCAGGACACAGTCGCTCGTATCGATCGCGCAGCCGCGGGCACCGTGCCGCTCTACTTCTACGAGAGGTAGCACCATGCGCTGGAAGAGGTGGAAGACCGGGCTATGGGCGGTCGTTCTCGTCTTGGTAGGAGGGTGCACCGCTCTCTTCCTGTCGGCGGTGGGGGCCTGCGAGGTCCAGGCGGGCAACCCGTACGAGAAGGACGGTATCTGCTTCGCCAGAAGTCTGCCCGGGGCGACGTCCAGATTCGTCGCCTTCACGCCGGTCTCGTGCATCGATTCAGCACGCGCGATGGGCGAAGCTGTGGGGGCCGACTACGGTACACTTCGGTTTGAAGATGTCGATGGCGACGGCCGGCCGGAGGCCGTCATTGAGTCATCGGCGTTTCGGTGTCGCTGGGGAGTCGCGCCCTGCTACGACGCGTATCGGATCGTGCTGAGAGTGTGCCCATCCTGCGCTGTTCCAGTTCAGGAGGTGGACAGGGTCTTCTTGAAGGAACTGACCGTAGATGACTCGACTCCGAGTCCTGGTGTCCGGTGACGAGTAGGAGGAAGATGACTTGCGGCAGCGTTGCTGTGAGCTTGAGCGCGCTTACGGTGGTGGCATCGCTAGCGAGCGCCCGGATGGGGTTCCCTGTTCCCGTTCCCGCGCGCTGTAGAGCGAGCGGGAACCGGAAGCGGGAAGTGGTCACCGCACGGCGAGGCGGTAGCCGTCAGGGGAGCGCACAAGCTCGCCGGCGGCGCTGAGGGCCGCGAGGCGCGCGTGGAGGGTGGCGTTGCGGATCCGCAGGCTGGCGCGCAGCGCGGCGAGTGTGGTCGGGCCGTCGGCATCAGCAAGGGCGCGGGTGATGCGCTCGTCCACCGAGGCGGTAGGCGCCGACGTCTCGCGAGCAGCGCCGCGATCGACCACCTCGAGCGCGAGCGCCTCGCCGCGCTGGGCGAGCTCGATAGAGATGGCGGGCACGGAGGGCGCGGCGCGATGCTCGACGGTGAGGGTGAGATTGTCGCCTTGGCGGCGGAGGTAGAGGTTCGAGTCGCCCCAGGCGTGAAACTCGGAGGAGCCGCGTAGGGCCTGGCCGGCGCGTGCCCGGCCGCCGCCCTTCTTGGCGTGGTGCACGAGGGCGACGGCGACCCCGTGCCGCCGCTGGAGCTCACGCAGGTAGGCGAGGAGCGGTGCCACCTCGCCGGAGGCGTTCTCGTCGATGCGGTGCAGGCGCACGAAGGGATCGAGGACGAGCAGTCGTGGGCCGTGCTTGGCCACGGTCTCCTCGAGGCTCGCGCGGTCGGCCTCGAGGTCGAGGCGGACGGTGGGCGCGGTGATCACCTGGACGTCGACGTCCCGGAGGGCCACGCCGGCCGCGGCACAGATCCCCTCGAGCCTGCGGCGCACGACGTGGAGCGCGTCCTCGGCGGCGTACAGCAGCACGCGGCCGGCGCGCGTCACCGGGAAGCGGCGCAGGCAGGGCGTGCCGGCCGCCACCGACACGGCCAGATCGAGCGCGAGGAAGGACTTGCAGCACTTGGGCTCGCCGCCGACGATGCCGACCGCCTCCTCTGCCCAGAGCCCCGTGACGAGCCAGCGCCGCTCCTCGGCGCGGGCTGCGAGGCGGTGCGCGGGCTCCACGGGGAGGAGGCTCACCGACGGCGGCCCGCGGCCTTCGCCTCGGCCGGCGCCGGTGGGGCGAAGGTCTCGAGGAAGAGCTTCTCGTCGATCTGCCGGGCCTCGCGCTGGGCGGCCACCGCGAGGAGCTCGCCGGCCATGTTCATGAGGGCGCGGAGGTTTCCCTGGGCGTGGTCGCAGATCGTCGCGATGAGCTCGGGCGTCATGAGCTTCGGGGCGCCAGCCTTCGCCATGGCGTGACGCAGGGTGTCGGCCAGCTCCTCGGCCGAGGCGCGATCGAGGGCCAGCCGGACGCGCATCCGGCTCCCGAGCGGGAGGAGCTCGTCGGAGCGGAAGCGCTCGACGAGCCGCCCGTCGCCGGCGAGCACCACGGTGAGGAGGATGTGCGAGTCGAGCCGGGTCGAGGAGAGCAGCCGCAGCTCGGCGAGCACGAGCGGGAGCATCTCCTGCGCCTCATCCACGATGAGCACCGGCCGCGAGAGGGATGCATCGATGTGCGTCTGCCAGCGGTCGCGCAGGACCTTCGAGCCGCCCCAGCGATTGTGCGGATGCAGCTCGACGCCGAAGAGGTCGCCCATCTCCCGGTAGAAGTCGGCGAGCCCGGCCTGGGGGCGGGTGAGTACGCCCACCTTCACGTCGCGCTGGGCGGAGAGCCGCTCGGCGAGGATGCGCAGCGTCACCGACTTGCCGGTGCCCGGGTCGCCGGTGACGAGGGCGAAGCCGCCCTCGCCCGCGAGTTGCTCGACCCGCCAGCAGAAGGACTCGATGCGCGGGGTCGGGTGGAGAGCTTCGACAGGCACGTCGGGAGAGAAGGGGTTCCACTTGAGGCCGTATAGCGAGAGGAGCTTCTTGTTCATGAGTCGTCTCCTTCATCCTTGGGGAGGTAGGCGGGCGGGAGCCCGGTCGCTGCCTGCTTCTCGAGGAGCTCGGCGAGGAGAGGCGGGAGCCCGGTGGCGGGCGCGACGCTCGGGATCGTCGCCACCGGCTCCAGCGGACGGCGCTCGCCGCTCGCGTTCCGCTCCTTGTCCTGCGGGTAGAGCCGGCAGAGCACCTTCTCCGTCTGCTTATCCACGAGGTGGACCTGTGAAAGGTCCCAGCTCGCGTAGCGGATCGCGACGCGCTCGAGGTGCCGGTAGCGGCCCGGGATCTCGAAACGGCGGCTCTCGAGGGAGATGGTCCCGTCGCTCCTCCGCTGGCTGCGTTCCTCGGTCTTCGTGAAAGCGAGCCGGAGCGCCGCGCTGTCGGGGCTCGGCCGCGAGACGTCGGGGCCGGCGAGGAAACGGGTGATGGGCGCCACCCCGATCTCGGAGTGGATCTTCCGGTTGTACTCGTGCTCCACCCACGCCTGCGTGGCGTCGTTCAGGGCGCCGAGGGTGAGGTCCGGGACATCCTCCAGCATCGCGAGGAGCCTCCCCTCTACCTGGGCCCAGAAGTTCTCCTGCTTACCGTTCTGGTACGGGGAGTGCGGCAGGGTGGTCTCGTGGATCACGCCGAGGCGGGCCAGCCCTTCCCGGATCTCGTCCGCCGTCATGGCACCGCCGTTGTCGCTCATCGCCGACCGTGGCAGCCCTCGCTTCTGGAAGGCCTGCGAAAGCCCATGGGCGACGTTCTCGGCGTCCTCTGCGAGGTACCACTGGAGGTGACAGGCGGCACGCGAGCAGTCGTCGAGGACGCCGAAGAGGATCGGCACCACCAGCTCGCCCTTCGGCGTCAGCACCTTCTTCGAGCCGGAGTGGCAGTCCCAGTGCCACAGGCCGTTCACGTAGGCCGCCTCGTAGCTGCGCACCTCCAGGTGGTCCAGGCGCGCCTCCGCCGCGATCGCGCCGGGCGTCCGCGCCGAGGTGAGCCTCGGGCGCCGGAGGAGCCCCTGTGCCTTCATGTAGCGCCGGACGGTGGAGTAGGACGGCACCACCACCTCCGGCCGCACCTTCGCCAGGGCGACGAGGTTGTCGTAGTGGAGCTGGACGCTCCAGCCCTTGTGCGCCCCGTACTGCGCGAGCAGCGCCTGCCGCACCGGGTCGGCCATGGCGGCCTGCTGGCCGGCGTCCTTGCGCACTCTCTTCCGCAGCACGCCAACCGGGTCGTGCCGCTCCCGGAGCGCCTGGTAGTACCAGCGCTCAACGGTCGACACGCCGAAGCGAGCGGGCTCGTCCGTGACGGGGTGGCGCCAGGTCCGCCCGGCCAGCTTCTCGAGTTCGACACCCAGCTCCCCACGCGGCGGGGGTGAGGCGAGCAGGTGCCCCACCACCGAGAAGCGGAGGTGCGCCCATGCCTGGTGAATCGACGGCTTTCGACTCTTCGTCACATCGCGCTCCCGCCAGCGAAGGAGCGCGCACCCTACTCGGCCGCCAGCCCGCTGATCGACGGGCGTCTTCTGCGGATCCGCAGCGACCCTCAGCCAGCCTGCGCGAGCCCCGCCCCGCCGGTGATCGGCAAGAGGAAGCGCAGAAGCGCCAGCAGGCGGCCCTCGGTGGTGCCCGCGAAGCGTTCGAGGAGCGAGGCTGGCAGGAGGTCGCGCTCGACCGGCGGCATGAAGGCTGCGGTCGCCGCCTTCCAGAATGGGCTCTCGGCGAAGGCCTCCCGCCACCACGCTCGCCACCGCTCCACCGTCCGCCGGCTCACGCCGAGGTGTTCCCGCAGCTTCCTCATCCGCGCCGGCGTCGCCCCGTGCCGCATCGCCGAGACCACCGCGACGACGGCGCTCCAGTAGACCTTCCGCCCGAGGAAGCGCAGCGAGGGAGGCGTGTGCCGCTTGCGGCACTTGGCACAGCAAAGGCTGAAGCGGACGTCTGCATCCTCGCCTACGCCACTCGGGCCGCCTCGGGGCTTGCGCCCGAAGTCGGCAGCGTGGAGCGCCTTGCCGCACTTCCTGCATGCCCTCGACCGCATCTCGTCGAGCAGCGCGCGGTCCATCCTCAGCTTCATCGCGTAGAATCTCGGGTCGCGTAGCAGGGCGAGCAGCATGGCTTCTCTTCCTCTCCTGGAGTCTGGACGTCGATGGCCAAGACCGGGCGCAATGATCCCTGCCCATGCGGCAGCGGCAAGAAGTACAAGCTCTGCTGCCTGCACAACGACGACGCTGCCGCCTGGGCAGCCGCCGAGACCAAGAAGGCCGCTGCCGCCGAGCGCGCCAGGGCCTTCTTCCATGAGCTCGGAGAGCAGATGGCGGACGGAGAACTCGACGAGGCATCCAACGCCGTCGTCGACCTCGTCCACGCCGGCAAGCTCGACGAGGCGGAGGCCGCCGCCAACGACCTCCTCGTCCGTTTCCCGGAGGTCTACGACGGCTACGACCGCCTCGGCATGGTCGCCGAGGCGCGCGGCGACAAGAAGCTCGCCGCTGCCCACTACCGCAAGGTGATCGAGTTCACCCAGCAACACCCCGGGCTGACCGCTCCCGAGCTCGTCGCCAACTACCAGAAGATGATCGACGAGCTCGACCCGCCCTCCAGCACCTGAGCGACGGTCTCTCTCTTCGAGGGGCTACTTCCCGGCTCCCTCACCGTCCGTGCTCAGGAACCCGGGTCCGGCCATCAGGGAGGGTGCGCGTGCTCACGGCGCCGCTCAGCGCGGATGCTCTCGCGGCGATCAGCCGCGAGATCGACAATGCCACGGCGGAGATGTAGTGTCCACCCTCTGTCAAGACAGTGCCGCCGGCGGAAATCGGGCGGGTTGAGCGGCACGGTCCTCGCTTGCTACGCAGCCTCCTCGACGGCGATCCCGAGCTTCTCGGCTCGGTACTCGGCCGGCGTCCTCCAGCCCAGCGCCTGATGCGGGCGCTCGGTGTTGTAGCGGCGCTGCCACGCGAGGAGCGCCTCCCGCAGTTCGTCGGCGGTCTCCCAGTCGCGCAGCCAGACGACCTCCTCCTTCATCGTCCGGATCACGCGCTCGGCGACGGCGTTGCCGGTCGGCCGGCCCACGGGCGCGAAGGTGTGCACGAGGCCCCACTTCGCGACGAGCGCGGCGCAGTCGGCGCCGGTGTACTGCGGGCCGTGGTCGGTCCGCAGCTCGACGCCCCCCGGCACGTACCTGGGCTCGCCGAACGCCTCGCGCAGAGCCTGCTCGACCGAGGCGAGCACCGCGGGGCCGTGCTGGTCCTCGGTGACTGTGAGCCCGAGCACGCTGCGGCAGCCGCAGTCGATGGTGGGTACCACGGCCACCCAGCCGTCCCACTTCGTCCAGACGGTGGTCAGGTCGCCGCCGAATCGGCGGTTCGGCTCGGGGACCGCCACGTGACCGCGGGTGGTCTCGCCAGGCTCGCGGTCGCGCGCCAGGACGAGCCCGTTCGCCCGCATGAGCGCGTGGACGCGCTTCCTCGACACCTTGAGCCCGTTGCGCTTCAGCGTCGCCCAGACCTTGCGCACACCCCAGGCCGGCTCGGCCTTGATCACCTCGCGGATCGCGGCGAGCGCGACCTCGCTCGACGTGTGACGCGGTGCCCGCCGGATCGCGACCACCTTCGCCGCCGGAGGCGCCTTCTTCGCGGCGTAATACGCCGCCCGCGAGATCCCGAACGCTTCGCAGAGCTGGGTCACGGTTGCCACGCCCGCCGAGGTCTCCCTGCTCATCTCCGCGACCTCGCGGGCCGAGAAGGGCGGGGCGTGATCCCCATCGCCTTCTGCAGCAGCGTCACCTGGATCTGCGCGTTCAGCGCCGTCTCGCGCAGCACCGTGTTCTCGGACTCCAGTTCGAGCTCGCGCGCGGACTTGCCCGTCCCTTGCTTCAGCGCCGCGTCGATGCCCGCGAGCGCGTCCTCGCGCCAACCCTCGACCGTCTGCGGCAGCACGCCGAAGCGCATCGCGACCTGGTCCACCGTCGCCTTGCCGCCGAGGAGCTCGAGCACGGCTCGCCGGCGATCCTCTGCGCTGCGCCGCCCAGGGCGGCCTCGCACGTTCTCCGGCGGAGCGGCCTCCGCTGAACCAGCACTCGCAGTAACCTTGGTGTCTTTCTTCACGAGCTGCCTTCTACCCGATCCGCGCCTCGTTTATCGACCCGAGCAGTGTCAACCTCGGCGAGGGGAACACCGTAAATGCCACGGCGGAGAGCCTCAAGAGGTGCGAGGAGTGCGGCGCCCCCGGACAAACCTGCGATCCGGGTGGGCGCGGCTGGATCGAGACCCTCTGCCCTCGGTGTCTCGTGGCGGAGGACGTCAAATCGAAAGCTCTGATGGTCGAGCGGCAGCGGGAGGACGCCGAGGCGGATGCCGCGGAACTGGCCGAAAACGAGGAGCTCGCCAACAACAGTCCGGAGTACCGCGAGTACGTCGAGAAGTACGTCTACCCGAACTCCAGGAAACGGGGTCCTACCGGCGCGTAAGCTAACTTAGCTGCCTCGTGCTGTGGCACGTGGCGTGGGGCATCGCGTAGCGCTCCCCGAGCTGCCTGCAGCGGTACCCCGGTTCCTGGACGTGCTGATCGCTCCGGTGCAGCGGGCCGAAGCCGCGCGCCCAAGCGCGAGCGTCTCCGTCTCAGCCGACGGGTTCCGGCGCCTTCTTCAGCTCTGCATCGTGACCAGCGATCTGCCTCTCAGCCCACTCTCGCACGTCGATAGACTTCGCTTCCATCGCCCGCTCGATCGCGAGCGATTCTCGGTACTCCGCGGCCGCGGCGGTTAGGGTCCATGAAGCCTGGCAGCCCATCCTCTCTACGGCGTCGCGAATATCGTGAATCCCGACGCGGAAGAACTCCTTCCGTGGATTCACCTTGTTGACTTGACCATTCACGAACAGGCGATGTAGCGCACTCTCGAGCGCCGGAGCGTCCTCGCTGCGGATCATCGCGTGCACGTCGAAGTCGAACGGAACGCTCGCGTCCCCCAGCTCCTTGATGCGGTCCTGAGGGTCGAGACGGCGCGTGAGTCCGATCTTGTAGACATTCTCGCCGAGGGAGCCGATGTTCGAGATCACGTAGACGTGGCCGGCGCGAGTTTGCTGGGCCATCGAGAGAGCGCGCTGGTTCTTCTCCTCGGCGAGGCGGAGCCGCTCGTTGACCTCCACGAGTTGCTTCTCGTACTTCGCCTTCTGAGCATCACTCGCCTGGTCGAACTCTGCCTGCACTTTCTCTCTGAGCCGCTTGAGCGTCTCCTCCTCCTTCGCGGCCTCCTTCATCGCCCGCTCGTACTCCCGCTGTGCTCGCTCTTCCTCCCGGATGCGTTCGCGGATGAGCCTCTGCTCCTCCTTCTCCTTCTCTTTCAGCTCCTTCACGACGACCGCCCACTTGAGCTCCTGGAGGCGCGCGTCGAGGTACTCCTCGGTGATCCGGGCATCCCGGAACGCCTTTCCGTTCAGGTTCACCAGGGTGAAGGCGTCCTTGATCTTCTGTTCGAGTGTCCCGAAGTTGTCCTGTCGCGTCGACGCCAGAACGGAGTCCACCTTGCCGTTGAAAGCGTCGACAACGAAGTCGATGGCAAAGCCGCGACGGTTCGCCTCTACGTAGTCGCACGTCGCCGCGGTGACGTTCTTGACCATGGCGCGGGTGCGTTCGCGGGCGGCCTTGAGCTTCGCCCCCGCCTCGGTGAAGCCGAAGTCTTCTGCCAGTTCGTCGAGCAGGCTGAACGTGGGGACGATGTACCGATCACCGTACCCCTCGATGACGTTCTGCATGGCGCGCGCAACCTGCGTATAGCGATCGGCGTTGTCCTTCGCCTCCAGGGCATCTCCGGCGATCGCCTCGGCCTTCTGTCGTGCTTCGTCAACGATACGGCGCGCCTCAGCTCTCGCCTCGTCCACGATGGCCGTGGCCCTCGCTCGCAGCTCCGCGGCCTCCGCGCTGGCCCGCTTGCGTTCTTCGCTCGCCGCCGTGGCCGCCGTAGTTGCGTTTGCTTCGGACTCTGCCGCTAAAGCGCTAGCTCGTTGGGAAGCCTCTGCGAGAAGCCTCGCGGCTTGTGCGTCGGCATCGCTTCGCACTCTGGCAGCCGCGGCGTTCGCCGCGTTAGTCAGCTTCTGCGCCTCCGCTTTGGCGGCCGCAGTGAGTTGAGTCGCGTACTCCTCGGCTTTCTGGATCGCCTCGTACTTAGCGAGCGCGTCAACGCGGCTCTGAAGTGTGGAGGTGCGCTGCCCCAGCGTCCGGGCCCGGACCACAAGCCAGAGCATCGCGGCAGCCGAAAGGCCCAACAGGACGACAAAGCTGATCGTGATCGGTGTCAAGCGCCCCTCCCGCACAGCCGAGGCTATCACGAGCAGAGGACTTCGGACGCTGCACTCTTCTCGCACTGCATGCGACCTTCACTGATAGAGGTAGTCCCGGAAGCTGGGGACTCGAGTGCCATGAACACAGCCGAAGAGGTGATGCAGGCGACACGTCGCGCCCGCTACCCTGTGTCCGAGCGAGGCGTACAATCGGCTCGCTGTCAAGGCGAGGGGACCGATGATCTCGAGCGGACCGCAGCGCCCATCCTCCGTGGCAAGCCGCACGCTGACCCTGTACGTGTCCCCCCAGGACGGCGGCACAGCGTGGCGCCACCTGCTCGCCGAAGGCGAGGCGAGCGCCGGGGTCGAACCGGTCGGCCCCGTTGGACTCGCCCGCCGGATTGGGCGCCTCATCGGAATACCTGCCGAGGAGGCGACGTCACCGGAGCGGCTCGCCGCCTACGGCCTGCGGCTTGACACCCACGACGACGGCTCGCGTTCCTATTCGGAGTCCCGCAAGCAAGATCCATTCGGAGTAGCCAGTTACCTGCTCGGCCTGCGCGACTCACTCCGGCTCCACGGCTGGGATCGGCGGGCGCTCGACGGGACCGCACGGCTTTCGGATCTCGCTGCGATCGAGCAACTCGATCCGCCGCTTCCACCCGGCCTCCCCGATAGGATCGCTGAGCTGGCACTAGGTGTGCTGGCCGCCGGCAAGCTCCCGTACCCGATTCACATCGAACTCTGCGCACCTCGCCGTGCCTTCCCTCCACTCTTCAGGACACTCCTTGACGCTCTCGCGGCGGCGGGCGCCGCCATTCGTGAGAGCGACCAGACCGCCGCGCTTGCGCCAGCCGACACCGACCTGGGCGTCGTGCAACGCGCCCTCCTTGGCACCCAACAAGAGTTCCCCGCCCTGAAGGGCGACGGTACCTTCTTGCTTCTCGAGGCGGACACCCCGCTTGAGGCTGCTGAGCTTACCGCGTCCCTCGCCCGGTCTCGGCCGCTGCAGAGTGCGACCTTCGTCGTTGCCACCGATCCTGTAACGCTCGACGCAGCCCTCGCGCGCCAAGGCCTGCCGACCCTCGGAGTCCCGACCGCTTCGCGTCTGCGGCCGCACATGCAGGTGCTCCCGCTCCGGCTTTCCCTCGCATTCGCGCCCCAGGACCCGTTCCGCACCGCAGAGCTGCTGCTGGTGCCGGGCGGCCCACTCCCGGGTCACGCGCGACGAGCTCTCCTTGAGGCCCTCAATGCGATGCCCGGCGTCGGCTCGCCGAGATGGCTCGAGGCGATCGAGAAGGCGGTCGCCGCTGAGGTGGCTCGCTCCGGCATGGAGGGGAAGGACGCACTTGCGGCGACCGCTGCGGGCGCGGCATTGCGCGAGCGAATCGCCGACTGGTTCGGGGGCGAGTTGTATTCGCCAACTGCTGGCATCCCGGCACCCGCGGCAGCGGCTCTTTGCGCCAGGGTGGCCACCTGGGCCAGCGGTCGTGCGAAGGGCGCGATCGACCGCATCGCTTTCGACCCCGGTTCGGATAACGTGGACGACTCCGTGCTGTGGGGCCATGCCGCCGCCGTCGCGCGAACGCTCGAGCAGCTCCTCGTCGCGCGGCCGCCGGGCGAGCAAATTCAGCAGCAGTCTCTCATGCGGCTCCATGAGATGGCCGTGGGCAGCGGTTCAGAGCTCGCAGCCTTCGATGACGAGAGTGGCCGTCCGGCGGTGGCTCGCCACCCCGCCGGCGTGACGACCCCGTGCACGGAAACGCTCTGGTGGGGGTTCGTCGGAGATGCGGAAGAGGGGCCCGCCCCGGATCCATGGACGGCCGCGGAGCGAGGGGCGATTCAGCGCGCAGGCGTTGCACTCCCCGTTCCCGGTGAGCTGCGCGCCCTAGAGGCCGAGGCCTGGAGACGCCCGATCCTCTCCGCACGCGAGCGGGTAACCCTGGTCCGATGGCGGCTCACCGGCACTGAGACTGCCGGTCCTCATCCGTTCCTTGACGAGCTCTCTTGCCACTTTGCTGATGGCATGCTGGGACGGTGCACCGTAACGTCGGAGCGCCAGCTTAGTGGAGCAGGCTTCACCTGGCTAACGGCCACCGTCGAGGTCGCGCCTGCAACGACCATGGTCCAACGGCCGGCCTGGAGAGTTCCAGCGCAGACGGTGATGCCCGCGGGAACTCTGTCGTCTACGTCCCTAGAGTCCTTCCTTGGTTGCCCGTTCAAGTGGGTGCTCAACTACCAGGCCCAGCTAAGGCCCGGCGAGGGCGTGAACCTTCCGGAGGGCAACCGGCTCCTCGGCGACTTTGCTCACCGCGTCCTCCAAGACATGCTCTGTGGAACGCAGAGGCTCGACTTCTCCACGGCCGCGCCCGAGGAAGCCCGCGCGTGGGCGCTGAAGGCGTTCGATGCGCGCGTGGGACAGGAGGCGGCCCAGCTTGTCCGGCGCGGAGGCGAGGTCGAGCTCGACCGCGCACGCACTCTGGTCGGGACTGCAGCGGTTTCTCTCCTGGTCTTCCTGAAGCGCGCCGGCTGGAGGCCGGTCGAGGCGGAGCGCGAGGTGAAGGGAACCTTCGCCGGACTCGCCGCCGCCGGATACGTTGACCTCGTCGTCGAGAAGGAGGGCACCGAGGCGGTTGTCGACCTCAAGCTCTCAGGCCTTCGGTACCGCCAGGAGGAACTCGAAAAGGGCCAAGCGCTCCAGATCGCGCTCTATGCATCCCTCCTCGGCAACGGAAGCACGAAGCTGCCCCCGACCGGCTTCTTTATCCTCGAAGATGGGCAGTTCCTAACGACGGACGCCAAGGCCTTCCCCGGCTCGACTGTCGTTGATGGCCCCGGAATCGAGGCGACGCTGAGGGGCTCGGAAGAGGAATTCCGGTACTGGCAGAGGGTCCTCTCGGCGGGGCTCGTCCCCTCCAAGCAGGAGGGCATCGGCTGGGAGGCTGCCGTCTTCTCCGTCGCTGGGCGGCCACCTGACGAGGCCTCTCTGGCGCGGCGCCCGCCCCCGTGCCGGTACTGCGATTTCAAGCCTCTGTGCGTACCGCCAGCGCCAACGGACGAGGAGGTGACAGCCTGACCGATCCCCCCATTTCGCCAGCGCGTGTCTTCACGACGGGTGCTGGCGAGGGAGTTGCGTTCGACCCCGGGAAGCTGTCACGGATCCAGGCAAGCTTGCAGCGCCAGGGCGTC
>Ga0196971_1001175_pt1 | contig 12831 bp, 10 predicted proteins | sample S1v_1013CmetaG_FD_148660 | JGI IMG/M metagenome (GOLD analysis project Ga0196971, IMG submission 148660) | Soil microbial communities from Anza Borrego desert, Southern California, United States - S1+v_10-13C | ecosystem: Environmental > Terrestrial > Soil > Desert | place: USA: California... | reverse complement strand
CCGCACCCCGCCGCCCCGCACCACGCCGCCCGGCACCACGCCACCCGGCACCACGCCGCCTGGCGGCAACTAACTGGCACCTGAACGAGAGACCGGGCAGAGGCCGCTGCGGCCACTGCCCGGTCTTTTCGTTCGGCCCCGTCGAAATCTTGTGATACTCCTATCCAAAAATGGCAGTTTATGCTATACTAGCAAATACCAGTCCAGAGTCGGCAGGCGAGAGGAGGAGCCCTATGGCAAGACTGCGGGAACTGGTACCTGGGTGTCGGGTAGTCACACGGTCGGGATTCAGCGGTACGGTGGTGGGTACAGCCAGGTTAGTCGACGTAAACGTAGTACTGGTAGACCTGGACTTGCTGTCCGGGGAAGAGCGGAACCCTGTGGTCGTTTTTCCGGAAAACCTGACCCCCGTGTCGCGTGAGGCGGCGCAGCAGACGGGCGTGCCGCAAGCAAACGTAGGGTAATTCATACAACCGACAATGAGCTACACAAGACGGAGGGGGCGTTACGCCCCCTCCTCTCCGTTGGCCCCCCTTATCAGAGACCCATATGCCCCATAACCGACGCTGCCAACTCTTCGGCCATGGCGGCCTGTGAGACGGGCTGCGTCAGCTGGGCTACCCAGACCTCCCCGTGCTCCTGGAGCACGGCCTCCAGCGCACCCACCACAGCCGGGTCGAACTGGGTGCCGGCGCACCGGTGCAGCTCCCGGAGCGCTGCCTCCACGGGCCGGGCCTTGCGGTAGGGGCGGTCCGACGTGAGCGTGTCGAACGCATCGGCCACGCCAATGATGCGGGCCTCCAGCAGAATGGCATCGCCCTTCAGCCGGCGGGGGTAGCCGCCCCCATCGATCCACTCGTGGTGCTGGCGCACAATCTCGGCCACGGAGGCCAGGCTATGAACCTGGCTGGTGATGCGGTAGCCGATTTCGGCATGGGCCTGCATGATCAGCCGCTCATGGGCGTCCAGCGGGCCATGCTTGGCCAGAATCGCCTCCGGAATCCCCACCTTGCCAATGTCGTGCAGCAAAGCCGCCCGGCGCAGCCGGTCAAGCCGGTCTTCCGGCATGGAGAGCCGCTCGCCAATGGCGACCGAATACAGGGCCACACGGGCCGAGTGCCCGAAGGTATATCGGTCCCGGGCGTCCAGGACGGAGCCGAGAGTCTGGATCAACTCGTCGTTGGTCGCTTTCAGTTCAGCGTTCACTTCGGCCAACTCACCGTTGGCCCGTTTCACTTGCATAACATACGTTTGTGTACGCTCGGCGAAACTCTTGTAGCTGGCCCGCAGCAGAATCAGGGGCGAGAAGAGCAGCACGCCGCCGGCGAAGGTGAGCCCTTCCTGCATGAGATGGCCCAGCAGCAGCCCCACGACGCCCACCACGGCCTGCTGGGCTGCCACCCAGCCGGCGCTGTCGAGCAGCAGGCGCCTGAGCGGCCTGCCGGTGGAGATGCTGATCACCAGAGCCACCAGGAGGCTCTGCATGCCCATGAAGATGGTGACGGCGGCCATGGCGGCCCCTACACCCGCCAGGTCCCACGTGCTGCGCAGACCACCGGCCGCCTCGTAGACCAGCGAAGCCACGTACGCAGAGACGGTAAACAGGCCCGTGTTGAACAGCTGCTTGTACCAGGTGGTGCGGTTCAGAACAAACATGAGTACCGCTTGAAGAAAGGCCACCAGCACCGCTTCGGGGAGACCGAACCGGCCCAGCGCCAGAAAGATGCCGGCCAGCCCCATGGTCAGGATGCGCCGCTCCGAGGCAGGCCGAGTGGGACTGGCTTTGGGATCATACGTGAACAGGTCTACGGCGACCACATGCAGGGCCACCGCTCCCGGCAAGATCAGCACCTGGGGCCACCCGATACGGCCCGCCAGCCCCAGCAGGCCGGCGGCCAGCGCCCCCGCGCCGGCCAAGGCCACCAGCCCGATCAGGACGCAAAAGCCGCAGCTTGATCGCTTCGACTTACACACCCCCCTTCGTCCGCCTTCACTCGCAGATGACTTCCAATATTCGACATCATAGGAACAAAATCCTTTGTCAATTCGCTGGCGGGGCAGAGAGATGATCCGACACAGCAGGGGATGCTGCTTTCATAATCGAACACTTCCATCCCCGAAATCTTGCGCCCCATCCATCTGAGGTGGTCCACATGCTGCTCCGAGACCCCGTGCATGGCGACATTTTCCTGACCGAAACCGAAACCCGGGTGCTGGACACCCGGGAGATGCAGCGCCTGCGGAATATCAAGCAACTAGGTGCGGCCCACCTGGTCTTCCCGGGCTGCGTCCACACTCGGTTCGACCACAGCCTGGGGGCGCTGGCGGCCGCGCACCGCATCCTTGAGAGCCTGCGGCTGCAAGGATTCCATGTGGACCCGAAGGATGCGGAACTGGTGCGTCTGGCCATTCTGGTCCACGACGTGACCCATATTCCTTACGGACACACCTTTGAGGACGAGCGGCAGATCTTCCCCCGCCATGACGAAGGGCCCCGCATGGACTTCTTCTTCGGACCGCAGACGGAGCTTGGCCGCACGCTGGAGGAGTTGGGCGTGGCCGAAGGTGTCCGCGGAATCCTGAAGGGGACGCCGCCCGCCCCGTGGATGGGCCAGGTTGTCTCTTCCACGGTGGATGCGGACCTGCTGGACTACCTGCGGCGGGACTCGTTCTTCGCCGGCCTGCGGCAAGACTACGATGACCGGGTCTTCTCCTACTTCACCCTCGAGCAGGGCCAGCTCCTCATCAACATGGTGAAGCACGGCCTGGACCGCTCGGACGCCCGCACGGAGATTCTGCACCTCCTGCGGATGCGCTACATGCTGACCGAGCGCATCTACCTGCACCACGCCAAGATCGCCGCCGGCGCCATGATCTCCAAGGCCGTGGAGCTGCACACCCGCGGCACTCTGCGGGGCGAGGAGGCGTTCTATGGCCTGGGCGACCAGACGTTCATGGACTTCCTGGCCGGGCTTCCGGGTCCGGCGGTGGCACAGCAGCTGATCGAGGCCGTGGCTTCCCGGCGGCTCTACAAGCGGGCCTACGTGCTCTCAGGCGTCTCGCTCGGCGAGGATCAGGGAGAGTTCATCCGCCGGTACGCCGGTCAGTCTGCTGAGCGGGAAGCGGCGGAGAACGCCATCGCCGCCAAGACGAAGCTGAAGCCGGGCCAGGTGATCTTCTACTGCCCCAAGGCCTCTTTCTTCAAGGAAGTACGGGTGCCGGTAAAGCACAGGCTGGGCATCGGGCCGCTGTACCAGTTCGACTCCAACTCCGGCGAAGTAGGTGCCATGGCCCGCCAGTATGAGTCGCTCTGGCGTGCGTACGTCTTCTGCCCAGCTGAGAAGACTGACGCTGTCCGGCGTGTCTGCGAGAAGCTCTTCGACCACCCCAGTGAATTCAGCCACTAAGGACGCACAAAAACCCCCTGGACGGCCATCATCAAGCCGCACCGGGGGGTTTCCTTTAGCGCTCGTGTGTGAGCGGCACCTCGAAGTAAAACAGCGTCCACCCGGCCTTGCTCTCGCAGCCAATGCGGCCGCCATGCGCCTCCACCAGCTCCTTGGCAATGGCGAGGCCGATGCCCACGCCCGTCTTCACGCCCTTCTTCGCCCGTTCACTCCGAAAGAACCGGTTGAAGATGAAGGGCATGTCCTCCGCCGAAATGCCGCTGCCGGTATTGAGGCAGGTAAACCGGTAGAAGTCCTCGACAATGGCGGTCTGGACCCGGATTTGCCCGCCCTCGTCGGCGTACTGGACGGCGTTTCGCAGCAGGTTCCGCATCACCTGGGCCACGGAATCCGCATGGACCGGCACCAGTTGGTGCTCGGCGGAGAGATCGGCGAAAAGCTTGATACGGCGGGCTTCTGCGTTGGGCCGGGTCATCCGGATCAACTGGTCGGCCAGGCCGTCCAGGTCGGTAGGCGCGAACTCAATGGGCGACTGCCGAAAGGCATCGGCCCTGGCCAACTGGTGCAGGGCGTCCACCAGCCGCACGAGCCGCAGTACCTCTTCGTGGACGGAAGCCAGCGCCTCCTGCTTCGGCTCAATGACCCCGTCCCGCAGGGCCTCCAGGTAGCCCTGGAGGTTGGTCAGCGGCGTGCGGATCTCATGCGCCAGGTTGGAGACCAGTTCCCGCCGCAGCCGCTCGGTGCGCTCCAGCGATTCGGCGAGGGCGTTGATATTGGCGCTCAGCTGCCTGTACTCATCCGAGGCGGAATCGAGGCTGGCCCGGGCACCGTAACTCCCGTGGGCCATCTCTCCCGTGAGGCGCACCACCTCGTGCAGGGGCCGCAGTTCCCTGCGCAGGAAGGCGTAGGTCAGAAGGGTCGCCACGAGGGGCACCGAAAGAAAGATGAGCCAGAGCGATGGTCGCACCAGGGACTGCCCCGTCCCCCAGTGAATCACCACGGCGGAGAGCAGGAAGATCAGGAAGGTCGGGAAGACCGTCTGAAACCAGATGCGCCAAAATGCGCTGGCGAGAATTGCCCCTATCCGGCCCATTCTTCGTTCCCCGCTTCGCGGAACTTGTAGCCCACGCCGCGGATGGTCAGAATCCGCTCCGGCCTGGCCGCATCAAGCTCCACCTTCTGCCGCAGCTTGCCTATGTGCACGTCGATAGTCCGGTCGACCACATACATCTCATCGTAGGCGTAGACCTGGGCCAGCAGCTGCTCGCGGGAGAAGACCCGCCCCGGGAACTCCATAAGGGCGACCAGCAGCTTGAACTCAAAGGCTGTCAAGTAGACCTCTTTCCCTTCGACCTTGACCCGGTGCTTGTCCATGTCGACCTCGATGCCGTGCAGGTTCAGCTTGGGGCGCCGTTCGTTCAGAATGCCTGTCCGCCTGAGAATGGCGCGGACACGTGCGCCCAGCTCCCGGGGGCTGAAGGGCTTGGTCATGTAATCGTCGGCGCCCAGGGAGAGGCCGGCGAGCTTGTCCTCTTCTTCGATCTTGGCCGTCAGCATCAGCACGGGTACGTCGGCCCGCTCCCGCAGCCGCCGGCAGAGCTCGAGGCCCGAAACGTGAGGCAGCATGAGGTCCAGCACCACCAGACACGGCTGCTCCCGGGTGAAGATGTCGAGGACGTGAGCGCCGTCGCCTGCGGAAACCGTGGTGAAACCGTCGCGCTCGAGGTAGAGACAGATCAGCGAGACAATCTTCGGGTCGTCATCCACGACCAGAATCTTGAGATCCTGCTGCATGGGGCGGCCTCCTCCAACGTGATCCGACGCGATACTCTGATACTAGCAATACGGAACAACTACCAGAATATCCTACCAGCGAAATGATGGCGGATAGGTTTTTTGTGCCGGAAACGCACGTAACCACAGGCGGGAAATGGAGGGGACCGGGCACCCGTGCCCGGTCCCCGCTGTTGTTGGAGCCTTATTTCTTGTTCTGGTCGGTGCCGTTACCCTGGAAGGTGTTGTCCAGCCCCGTGGTGTAGTTGGTGGCCGCCGTGGAGACGTGCAGGGCGGTCGTGTTATTGGCGAACGTGCAGTTCTTGACGATGGGACCAAAGTCGCCGTTGAGCTCAATCCCCCGGTTGGCGTACTCCACCGTCGCATACTCGAACAGGTTGTCGGCGCCCGCCTTGGCCATGAGCTTGATACCTTCCCACCCGCCCTTGCGGCCGTTGTCTGCCGTGAACTTGATCGGCTTGCCGGGCTGCCCCACTGCGATCAGGGAGCCTGATTCTGAATAACCGACGGTGATTCGTCTTCCCGCAGCGAACCGCAGCTCGGTGCCGGGCTCAATGGTCACCACCGGCCCGCTGGTGCTGCCAATACTGGGGTCCGAAGTGAACAGGTACGGAATGGCGTGGTTCCGCCAGGTGGCCGACTTGGCCACCCCGCCGGTTCCGGATACCTCAATGATCTGCCTGGTATTGCCCGTAAAGGTCTGGCCCGAAGGCACCATTCCGATGTTCTCCGCCATAAGCCGAATAGGCCAGCCGTTGTTGACGAAGAAGTTGCCCGCCGAGTCCGGGGTGAGGGACATGTTGCCCCTGATGTGCATGCCGCTGCCTGATGAGCCATAGACCATGCTACTGGTGAGCGTAAGCGTGACGCCGCCGCTCGAAGTACCTTCGGCGTACAGCCCGGCATCGGCAGCGCCATCGGTGCCGCCGTAGGCGATCACCACGCCGGCCAGCTTGCTCGGGCCGGCCCGGTCACCGAAGCGAATGCCCTTCCAGGCGCCCCGGTCGGGCCCCGTCTTCCATGGTCCGAAGACGATGGCCTTGTTCTGCGCGCACAGCGGGCAGGTGGGCTCTACGCTCACGGCGCTGGCCAGTTTCACGCCATGGTCCAGTTCCGCCTTGCCGATCTTCGCCGATTCCCCATTCATGGGCGCCATGGCATCAGCCACCAGCGAGCCGGGCTTAATGGTGCCCACCTCCATATGCTTGCCAGGTGCGAATAGAACAATCGTCCCTGGCTCAATGGTCAGTGTGGGCGCCTTGTCGCCGCGGACGAACACGTCATAGAGACTGGCATAGGGAATGCCGAGGTTGCGCCAGACCATGTTCTCGGAGACCTCGGCGTTGTCCAGCCGCACCGCGTTGGCGAAGTTGTTGGTGTACTCGCCCTTGGGGAGGTTGTTGCTGCCCATCACCTCGGTGATAATCGGGAAGCCGCCTGCGCCCCTGGCCTGGGCGGTGTCGTGAATCTTGAGGCTGGCGCTGTCGTCATGGAGCCGGCCCTGATGGAGCAGATTCACACCCGCGAAGGCGCTGCGGCTGATCTCCACGTCGTTGACCTGCACCTCAATGGCCTTGTGGCCGCCGTCCACACTCAGGGCGCCGCCGCCGCTCCTACCACCGTACTCAATCTTGGCGTGGCTCAGCCTGGAAGCGGTCTGCATGGCCTGGTCGAAGAACTGAATGCCATTCCAGAAGCCGGGCTGGGCGCCGGTGGTGGCGGCGGTGAAGGTCACCGGCTGGTCGGCTGTGCCCTCAACCACCAGTCCGCCGGGCTGCAGCTGGCCGATGTTCAGGCTGGCCCCGGACTCAAACTGAATGATGGCACCCTTGGTAATGGTGAGAACGGGGCTGTCAACCCCCTTCACGAAGAAGGTGCCGGAGACCACGTGCGGGCTGCCGCAGGCGCCCCAGGTCTCACCACCTGGCTGAATGCTGCCGCTGTGCTTCTGGAACGGGTTGAGCGCACAGGCAGCCTCGCCGGTGGTGATGATCGCCCGCAGGTTCGTCCCGTCCCAGTCCACCCCGGCGCCCAGCGCCGTAGAGACAAAGCGCAGTGGCACGAAGGTGCGGCTGTTGATCAGAACGGGCGGCACGGCCAGCTGGACAGGCTCCCCATCCACAAAGGCACCCATGTCGCCCACGGTGAGGATAATGACCTTTGGCCCTTTGGTGGCCGTTACGGTCCAGGTCTCTGCGTTCCAGGCAATGTCGGCGCCCAGCGCCTCGAAGATGGCCCGCAGGGGCACCATGGTACGGCTGTTCACGATATAGGCGTCAGCCGGCAGGATCTCGCCGTCGATCACCACGGTGACGGGCTGCAGGTTCCCAGGGTCAAGGTTCGGGCGAGCATTGTTGTCCGCGACGGCCGCACCGGAAAACGTGGAGAGCACCAGGCAGATCATCGAAAGCAATGCCACCCAGAGAGCAGAACGGCGCATTTGGCTGCCTCCTCTTTCGTACGCGGGGGTTGACCTGCATCGCTTATCTGATTCCTCGCACTCTTGTGAACACCTCGTAAATATTCAGTAAAGAAAAGATCAGGCCTTCGCATACTTCGCCAAACCCAAAACAAGGGGCCTGCCATTCCTGGCAGACCCCGTTCTTGCTTATTCCGCTAGCTTCGCCACAGTGACGCCGTCGCCGCCCTCGCCCATGCCGCCCAGGCGGAAGGCGGAGACGTGACGGTGGCTCTTGAGGAAGTCCTGCACAGCCTTGCGCAGGGCACCGGTGCCCTTCCCGTGGATGATCCGCACCATGGGCACGCCGGCCATCACAGCGTCGTCGAGGTACTTGTCGACCTTCTCCAGCGCTTCGTCGACCATAAGGCCCCGCAGGTCCAGCTCGGTGGACATGTCCCTGGCCTTGGTCATGGCAGCCGACCGACCGCCCGACCGGGTACCCGACGCCTGCGGACGCTTCGCATCCTTAGGCTGCTGGCCCTCCTCTTCCCGGGCCAGCTCCAGCAGGGGCACGGCCACCTTCATGATGCCCACCTGCACCAGCACGTTGCCCGAGGCATCGGGCTCCGAGAGCACGTAGCCCTTCTGGTCCAGGGACAGCACAATCACGGCGTCGCCCAGCTTGAGCCCCTTGGGGGGCTCGCCGGCCCGCCGGGCTTTCCGCTCCGGCCCGGCCCCATCCACCGTGTCGCGCAGATCGGTCAGGCGCTTGCGGGCGGACTGAATGGCCTGGGTCCGTTCGTGCTCACGCTGAAGCTTCAGGGAGGCCTTCAGCTCGTCGATGACCGCTTCCGACTCCCGCCGGGCCTGGGCCAGCACCTGGCTGGCCTGGAGGCGGGCCTTCTCCAGCATATCGTCGACCTTCTGCTGGGCCTGGGCCTGCTTCCGCTCATACTCGGTGCGCAGCTGCTGGGCCTCGTAGCGGGCCCTGGACGCCTCCACCTTCTCCTTCTCCAGCTCGGACCGGGTGGCGTGGATGCCCATGATCAGGTCTTCCACCCGCTCCTGGTCCTTGGTGAGGAATTGCCGGGCCCGATCGACAATCAGGGGCGACAGCCCCAACCGCTTGGAGATCTCAAACGCGTTGGATGAGCCGGGCACGCCGATCAGCAGCCGGTAGGTGGGCCGAAGCGTCTCCACATCAAACTCAACCGAGGCGTTCTCCACCCGGGAGCGGGTGTAGGCAAACGTCTTCAGCTCGCTGTAGTGGGTGGTGGCCACCGTGCGGGCGCCCCGGGCGCTCAGGTGCTCCAGAATGGACATGGCCAGCGCCGAGCCTTCGTTGGGGTCGGTGCCGGCGCCCAGCTCATCGACCAGGACCAGCGCCTTGCCGTCGATCTCGCTGATGATCCGCACAATGTTGGTCATGTGTCCCGAGAAGGTGGACAGGCTCTGCTCAATGGACTGCTCGTCGCCCACGTCCACAAAGACCTGGTCGAACATGCCGATGCGGGTGCCAAAGCCGGCAGGCACGTGCAGGCCCGACTGGGTCATGAGCACGAACAGGCCCATGGTCTTCAGCGACACCGTCTTGCCGCCCGTGTTGGGGCCGGTGATCACCAGCGTGTCGAAGCTGAGGCCGATATGCACATCGACAGGCACCACCTTGCCCTTCAGCAGGGGGTGGCGGCCCTTCTTGATGTCGAGCATCGCCTCGCGCTCCAGCTCAGGCGGCGTGCAGTCCAGGTCGATGGAGAGCTTGCCCTTGGCACAGGCGAAGTCGATCATGCCGACCGCCTTGACCGTGTTCTGGTAGTCGGTGGCCTCGGCGGCCACCAGGCCGGACAGCCGCATGAGGATGCGGCGAATCTCGTCGCGCTCCTTCAGGGCCAGTTCCTTCAGCTCGTTGTTCATCTCGACGACGGCCATGGGCTCAATGAAGAGCGTGGAGCCGCTGCCGGACTGGTCGTGAACGATGCCGGGGATCTGGGCCCGGTGCTCGATCTTCACGGGGATGACGTAACGATCATCGCGGATGGTGATGATAGGCTCCTGCAGGTACTTGGCGCCCGGGCCCCGCACGTAGGAGTCCATCTTCTCCTTGATGCGCCCCTGGAAGGTCCGCTGGGCGCGCCGAATCTGCTGCAGCTCCGGGCTGGCGTGGTCGGCCACCTCGCCGTGGTCGGTGATGCTGCGGCGAATCTCGATCTCGGTGTTGGTGAAGGTGCCGATCATGTTGGAGAGGGCGGCGAGAATGGGCACCCCATCCTTATGCTCGGCCAGGAACTTCTTGAGCCGCCGGCCGCTGGCGGCCGTGTCGGCCACGTCCAGCAATTCGTGGGGGTCCAGAATGCCCCCGAGCGTGGCCCGGTGAATGGCCGGCCGCAAGTCGTGCAGGCCGCCCAGGGGTGGCGACATGGCGCCCATGTATAGCTTGCGGGCTTCGTTGGTCTCATCAAGGCGATGCTTGACCTCCAGGTATTCCGTGGAGGGCAGCAGTTCTTCGCAGAGCTCCTTGCCCATGACGGTGGCGGCCCGCTCCACCAGCTTTTCCTTAATCTTGGCAAATTCTAGGGCCCTTAGTGTACGTTCGTCCATGATGGCTCCCTTCAATACGACGGTATACGCAATAAGAGACGCATGTTCGCGCCAAATGTTCCATAGAGTCCACCGGTTGCCCCAACTGGAACAGGGAGGTATGCCGGTGGGGAAGAGACAGACTCTCGTGCTGGTGCTGCTGGCAGCGCTGCTCTTTGCGGTCGGTTTCTTCGGCGGAGACCTGGTGCGCAACGCCCTGGCGCCCGTCCCGGCGGCGGTGGAGCAGGAGTTGTTCGATGCGGTTCAGGCCGAACTGCGCGCAGCCCACCTGGGCCCCCAAGACCTGCCGAAGAAGGTCCTGGAGGTACGCAGCGCCGCCGGTGCCGACCACTACCACGTGCATATGGAGATGGGCCTGGGCGACGCCTGGTTCGACCTCAGGAAGGAAGGCGGTCGCTGGGTGGTCAAGGGCATGGCGCCGCCCCGCTAGCGGAGGCGGCCGTGCCGTTGCTGCCTGATGAGATGGGCCAGCTCCTCCCGCATGCGGGCCGAGTTGGCATCCACAATGCGCTGCACTGCGTCTTCCAAGGCCTGTTCCAGGTGTTTGGGCGTGGCGGCGTCGGCGCCCTCTTTTTTGATGACGCTGACGCCGCCGGCGTGCTCCATCCACGCCTCTTTCACTTCGCCGATATCCAGGACCTCTTTGTGGCGGAGGGCCGTCTTCAAGTCGGCCATGGAGACCCGCTCTTTTGTGAGGTTCTTCCTCAGGACCTTCCCGTCCTTCACCAGCAGCGTGGGCTGCCCCTCCGTCCACTTCTCGAAGGTCTTGGAGTGCAGGGCCACCAGGGTGACCAGCACGTGCAGGGTGCCGATGAGGGCCACGGGCAGAATGCCGTGGAGCAGGTCGACGCGCAGGTCGGCCACGGGAATGGCCGCCACTTCGCCGATGAGGATCACCATGGCCAGGTCGAAGGGCGCAAGGTTGGAAATGGAGCGCTTGCCGGTCCACCGGACAACGATCAGCACGGTCCAGAACGTAATGACAGTACGGGCCACGAGAACAGGCAGGTGACGAAACAGTTCCGTCATCCAGTCGGCTGTGAAGATCTGGGCCAGCATCACCATGCTACGCGTTCTTCTCCTTTGAGAGCCAGGCCAGGAGTTCGTCGAGCCCCATGGCGTTGACCACGTGACCCGGCTCCACCCAGGCCCGGCGCGCCTGGCCGACCCCGTGCTCTAACAGTCCAAGCTCGGGGACCGAGTGCGCATCTGTGTTGATGACCAACTTGACACCCCGTCCGATGGCCAGGCGTGCGTGGACATCGCTGAGATCCAGCCGGGCCGGGCTGGCCGAGATTTCCAGGGCGGTGCCGGTCACCGCACAGGCCTCCACCACCCGCTCGAACTCCAACGGGTATGGGTCCCGGCGGGCCAGGACCCGCCCGGTGGGATGACCGATGATGTCCACGTGGGGGCTGGCAATGGCCCGCAGCAGCCGCTCTGTCTGGACTGTGGCGTCCAGGTTCATGTGACTGTGGATGGAGGCCACCACCACGTCCAGTTCGGCCAGCACTGCGTCAGGGTAGTCAAGGGAGCCGTCCTTTAGGATATCCACTTCGGCGCCGCATAGCAGGCGGATGCCTTTAAGCAACTGGTTCAGCTTCTTGATCTCGGCCACGTGGGTGCGCATGCGCTCCACGGAAAGGCCACCGGCCACGGCCAGGGAGGGCGAGTGATCGCAGATGGCCAGGTACTGATGACCCAGTGCGCGGGCGCCTTCGGCCATCTCCAGCAGGGTGGCGGTGCCGTCGGAGGCGCGGGTGTGCACGTGCAGGTCGCCCCGCAGGTCCGCGACGGTGATCAGGCCCGGCAGGCGGCCGCCACGGGCTGCCTCGATCTCGCCGAGGTTCTCCCGCAGTTCGGGCACGATATAGGGCAGGCCCAGGGCAGCGTAGACCGCCTCTTCGCTCTCGGCTTGCTGTGGCAGCGGGCCCAGGGCCCGCAGGTGCTCGCTGGAGCCAGTCATCCGCATCAATGTCAGGGCGTATTCCGCCGGCGGCACCACCACCACATCGACGGTGCGGCCCAGACTGGTGGTGAACCGCACCTGTCCGGGGGCCCGCTCCGTCACGTCGCCGGCGATGGAGAGCTGAAGCAGCGCCTCAATGACCGCCTCCGGCGTCTCCGACGCAGCCGCGAGGTCAATGTCCTCCACCGTCTCCTGCCGGCGGCGGATGGAGCCGGCCACGCCGGCCTGCCGGACGGCAGGATGGCGCCGGAGGAAGTCGGCCAGCGCTTCGGCGACGGGGCGTACGGCGCCCACAGGGACCCGGCGGATGCGGTCGCGGAACTTCGTCAGCGACTCGAGAATCAAGGCCTCCTTGCGAACGCCCACGCCCGGCAGGTCCCGCAGTTGGCCCTGGCGGGCCGCCAGCTCCAGCTGGTCCAGGCTCGCGATGCCCAGGCGGGCGAAGAGCAGGGCGGCCGTTTTGGCCCCGAGGCCCGGCACCTGCGTAAGCTCCCGCACGCCGGGCGGCACGGCCCGGCGCAGCTCTTCCAGGAACTCCATCTGCCCGGTGGTCAGCAGCTGCTGCACCTTCCCGGCAATGGCCTTGCCCACAGCCGGCACCTTCAGGAGCTGGCCCGACGCAGCGAGGCTCTCGATTTCGTCCGGCAGCATTTCGATCTCCT
>Ga0196971_1001174_pt1 | contig 12855 bp, 13 predicted proteins | sample S1v_1013CmetaG_FD_148660 | JGI IMG/M metagenome (GOLD analysis project Ga0196971, IMG submission 148660) | Soil microbial communities from Anza Borrego desert, Southern California, United States - S1+v_10-13C | ecosystem: Environmental > Terrestrial > Soil > Desert | place: USA: California... | reverse complement strand
CTCGCGGCGAAGCTGCCGCAGAGCCTGGCCCGCTACGAAGAAAGCGCGTAACGCGATTTGTAGGGTGGGTAGAGCGAAGCGAAACCCGCCTAAAGCACCCGTCTTGAGCGCTTGGCGGGTTTCGCTTCGCTCTACCCACCCTACGGTCCTTTAAATCAGAAGCAGTGTTCGGCGGCTGGGAAGGATTTGTCCTTTACCGCCGTAATGTAGGCACGGACCGCTGCTTCGATGCTGGTTTGCCCGTCCATAAAGTTCCTGACGAAGCGGGCCTTCCTTCCGGGGAACACGCCCAGCATGTCGTGCATGACCAGCACCTGGCCAGAGCAATCCGGCCCGGCGCCGATGCCGATGGTGGGCATTGCCAGCATGTCGGTGACTTCTTTCCCGAGCGCGGTCGGGATGGCTTCGAGCACGAGAATGGAGGCACCTGCTTCCTGCAGGGCGAGGGCGTCGGCCTTCAGCTTGTCTGCGCCTTCCGCCGTCTTGCCCTGTACCTTGAAACCGCCGAGCTGATGCACGGACTGCGGCGTGAGCCCGAGGTGGGCGCAGACGGGCACCGCGCGTTCGGTCAGGAACTTCACCGTTTCGACCAGCCATGCACCGCCTTCCAGCTTCACCATCTGCGCGCCGGCCTGCATCAGCTTCACCGCGTTGTCGAACGCGGATTCCGGCGTGGCATAGGTGCCGAAGGGCATGTCCGCAATCAGCAATGCGGTCTGGTTGCCGCGTGCGACGCAGGCAGTGTGGTAAGCGATATCGGCCAGCGTGACCGGCAGCGTGGAGCTGTGTCCCTGGCAGACGTTGCCGAGGGAGTCGCCGACCAGCAGGACGTCCACGCCGCACTTGTCCATCAGCGCGGCGAAGCTCGCGTCATAGCAGGTCAGCATCGCAATCTTTTCGCCGGCGTTCTTCATCGCCAGCAGCGACGGTACGGTGACAGACTTGCTGCGGACCGCCTGTTCGCTTTCTTGCAGATATCCCGACATCATCATTCCCCAAGGTTGAAAAATTCCCGCTTGCCGCGCATTTCTCCGATGCGCCTGAGCAGCAGGTTGAAGTCCTCTTCGCGATCGATCGGATTCAGGTTTTCCGTATTCACGATCAGCAGCGGAGCGGCGTCGTAATGATAAAAGAAACGGCTGTAACTTTCACAAAGACGATAGAGGTACAGCTCGGAAATGCCCGCCTCCATTGCAAGAGCGCGTTTTCTCACGCGCTCGACCAGGGTTTCCGGCTGCGCCTGCAGGTAGATCACCAGGTCGGGCACCGCCGCCTGCGGTCGCAGGTGGGCATAGAGCTGCTCGTAGAGGTTCAGTTCGTCATCGCCGAGCGTGAGCCGCGCGAAGATCGGGTCTTTGTCGAGCAGGAAGTCGGACACGATGCGCGTGCTGAACAAGTCAGTCTGCGCCATGTCGCGCAACTGGTTCATGCGCTGGAACAGGAAGAACATCTGCGCCGGCAGCGCATAGCGCGACGGGTCGCGGTAAAACTTCTCAAGGAAGGGGTTGTCCTGCGGCAGTTCGAGCAGGGTCTGCGCCGCGTAGGTTGCGGCGAGCTTGCGCGTCAACGTGGTCTTGCCGACGCCGATCGGTCCTTCGACCACGATGTAGTTGTAGCGCTCGAGGCTCATGTGCGGAAAATGAAGTAAACGGCGCCGACCAGGCACAGGCCGGCCCAGACATAGTCGAGCTTGAACGGCTGGTTCATGTAAATCATGGCGAAGGGAACGAACACCGTCAGCGTGATCGCTTCCTGCATGATCTTCAGCTGCGCGAGGCTGAGCTCGGTGTAGCCGATGCGATTGGCCGGGACCTGCAGCAGGTACTCGAACAGGGCAATGCTCCAGCTGATGATGGCGGCAATCCACCACGGTTTGCTGGAGAGATTTTTCAGGTGCCCGTACCACGCGACCGTCATGAAGACGTTCGACAGGGCGAGCAAGCCCACGGTTTGCACGACGACGGGTATTTGCATGTGACTCTGATTCAGATCTTGCGGATTGCCTGGCCGGCGACGCCGGGAACGAAAGCATGGGCCGGACCTAGCCCCGGAATGGTAATGAAGGGATCGATCTGGAGCAACGGGATCAGCACGAATGCGCGCTGCGTCATCCGCGGGTGCGGCACGGTCAGCGCATCGGATGCGATGACCTGGCTGCCATACACGAGGATGTCGAGGTCAAGCGTGCGCGGCGCGTTGCGATAGGGACGTTCCCTGCCGAAGTCACGTTCGATCGCCTGCAAGGCATGCAGCAGTTCCAGCGGCTGCAGCCCGGTATCGAGCCTGACGACGGCATTGATGTAATCGTCGCCGCCGGCGTCCACCGGGGCGGTGCTGAACAGGCTGGACTGCGCGGCAAGCCGCGTCTGCGGCAGCTCGCCGAGCATTGCAATGGTCCGTCTGACGGTGTCCTGCGCGTCCCCGAGATTGGCGCCGATGCCGATGTAGCACGGCGTTGCGCTCATGTGGCGCTGCCCTCGACCGGCGCCGGCTTGGCCTTGTTACGCCCGCCGCGGCGGCGGCGCTTCTTCGGCGCTTGCGCTTCGCCTTCGACGCGCGGCTTCTTCGCCAGCAGCTCTTCGCGGCCGGGGCCGTCGGCGGCGATGAAGGCCGTCCACCATTCGCCGACCTCGGCATCGAGTTCGCCCGATTCGCAGCGCAGCAGCAGGAAGTCGTAGCCGGCGCGCATGCGCGGGTGTTCGAGCAGCTTGTACGGCGACTTGCCGGTGCGGCGCTCGAAGCGCGGCTGCATGGCCCAGATGTCGCGCATGTCGCTGGTGATGCGCCGCTGCAGCGCGAGCTTTTCGGTCTGGGTGTTGAGCACGTCGTCGGCGGCGAGGTGCAGGGCAGGGATCGGGTATTCGCCCGCGGCCTTGTAGGCGTTCCACTTTTCCAGCACCTGGTGCCATAGCAGCGAGGCGAACAGGAAGCCGGGCGACACGCCCTTGTTCTGGCGCACGCGCTCGTCGGTGTTCTCCAGCGCCAGCGTCACGAACTTCTCGCCCAGCGGCTGTTCCAGCACCACGTCGAGCAGCGGCAGGAGGCCGTGGTGCAAGCCTTCCTTGCGCAGTTGCTGCAGGCAGGCGAGCGCATGGCCGCTCAGCAGCAGCTTCAGCATTTCGTCGAACACGCGGGCCGCCGGCACGTTGTTGATCAGCGGCGCCATGACCTGGATCGGTTCGCTGGTCGCGGGATCGATGGTGAAACCGAGCTTGGCGGCGAAGCGCACCACGCGCAGCAGGCGCACCGGGTCTTCGCGGTAACGCGCCTCGGGCACGCCGATGATGCGCAGCGTCTTGCTGCGGATGTCGGCGATCCCGCTGTGGTAGTCGAGCACCGTCTGCGAGGCCGGGTCGTAGTACATCGCATTGATCGTGAAGTCGCGGCGCACGGCGTCTTCGTGCTGTTCGCCGAAGGTGTTGTCGCGCAGGACGCGGCCGTGTTCGTCCTTCGGCGCGCTCTCGGCGGAGGCGCCGCGGAAGGTAGTCACCTCGATGATCTCCTGGCCGAACATCACGTGCACGATCTGGAAGCGCTTGCCGATGATGAAGGCGCGGCGGAACAGGCGCTTGACCTGTTCCGGCGTGGCGTTGGTGGCGACGTCGAAATCCTTCGGTTTCACGCCGAGCAGCAGGTCGCGTACCGCGCCGCCGACGATGAAGGCCTTGAAACCGTTTTCCTGCAGCGTCTGCGTGACGCGCACGGCGTTGGAGGAGAGCAGTTGCGGGTTGATGCCGTGTTCCTGCGCCCCGAGCATCACCGGCTGGTGCTTGTTGTCTGCCTTCTTCTTGCCGCCGCCGAGAATGCGCTTGATAAACTTTTTAATCATCGAACAGTGTCAGGATAGGCCAGCCTTGCGCTTGTGCGTGTGCTTTGAGCAAGGCGTTCGGGTTGGTGGCGACCGGGTGGGTGACGGCCGACAGCAGGGGGATGTCGTTCTGGGAGTCGCTGTAGAAGTAGCTGCGTCCGAAGCTGCCGAGCGATTTTCCCTGGGAGGCGAGCCATTCGTTGGTATGGACCACCTTGCCCGGACCGGAGGTCGGGATGCCCACCAGCTTGCCGGTGATCTCGCCCTCCGCCGTGGTTTCCGGTTCGGCCGCAATCAGGGTCTCGACGCCGAAGACTTCGGCGATCGGCTCGGTGACGAAGCGGTTGGTGGCGGTGATGATGGCGACCTTGTCACCGGCCCTCTGGTGCTGCTTCACGAGGTCGGTGGCCGCCGGACGGATGTCCGGCAGGATGACTTCCTCCATGAACTGCCGGCGCCATGCGTCCAGCTGCTTGCGCGGGAACTGCGCCAGCGTGCCAAGCGCGAACTCCAGGTACTCCACCGGATCGAGCGTGCCCGCTTCGTATTGCGCGTAGAAAGCGGCATTCCGCTTTGCGAATTCATCCGGGTCGACGGCGCCGACGCGGACAAGGAACTGGCCCCATTCGTAGTCCGAATCGAGCGGTATCAGGGTGTGGTCTAGATCGAATAAAGCGAGATTCATTATGCCTTTGGTTCACCTTCGAGCTGCAGCAGGCTGCGCAACAGCGGGAGCGTGATCGGCCGCTGGGTTTCCAGCGAATACTGATCGAGTGCATCCAGCATGGTGGACAGGGACCGCATATCCCGACGGAAATGGGTGATCAGATAGGGTAACACGCCGGGCGACAATGTTATGCCCCGCGCCTGCGCCGCCTGCGTCAGCGCGGCGATTTTTTCCTCGTCGGTCAGACTGTGGACCTGGTAGATCAGGCCCCAGCCGAGGCGGGTGCGCAAGTCTTCGCGCAGTGCCAGTGCGGCGGGCGGCTTGTCGCCGGCGGTTACCAGCAGGCCGCCGTTTTCGCGGACCTGGTTGAACAGCGCGAACGCGGAAATTTGTGCATCGGGCGACAGCAGCTGGCAGTCGTCCATCAGGTACAGCCGGGTGTGCTCGTCGAACAGGTACTGATCATCGCCGGCGCCCGCCGGAATGTAGCGCGCGCCTGGTGCCGCAGCCAGCGCGTGCAGAAGGTGCGACTTGCCGGCGCCAGCCTCGCCCCAGAGGTAGACGAAGCGTTCGCCCGGCATGACCGACGCATGCTGGGCGAACTGGTGCAGCAGCTGCGCCAGCTCCGCATTTTGTCCGACGACGAAAGTATCCAGGGTCTGCGGTTTTTCCGCGCCCAGGTCGAGCAGCATTTGCCTCATGACTGACGATAGAAACTGCTGTTGATATATTGCATGCGCAGGTGGGACAGCGCCACGGCGAGGATGGCCGACGCGGGCAGGGCCAGCAGCACGCCGACGAAACCGAACAGGTGGCCGAATGCCATCAGCGCGAAGATCACGGTTAGCGGATGCAGGCCGATGCGCTCGCCTACCAGGCGCGGCGTCAGGAAAAAACTTTCGATGACCTGTCCGGCCCCATAGATGCCGGCGACGACGAACACGCCATACAGGCCTTCGAACTGCAGCACGGCCGCGATCAGTGCGAGCACCAGGCCGAGGCCGAAGCCCAGATAGGGAATGAACACGAGCAGGCCGGTGATGACGCCGACGGGGACGGCCACATCGAAATCGAAGAGCGCCAGCGCCGCGGAATAGTAGAACGACAGCACCAGCATCACCGCCAGCTGGCCGCGCAGGTATTGCGCCAGCAGGCCGTCCGCTTCGCGGCCGAAGTTGACGACCTGGGCGGCCCAGCGCCGGGGAATGACGCTTTCGGCACGTGCCAGTACCGCGTGCCAGTCCAGCAGCAGGTAGAACAGGGCGATCGGGATCAGCGTGAGGGTGGCGAGCCAGCCGAGCACTGCGGCGCTGCCGACCTTGGCCGAGGCCAGGACGGAGCTCCAGATCTCGTCGCTGCTGGTGGCGAAATACTGCGAGACGAGCCGCTTGATGCCGACCTCGTCCAGCCGCACGCGTACCCCGATATCCGCCAGTTTCGGCGACAGGAAGGCGTTCAGGCGGGTCAGCGCGCCCGGGATCTTTTCCTGCAGGAGTGGAATCTGCTTTTGCATGATCGGCAAGACAACCAGGATCAATGCCAGGATTGCCGCCAGCAACAGCAGCATGACGACGATCACCGCCAGGCTGCGCGGAACGGCAACCCGGCCGGGGCGCCGCAATGACAACCAGTCAACTGCCGGATTGAGCGCGTACGCCAGGATGGCCGCCGCGACGAAGGGCGCGAGCACCGGCCCGAGATAGCCCAGCAATGCCACCAGCACCAGCCCGATCGCCAGCCACAGGACGGTCTGTTTTTGCTCCGGATTGAGGGAAAAAGGCATATTTCGGCAGCTTGGGGCAGGTTGGACGGATCGGGTTTGTTAAAATAGCGGTTTCGCCGGGCTTGCAAGCCCAAACCGCTTATTTTACCGCCTCTGCACCTATTCCAGACATGAGTTCCACTTCCAACGTATCCCTTTCCTACCGCGACGCCGGTGTCGACATCGATGCCGGGGACGCCCTGGTCGAAGCGATCAAGCCTTTTGCCAAGCGCACCATGCGCGAAGGCGTGCTCGGCGGTATCGGCGGCTTCGGTGCCCTGTTCGAGATCAGCAAGAAGTACAAGGAGCCGGTCCTGGTCTCCGGCACCGACGGTGTGGGCACCAAGCTGAAGCTGGCCTTCCACTTCAACAAGCACGACACGGTCGGCATCGACCTGGTCGCGATGAGCGTCAACGACATCCTGGTGCAGGGCGCGGAGCCGCTGTTCTTCCTCGACTACTTCGCCTGCGGCAAGCTCGACGTGCCGTCCGCGACCGATGTCATCAAGGGCATCGCCAAGGGCTGCGAACTGGCCGGCTGTGCGCTGATCGGTGGCGAAACCGCGGAAATGCCGAGTATGTATCCGGACGGCGAATACGACTTGGCCGGCTTCGCGGTCGGTGCGGTCGAAAAGTCGAAGATCATCGACGGCAGCAAGATCGTGCCGGGCGACGTGGTGCTGGGCCTGGCTTCTTCCGGCGCGCACTCGAACGGCTATTCGCTGGTGCGCAAGATCATCTCCGTCGCCCAGCCCGACCTGAACGCCGATTTCCATGGCCGCCGTCTGGCGGATGTGATCATGGAGCCGACGCATATTTACGTGAAGCCGCTGCTGTCGCTGATGGAAAAGCTCGAGGTCAAGGGCATGGCGCACATCACCGGCGGCGGGCTGGTCGAGAACGTGCCGCGTGTGCTGCGCCAGAACCTGACCGCGGTCCTGCGCCGCGACGCCTGGACCATGCCGCCGCTGTTCACCTGGCTGCAACAGCATGGCGGCGTGGCCGACGCCGAGATGCACCGCGTGTTCAACTGCGGCATCGGGATGGCGGTGATCGTGTCCAAGGAAAATGCGGACGCCGCGATGGCCCACCTGAAGGCGGCCGGCGAAACCGTCAGCCGCATCGGCGAAATCCGGGAGCGCCAGGGCGACGAGGCGCAGACGATCGTGCAGTAAGGACGGTCTTCGAATGAAAAACGGCTGCAGGTTCTGCAGCCGTTTTTTTTTGGCACCCTCAGTGCTGCCTGTTCCCGCTGTCCTGCTGTGCCAGTGTCTGCAACGGCGCCGGATGGGGATTCGCGTTCATCAGGCTGTGCGGCGGCAGCATGCGCACTGGCTGGCTGTGAGCATTGGCCGTCGACAGCACGTTTGCGCCCTGGTCCGGGGAAGCGTTCCACACCGGGTCGGAAATGCCTTCAAAGACGGCTTTCAACTGCTGTCCCCAGGTGCTGCGGATCATCTGGAAATACTGGTTCTTTTCGTCGATGGTCACGAACTGCGTGACCGCCAGCGTGTCCTGTTCATAGATCAGCAGGTCCAGCGGCAGGCCGACCGAGATGTTGGAACGCAGCGTGGAATCCATCGAAATGAGCGCGCACTTGGCTGCTTCGCTGAGCGGCGTCGCCGGCGTGATGACGCGGTCGATGATCGGTTTGCCGTATTTCGCTTCGCCGATCTGGAAGTAGGTATTTTCGTTGTGCGCTTCGATGAAATTGCCGGCCGCGTAGACCTGGAAGAGGCGGCAGCGCTCGCCCTGGATCTGGCCGCCGAAAATGATGCTGACGTTGAAGTCGATGCCGAATTCGCGCAGCGTGCGCGCGTCACGTTCGTACACGGTGCGCACCGCTTCGCCGACGATCTGTGCGGCTTCGTACATGGAGGCTGCGGTCCAGACGGTCTTGCCGCCGCTGGTCGTCCGCTCCGCGATGATCTGGCGGATCGACTGCGAAATCGACAGGTTCCCCGCGGTCATCAGGACCATCATGCGGTCGCCCGGGTTTTCGAACACCGTCATCTTGCGGAAGGTGCCGACCTGGTCGACCCCGGCGTTGGTGCGGGAGTCGGACAGGAAGACCAGCCCCGAATCGAGGCGCATGGCGACGCAGTAAGTCATGATGGCAGGACAGGGAACAAAATTGGAATTCTACAGGACGAAACTGCGGCCCAGCCCGGAAAGACAGGCCGCGGTGTCGCGAAAAGACCGAAGGAAAGAATCGGTCAGGAAACGATTGGCGAAACGCCAACGCGCACGCTGAGCGATTCGGTTCCGCCCCCGTGGCGCACGCCGCGCACCGGAGCGGCGGAGTCATAGTCGCGTCCTATCGCCAGGCGGCAATACGCGTCGCCGGCATAACGGGCATGGGTGACGTCGATACTGACCCAGCCCGAAAAATCGGCTTCCTCCACCCAGGCGTCGACCCAGGCGTGGCTGGCGGCATGCTCGGTTTCGCCGGGATCGATATAGCCGGAGACATAGCGCGCGGGAATGCCGTGCACATGGCAGCAGGACAGGAAGAGGTGGGCGTGGTCCTGGCACACCCCCTGTCCGAGCTGCAAGGCGTGCGACGCCGGCGTGGTGACTTCCGTTGCGCCAGTACGGTAATCGACGGATGCGCGGATGGCCTCGGCCAGCGCGAGCAGCGACGCGCTCCGGCCGCCGGAAGGCATGTGCCGCGCGGCGAATGCGGCGATCTGTTCATCCGGCTCCGTCAACCGGGTCGGCACGGTGAACACCAGCGGCGACATTGCATCGGTGCCGGGAAGCCGGCCGCGGTCGAGCGGCTCGACGGAGACGGTGCCGCCGGCGAGGATGCGGACCTCGTCGTGCTGGCCGGTGATGGTCAGCATGTGCCCGAGGTTGCCGAAGGCATCGAGGAAGGCATTGCGCCGGCCGGCGGTGGCGACATGCCAGGACCGGACTTGCTGGTGCGGTTCTGCACGCGGCGAAAGCCTCAGCTGCTGGATCGTGTAGGTCAGCGGCGCCGTGTAGCGATAGGTGGTTTCGTGGCGGATCGATAGGAGCATGATCAGGCGGTCAGCGGTACCAGGAAATCGCGGCTGATACGGTTGCCGACTTCATAAATGCGTTCCAGGAATTGCGTGAGGTAGGCATGCAGCCCGGACGAGAGGATCTCGTCGATCTTGCTGTACTTGAGTTCCGCATGCATCTTGCCGACGAAGCGCTCGGTATCCGCCGATGCATCGTTGCGTACCTGCGCCAGGTTGGAAGACACTTCCTCCATGCAGGCCAGCAGCGAGCGCGGCATGTCGGCGCGCAGCATCAGCAACTCCGCAACGCGCTCGGGTGTGATGACATCGCGGTACACCTTCCTGTAGATCTCGAAGCCCGACACCGAGCGGAGGATGGCGGTCCAGTAATAGAAGTCGTGGCGCGCTTCCTCCTCGGCTTCCGGGTCGGCAAAAAGGCTCTTGTCGGCACCGTGGAATTTCACGTCGAGGATACGCGCCGTATTGTCCGCACGTTCGAGGAAGGTGCCGAGGCGGATGAAGTGGAAGGCTTCATCCTTGAGCATGGTCCCGATGATCACGCCGCGCGACAGGTGGGAACGGTACTTGACCCATTCGAAGAATTGGCTGGGATCTTCATCCAGCAGCCTGCTCCTGAGTTTGTTCTGCAGTTCCAGCCAGGTGGCGTTGTGCGTTTCCCAGACTTCGGTCGTCAGCGCGCCCCGCACCGCGCGCGCGTTCTCGCGCGACTGCCGCAGGCAGGACACGATGGAGGAGGGGTTGTCCGGATCGCGCACCATGAAGTCGAGGACGTCCCTGGCGGTCATCAGTCCGTACTTGTGGTCGAAGTCGCCGAGCAGTTCGGAAATGCCCAGCATGGCCCGCCAGCCTTGCTCGGCCGCATGCGCCGATTGCGGCAGCAGCGAAGTCTGCACATTGACGTCAAGCATGCGGGCCGTGTTCTCGGCGCGCTCGGTATAGCGCGCCATCCAGAAGAGGTGATCTGCGGTGCGGCTCAGCATCTTATTTCTCCAGTACCCAGGTATCTTTTGTCCCGCCGCCCTGCGACGAGTTGACGACCAGCGATCCTTCCTTGAGCGCGACGCGCGTCAGCCCGCCCTTGACCATCGACACGGTCTTGCCCGACAACACGAATGGCCGCAGGTCGATATGGCGCGGCGCGATGCCGGATTCGACAAAGGTCGGGCAGTTGGACAAGGCGAGCGTGGGCTGCGCGATGTAACCGTCCGGCCGTGCCAGCAGCCGCTGGCGGAACGACTCGATTTCGTCGCGCGTCGCGGCGGGGCCGACCAGCATGCCGTAGCCGCCGGCGCCGTGCACTTCCTTGACCACCAGCGCGGACAGGTTGGCCAACGTGTACTCAAGGTCTTCCTTCTTGCGGCACTGGTAGGTGGGCACGTTGTTGAGGATGGGGTCCTCCGACAGGTAGAAGCGGATCATGTCGGGTACGTAGGGATAGACGGACTTGTCGTCCGCGACGCCGGTGCCGATGGCATTGGCGAGGGTGACGCGTCCGGCGCGGTACACCGAAAGCAGGCCCGGGACGCCGAGCGAGGAATCGGCGCGGAATGCCAGCGGGTCGAGGAAGTCGTCATCGATGCGGCGGTAGATCACATCCACCCGCTTCGGCCCGCGCGTGGTGCGCATGTAGACCGCGTTGTCGTTGACGAACAGATCCTGCCCCTCGACCAGCTCCACGCCCATTTGCTGGGCGAGGAAGGCGTGCTCGAAATAGGCTGAGTTGTACATGCCCGGCGTCATGACAACCACCGTCGGGTCGGCGACGCCGACCGGCGCGACGGAGCGCAGGTTGTCGAGCAGCATGTCCGGGTAGTGGGCGACCGGCGCCACCTTGTGCTGCGCGAACAGCTCGGGGAAAAGCCGCATCATCATCTTGCGGTCTTCCAGCATGTAGGAGACGCCGGACGGGACGCGGAGATTGTCTTCCAGTACGTAGAACTCGCCTTCGCCGGCGCGGACGATATCCACCCCGGCGATATGCGCGTAGATGTCGGACGCCACCGAAATGCCCTGCATTTCCGGCCGGTACTGCGCATTTCGGAAGATTTGCTCGGCCGGGATCACGCCTGCCTTCACGATATTCTGCTCGTGGTAAATATCGTGGATGAACATGTTCAGCGTCTTCACCCGCTGGACGAGGCCGGCTTCCAGCTGTGCCCACTCGTCGGCGGGAATGATGCGCGGGATGATGTCGAAGGGGATCAGGCGTTCCGTGCCGGCGTCGTTGCCGTACACGGCGAATGTAATGCCTACCCTGCGGAAGATCAGGTCCGCCTCGGCGCGCTTGCGCGCGATGACCTCTGGCGCCTGCCCTTGCAGCCACTTGTCGAAACGGCGGTAGTGCTCGCGCAGCGCCGATTCACTGGAATACATCTCGTTGAAAAAATTGGGCATGGCATCCTGTTCCGGCATTCAATTAATTTAATACGGCGCGCTCGCCGGCGGCATGATCCACCGCATGGTCAGAGTAACAAGAAACGTGCCAGCAGGTAGTGCGCGCTCAGGGAGTGCGGATGTGATCCACCAGCGCGTTGGATTGCGGCTCCGGCTTCCTCGTCAGCAGGCTGACCGCAATGATGGTCAGGAAGCCCGCGGGCACGCCGAATACGCCGGCGGAAATGGGAGCGATGCCAAACCATTGGTGATCGGCCGAGCCGCCAAGCGCCGGATAGGTGCGCAGCATGTAGTACACGCACACGCTGAATCCGACCGCCATGCCGGCGATTGCACCTTGCTGGTTCGCACGCTTCCAGAAAACGCCCAACACCAGGGCAGCGAACAGCGCGGAAGCGGCCAGCGAGAAGGCGGCGCCGACCATCGACAGGATGTCGCCGGGCTTGAGCGAGGCCGCATAGGCGGCCACCAATGCCACCACGAGCAGCAGCAGCTTGGAGATGGTCACGCGTTTCTGGGTCGAGGCCCTGGGGTCGACGGTCTTGTAGTACACGTCGTGCGACAAGGCGTTCGAAATCGTCAGCAGCAGGCCGTCGGCGGTGGACAGCGCGGCGGCCAGGCCGCCGGCGGCGATCAGTCCGGAAATCACGTAGGGCAGGCCGGCGATCTCGGGCGTGGCCAGCACCACGATGTCGCCGTCCATCACGATCTCCGCGAGCTGGACGATGTTGTCCTTGTTCATGTCGGTGATCGATACCAGCGGATTGACCTTGTCGACACTCGCCCAGTACGAGACCCAGGACGGCATCTTCGAGAAATCGGTGCCGAGCAGCGAGGTGTAGATGTCGTACTTGACCAGCACGGCGAGCGCGGGAACGCTGGTGTACAGGAGCATGATGAAGAGCAGTGTCCAGAGCACCGCTCTTCGTGTTTCCGCGACCGAGGGCGTGGTGTAGAAGCGCACCAGGATGTGCGGCAGCGCGGCCGTGCCCATCATCAGGCACAGCACGAGCGCCATGAAGTTGTTGCGCTTGACCTCGGACGCTTCCGCGGTCTTGCCGGGGAAGGGCGACGTGTGCGGGACCACCGGTTCGGCGCGGGCGAGGTTGAAGGCACGCGCCTCGCTCCACTTCCGGCGCGCTTCCTCGACATCCTTCGGATAGGCGGCGAGCGCGCGGCTGGCGGCCTTGATCTCGATCAGCGAGGCGTTGGTCCG
>Ga0196971_1001173_pt1 | contig 12866 bp, 7 predicted proteins | sample S1v_1013CmetaG_FD_148660 | JGI IMG/M metagenome (GOLD analysis project Ga0196971, IMG submission 148660) | Soil microbial communities from Anza Borrego desert, Southern California, United States - S1+v_10-13C | ecosystem: Environmental > Terrestrial > Soil > Desert | place: USA: California... | reverse complement strand
CCTACCATCCGCGCAAAGGTACCGTCAGCCTGCTCTCCATTCCCCGGGACCTCTACGTGGATGTGCCGGGCTACGGCTCGCGGCGCATCAATGAGGCCTTTCAGCTGGGCGGGCCGAATGAGGCCATGCTGACGGTGCAGCAGAACCTGGGGATCCCGGTCAACTACTACGCGCTCATCTCGTATGCGGCTTTCGCCCGACTGATCGACGATGTGGGCGGCGTTACCGTGGATGTGCCCCGCGACATTGACGACCCGACCTTCCCGGCCGAGGATGAGATCGCCTTTGAGCCGTTCAGGATCACCAAAGGGAGCCACCACCTGGATGGGCGGGAAGCACTCCGCTACGCCCGGACTCGCCACACCGACACCGACTTCGGGCGGGCAGAGCGGCAGCAGCAGGTGCTGATGGCGCTCAAGGGGCAGATGATGAGGCCTGCCAACATTCTGAAGCTGGGGGTCATTCTGCGGGATGCGCGGCAGACCGTGCGGACCAGTTTCCCCTTCGACCAGGCGGCAGGGCTGGGGCTGAAGGCCCTGCGGGCAGGCGAGATGAAGAAGGCGGTACTGGAGCCGGGGAACGGGGCTGTGACCGGTTTCCGCACGGCGAGCGGGGCAGATGTGCTGGCGCCCAACCCCACGGCCATCAAAGGGGTGGTGGCCGACCTGTTTGGCCCCTCGCTGAGCGACATGCAGACCGGCGCCACGGTGCGGGTGGAGAACGGGGCCGGCTACAGCGGAGCGGCCGGGCAGTTCGTCAAGGTGCTGAGCGGCATGGGGGCGAACGTGGCCCCGCCGGAGGACGCGGACCGCACAGACTACCAGCAGTCGCTGGTGCGGGTCTACGGCAGAGACAAGGCCAGGGTCCGGGAAGCGCGCCTGATAGCCGGACTGTTGGGGACAAAGCTGGAGCAGCCAGGAGGCGAGGGCCCGGCCGACATCGTGGTGGTGATCGGCAAGGATTTCGCCCCGTACGTGAAGTTCACCCAGACGGACTGGCAGGAAGCGATCAAGCCAAAGTAAGAGCCCGGGGCACTCGCCCCGGGCTCCGTTCGTGTTGGTGGGGTTACCGGCTGGCGGCGAACCGGAAGCCGGCGGTCATCTCAAGAGCCGGCTGCTTTACCGTGAGCACCGTCCGGTAGACGGTAAGGGGGTCGCCCAGATGCCAGGTGGTCTCGATCTTCTCCACCGAGGCCGCAAACATGGCAGCGTCGTAGGTCAGGGTGCAGGAGGGACCGGCCCCCCAGACCACCGTGCCCGCGTCCGCCACAGAGGGCTCGTGAATGCTGATGAAGACCTCCTCCAGCGACTTGGGCTGCGTGTCAAAGGCGAAAGCGTCGGTCAGCAGGAGCAGCGCCTCGCCATCCACCGGGTGGATCCACCGGAAGGACCGACGGAGGTGCTTCAGGGTGGGATCCGGGTAGGCAGCTGCCATCTCCACATCCATGAAGGTAGCGCCGTCAGCCTCGCCCCGAGTCAGCACCTGGCCGTAGTATTGCTTGCCCGTGCCCTGGTTGAGCCCGTTCACCACGGGCACGGAGTGACCCTGGGAACCGTTGTGAATAAACTCATAACGCTGCGGACCGAAATACTGGCGGGTGTAAAGGCCTGCGCCCAGCTCAAAGATGAAGGACTCGCCGCCGGCGTGGAGTATGAAGCTGCCCACATCATTATGATTGTGGGGTTCGGCGTTGTGGCCGCCCTTGGCAGCCAGGGCGAACATGCTCCCGCCGTCCACGCGCTTATCGATCAGCCACTGGGCGTCGGGCAGGTAGGTCAGGCCGACCTTGTGCCCGGGAGCGGTGACCGCGCCGGGAGCCCAGAACAGGTCCCGCGTCAGGGGTGCCCAGCGGTGGCAGTGGTCATCATCATGCCGGAGGATCTTCTCAAGCGGCGGCGGTGTGGCCCCCAGCCGATCGGTCATGCGGCAGCGGAGGCCGGCCCGCGGCGTCAGGCGGGGACCGGCGTCGGAGAAGTTGACGGCCAGGCCGCCGGACAGGGTGACCGCGGCGGGGTAGTCGGCCATGGCGCTGATCTTGTCGCCCGCCAGCATGTCCAGCTTGCCCTCAGTGCGCTCCCGCAGCAGCTCGGCGAAGTAGACGTAGAAGCCGAAGCCATACTCCCAGTAGCCGGGGCCTTCCACGCAGGCGCCGTCGTCGCCGTAGCTGCTGAGGAAGGAGTCCATGGCGGCCTGCACCCGGTAGACGATGCCGGCCAGGCGGTCGGGATCCTTCACGTAGTACAGGGCGGCCGTGCCGGCGGCGCCGGAGCAAACGGCGGCCCAGTTGCTGGCGGCGGATTCCCAGCCGAAGGGCAGGGAGTTCTCGAAGTAGGGCTTGAGAATGCGCCGCTGGACTTCGGCCTGCAGGCGGTCGCGCACCTGCGGGTCGATGCGGTCGCCCACCAGCGAGTCGACTTCCGCCAGCATCATGCTGGTCTCGGCGGCGAACAGGTCCACAATCTGGTCCCGCGTGCGGGGGAAGGACCGAATCTTATCAATCCCGATGGGCACATGGGCGGGCAGGGCCCAGGTGTAGTCGTCGCACAGGGCCCAGATGTAGTCGTGGATGGTCTCCAGCAGCTCCTCGCGCCCATCGGTCAGGTAGACCAGCACGGCAGCCATCAGCAGCCCACGGTTGTGGAAGTAGGGGGCCTCGTAGGGGCGGCGGGCGCCGTTGCGCTCAAAGTCCGCGAACAGCCGATAGGTGAGCATGGTAGGCGGATGCGAAGCCGCCTCGTCAGCCGCCTTACGGAGCTGGGCCAGCGTCCCGGCGTGGAGCGGGCTGCGCTTCAGGGCTTCCCGGTTCTTCGGGTCGTGCATTTCGGGGAAGAGCCGGCCGTTGGTGGACCGCAGCGCAGATAGGATGTCGCGAAAGCTGTACAGCATGGGTCACTCTGCCTCCTCAAGGATCATAACGCCGTAGCCGGGTACTTCGGCCACATCGGCGATGGTCGCTCCGCTGATCAGGTCCCGGTAGGTGCGAGCCGGGTAGATGTGGCGGTCGGTGGGCTCGTGGTTCAGCACAAAGAGCAGGTCTCCGCGCCGTACGACCTCTACGCGGCTGTCGGCGTCGATGTAAGGCTTCAGGTTCGGAGTCAGACCCAACAGCCGGCCCACGGTCTCGGCGGTAAAGTAGGAGCCCCAGTAAATGGCCTGGCCCTCGCCCAGCCGGTGCCGAACGGCGGCAGGCTTGCCGGCGAAGTAGTGGTCGGTGTAGGTGGCGATCACTTCGGCCCCTTCGGCGCGCAGGATCTCTGCGAAGAGCAGCGCCTGCAGGTGGCGGCCCCGCAGTTCAACGCCCACGGGCTCCTTGAGCATGGTGAAGTCGGCCACGGCGACGCCACAGATGGGGCGAAGCAGGCCGGGGAGTTCGGCCATGCGGGCGTGTCCCAGCTCATCCTTGAAGCCGCTGCGGGCGCCGACGATGAGCGTGCCGCCGCTGCGGACGTAGGCCTCCAACTTGTCCGCCTCGGCTTCGGTCAGAATCGTCGGGTGCGGAAAGAGCACGACCTTGTAGCCGGCCAGGTCGGCGGACGGCAGGTCGAGCACGTCAACGCCCAGGTGCCGGTCGGTGGCGGCATCAAAGACGGCCTTGTTGCAGTGCCGGACCTGCTTGCCCACGTAGGTCTCAATCTGGTCGTTCATGTCGTTGGCGAAGGAGTAGAGTAGCGCGACCTGACCCTTGCCCCGCAGGTGTTCGATGCAGTCCCCGAACCGGCCCAGCTCCTCGCCTACCTGCCGGGCTTCGGCGATGCGGCGGTTCTCCACGTTGCCGTAGTCGTTGAGGCCGTGCCACAGCTGCTCGGCGCCCACCGTGCAGGTGCGCCATCGGAAATAGAGCACGCCATCGGCCCCGTGAGCGATGGACTGGTAGGTCCAGAGCCGCATCTGCCCGGGCTCGGGGGAGCGATGCAGGTAGTCAAGCTGCCCGCCTGGCCCCGACTGCTGCTCCAGCACCCAGAACCGGGGAGACATGCCCCGCACCTTGCCCAGGCTCATGCCCCAGTCGCGGGGCTCCGCCCCGAAGCAGGGGTACGAGTCGTAGGACATGAAGTCCAGCGCCTCGCGGGCCAGCTTCGGGTTGTCGATATGGTTGAAGATGCCGTTGTGGGTGATGGACCAGGCGGGATTGGCCTGCTTGAGAATGTCATACTGCAACTTGCAGTAGCGAGTCACCATGTCGCTGTAGAACCGCTTGGCGTCCAGCACCTGGTGCGGGTTGGGGTAGGCCGGGCAGGGGTGGGGCAGGTCCACCTGGGCCCAGTCGCTGTAGTCCTGGCTCCAGAAACGAACACCCCAGGCCCGGTTGAGTTCCGCCAAGGTGCCATACTTCTCCTGGCACCACGCGCGGAAAGCAGCCGTGTCTGAGGGGGAGTAGGACGCGTCCATGTGGCAGTTGAACTCGTTGTCCACCTGCCACCCGATGACGTACGGGTTCTCCTTGTAGTGCTCAGCCAGGGCCTCCACGACTTGCGCGGAGAGCTTCCGGAAGACCGGCGAGGTGTAGTTGTAGTGCCGCCGCCCGCCGTGGGCCATGGGCCGGCGCTGGAAGTCCCAGGCCAGGGTTTCCGGGTAGGTGTGGGTGACCCACGCCGGCGGGGCATAGGTTGGCGTGCCCATGATCACCTGGAGGCCGTGCTTGGCCGCCAGGGCGACGGCCCGGTCGAACAGGTCGAAGGAGTACTGCCCCTCGGCCGGTTCCCAAACGGCCCAGGCCGACTCGCCCATGCGGACCGTGTTCATGCCCAGGGCGGCCATTCGGCGGAAATCATCGGCCCACAGGGATTCGTCCCAGTGTTCGGGATAGTAGCAGACACCAAAGCGGAACATGTGCGGACACCCCTCTCATACACCTCGCTTTCATACTAAGAGGGGCGTCGCACAGGTCCAATCGCAATTCAAGCAATCCCCTTCGCCAATTGAGCAGATTCACCGGTGGGCGGAAAAATCCAGCGCCAAACGCTCCAGGCGCTTCACTTCGTGCTGTTCCAGCAGGGGCGCCACGGCCCGGCCAATGCTTTCGATGTGTCCGTCGCGCCACTCCTGTTCCAGGTACTGCTGCAAGGGACGGTTGCGGTAGACCCAGTCTTCCATGAAACGATCAATGGCTCCGGCCATGAATGAAGCCCCCTCTTTGCGTTCCTTGAGGCTCCCCTTTCAATACATTAAGGTGGCACCTTCAGGTTTGATGCTACCAGCTTGATTTAATCAACGTCAAGAGGGTTTGGTTCACGATTTTGAAGTTGTAGATGAGAAATGTTAATGCGAGCCTTGATAAAATGAAAGTGCCCTGGAGGTTGTTCACCTCCGGGCACTTGGAAATGCCTCAGCTGAGTACACGGTCAAGCAACTCCTGAAGCCAGCGGGCCAGCGCCTCCTCCGCTCCGGGCCCGGGCGCCAGCCCCAGCTCGCCGCCGGTAAAGAAGCGCCGCCGGGGCTGAGTGGACTCGGTACCGGGATACGCGGCCCAGGCCTCCGCCACGGGATAGTCCCAGCGGGACTCCTGCTCTGTGGGGTCGACCCGGCTGCGAATCGTATCGCGGTAGAACGACTTCTTGTGCAAGGTCTCGGTGCTCATGCTGTAGGTCGCATCAATGGTGACGATGCGCGGAGCCGCCTCGCCGGGCAGGTAGAACTCCAGGGCCAGGTCAGGCGTGTCCTTGCTGCGCCACTGCCCTTCCACGTGGGCCGGCACCATGCCCACCAGAGCGTCAGGGCTGTTACGCAGGTTGGGGTAGCGCTTGCCGTAGCAGAGGCGGCACCGCCCCCGGTCCCCCAGGGACAGCTCCACCGTCGTGCCGTCGGTGAGCGTCGCGTTGAAGGCCCGGGAATCCACCCGAAGGAGCCGTCCGTTGCGCGCCAGCGGCGTGAAGCCAAGGTGATGGACCATGGCCCGGTGAACCGCTGCCGCCAGCCACAGCTCATACAGCTGGTTGATGGAGCGGGTGCGCATGGGCAGGCGTTCCACCTGCACCACCTGATCGGCCAGCCGCAGGCCCCAACGGAATTGATGCGCCACCTGCCACAGCTGCCGGTAAGCCGGGTGGCCGGTCATGCGGTGAGACCGGAGCCGTGCGGCAGACATGGCGCCCGCTTCGGCCAGATGCGGCTCGTCAAGCCAGGCCCACAGCGACTGCTCCATCGCGCGGGCAAGGGCCTGCGCCCGCTGGGCCCGGTCCAGCTGGTTGGCCGTCTGCTGCCTCCAGGCGCCCAGGCGCTCGTCCCGCAAGTCTCGCAAGTGCTGGGCTTCATGTCCCAACAGGCCTGTCAGGCGGGAAGCGTGGCCCGACAGCTCCAGCACGAACTCGCGCACGAAGGCGTTCTCGGGATTGGCAAAGCTCTCCCGGCAAACCGGCGCGCCGACGTAGGCGGGCACAGCCGCTCCGGCGGGGTAGGCCGGGTCCAGGGGGCGCCAGGGAGTGCCATCGGCGGCGGCCCGGCGGAGGCTGGAGGCACGCAGGGGCCCGGCGCGGTGGATGGGCCGCCGCTCATCGACCCGCACCAGGTCCCGGATGGGGTCGGCTTCAATGCGGCGGAGAATGGGCCCGACCTTTCGGTGAGCCCAGCGCAGCATCTCAAAAAGCTCGAGGTTGGCGGGAGCATCGTCGGGCCGGCCTTCATTCCAGGCGGCCCACAGGTGGCTCACGCCGTAGAAGTCCAGCACCAGGGCGTTCTCCTGCTGGAGAATCTCCCGCATGTGTCGGCACTGCTCCTTGACCTCGTCTTCCGCGTCAAGGTAGACAGCGCCGGACATGAAGGGCACCGGGGCATCGCGGTAGCTGAGCACCAGGCTGCACTCGCCGATGAAGCGCTGGCCCACCAGCTGAACCAGCCCTTCCCGTTCGGGCTCCCGCACGCCGGGGGCCGCGGTGTAGAACCGCAGGGGAAAGCCGCCCAGCACGGGGTCCCAGTCGATCAGCAGGTCCAGCCCGGAACCGTCCAGGTCGCCGTGGGGGTAACGAATCTCCAGGCCGTACCAGTCCTGCCGGGTCAGCGCCACGGGCCCTTCCGGGCTGGAGCCGAGGGGCAGCGGGCGCCCGCCCGCCCACACGGTGACCGACCGGAGGGCGGCCTCCTCATGGGGCGTCCAGCGCCTACTGCTGACCAAAGGTGAACTCCTCCTCGTCCATCGCCCGGGACATGCGCTTGACCTGAGCCGCCGACCGTGGGAAGAGCGGCTCCTGCGTGTTGGGGTCAGCGGTGTCTTCAAAGAAGGTCTCCAGGTCCCGGATCATCTTGCGCTCCGTGGGGTTGAAGCGGGAGCCCTGAACCTTGACCAGCACCTTCTGCATGATCTGAATATCCAGCGCCTCTTCCATGGTGAAGCCGCCGGAGCCCGTGGCCCGGTCCACCCAGGCGATGATCTCCCGGGCCGTGCGGTAGCCGAAGTGCTGAAGGGCTGTGGAGAGCACCGTGTTAATGGAGCGCAGGTGGGCGGTGATGGCCCGAGCCTGTTTCTTGTCGTAAACGGCGGGGCGCCACTGGTCCACCAGGTCGATCATGGCCTGCATGTTGATATCATCCAGGCGGATGAAGTTGGCCCGGTCCAGCACCTTGGGGCTGAAGCGGTGGGTGGTCTCATCCACGTTGACGGTGCCGGTGACGTAGAAGTTGGGCGGAATGGTCAGGTCCCGGGGGAAACCGCCATCACGGTCGTAGTTGTGCAGGACGACATGGCGCTGGTCGGGCGGCAGCTCCATCTGGCTGAGGAAGTCGGAGAAGTAGTACTCCACGTGGGACAGGTTCATTTCGTCGAGCACGGCAAAGAACTTGCGGGGCTCGCGGCTGGCGCTGACCGCGTCGCTCCACTCGTGGGCGGCCCGGCGCAGGAACTCGGCGAAGGGCGTGGGCACGAAATGCTTGGAGAGCACGTCATAGGCGCCCAGCAGGGACTCGCTGCTGGTCCAGTCGGGGCCCACGGAGACGACCAGCAGGTCGCCGCCGGCAGCCTGGGCGTAGGCGCAGGCCAGCTGGGTCTTGCCGCCGCCCGAGACGCCGGCGAAGATCACAAAGGGCTTGGTGGCCAGGCTGATGTGGTACCGCTTCAGGAGGTCGTCGGGGTAGTAGAGCCCAAGGGAGCGGGTGTGCTCCCGCACCTTGCCGAGCACGCCTTTCAGTTCGCGCTCCAAATGCTTCTGCCGGGCAGGGCTGCCCTTGCGGCGGGCGGCCGCCGCCTCGGTGGCGGGGCGCTCTGCGGCGGCTTTGTCCCTGGCGCCGGCGGCGCCCCTGGTAACGGTAGCGCTCGTACCACCGGTGGCGGTCGATCCGGCGGTCGTCTTCACGGCGACGTCAGCGGCCGGAGGTCTGACTTCGGCGTCACCCGCATCGGGCGATTGGCCCATCTGGAGAATGATCTCCTTCAGAGCCATGATGTTGGCCTCGACGGTGCGCACCTGCCCGCTCTTCTCGGGGCTCCGCTGCGCCTCCTCCAACACCTGCTGATGCTGCCGCAGAATCTCCGCCAGAGCCGCCGGCACGTACGACTCGGAGACTTGCCGGCACCAGGTCTCGGTGCCGATGGCGTGCCGCCACAGAAAGCCGTTGTCCATGTTCAGATCGCCGAACGAGAGCGCCCTGCCGGGCACCGGCCGCATGGTGTACTCCAGGGGAAGGAAGTCCTCGCTTTCCCTGACCTCCCCCACTACATACAGACCCACCAGCAAGTTCTTGCCCGGCTGCGGGTTGGTGAAGAAGAAGACCAGCGGGTTCTGGCCCTGCCCGCAGGCGTTGGCAAGGTCGGTCAGGTAGCCGTCGCGGTCAAACTGGTCGGCCCGCTTCCGAAAGTGCGTCTCCTGGGGATCGAACAGGTACATGTCAAAGCAGTGCGCCTTGCCCGCGGCGCAGGAGTTTTGCCGGAAATTCTCGCTGGCACCGCAGCGCCACTGGGTGGGCTTGGCGCAGATGGTGCCGTTGAACTGGTGCCGGTGATTGTTGACCTTGACAAGCAGACAGCTCCGCGTGGTGATCATGCAGGTTGGCCTCCCAAAGTTCGGTCGCTTCCGCTGGCAGATGATTTCTGCACCCCGGTGCTTCTTTCCCCCTTTCGAATAGGGATGGCCCCGCCTTCCAGAGAATTTCCATTTCACGGAGGTGGATAGCCTTGGCCAAGAACCACATGACGGCGCGGGATATCATGACCAGGTGTGTGCGCACGGTGCCCGCCGACGGCACCCTGGGCGATGCGCTGACCATTATGGACCAGGAAGGCTTCAGCCAGCTCCCCGTGATGCAGGGGACCAAGCCCGTCGGCATGCTGACCGAGCGGGACGTGCGTTTGGCTCTGGCGGAACACCGGGAGGACCGGCCCCTGGGTGACCTGGCCTCCCCCCTGCCCACGCAGATGCACGCCCGCACCCGCATCTCCAGCGTGCTGCAAGCCATGCAACAGCAGGAGTCCGTGCTCGTGGTCACCAAGATGGGCCGCCTCCAGGGGATTATCACCTACTGGGATGTGCTGCTGCTGGGCCGGCCGGCCATTCTGGTCAAAGAGGTGGAGCTCGTGCTCCGCCGGGTGGTGACCGCCACCTACGAGGGCATGTTCGGCCTCGACTGGTGGGACAACGTGCCCAGGGACTTGCGGGAGCGAGCGGAGGAGGAGCACCGGCAGGACGAAGACGAGGAGCCCACGCCCGAGCACATGCTGGGCCACACTTCGTTCTGGGCGCTGATTGAGATCTTCAAGCGCGCCCGGCCCGACCTGCCCGACGCCCGCTTCCAGGAGCTGCACCGGGTGCGGGTACTGCGGAACCGGGTCTCCCACTACTACCGGCTGACCGACCGGGAGCAGCAGGAGCTGCTGAACCTCTGTCTGCGCACGGGCGACTGGCTCGAGTCGATGCTGCCCTCCTCCCACCCGCTGGGGCGAAAAACGGAGCGTTGACATGGAAGGGCCCGGGGGCACAGTGCCCCCGGGCCGTGTTAGCTGTTCAGTCGACCGCTACCTTGACCTTGATCACGTCCGGAAGGGGCGCCGGTGCGCCGAGATGGAACCCCTGGGCATAGTCGACGCCGAACTCCCGCAACAGGGCCACCGTGCGGTCGTCGGAGACATACTCGGCGATGGTCTTGCGGCCGAAGCCGCGGGCCAGTTCCACGATGGCTCGCACCGTGTGCTGATCCATGGTGTCCGACGCCAGGTCCTTGATGAAACTGCCATCAATCTTGAGGAAGTGAACGGGCAGGTACTTGAGGTAGTTGAACGAGGAGAAGCCCGTGCCAAAGTCGTCGATGGTAAAGCGGCAGCCGATCCCTTCCAGCGTGCGCACGAACTCCCTTGCCAGGGCCATGTCGGCGATGGCGGCCGTCTCCGTGATCTCCAGCGTAAGCGACGCGGGGTTTATGCCTGTCTCGGCCAGCTCGCGGCGGATGAGGGGCAGCAGGTCAGGATCGCTGAAGGCCTTTCCCGACAGGTTCACGGCTACGCAGATCGGCCGGCCCTCCTGCTCAGCCACCTGAAGCAAGGCGATGGCTCGCCGTACCACCCAGCGGTCAATTTCGTGGATCAGCCCGAACCGTTCGGCCACGGGGAGGAACTCGCCGGGCAGAATCGGCTGGCCGTCCTCGTTCAGCATACGGATGAGCAGCTCATACTGGGCCACCTCACCGTCGTGGAGCCCGATAATCGGCTGAGCCAGCAGCACAAAGCGGTCGCAGGCCAGCGCATGCTTGATGCGCCGCTCCCACGCCAGCTTGGCTTCGCGGTGCGCCAGTTCGCCCTGCTCGCTGGCATAGACCGAGCAGCCGTTCCGTCCCTGGTCTTTCACCTGGTACATGGCCATATCGGCCCGGGTGAGCAGAATCTCGGCCGTGGCCCCCTGGCCGGGGAAAAGGGCCACGCCAATGCTGGCCGTCACGGTCACCGACTGACCGGCCACGGTGAAGACATGCTGCCTGAGCAGGTCCAGCAGTTCCCGGCCGACGGTCTTCGCCTGCTCTTCGCTGACGTGCGGCAGAATCACGGCGAACTCGTCGCCGCCCAGGCGGGCCAGAATGTCGGTCTTGCGCAGACGGTGCCGGAGCAGCAGGGCGACGCCCTTCAGCAGTTCGTCCCCTGCCTGGTGGCCCAGGGAGTCGTTGACGAACTTGAACTGGTCCAGATCAATGAACAGAAGCGCTCCACTGGTCTCGTAGCGGAGGGCGGCCTCCAACTCCCGCTGGAGCTCGTCCTGAAACCGCCGCCGGTTGAAGAGCCCGGTCAGGCTGTCATAGTTGGCCAGCTGCGCCAGCCGTTCCTCCACATCTTTCCGCTCGGTGATATCCTGCACGTGAACGACGAGGTGGCTGATGCCGCCGGCCGTGTCGCGGACCGCCGAGGCGCTGACGATGGCCCAGACCGTGTGGCCATCCCGGTGGATGTAGCGCTTCTCCATGCAGGCGACAGTGGTCTCCCCCCGCATCAGGCGTCCCAGGTGACGGGCCTGCTCCGGCAGGTCATCGGGGTGGGTGATGGCGTTGGGCCCCAGCGCCACAAGCTCATCGATGGAATACCCCAGCATGCCGGCCAGAGCCATGTTGATCTGAAGCCAGCGGCTGTCGGTGGTGGTGAGGGCGACGCCGATGGGAGCCCTTCCGAAGGCGGAGCGGAACCGCTCTTCACTTTCCACCAGCGCGCTGTGGGCGCTGGCGTTGACCAGGGCTACCGCAACCTGGCCTGCCACCGCTTCCACAAAGGCGATTTCGTCGGACGTCCAGACTCTGGGGCGGTCGCACTGCTGGAAGTTGATGGCGCCAAGGACATCACGGCCGACAATGATGGGCACCGCCAAGGCCGCACGCACGTTCAGCCCGCGATAGGCAGTCGCCATTGTTCCGCAGTCGAGCCCTGGTGGCAGATCTGCTGCGCCCGTGTCGGCCACCACCGCTGGCGCCTGCTGACGGATGGCCAGCCCAACAACCGGCAGCCGGAGCCCGCGGAGAGTGCCCACTTCCGAAACCCCCGGGGCGTTGTACTCATGAAGGACATAGGGATCCCCGGCATTGTCGCAGAGCAGGATCAGACACCGGTCGGCGTCCAGGGCCCGGCCCAGTTCCCGGCTGGTGGTCTTCAGAATATCGTTCAGATCCAGCGAAAGGCGAATGGCGGTGCCGATCTCATGGACCAAACGGAGCTGCTGAACCTGCCGCTGAAGGTCACTGCGGGTGACGGACAGGTCATGCATCAGCCGCAACTGGTCCGCCGCCGTTCTGATGCCGATGCCCCCTGCCACCACCGTCAGCAGCGTCTGGGCGGTGATGTGGCTGACCAGGCCCGTGACCGCCATGTGGTCGCTCCAGGCGGAGAACCAGCCAACGTCTCTCACGGTCACGCCCGCCAGCCCCAGCAGCAACAGGCGCCAGCCCGCCGGCTCTCCCAGGACTCTTGCCCCCAGTATGGGCGGCACAATAAAGAGCACCAGGTAAGCGTGGCCAATGGCTCCGTCGGTGACCAGCAGGCTGGCGGCGACCATGAGGAAGGCAAGGTGGCACATGAGGCGGCGTTCGCTGCTGCCCCGATGAGGCAGCGCCCAGTGAGCCACAACGTTGTACGCTGCGACCACTCCAGCGAAGAGGCCAACCGACACTGGTGTCCCGGGCCGACTGGGGTCCATCATCTCCACCAGCAGGACGGCCACGGACAGCAGCCAGGTCCAGAGTTCCAGCGAGCGCTCCAGGCTCTCAAGGGGGCTCGCCGGCAGGGTGCCGCGGGTGGGAGCCTGCAGGGCGAGTCCCGGCAGCACGTCCGGGATGAAGAGCCCCAGGCCCAGCGTGGCCCAGAGACCAGCGGTAACATGTCAAGCCTCTGAGGTGACATAATGTCACCTGTTTATCAAGGTCTGGGCGGGTCAAGGGGCTCGAAGGCAGCACTAACCCAAGCCCACAGCTAGTTC
>Ga0196971_1001172_pt1 | contig 12866 bp, 13 predicted proteins | sample S1v_1013CmetaG_FD_148660 | JGI IMG/M metagenome (GOLD analysis project Ga0196971, IMG submission 148660) | Soil microbial communities from Anza Borrego desert, Southern California, United States - S1+v_10-13C | ecosystem: Environmental > Terrestrial > Soil > Desert | place: USA: California... | reverse complement strand
CCACACTGGTTGCGACCGGCGCATATACGCACAGCCTCGGCCTGTTGCAGACCACCTTTGCCGCCATCGCGTTCCTCGCAGGCGCCGCACTTGGTTCCGCGTTTTCTTACTACCTCGGCCGGCGCATGGGTCCGGCCGTGCTTCGCAAGATCCTGACCGCCTTCCGCCTGACAGAGCAGCACATTCAGACGGTGGATCAGTGGCTGGCACGCCACGGCCACCGGGCCGTTTTCTTCGGGCGCATGATCCCGTTTGTCCGCAATTTCATCGGTTTCCCGGCGGGCATCATGGGGATCCCGTTCCCCAAGTACATGGTCTACTCGCTTTCTGGTTATGGCCTATACATTTTCGTTGCCCTGTCCCTGGGCTACGGCGGCAGTTCGCTGGCGCGGTGGCTAGGCGACCTGGAGGTCTTCCTGTGGATTCTGGGGCCGCTGGCCCTCATCGTCGCCTGGTTCAAGTGGGGCCGCAAGTGGCTGAAGCAGAGACGGGGGAGGGCCTAGACCCTTCCCCCGAGCCTTTCAAGGATCTCCACGGCAGGGTCGACGCCGAGGTCGTCCGTTACCACGGTGATCAGGAACGGCGAATGGTCCATGGACATGGGGCCGGCCAGGCCGCTGGCATCATTGGTGGCGCCCAGGAGCACCCGGCTATTGTCATCGAGACGTTCGGGCTTGAGCACCGCGTTCACCAGGCTGGGTTCGTTCCCGGAGATCGCCGGGCGCTTCTCGAACCGGTCGGGCTGGAAGCCGTACTCTCCGATGCGATCCAGGCGACTATCCTTGTAGCCGTTCTGCTTCAGTTCCCGCAGTGCCGCCTCGGCGTCAGGGCCCGAAGCGAAGGTGGCCAGAATGGAGCGCTCGCCGGGTTCCAGTTTCACAGGCAGACCTCCTGTCATTCGCAGCGAAGATAGACTGTTAGCATGCCCCTGTTCGTGGCCGCGGAATCATAACAGCGGAGGGATGGCCCCGTGAACTGGTGGGAAGAGGCAGAGGCACGCGCACTGCGGATGAAATCGCCGGCGAGTCAGGCACAGGTGCTGCGGCAGCGGTTCGCCACCGCCGGCATCGATCAGGACCTGGCCTTTGTCCCTGCCTATCAGCTGGCTCAGCTCTACGAGTTCTGCGCCGACTTCGTGCAGATAGTCGAGTCGCTCCTGGAGACAGCCGACGGCGACCGCCCGGCGCTGCGGCGCCACGGTCTGGCTCTCGCTCATTGGGCCCGTGCGGCGGGCCTCTTCGCGCAGGATTCGGCCCTGGCTTTCAACCAGCTGCTCGACAGCCTCGAGCTGGAGGGCGACGCGCTGGCTGCCCGGCACGACGTGGCGGCGGAAGAGGGGGGCCTGCCGGAAGAGCAGCCCAAGCTGGAGGGCCGCTACCGGTTTTGGCACCTGCTCTATGAACGGCTTGACCTGAAGCTGGCCTCCGTGGGTACCCAGGAATCGGTGCGGCGCGGCCTGGCGAGAAGCCTCTCGCGGATCTTCGAACAGTGCCTGATCACCCTGCGATTGATCGCTGGGCTGGAGAAAGATCTGTCCCCCCGTTTCCGGGGGGTGGCGCGCCTGCTTCTGGATATCAATACCACGTGGCACTTCGATCTCGGGCCGTATCACCTGGGCTTCGGAGAACTGACAGCCAAGGGTTCGGGCACACCCGGGGTGCAGACGTGGCTCTTGCTAGCTTTTGGGAAGCAAATCTAGAGGCGGAATTCTCTCAACCTTGACAGAAAGCGCATGGAGCCGTATGATAGAGGGGAGGTTCGTGTTCGCCTTCATGCCATAAGGTTGTTCGATACTGCGGACCGTGACGGTCCTTTGACCAGTAGGTCATACCGGGGCATACCCCGTTTTCCTATAACCGAGATCCTTGGCTCTCATATTGCCAGGGCATTTTTCCTATAGGCAAAACCGACCTGGTCGACAACCATGCACCAGCCCGACTAGGGGTGGTTTTGGCATATGGCAAAGCGAAGCGGACCCAATGTGGTCCGTTTTTTTGTTTGCTTCGAGTCTGTCCAGGTCAGTTTGGGGTCCAGGCCCATGAAGCGAACATAGGCAGGAGGTGAACGCTATTATCTGGTTGTATGCAGTATTGACCGTAGTCGGATTGATTGTTGGGGGTGCCGCGGGAACCTATTTCGGGCACCAGTACTATCAGACCCAGGCAAAGAAGAAGCTCACTTCGGCCGAGGGCCGCGCCCGGGTCATTATTGACGAGGCGCTGCGCGAGGCGGAGGGCAAGAAGAAGGAAGCCATCCTTGAGGCCAAGGAAGAGGTGCACCGTCTTCGCACCGATTTCGAGCGCGAGATCAAGGAACGGCGCAATGAGGTCCAGCGGCTGGAGCGGCGTTTGGTTCAGAAGGAAGAGACCCTCGACCGTAAGGTAGAGTCCCTCGAGAAGAAAGAGGAGAACCTCGCCAAGCGGGAACGGGACCTCGAACGTCAGCACCAGGTGGCCCAGGAACTGGTCGGCAAGCAGATGCAGGAACTGGAGCGCATCTCGGGACTGACCACCGACGAGGCCCGCAAGATCTTCCTGGAGCAGGTGGAAGGCGACGCCCGGGGCGACGCCGCCAAACTGATCCGCGAGATCGAATCCGAAGCTCGCGAAAGCGCGGAGAAGCGCGCCCGCGAAGTGGTGGGCATCGCCATCCAGCGGGTAGCGGCCGATCACAGCTCCGAGCTGACCGTCTCCGTGGTGCAGCTGCCCAACGACGAAATGAAGGGCCGCATCATCGGGCGTGAGGGTCGGAACATTCGTACCCTGGAGACCCTGACCGGCATCGACCTCATTATCGACGATACACCTGAAGCAGTAGTGCTTTCCGGCTTCGACCCGGTGCGCCGCGAGGTGGCCAAGATCGCCCTCCAGAAGCTGATTCAGGACGGGCGCATTCATCCCGCGCGCATCGAAGAGATGGTCGAGAAGGCCCAGCGGGAAGTGGAGACCAGGATCCGCGAAGAAGGCGAGGCCGCCTGCTTCGAGCTGGGCATCCACAACCTGCACCCCGAGCTGATCAAGCTCCTGGGCCGGCTCCGCTTCCGGACCTCTTACGGACAGAACGTGCTGAAGCACTCGGTGGAAGTGGCTCACCTGGCGGGCGTCATGGCCCACGAGCTGGGCGTCAACCATGAGGTGGCCAAGCGCGCCGGCCTTCTGCACGACATCGGCAAGGCCGTGGATCATGAGATTGAAGGCCCGCACGTGGCCATCGGCGTCAGCCTGCTGAAGCGCTATAAGGAAACGTCTGAAGTGATTCACGCCATGGAGTGCCATCACGGCGACGTGGAGCCCCGCAGCGTGGAGGCCGTACTGGTTACGGCTGCCGACGCCATCTCCGCTGCCCGTCCGGGCGCCCGGCGTGAAACGCTGGAGACCTACATCAAGCGGCTGGAGAAGCTGGAAGCGCTCGCCGACGGCTTCGACGGCGTGGAGAAGTCCTTCGCCATCCAGGCCGGCCGCGAGATCCGGGTAATGGTCAAGCCCGACAAGATTGACGACTACGCTTCGCTCAAGCTCTCCAAGGAGATCGCCAAGAAGATCGAGGAAGAGCTCGAGTACCCGGGCCAGATCAAGGTGGTCGTGGTTCGCGAGACCCGCGCCATGGAGTATGCCCGGTAAGTACGAACCCTTTGCGATGCTTCAGGCGTCTAAGGAAAAGAAGGACCCGCCGGCGGGAAGCCCTCGCCGGCGTTGCCCTTGCCCCGGAAGGAGGTGTGATCTCATGGTCAGTCGCAGGCGGGAAGAGCGCACGTCCCGGAATGTCAGCCTCCTGATTAGCATGCTGGTCCGGTATCCGGAGGTGGGGAGCGTCAAGTACGAGCCCCGGCAGCAGACCATTCGGCTGAGCCTTCTGATCAGCGGTGCGATGAATGAAGAGGAATGGGATCGGACCGCTACATCCCTGCTGGACACGCTAGAAGTCTATCACCTGCTCGGTCAGCGCACGCCCACCACCCTGGAGGTCGAGCGTGACGGCTACGGCGAACTGACGACCATTGCGATCACCAGAGATGTGGCCACCCTCTCTCCTGAGGAGATCTACACGGCGATTGAGTTCTTCCGTGAGCGCTTCCCCGGGCGCCTCGTGGTCGAGACCTTCGACTACGGCGCCGAGGATGAGATGACGGCCCAGGATGAGATGATCGAAGAGATCCTGGCGGACCTCGAAGAGAATCGGACCGGTCAGAACCTGATCGCCATTCGTGAAGAGGGCCGGGTGATGGTGTTCCAGAAGTAAGGTACCGAATAGCCCCGGTCGCGCACAGGCGCGACCGGGGCTTTGTCGTCCATATTCGCCGAAGCAGCTTACACCTGTCGTCGCGGAAGGTCGCCAACAATTGTGAGCCGGCCATCCACCGAGGGGGCAATGACCTTCGCCGCCAGAATGTGTTCGGTCACCACTTGCTGGATCGTGGCGGCGAGCAAGCGGTAGGGCTTTCCCCGGAATGGGTCGAACCCGGCTGCCCCCCGGGCAAGGATTTCGGAGCATGCAACCAGATACTGCCTGTCAGGCATCAGAGGCTGACCGTCCACCAGCGTGGAGAGCACCCGCATCCCTTGGGCCCGGGTACCGTCGTAGGTGATCCGGACCCCGGATGTGTTCAGAAGGTAGTACCTGTCGCGTGCACCGCACTCCAGAACCTGCAGCAACTCATGACCCGTGATCGTGCAGCAGGCAATCTGGTCATGCGGGGTAAACGAAAAACCATCCAGGTCTGCCTGTCGAATGGGGCCAGGGGGGAGCGAGTTGTTCACCGTGGAGCATCGGAGCAGCGAGATGTCGGCGCCCGCCACCTCGCGGATCAGATCGGCGATCAAGTTGCCGAGGGGGGTCTCCCGGGCATTGTCAGCAGCACGAAGGTCGGTCCTGGTATGGCCGATGATCTCGTCATCCCTCGCCTGAGAACGCTCAGTGAGACCGAGGACTTCTGCGTCCGGTTCCAGGCCTGCGGTCGGTATGACCCCAGCCGCTACGGAGAGGCAGCCGCCGGCCATGTCCAGTCTGATCCAGCCCACATGCTCTCCCCATGCCCCGACCTGGCAAATTCGAGTCTTTCCGATACACAAGGGCTCCTTCAGCAGATGATGGCTGTGCCCGCCAATGATCACATCGATATCGGGGGCCTCGCGCGCCAGGTCCACATCGGCTTCCAGTCCGCAGTGGCTGAGCACCACAATGGCGTCGGCCTTCTGGCGCAGCTGAGGCAGAAGGGGCAGCAGCGACGCAGACGGCTTGAGAAAGCGCAAGCCGCGGATGTTCCGATCGGGCTGCAGCACGGCCATGTCCTCAAGGGTCACGCCGCATAGGGCCACTCGGATGCCGTTCCGTAAGTAGATCCGGCTCTGCTGGAACCGCCCAAAACCCACCACATTGCTGCAAAGCGGCACCGCGCTGAGTGCGTCAAGCTGCCGTGCCAGCAAATCGATCCCATCGTCCAGGTCATGGTTCCCAGGAGTGAAGGCGGTCAGGTCGAGGCGGTTGAGAACGCGGACCACCTCCCAGCCACGGACAGCGGCCAGTCGAATGTCACCCGCGTGGAGGAGCAGGTCGCACTGCCCCTCGGCCCTGGCTCGTTGGACCAGCGTGGCGACCCGGGGCCAGACTTGATCCGGTGACGCTTCTGTGTCGTTGAGGTGGAGGATGTGGAGCACAGGGGTACCTCCTGAGTATGGGGTTGCCTGAACCACTTCGGCGCTCGATCGAGAAAGTCTTTGCTGTTCAACAAAACGCTACTTGTCGAAACCTTAAACTTGCCATTTTTGTTTTCGACATCGAACATTCAACGCCTCACCTTCGTATTGTGGGATGGAACACCGCACAGCACTCGACCACCGCACCCAACCGGAAGGAGGAAGGATACGAAGATCGCCCTGCCCTTATGGTCCGGCGCCTTTTCAGGTAGAATGGCAGTAGCATGGCAGCACGGCCAGGCGGGCAGAGGCAGAGGCAGCGCGCGACAGTACAGGGGGAACGGACTTGCGGATTCTGTTTTTCGGCGATGTGGTAGGCCGAACCGGGCGCGATGTGGTTCTGGCCAGGCTCGGCGATCTGCGGAAGCGACTTGGAGCTGACCTCGTCATCGTCAACGGCGAGAATGCGGCCGCTGGCACGGGAATCACGGCACAGCTCTGCCGCGAGTTCCTTGACGCCGGGGTCGACGTGATCACGCTGGGCAACCATGCGTGGGATAAACGTGAGATTGCCACATATATTGATGAGGAACCGAGACTGATCCGTCCCATGAACTTCCCTCCCGGGACTCCGGGGTACGGGCACGTGGTAGTCAAGCGCGGCGGAAAGCCCGTGGCTGCCGTGGTCCAGATCCACGGCCGGGTCTTTACGCCTTTGTTGCTCGACGATCCGTTCCGGGGAGTCGAGGAGGTGGTGCAGCAGCTGCGCAAAACTACCCCCGTCATCGTCGTGGACGTGCACGGGGAAGCCTCGTCGGAGAAAGTGGCCCTGGGCTGGTTCCTCGACGGCAAGGTAAGCGCCGTCATCGGGACCCACACCCATGTGCAGACAGCCGACGAAGTGGTTTTGCCGGGCGGAACCGCCTACCTGACGGATGTGGGAATGTGCGGTCCCTGGATGTCGGTCATCGGTATGGACCGCAATCTGGTGTTGGAACGTTTCCTGACGCAGATGCCCGTAAGGCTCGAAGTGGCAAGGGGGCCAGCGGTTCTGTCGGCGGTGCTGATCGACGTGGATGAGGCCACGGGACACGCCCGATCGATTGATCGCATCTTTGAGCGCGAAAAGCCTGCAAAGGAGCTTGATGGGTTTCCTGGAAACTGATAACATATCTTCAGAAGAGGCTAGCTAATGTAGCCAGGGAGGGGACATCTGTAATGGAAGTGTTAAAAGTATCGGCCAAGTCCAGCCCAAACGCTGTTGCTGGTGCACTTGCCGGATGCCTTCGTGAGCGGGGGGCAGCAGAAATTCAAGCGATCGGTGCAGGGGCTCTGAATCAGGCGGTCAAGGCAGTGGCCATCGCCCGCGGATTCGTCGCTCCCAGTGGTATGGATCTCATCTGCATTCCTGCCTTCACCGATCTCAAGATCGACGGTGAAGAACGTACCGCCATCAAGCTCATCGTCGAACCGAGGTAAGTGGGGGACCCAGGCATACACAAACCGCCCGGCGCTGCAGCCGGGCGGTTTTCTCTGTGAGCTTACTTCCCAGCCGGCTCCGCCCCGCAGTGGCCGCACGCCCCAGCGGTGGCGCCCACATTCCACGTGCCGCATGTGAGGCACTGTCTCAGCCAGCGGTTGCGACCCTGCTCTTCCGGTCCGACCGGAGGGAGGGAGCCGTGTTCGCTCACCAGGACGGCGCCATCCGGTCGGCGGGAGGCGACGCGGAAGACCTGGCTGCCCGAGTCCGGGGCGGAGGCGGTGAGAATCTGCACGCAGGTCGCAATGCAGCCACCGCATACATAGACGCCGGGGCCGGCCACCAGCCGCTGGACCTCGTTCTGGTTCTTGCCGCAGAAGGAACAGTGCAGCAGGTCAGCCATGGTTGTCATCGCTCCTCTCGCTTGTGGGATCGGACAGCGCTTCTCGCAGGTGCTCCAGGGCCTTGTGCAGCCGCCAGCGCACAGTGCCTGGCACGCTGCCTTGCAGGCGGGCGATTTCGCTGGCGTTCCAGCCTTCCACGTACCGAAGCACCACGGCGTCCCGGTCGGCGGGCGACAAGCGGCCCAAGGCTGCCTGGGTATCGGCCGCCTGTGCGGCGCCGGTGTCGGGGCCGTCGGTGGCGTCGGGCGTCCAGAGTCGTGGCCAGACCGCGGCTTCGGCATAGCGGCGCCGCTGCCACTGCATGGCCCGGTTGTAGGCGATGGTCCGGAGCCAGGGGCCAAAGAGATCGGGGCGCCGCAGTCCGTCCAGGCCCATCAGGGCGTGGAGGCAGGCCTCCTGGGCCACATCTTCGGCATCTTCCCGAGACGGGAGAAGTCGGGTCAGCATGCGCAGCATGCCGGACAGATGCTCTGTCAGCAAGCGTTCCGCCGCGGCCATGTCGCCGTCCTTGGCGCGGCGTACGTCCGCCGCATCATCCACCTTGCTCACCCCCTCACTCTGAACGTCGTCGGGAGCGGGCATTGTGTTGGCGATGGGAGCGCAATTTCCTGCCTGCGGGAAGAAGCAGGTGTTTCAGATCCAAAAGTGGAAGAGAGTACTTCGGGCCCTTAAGTATTCGTGAATTGGAGGGAGCCGGGGGACACAGGGTCCTTCCCGGCGCAGAGACGTGGAACTGTTGAACAAGGCGTTGGACCTGCATGCCCGGTACCCGGTTATTGACGGGCATGCCGACAGCATTTTGGGCTACCTCGACGGAAAGCGGAAGCTGTCAGAGCGGTCGGACCAGGGCCATATCGACTGGCCCCGGGGCCTGGAGGCCAAGATGGCCTGCACGGTGCAGGTGGCCTGGCCCCGGCCGGACTGGTATCCCGTGGCGCCGAAGAAGATTGGCGAAGCGGTGGATGCCATTCTGCGGGAAGTGGAAGCCGGCGGCGATGATGTGGTGCTGGCGCTTACGGGTGACCACATCCGGAAGGTCCATGCAGCCGGCAAGCTGGCCGTGCTGATCAACCTCGAAGGTGCCGAAGCGATCCAGGGCTCCCTGGGGCTTCTGCGCAACTACTACCGCCTGGGCGTCCGAATGATGGGCCTGGTCTGGAACCACCGTAATGAGGTGGCTGAAGGCGTCGAGGAGAGCAGCGGCGGGGGGCTGACCAAGTTCGGCCGCGAAGTGATCCAGGAGATGAATCGACTGGGCATGCTGATCGACCTGGCCCACATCACTCCAAAAGGCTTTTACGACGTGCTGGAGCTGTCGCAGCAGCCCGTGCTCTTTACCCACGGCAACTGCAAGGCGCTCTTTGACCACCAGCGCAACCTGACCGACCAGCAGATCAAGGATCTGGCGGCGGCAGGCGGCGTCTTCGGCATCTCCATTGTGGGCGTCTTCATGGGCGGCCTGGAGACGGCCGATATCTACACCGTGGCCGATCACATCGACCATGTCGTACAGGTGCTGGGCAACGCCGACCACGTGGCCTACGGCACGGACTTCGACGGCACCCGCACCCTGAAGGGCATTGAAGATGTGACCAAGCTGCCTCACCTGACCGCGGAACTGCTGAAGCGGGGGTACTCGGAGGCCGACATGGCCAAGATCCTTGGCGGCAACTACCTGCGCGTCTTTGACGCAGTTTTACGCTAATAGACAACTTGCACATGGGAGGTCTCTGTCTTGAACGTACGTACCCAGAACCTGCCCCTGACCGATGTTTCGGCTGATGTGCTCGTAGTGGCTTCCTTCGAAGGCGCTTCCATCGACGCTGCCGTCTCCGCGCTTGCCGTTCCTGCCGTGGAGGCGGGCGACTTCGCCGGCGAGTTCGGCCAGACCACGGTCGTTTACACCGGCGGGCAGATCAAGGCGCGTAAGCTGCTGCTGCTGGGCCTGGGCAAGGAAAGCAAGGTCGACATTCGCAAGCTCCGCCGGGCTGCCGGCATGGCTGCCCGGGCTGCCCGCCAGAGCGGCGCCCAGAGCCTGGCGTTTGCTGTTCCCGCCGTGAGCGGGATGGTACCGGCCAGCGTTGCACAGTTTATGGTGGAAGGCGCCCTGCACGGCCTCTTCCGGTTCGAGACCCTCAAGAGCGAGCAGAAGGCGAAGCCCCAGGTGGAGTCCATCGTCATGGTGGGCGGCCCCGAGATTGAGTCCGGCGTGACCTACGGTCAGGTCGTGGGCGAAGCCGTCAACTACACCCGTGCCCTGAACTGGCTGCCGGGCAACCACCTTACGGCCAGCAAGTTGGCGGAGAAGGCTGTCGAGGTCTGCCGCGAGGGCTGCATCGAAGTCGAAGTGTACGATAAGAAGGGTTGCCAGGAGCTAGGCCTGGGCCTTCTGCTGGCTGTGAACCAGGGTTCTGTGGAAGAGCCCCGCTTTGTCGTCATGCGGTACAAGGGCAACGGTGGCAGCGGCCCCTGGCTGGGCTTTGTGGGCAAGGGCCTCACCTTCGACAGCGGCGGCATCTCCATTAAGCCCACCGACGGCATGTGGGACATGAAGTACGACATGTCCGGCGGCGGCGCTGTCCTGGGAGCCATGCAGGCCATCGCGAAGCTGCAGCCCAAGTGCGACATTCTCGCCGTCATTTGCGCGACCGACAACATGCCCGACGGCGGTGCCTACAAGCCTGGCGACGTGATCGTGGGCCTGTCCGGCAAGACGGTCGAAGTCCGCTCCACCGACGCCGAGGGCCGCCTGATTCTCGCCGACGGCCTGGCCTATGCTGCGAAGCAGGGCGCTACCCGTCTGATTACCAGCTCCACGCTCACGGGCGCTGTGCAGATCGCTCTCGGCCCCGCTCGCATGGGCATTGTGGCCAATGACGACCTGTGGGAGAACGAGGTCTACGCGGCAGTCGAAGAGGCGGGCGAGCGCGGCTGGAAGCTCCCCCACGACGAGGAGTACTATGAGCTTTTCAAGAGCCCCATCGCCGATATGTCCAATACGGGCACGGCCCGGGCTGCGGGCACGGTGGTGGGCGGTCTCTTCCTCATGAGCCACGTGAACGGGACGCCCTGCGTCCACCTCGACATTGCCTCGCAGGCCTGGAAGGGCACCGAGGACAAATACGAGGACGCCGGCGCCACGGGCGCAGCCACCAGGAGCTTCGTCCGGGCAGCACTGAAGTTTGCGGAGGGAACGCGCTAGATGGTCCATATCCCCATGCCCGCCCCCCTGGGGCGGGCTGACCTTCACATGCATACGACGGCTTCCGATGGAACGCTCCCGCCCCGGGAGCAGGTCAAGTGGGCAGCGACACAAGGGCTGGCGGCCATCGCGATCACCGATCACGATACCATCGCCGGCTGGGATGAAGCGCTGGAGGCCGGCCGCGAGGCCGGAATCGAGATTGTGCCGGGCTGCGAGCTTTCCACCGAAGTCGGCTCCACCGAGGTTCACATTCTGGCCTACTACTTCGACCGGGAGGAGCCGGAGATGGTCGCCCTGCTGGAGCGGATGCGGGGCGGGCGCAGAGCCCGCGCCGCTGAAGCTGTGGCGAAGCTGCACAGGCTGGGCTACACAGGCGTCAGCCTGGACCGGATTCTGGAGTTGGGCGGCGAATCGGTGGGGCGACCGCACATTGCGGTAGCCATGATGGAGGCGGGGGTAGTCCGCACGAAAGAAGAGGCCTTCGAGCGGTTTCTGGCCCAGGGGCGGCAGGCCTACGTGCCGCGGCCCAAGCTGACGCCCGAAGATGCCATCGCCGTGGTCAAGGCGGCCGGGGGTGTGCCCGTGGTGGCTCATCCCGGCCTCATCGGTGACGACAACTGGGTCCGGAAGCTGATCAAGTCGGGCATTATGGGCATCGAAGCCTACCATACCGACCACTCCGACAACCAGCGGCAGTTTTACGCCCGTTGGGCCTATGATGCCAAGCTCATCTGCACAGGCGGCACCGACAGCCACGGGCCCGTGGGCATGCGCACGGTGGTGCCCGGCTCCGTGAACGTGGCGATGGAGGTTGTGGCGGCGCTCCAGCAGGCCAGCACCCACTGGCAGGCACGACAGGCGTAGTGCGATCACGGGGGGATGAGGCGTGAGCGTGGTGGAGGGGTTGAAGGCGTTGCAGGCCTTCCCGGCGCAGCGGGAATTGGCCATGCGGCTCGAAGGGTTGTTTCAGGCAGACGAGCGGATTGCCGGCGTCATTTTACGCGGCTCCGTGGGCCGGGGCGATAACGACAAGTTCTCTGACCTGGACTTCACGGTGGCGGTGGTGGACGACCAGTTGGAGGCGGTGCTGGCGGACCGGGAATGGTTCTTCCGGCAGGCCGGCAACCTGGCCTACTGGTTCCTGTCGGCTACCGAGCACCCGCGCATCTTCGTGGGCTTCTATGAAGGCATGGTGGAAGTCAACGCTGTCTATACCCGGCTGACCGACGTGGAGCCCGCCCCTGGCGAAAAGGGCTGGGTGGTCCTGAAGGATTCCACCGGGTGGATGGGCGAAGTGGCGGCGGAGTCCGCCCGGCTGGCGGCGGAGCGACCCTCTCCGGTGGAGCGGGCCGACGAGCGCTTCTGGCTCTGGGCCTTCCGCACCGCTGGCCGGGTGCAGCGGGGCGAGTACTGGCATGCCTGGGACATGCTGAACGACATCCGCGTGCTGCTGATGGACCTGTTGATCGAAGATGCCGGGCGAGCCTGTCTGGGCTTCCGGCAGTTCCCCAAGCTGCTCAGCCGGTCCGACGAGCGGTGGCTGGCATCCACCATCTGCCGGCTGGATGGACCCGAGATTCTGGGCGCCCTTTCCTCTGCCGTGGGGCTCTATACTACGCTGCGGGCCAGGCGGGGCGGGCAGCCGGTCAATCAGAAGCTGGAGAACCAGATCAGGCGCATGCTGCAGGAGACCACGGTCCACAGGCACGACTAATGGAGGTTGCCTGCTATGGCTGAAACTGTCGTAGTCGAGTCCTTTTCACTTGACTTCCGTACGTACGGCTCCGGTACGGGACCCAAGGTGTTGGTAACGGCGGGCATCCACGGCGGCGAGGCATCGGGCATCTTTGCGGCCCGGAAGCTGATGGGCTGGCTGGAGGGGCGGGACCTGAAGGGCTCGGTGACGGTGCTTCCCGTGGCCAACCCGGTGGCCTTCCGCAATGGCACCCGCTCGTCGCCCTATGACGACATGGACCTGAATCGCATCTTCCCAGGGCGCCCCACCGGGTGCGCATCGGAGCTTGTGGCCCACACGATCTTCGCGCGGGCCATGCAGGCAGACTTCATCGTCGACTTGCACTGCTGCGGGCTCTTTGGCTCGGACTACACGCTGGCCCTCTGGCAGGAGTTCCCCTTCGCGAGGG
>Ga0196971_1001170_pt1 | contig 12890 bp, 12 predicted proteins | sample S1v_1013CmetaG_FD_148660 | JGI IMG/M metagenome (GOLD analysis project Ga0196971, IMG submission 148660) | Soil microbial communities from Anza Borrego desert, Southern California, United States - S1+v_10-13C | ecosystem: Environmental > Terrestrial > Soil > Desert | place: USA: California... | reverse complement strand
GGTTCACGTACTTCCTGACCATGTCCATGGATGTATGGCCGAGAATCTGCATCAGCACAAGCCCGTCGCCGCCGGCAGAAATGAACATGCGCGCAAAGGTGTGCCGAAACGTATGCGGTGAGCACCTGGCGCCCTTGATCCCGGCAGCCCGGCCGTAGCTCCGAACCCGCCACTGAAAATCCGTACGGCTAAGGCCTCCCCCGCTGTCGGCTGAGATCCAGAACGAATCCGTCTCCACATCGGCCTTTCCTCGATACCTGAGGTAGGTCCGCAGCGCCTCCGTACAGCGCTTCTGAATGTAGACCTCCCTGAACTTCCGTCCCTTGGTGTTCGCCGCACTCAGGCGAATCACGCCACGTTCCAGTTCGACGTCATCGAGTGTCAAGGCGATCAGTTCCTTGAGCCGCATGCCGGTGTCCAGCAGGACAAGCATCATGCAGTAGTCCCGGTAGCCCACGAAGGAGGTTTTGTCAGGCTGGCCAAGGAGCGTCCTGACCTGGTCGTTGGAGAACGCCTGGATCGGCTCAGCGTTTTCCTTCTGCATCTCCAACTTCTCGGTCGGGTTCTCCTTTATCAGGCCTTCCTTTGCAGCATGGTTGAACAGGATCTTGATGCAGCGAATGCGGTGGTTGATGGTCCGTGTTTTCAGGTTCGCCTTCATCCACGTCAAGATGCAACTCTGCAGTTCCTTGAGGGTGACCGAAGCCGGATTCACATCGCCCAGTGCTTCTCTCCATGGCTTGATGAACTGGCGAAGAAACGTCCGATACTGCGGCGACAGATTCCTGAGCATGACCCGATCCATCAGACTACCTTCGAGCTGGTCCCAAGAAACGTCGGCTACTCGCTTCATTTCGCCCTCGATCCGCAACTTCCGAAGAGCTCTCGTGCCCGCTATGTCTGCTCCCCCCCATCTCCAGGTTTTGCAGACTCCACAATTCTCGTGGCCCCGGCCCAGTTGCACAAGATGAGTCCACTAGACAATGGCCAAGAGCAGGTTCCCGAGACTCCCATGTGGGAATCCCGGAAACCTGCTCCTGGGTTGGGTTTGTGGTGCGAGAGAGGGGACTCGAACCCCTACGCCCGGAGGCACAAGATCCTAAGTCTTGCGCGTCTGCCAGTTCCGCCACTCTCGCGGGATGATCGTTAGAGCCTTACTCACACAAGCACATCGGTCATTCGAGCTGGAACTTCCAGGGAATACGACGCACGATCCTGTTCAAAAGCTGCACATGAAATGATACCGTAGAGCGGCCTTCGTGTAAAGCTCCTGGAAGCATGTAGCGCTAACAACATAGGCGCTCCAAGTCTCATCCCGAGTTGTCGAATTGTATCGATCACATTTCCGATGGCCGGTCGTGACAATTCCCCTCACTACAGGTAAAATTGTACCGAGAGCGGCACAGTTATTTGAGCGATACAATTCGAGGAGGCAGTATTGATGACAGCAGGACGCCCCTCACTGCAACAACTGCTACAACGGCTGACGGAAACTAACGAAGCGTTGCGCCAGCAACTCGGAGGATTGCCGACATCCATTCAGGCCAACGGCATCTGGAAAGACATTTGGCTAGAAGAGACTCATCACTCAACAGCCCTTGAAGGGAACACACTGACCCCCCGGGAGCTCTTCGAGTTGGTGGAGCATGGGCTTGCAACAGGCTCCAAGGACCTCGTGTACTACCTGGAAGTCCAGAGCTATGCACAGGCGGCCACGTGGGTCTACGAGCAGGCGGTAGAGGACTCCAGGGCTAGTCAAGCCCCCTGGACACTCCTTACCATGGGGCACATCCGGCAGATCCACAACGAGCTAGTGGGTCCCGTCTGGGCCGTTCGCCCCCCGGCAGGCGCCGGCCGGCCAGGAGAGTGGCGACGGAACTCTGTGACCATCACCGGCTCACCGGTTAAGCCACCGCCTCCCGGCTTGGTGGAGAGTCGAATGGACGAGTGGCTGCAGGCCGTAACCGCCGGCCCCCAGCCCGGCCAGCATCCTGTTGAGTGGGCAGCCTTACTCCACGCTGACTTCGAGGCCATCCATCCCTTCTCTGACGGGAACGGACGCACAGGCCGCTTGCTCATGAACTACCTCTTGATCCTCACTGGTTATCCGCCTGCGATCATCTACAAGAACCAGCGGAGTCGATACATTAGCGCCCTGCAGCAGGCCCAGGTCCAGAAGGACAATCGTGGGCTGGTCGAACTGGTCGCCCGAGCGGTAGTGGACAACCTGAATCGACTCCTTTTACCCACGCTGGCTACTGAGGAGACGTATCTCCCGCTCAGCGCCTTGGCTGAGGGAACACCATATACCTCCAGCTATCTTCGGAAACTGGCGGACCAGGGCAAACTGAACGCGTTAAAACAGGGTGGCCAGTGGGTGAGTACCCGGCGAAACGTAGAGGCTTATGTCGAGAGCAAGAGTTCCCGGGGACGCAAACCAGTGGCCTCTCAAGAATCGGACGGAGAGCAGTAACGCAACAGGGCATTAGAAAGGGACCTGGGGAGCCATCAGCGGCTGTTCTTCCCTCGGTCCCTCTTGCTTCAGATCGATTTTCCCCAAACAGGGACTGGGCCAGTTGCCTACCCCTCCAGGCTAAATGCGGCGATGGTCCCATCCTGCAGTTGGGTCCAGAAGAATGTGTGTCCATTAGGGGCGGTTGTGCCAAAACCTACGAACGGGTAGCAACCCACGACCTCACCGTTGGTCTTGACGACGCAATCGGCTTTCTGACCGGCGGTCCTGGTCTGGAAAATCTTCTCGCCACCAGGCATGACACGCCCTGAGGTGATCTTATCTTTGTCGATGGTGAACGTCTTTGTTTTCCCGTCCGCATCGACCATCCGCACGACTCCAGGGGACGCGTCGTACCACAGTACCTTGGATACCGGGGCCAACTCGACGTCCAGTGTCGGTGATGCCTCAACGTGGAATCTCTTCGTCAGATCACGCCCAAAGACGTCGAGCCCCTTCTTGCGGGATACGACGTAAATCAGCTGGCCGTCCGCGCTGCTGGCCATTTTCACCTGTTCCGCCTGAGCCTCGTACTCATAGGGAATGAGCCCGACATCCCCTGCTGCAGTGGTTACCCGGACGCCTTGCTGGTCGACTGCCTGCAATCCGAGAACCATGCCATGGTAAGGCGAAGAATGGACTTCCATTCCCTCCGTTCCATAGGCGACTTTCGCCCCAGTGGCTATCGGATAGACCGCTAGCGTCCACGGCACAACGCCAGATTGGGTTCGACTCTTTACGGCCAACGACTGTCCATCCGCAATGAGATACACCGAGTCGCTATTCGGGTTTTCCAACTCGACATGGACCTTAGCGACGACCTTGCCGTCCAGAGCGGAAAGAACGTGAACGTTACCGTCGGACTCAAGGAAAGCAACACGCCCACCGCTCGGGCTCACGTCGACAAATCGAACGTCACCTGCGGGTCGCTCCAGTTTGTATGTCCACAGGGTTTGCCCATCAGTCTTCAGGGCGGACACAGAGAAAGGAACGGCATCACTGCCACCAGCAGTCGGATCCGCCCAGACCAGGAGAATGCCGCTTGGGAGCGGGCGATACCGTGTACCCTTCTGAGGTAGATGCCAGCGGAACTTCGGCTCAACGGTAGACGATGCGGACACTGGGCGTGACGTTAGATCAACCGGGGAGGCCGTGCTTCCACCCGGAGTGTCGGGGGTAGAAGGAGGCTCCTTTGTCGTGTTAGTTTGAGTGTTCGAATCCGGTTGGTGACCCCCGCTATGCTGATCGACAGGAGACGTACCACCTACGCCGCTACAGCCTGCCATGAGTACAACTCCTAGAACAAGCCCCAGTACGGTCGACAACCTGCGTTTCAACCGATACCCCTCCTTCAGGACAAATGGAGCCAGGTAATTGGCCAAGTCCCATTTGCCGGGGCGGAATCCCGCCCCGGCAAAGTGCCCTATCGCTGATAAGCGTCGTCGGTCAACACTTTCGACTTGATGACCGAGTCCCGCCTATTCCACTCAGTGCTCCCCTTCCCGAAGGTGTCCCGAAGCATCTCGAGTTTCTTAATCTCCGACGCGTCCTGGTAATCCTTGGTCGCCGCTACGGCAGTCATCGCGGCAGTAGGGCCCCCACTCTGAACCGTTACGTCAAAGAGAAAACCTACACCACGGATCGTCGTAAGGCCAAACTGCTTGGGATCAAGTGCCGTCTCCACAGCAGCGTTGAAGAACTGGTCCCGAGTCTTGCTCAGCTGTTCAGCCCTACTTGCGGGACGAGACAAGAACTCAGATAGGACGCTGTTCCAGTCGTCCCGCATGTCGCCGGTAGCAACGCCACTTTTCTTTGTGGGTTTGTTTAGGTACTTGAAAACCCAATCTTGGTTTGCCTGTCCGTTTCCCGACTTCATGGCCTTAACGAACTCGTCAATCAAGTCCTGCTTGGATTTCTTCGCGATGGTGTAGTCTTTGGGATCGTTCAGGAGATGACGCCAACCTTCCGGCACCTCGCCACCGTCGTTGTCGTGTAGCAGCCTCTCGGCAATCGATCGGAATGCCTTCTCCTCTTCAGGGTTGTCGAACAGTGTCTTGAGAACTCCTACGGCGGCTCCGCTGGGGTAGGCAAACGAGATGAGTCCAAAGTTGATCCACTGTCGATCGCAAATCAGTTGTCCGCTCTTTCTCTCTCGATATACAACTCCACCCCAGTTGGCGCCGAACTTGCCGGGGCTTTCCTCGGACATGGTGTGCTTGATGACTAGCTGGTCCGATGCCTTCGGAAAGTACTTGGCCACCAGTGCGTCCACGTCACCGTACGTAGGTGCGGTAGTGTTGGACTCTGTTTTCGGGGTTGCTGGTGTCACAGTGGTAGCAGGCGTTCTTGAACCCCCAACTGCCACGGTAGCGTTCGTGCCAACTTGTGCCTCCTCCCGGAGCCGGGGTTCCCCATCGTGAGCAGGGGCAGCGTACGGCAGCAGGCTCGATGTGACCTGATCTCCGAGCTGCCTTTCGGACTTGTCGGCACTCCAGAGGGCGCCCCACCGCCCGCCCCAGGTAGAATGGGCCGATGCAATCTCGTCCCACTTGCCCTGGTCGGCGGCAGTGAGCATGGCCAGAAGCTTGGCATATTCGCCGTCGTTGGCATCCTTCTTGACCTTCTCTGCCTGTTGATACAGGGCGTCGATCAGCGGCTGATACTTGTTCGCCAGCACCGAAGGGACGTTGGCCTTTACCCCGAGGGACTCAAGGATTTCCATCCGTTCCTCATACACCGTGACGAGGCTCGAGTTGCGCTGCAGGATAGCTTGGTAACGTCCCTCAACGGCTGCCCAATAGGCAGCATAATCATCGTTGAGCTTCTCCATCTCCGCCCGCAGGTCCGGTGGCATGGGGCTGTCCATGACACGGTCCAACTCCGGGGTCGACTGCCCAATGGCCAGCTTCTCCCAGTGCTCATTGACCAGATCTTTGTGTGCCTCCCAGAGCGCCCGGTAGGTTTTGGGTCCGACCATGACCTTGCCGTCAACGGGAATTCCGTGCTTCTTCTGGAACTGTGCTACGGCTCCCTGGGTCAGTGGTCCATAGCCGTTTTCCTCAATACCAAAGAACGCCTGAAGCCATGCTGTCTCCGCAGAGTCGGGCATCCAAGCCGTGTTGGGCTTGATGCTATCCATAGTGCGGGCCGAGGCAGGTTCAACCGCCGGACCCTCGAGCGGCTCCTCGGCACGTTCAGGCACCGGTCCAACCTTTCCTCTCCGCCGCCAGAGGAAGAACGAGGCAATGAGTACCCCTACAAGCAGAGCGAATCCCGAGAAGAACGGAAACGGCATCGGTAGTCTGTTTGTGGGCGCGAACGATGATTTGGTCAATGTCGGGGTGGGGTTTGGCCCAGTAACGCCAGGCGCTCCCCCCTCGGGGAGTGTGCTGGAGCGCAACGGCGCCCCGCTGAGACCGTCCGTGGTGCCTTCCGGCCGATTCACATCGGCGACACGGTTGGCAGGCACTGCGGGATAGAGGCGGAACGGGCCTTCCACCTTACTCTGCGTGGATGAAGTCCCACGGCATGCATCAGTCTTCGTGCGAGAGTAGTAAAGGTACTGCACGACCCACTCGCCCTGGAACTGGCGCTCTTCACGGGTCTGTGTCCAGCTGCTGTATGTATACTGGGGCGGTGTAGGGCAAGGGGGTGGCGCTGTGATGGCAGGCGGCTTGGGCGGCAACGCTGCCTGATGCAGGAACAAGCTCCACAGTGGCATCTTCGTGCACCCTCCTGAACGTACAAATTTTGTTTACTCGCCAGGATATGATACCATTTTCTGGCATCTGTTGTCCATAATCGGATGGGATATCCTGGCTAGTTGTTCCGGCGTACCGCTGTGCTGTAGCTCTCGACGGTGTGGTTTTCCCATCCGGCAACCCGCATGAAGAAGAACGGAACGGTAAGTTGCGTCCGCACGTTGACGCGGTTTGCGGGACTGACCGTTACCTGCACGATCCGGGCATCGGGCAAATTCCGAGCAAGGTACTGCCTGGCAAGGCTCTCAGCCTGGGTCGGGTCAATGCGGACCTTCCCGTTCCATTTCCAGTACTCACGATCCCATGCCTCCGTGGCGGCTAGAGCTGCAGCATCAGAGGCGGCGTCCAGCATTTGCGAGCGCAGAAGCATAACGCCGCCATCCAATACCAGCCCAAGAAAGGCAAGCAACAGGGGGGCCGTGACCACAAACCACGCTGCTACCCAGCCATCCTGCCGCCTTGTCATGTCGTATCACGCTCGATTCGGTAGATGGACTCGTGTTCGACCTCCAGTTGATCCCCGAGCCAGGGCCGAAGAAAGGGGACAAAAACGTCCGTTCGGTAACGGACAGTCACGTGCAAGTCGGTACTGTCCGGCTGGATGACCACCGTTCTGTCGGTTCCCCGCAGGCCTGCGGTCAACATGGACAAGGCGGCGTCACGTGTGCGGCGATACGCCTCATCACGGGGAGTTGAGCTATCGCCATAGAGCACGGCACCGAGCCGGGCGGCCCGGTTGGCGGCCTGCACCACGATCATGCGGGCGAAGATCATATGGCCGAATCCAACGGTGGCCATGAGGATGAGCAACAAGAGCGGCACCACCACGATGAACTCGGCCACGGCCTGCCCTTCCTGGCGCCTGCGCATCCTTACCGGCTCTTCATCTGAGCCGTCAGCGCCGTGAAGACGTTCTTCAGCTCATCCCGGAAGGCGATGATGCCGCCGATGCACGCCACCAGCACCAGGGCGATGATCATGCCGTATTCGCTGAGGGCCTGGCCTTCCTGACGCCGAAACCAGTTCTGCACCACCATGTAAGCCTTCAACATCCTGGTATCCTCCCTTTCACTCACTTGAGCAGGTAGTCGATAACCTCCAGCACGGCCGGCCCCAGGAGGAAGATCATGAATCCCGGGAGTGCAAGCAGTGCAATGGGCATGAACAGCTTGATAGAAGCAGTCTGGGCCATCGCCTCGGCCCGCCGCTTTCGCTTTTTCCACGCTTCGGCAGCCTGCGTCCTCACGGTGCTTACTACATGGCCAGAGCCCTTTGCAAAGGCCTGCATCAGCCCGGTAAGGGTAACCGTGAACTCGGAGACCTCCAAACGGAGTGCGACTCTCTCCAAGGCGTCAGCAGGGGGAAGCCCCCGTTCGTAGAGGTCGATGGCCTGGCGAAGTTCAAAGGCGAGGGCTCCCTGCCGCTCCCGGGTGACTTCTGCAAGGGCGGCCATCAGGTTGAGGCCGGCCTCAAGGGCCACCGCCAGGGCCGACAGAACAGCCGGGAGCTCACGCCTGATCTGCTCTTGACGCTTCCGTGCGCGGCTCGCCAGCCAAACATCGGGGTACATGAACCCGATGGCTGCGAGGCCGGTCATAAACGCCGCCAGGTAGGGATCTCTGCCCTTCAGATACATCAGGGTGGCGTAGGTGCCACACGCCAGTGCCGCTGCGACCTTCATGGCCAAAACGTCATCATACGTGTGGGTGGCGTCGAGCCGGGAGATGCGCAGTTGACGCTCCATGCGCTCACGCCAGCGAGCAGGGTAGGCCTGTCCAACTAGAGCGGCCAATGGCTTCAGCGGCAGCTTGCGCACCCAGGGCGGGCGGGCAGTGGGAGCAGAACGTACAGACGGCACAGCGCCCAGTTTGGCATAGAGCCGGGAAAGCGGCGTCGGGCGCCCGGGCATCGGCCCCGGGCCGAGGAGCAAGAAGACCACGGTTCCGGCCAACAGACCCAGTAGCAGTGGCGTCATTACTTACACCTCGATCTCCATGAGCCGGCGTCCGATTAGGTACGCAGCGACCAGGCAGGCAGAGCCGACAACCAGCATCACTTGGCCAGCGAACCGTTCGTACAGGGGTGTGAGGTATCCGGGAGCGGTGAAGCTCAGCAGCGCCACCATAACGGGCGGGGCGAAGGTGATCATGTTCCCCTCCATCCGCTTTCCGGCGGTGAGGGTCACAATCTGCTGGCGCACGCTGATCTTGTCTTCGATAATCTCGGCGATGCTGGCCATGACGGCGGCCGCATTCCCACCACGCACCCGGCAGAGCAGGACGGCGCCCACGAAGTCGTTTACATCTTCAAGAGCTACCCGGTCCCGAAACCGTACAAGTGCTTCTTCCAGGGAAAAGCCCATCTGCAGATCCCGGACAACTCTCTCCAGTTCGGTAAGCATCGGCTTGAGGGGTTGCCCAGCCAGCATGCGGTCCAGATCGTCCACCGATCTCTCGACTGCAGTGCGGAGGGATGTGCCGGCCCGCAAGGACGAGGCCATCACCTGAAGGGCCAGACCGAACTGGATGTTCAGTACCTCCCGCCGTTTCAGCCGCATGCTGCGTTCAAGCAGCTTCGGGTAAAGGGGTGAAGCGGGTGATAGCAGTAAGCCGATCGGCCATGAGTGGAAGAACAGCCCTCCCACACAGATCAGCGCGCCGGCGGCGAGGGCGGTTAGCCCAAGACGTTGGTTTCGAGTGAGTTGACCATCCTCGGCCCACCACGAAGGCTTTCGCTTGGCGGGCTTCTCACCGCGCAACTGGCGCAGCAGCTTGGCCAGTCCTCCGGGCGCCTCTCCGTGCTGATATGTGATCAGGGCAAGACTGAGGAGGTAGGCAGTCATCCCTGAGCCGACCGAGACCAGGAAGATCATGCTCCTCCCTCCCCCAACTGCGGTATGGGGATGCCGGCCCTTGCGTACTTCTCGGTGCGGGTCAGCTGGCGACCTGTCCAAACCAACGCGTTGGCGGACGTATCCCAGCGGAAGAGCTCAGCGAGGGCCACCTCGCCTCGCTCCAGGCCCAGTACCTCACACACCTGAACGACCCGGCGCACCCCGCCGGGGAGCCGGGCGAGATGAACGATGACCTCAAGTGCACTGGCAATCTGCTGTCGGATAGCCGTAACGGGTAACTCCAAGCCGCTCATCAGCACCATCGTTTCCAGGCGACTGATCAGGTCCTGGGCAGAGTTGGCGTGAGCAGTAGTGAGGGAGCCGTCATGCCCGGTGTTCATCGCCTGCAGCATATCAAGGCACTCACCGCCACGTACCTCGCCGACCACAACTCGGTCAGGCCGCATGCGGAGCGATGTGCGAACCAGATCTCGGATCGTGATCTGGCCCTTCCCCTCGATGTTCGGCGGGCGGGCCTCCATGCGGGCCAAATTCTCTACCTGAGTGAGCTTCAGTTCGGCAGCATCTTCTACCGTGACGATGCGCTCCTGAGCGGGGATTACCATCCCCAGGGCGTTTAGGAACGTCGTTTTCCCGCTGGCGGTGGCACCCGAAACCACGATGTTCACCCGAGCCTCAACGAAGGTGGTGAGCAGGTCTTGCAGTTCGGGGGTCAAGGCGCCCATATCCGCCAGCTCAGCCAGCGAGTAGGGGTTCTTGGGGAACTTACGGATGGTGATCATGGGCCCGTCCAGGGCGACCGGAGGCAGCACGATACTTACTCGGGAGCCGTCCGGCAGACGGGCATCCACGATGGGGTCGGACTCGTCCACCTTGCGGTTAAGCGGCGCCACGATCCTCTCGATCACCGTCAGCATCTCGGCTCGATCGGCAAAAGTAAGCGGCTGCCCCTCCCGGTCCAGGGCCCGACTGATCCGCCCCTTCCGCTCTACGAAGATGCGCTCTGGGCCGTTGACCATGATTTCGGTGACTGTCAAGTCATGCACGTAAGGCGTCAGGACGCCGTAACCGAAGATGCCTGTAAGCACCTGATCCTCGATCTCGGCTCGTTCGTGCGGCGCCAGCACTAGCAGGGGGCTCCGACACTCCTCCTCGGCAAGGTAGTGCTGGACCAAGGTTCGAGCGGTATCCCGGGCATCCGGAGATTGCGGATCGAGTTCAGTTGCCTCCACCAAGCGTCGACGAACATCTCGGCCGAGGTGGCGGAGCAGATCACGGCGCTGGGCCTGAGCCGGGGAGGCATTGCCTTCTTGCCTACGTTCCTGTACGGAACGAATTACCTGCTCCAGAGCCACGACCGTCTCACCTCCTTGTGAACGGAGGGGGGAATCAGGTCGTTGGCCAATTGTCGGAGGACCTTAATGCCCGGGCCGGGCTTGCTGATTGCGGGCGGCCCGCCGACTTCGGCCGCAGCCTGCAGCTCCGCCGACTCAGGGATGCTGCCCAGTACCGGCAGGCCGATGACCTGTTGATACTCGGCCAGTCCATATTTGCTGCCAGCCCTTACCCGGTTAAAGACCACGCCAAGTTGCTCCCGACCGACATGGGCCGAACGAAGCAGGTCGAGCAACTCGAGGGTCTGCCACCCTGCGATAACCCTGGGGCTTACAGCCATGAGCACCTTGGTTGACGACAGGAGGGCGCCCAGAACTCGCTCGGTCAGCTCGCTGCTGGTGTCGACAACAACCACCTGTGCCAAGGCTGAAAGTTGCCGAAGGAGTGACTCAACCTCGCCAGTCTTGATCTGGTCCATTTTGGCGGGACCACTCGACAGGACGAGCTGAAGGTTTTCGTTGGCGCCCGGCGCCTGCAAGAGGGCACCCCGCAGGCGAGCAGCGTTGGTGCTTCCGGCGGCCACCAGGCCTGAAACACCGCTACTGACGCCACGTGGGAGTCGCAACCACGGCGCAACCGCCCCATACTGCGACAGATCAACCAGGACCGTCGAGAGACCGCTGCTAGCAAAGAGATAGGCAAGGTGGAGGGCGATCAGAGTCTTCCCAACCCCGCCGGCAGGGCCGTGAACTGTGATGATCTGCGGAGAGATCTGCGGCACGTTCATCACCTCCACGTGGCCTCAAGGATTCTGCTTGGGCGGCTCCATCTTGGGAGCCTCGGACGCCGTCGGCACTGTTACAGCCCTTACCGGTCCCGCATCGGGTTGACCAATGAATTTGAGGGGACTGGTTATCCGTTGCGGCACCGGGGCGCCGGGGTCCGGCGGGTTCAGGACCAGATCCACCACGCCCGTCCGCTTGGCCAGGGCAACGTCCACGGCCTGGTCTACTGTGAGCAGCAGCGTCACGATGACTTCCTTGTCCGGCTGGTCTTCCGGGGCGCGTTCGATGTCGAGGACCTGCACCTGCTGCATCAGCAGGCTGGAGTATACTCCACCGGTTGAGTCTGACTTGGAAGTGAACACCAAGTCGACCTTGTTACCAGGCTGGATGTGCGAGCCGAGTACGGCCTGCAGGTCCGCCTTGAGTGAGATAGCGCGTGTATCAGGCGGCAGGAAATCGGCTAGGGCCCCTTCTCCGAGTTTGGCGCCGTCATGAATGGCTCCCGGAACTGTCACATCGGCCTGGTGGTTGCGCAGCACTTCGCCCGACTCGATCAAGCGCCGGGCACTTCTGCCGACAACTTCATCGACGGAGGAAAAGGCGTTGTCAGCAAGCCGCGACTTGTCGAACCGATTCACCTGCACAACGGTAAGCATGTCAGCGGTGATCTGAGTCCGAGCTGGAATGGCTTTGGCGGCGAGGACGACGGGGACGGTTGCCTGCAACGAACCAAGGTAGCCCTTTACGCTGAACGCCGTAATGATGGCGACCAGGGCGGCCCAAAAGAGTCGAAGACGCCACTTACCGACCATCCCCGGCGCCCTCCTCCCCGGCGAACCAACGGTAGACAGGCTTGGCCAGCCAGGCGAAGTACACCCAACCCATCAGCCAGGATCCGGCCAGAGCGGCCACAAGCTGGGCCACAAGGTGAGCGGCGGGCGAAAGCTTAATAGCCTCGAGCAGTAAAACGAGTGCGTATCCGCCACCGATCGCACCACCAAGGGCGAAGCCAAGGCCGATTGCTTGGGCTGTCATGCCGGCGCCGACAATAGATGAAGGGGCGCCCGCCCGGCGCTGGCGCAGGCCCGAAGCAACCACCGGTGCCACATTCAGCAAGACGAGCAGCAGGGCGATCGCACCAACCACCGTGTTTAGGAACTGAGTTGTTTCCATTTGGTCTCCCCCCGGGCTCGAAGTGCGTAAAGGCTGGATAACCACTCACCTAGCTGATATCAACCTGAACTTGTGTCCCGACAGGAATAATCCTATCATTTGTTTCCAACATTTGTAAACACGGCTACTCCAATAATCTCCCAGCTAAAGAGCAAGTCTTGAGCCTAGACCTTCACAAAAAGCAGTCCGGGTGTCCCCAGACTGCTCCACCTCTATGGATGTTGTGCATGACCAGTCGTCTCCGATCCGTCAGTGCCTATGGCCGATACCCTCAGCCAGTTCGATGAATCCTTACCCTTGAACGGCATATGCCGCCTCTTGGGCCTAACTTTCAGCACAGGACTGACCAACTCTGCCTAGTGTTAGCGCCGACGCTATCTGGCGATCGCCATCGATCATATGTACAGGAATGTTTTTGGTCGGGAGGGAATTCTCTGGAATCCCTCTCGTTTCTGTTTGAGGGAAATAGG
>Ga0196971_1001168_pt1 | contig 12895 bp, 13 predicted proteins | sample S1v_1013CmetaG_FD_148660 | JGI IMG/M metagenome (GOLD analysis project Ga0196971, IMG submission 148660) | Soil microbial communities from Anza Borrego desert, Southern California, United States - S1+v_10-13C | ecosystem: Environmental > Terrestrial > Soil > Desert | place: USA: California... | reverse complement strand
CAGCGCTTCTCCATTGCCCACGAGGTGGGCCATTTTGTGCTTCACTACAGGCCCCGCACCGGCCTCTTCACGTGCACAAGCGCCGACATGGAGACCAGCCGGGGCCTGGGGGGCGTGGGTGCGCGGGCACAGCATGTCCGCCGTGAAGTGGAGGCGAATCAGTTCGCGAGCGCGCTCCTCATGCCGGAGCCTTCCGTGCGAGCCATGCACCGGGTTACTGGCGGACGGACGGTGGCTCTTGCCCGGCACTTCGACGTATCGCCCAAGGCCATGGAGATTCGGCTGGAGCAGTTGTCACTGCCGTTTACAGCCCTGTCCCGATAGGCAGACAATCTCTGCGAAAAAAGTGGACGCCCCCGCGAGGAGTTCTCGCGGGGGCGCTCGACTTAGGAGGTGTAAAGACAGGAGAGAATCAAGGGAGGGCTCGGTCATGAAGGATCTCGTCGTCGCTGCTGCTCAGGGGCTCGCTGTTGCGAACGGTGCTGCGTTCGTGGTGGTCCCGGGGGCCGTCTACGATGCGGCCGATTCGGATCTAGCCGCCCTGGCTCAGGCTCTTCTGACGAAGGTTGCCGGTACGGGCATCGAGCTGACCTCCCTTCGGCGGGTGGGCAGCACCCTGTATGCCGGGATTAATGACTCGGCGGCGGAAGAGCCCCTGTGCCGCCTCGCCTTTGGCCGTGTGGTCCGGCGGCTGTCGTTCGACCTGCTGGGCGAGGCGTGGGACGCCCACGTAACCTTCGCTCCGGTGGGAACCCCCGCTCCCGCAGCGGCGGCAGTTCGGGTGGCCTAGTCACCGGGAACAGCATCGCCCCGCTGCCCGGTTCATAGGGGCAGCGGGGCGATACGGCGTATGTAGTGCTTACTCAGCAGGCCGGGGCCCGGCCTCCATGCCCGACGTGGCCACGGTCATGGCCGGGCGGACCTTCAGGTCACCTGCCACCCGCACCTGGCAAGAGAGGCGGATATTGTCGCCTGTTACCCCCTTGGCTGCCAGAATGGCCTGCTCAGCCTCTCCTACGGGGCCGGCGTCACCCTCCAGCAGTTCCACCCGGCACGTCGTGCATTTGGCCTTGCCCCCACACCGGTGCAGAATATCGACACCGTTATCCTCAAGCGCCAGTACCAGCTTCATTCCGGCGGGGATCTCAAAGGTCCCCCGCCCTTCCACTTCAACCTTCGGCACGATGCTACACCTCCCGGAACGTCCTCCAACCTTAAGACGTAGGTTGCACAATTTTGGATCCTGCCAGACAAAGGTGCACAAACCAGAGAAGGGACTCGCCAGCCGTCAGAGAACTCTTCGGACTGACGGACCGTCAATACGGGGGGTGACACCATGCTGGACGTGATTCATGCCAGGGTTGCTCAGGTGACTGACGGAGTTCACGTCCTATCGGTCTGGGATCCACCGCCGTGGAAAGTGTTCACGAACTGCTATCTTCTGAGCGAAGGGCCGGGGCGGATCGTATTGGTTGACGCCGGCCGGCTCAGTCATCATCCCTTCCTGTCGCAGGCCCTGACCGAAGTCGCAGGCGCCCGCAGCATGTATCGGCCATCGTGGCGACGCATTGCCACCAGGACCACACTGGAGGGGCCCTGGAGTTCCCTACGGCCGAGAGGTACATTCATGCCGCCGACCTGGGGCAGCTGCCTCCCGACCTGTGCGACACCTTCGCTCCGGTGGCGGAGAACCGTCTGCCGAACCTGGAGAGTGTTCATCTGGGATGGCATACGCCCGGGTCCATCGCACTCTTTCACCGCACATCGGGGACGCTCTTCTGCGGTGATCACCTGGGCTTCTACCACTTGCCTCCCGAAGGGGTAGTGGGCTTCGGGAAGGAGATTCGGGAACGCGCCCGGCAGCGGGTCAAGCAGTGGGCAGCCGACCCCGGGGAACGGCACGCGGACAGGCTAGACCAGTGGGTAGACGGACTTCGCGCACTGAGGGCCTACCCGACCCGCGCACTCTGCCCCGGGCATGGCGGCGTGCTGGTCGGAGCCATTCCCGAATTCCTGAACAGACTGATCGAAGCTGCTTGCGGCCGGGACTGACCGTGTACTGCGAAAGGGAAGGGAGCTGCACACCACAAGGCGTGCAGCTCCCTTTCGCACCACCGGAACAGGTTACCTGATTGCCAGCTCTTTCTTGCCCGCCTTCTCAATGTCGCCCAGCAGCTTGTGGGCGGCTTCTAGAATCCCTTCCGACAAGGTGGGGTGGTAGTGCGGCGTCAGGGCCACATCTTCCACCAGCGCCCCCATTTCGATGGCGTGGGTGATCTCGCCGATCAGCTCGGAGACTTCAGGGCCGGCCATCTGGGCGCCTAGCAGCACGCCGGTCTTGCGGTCGGCGATCAGCTTGACCAGGCCCTCGGACTCGCCCATGGTCAGCGCCCGCCCTACGGCGGCGAAGCTGTGCCGGGCCACCGCCACGTCATAGCCGGCCTCCCGGGCCTGGGCCTCGTTCAGACCCACGTAGGCGATCTCCGGGTCGGTGAAGATGACGGCGGGGACCGTGTGCCAGTCGGTGTGCGCCGGTTTCCCGGCGATGGCCTCGGCCGCCACCCGGCCCTGAGAGCTGGCCTTGTGAGCCAGCATGACGGGGCTACAGACGTCGCCGATGGCGTAGATGTGGGGCACGTTGGTCCGCATCTGGTCGTCCACCGTTACGTAGCCTGCTGGGTCGACCTGCAGGCCGGCCTTGCTGATCTCGAGCCCCTCAGTAAAGGGCCGCCGGCCAACGGCCACCAGAACCTTGTCGGCGGGGATCTCCTGGACCTTGCCGTCGGCGTCCTCCACCCGGACGATGCCGTTCTGCAGGCCGCCGCTGGCCTTTGACCTGGTCATGACGGTGATGCCGAGCCGGCGGAGCTTCCGCATGAGCACGGCGATCAGGTCCGGGTCGGTGCCGGGCAACAACTGCTCCATGGCCTCTACGATGGTGACGTTGGAGCCCAGCTTGGCATAGGCGATGCCAAGCTCCACCCCGATGTACCCCCCGCCCACCACCACGAACTGCTTGGGGATCTCCCGGAAAGCGAGGGCGCCCCGGGCATCGACCACGTCGGTGCCGTTGAGGGGGAAGAACTTGGGGTTGACCGCCACCGAGCCGCTGGCAACGATGGCGTGCTTGAACGTGTAGACGGCGTTGCCGCCGTCGTTCAGGGCGACCTCCACGGTGTGGGGGTCAACGAACTTGGCCCGCCCCCTGACCACTTCGACCTGGCTGGCCTTCATAAGGCTGGCCACGCCCTGGTTGAGGCGCTTGATCACTTTCGCCTGCTTCCAGTCCTGGGTCTTGCCGAAGTCGACCTCAAGGCGGCCGTTCAGGGTCACTCCGCGCTCTTCAGCCTCCTTCACCTTGTGAAGCAGGTCGCCCACTGAGATGAGAGCCTTGGAGGGAATGCACCCGTGGTTCAGGCAGGTGCCGCCCAGCTCCTCGGCTTCGACCAGGACCACGTCCTTGCCCAGCTGCGAGGCCCGCTCAGCCGCCACGTATCCGCCGGGGCCTCCGCCGATGATCAGCACGTCTGTGCCGATCTTGATCGATCCCATCACCATGCTACATCGCCTCCATCATCAGGAGCGTCGGGTTGCTGAGGAGTTCGATGATTCGGTTCAGGAAGCGAGTGGCCATGGCCCCATCGATAAGGCGGTGGTCAAAGGAGAGCGACAGGTACGCCATCTTGCGGATGACGACCTGGCCATCGCACACCACGGGCCGCTCTTCGGTCTTGCCGATGCCCAGAATGGCCACTTCGGGGTAGTTGATGACAGGTGTAAACAGCAGTCCGCCGAGCGAACCCTGGTTGGAGACTGTGAAGGTGGATCCCTTCAACTCGTCGGGCTGGAGCTTGCCGGCCCGGCCCCGCTCGATAAGGTCCTGCATGTCGCCGGCAATCTGGAAGACGGACTTCTTGTCGGCATCGCGCACGACGGGCACCAGGAGGCCCGCGTCGGTGTCCAGTGCGAAGCCCAGGTGATACTGCCTGCGGAGGACGATCTCCTGCTTCTCATCATCGAGCTGAGCGTTCAGGTAGGGGAACTCCTTGAGCGCCGTGGTAAGGGCCTTGAAGAAGAAGGGCATGAAGGACAGCTTGAGGCCCTTCCTGCTGGCCATCTCCTTGGCTTTCTCGCGGAAGGCGGCAAGCTCCGTCATGTCGACCTCGTCTACAGTGGTAACGTGCGGGGCCGTGTAGACGGACTTGGTCATCCGATCGGCGATTACCTTGCGGATGCCCCGGAGGGGAATGCGCTCTTCGCCGGCACGGGTCGGCACCGCAACGGGAGGCGCCACGGGAGCAGGTGCCACCCCAGCGGGCGCCACTGCGACAGGCACCACTGCAGCGGGCGCCGCAGCAGCGGGGGCCCGCACGGCGGTCGGAGCGGGGGCAGCGGCGAAGCGCCGCACATCGTCGGGCGTGACCCTGCCCGCCTTGCCGGTTCCCGAGACCAGGTTGATGTCGATGTTCATCTCCCGGGCCAGGCGGCGTGTGGCGGGGGCGGCCAAGGCGAAGCGCCCTGGCTTAATCAGGGTGGCAGTAGTCGCGCCAGCCGCCGCCAGGACGGTGGCTGTGGCATGGGGGGCGCCGCCGCCAGGTGCGGCCGCAGCCACCGCTGCTTCGGCTTCCTTCTCCCCGGGCACAGCGGCGGCCTTGCCGTCATCGAACAGAACGACCACGCTGCCCACGTTCAGAATCTCGCCGACCTTGCCGTTCAGCCTGGCCACCTTGGCGCTGACAGGGGCCGTGATCTCAACCGCGGCCTTATCGGTCTGGACTTCCATAATGGGCTGGTCTTCCCGGACGTAGTCGCCCTCATTCACCAGCCACTTCAGCAGCTCCGCTTCGTGCAGGCCTTCACCCACGTCGGGAAGCTTGAATTCAATCGCCATGATGTATCGGGCCTCCTGTGGGGGTCACGCGTAGGTCTTGACGGCAGAGATGGCTTCGAGGACCCGTCCCGCATCAGGAATGTACAGGTCTTCGGAGAGCAGGTAGGGCATGGGCACGTCGAAGCCCGTCACACGAGCCACGGGCGCTTCGAGGTAGTCCAGCGCGTGATCATTTATCAGCGCCACCAGTTCGCTGTGGAAGCCGCCGCTCCGGGGCGCCTCCGTCAGCACCACGGCCCGGTGGGTCTTCTTCACAGAGTTCATGATTGTCTCCAGGTCCAGCGGGTTCAGGCTGCGCAGATCCACGACCTCCGCTTCCCAGCCGTGCTCGGACGAAGCCTTCTCAGCGGCCTCCAGCGCCGTGTGGACATGTACGCCGTAGGTCAGAATGGTCAGGTCCTTGCCCTCCCGGGCAATGGCTGCCTGGCCAATGGGCACCGTGAAGTAATCCTCCGGCACTTCCGCCCGGAAGGCCCGGTACAGCCGCTTGGGCTCGAAGAACATCACCGGATCGGGATCTTCGATCGACGACAGCAGCAATCCCTTGGCGTCGTAGGGGTTGGACGGCACCACAATCTTCAGGCCGGGGTTGTTCACGTACCAGTTCTCGATGGATTCGGAGTGATGCTCCAGGGCCCGGATGCCGCCGAAGGAAGGAATCCGCAGAACCATGGGGGCGCTGAAGCGGCCCCGGCTGCGGTGGCGAATGCGGGCAATGTGGTTGACCAGGTGCTCGTGCGCCGGCGCCAGGAAACCGTCGAACTGGATTTCGACCACGGGCCGCAGCCCGTTCACGGCCATGCCCAAAGCGGCGCCCACGAAGCCGGACTCGGCCAGCGGCGTGTCAATCGCCCGCTCAGCGCCGAATTCTGCGTAAATCCCGTCGGTGGCCCGGAAAACGCCGCCGTTGAGGCCCACGTCTTCGCCCATGACCAGCACGCGGGCATCGCGCCGCATGGCGACCTTGAGAGCATCATTGATCGCCTGAATCAGCGTCATTTTAGCCATGGTTTGCTGCCTCCCCCTGCCCCTTCTTGGCCAGGTACGCCTTGAGCTGCTCCTTCTGCCGGCGCAGTTCGGGCGTTATGTCGGCGTATACATGGTCAAAGAGCTCGTCCACCGTGGGCTTGGGCATGTTCTCCGCTTCAGTGACGGCTGCGTTGACCTGGTCCTTCGCCCAGCTCCAGAGGCTCTCGTCATCGGCGTCAGACCAGAGATTGCGGCTCACAAGATGCTTGCGCAGCCGTTCAATGGGGTCCTTGGCCTGCCACTCTTCCACTTCTTCCTGCGTGCGGTAGCGCTTGGGGTCGTCCGACGTGGTGTGGGGACCATACCGGAAGGTGAGCGCTTCCACCAGCGTCGGCCCGCCGCCGCTGCGGGCCCGGTCGATGGCCTCCCGCATCACCGTCAGAACGGCCAGCACGTCCTGCCCGTCCACCCGGACGCCTGCGATGTCGTACGCCAGAGCCCGCTGGGCCAGCGTCTTGGTCTTGAACTGCGTCGAGTTGGGGGTCGATATGGCGTATCGGTTGTTCTGAATGAAGAACACGGTGCCGGTGTTGTAGACCGCTGCGAAGTTCAGCGCTTCGTGGAAGTCGCCCGGCGATGTGCCGCCGTCGCCGGCGTAACCCACGGACACCGAATCCTCGCCCTTGATCTTGGCAGCCCATGCAGCGCCCACGGCGTGGACCAGCTGGGTGGCGATGGGGATGGAGATGGGGAAGACGTTTACGCCTTCAGGAGCGTGGCTGCCCTGCTCATCGCCCATGTAGTACCGCAAGGTGTTGACCAACGGCACGCCCATGACGTACATCGCCCCGTGGTCCCGATAGGTGGGGAAGATCCAGTCATTGCCCTTCTGGAGCAGGTAGACCGAGCCCACCTGGCAGGCTTCCTGCCCGCTAAAGGGGGCAAAGGTGCCCATGCGGCCCTGCCGCTGGAGGTTGAGGCAACGCTGGTCAAAAACCCGGAGGTAGACCATGTGCCGGTAGACGTCCTTCAACTGGTCAGGCGTGAAGTCTGGCTCTGGTCCGACGGGCGAACCATCGGAATTCAGGACCTGGCGAACCGCAAAAAGCTTCTCCATATTGAGAGCCGTGGTTTCCTTTACATCCATGGAGACGAGCCCCCTTCGTTTTCGTAAGGCAACATGCTATCGTTATAGTTAGTTGGTGCCATGTTGTGTTGCACCTATGTACTACAATCATTATAGACCCACGCGCACTTACGGTCAATCATAGCCATTTCAGCGCAACTCACCGGAAACCAGTTGACGAACGGAAATGGGTCTCCTATAATATATACCATTTTCCGGCAGGGACGATACGGCTGGTTGGACAAAATGTTGCAGAACCCTTTCGACAGCTTTCGACCGTAGTTGACAAATTGAGTTGATAGGTTAATAATTGTTATATTAGTAGGTTACCAACCTCAGCCAAGGAGGTGGAAACGAGTGGAACAGGACAAGCGAGTCTTTGAGTTCCAAGCCCGCTTATGTCAGGTCTTGGCCAGCCCGAAGCGGTTGGAGATTCTCTACACGTTAAAAGACAATGAACTTACCGCTGGCGATCTTGCGAAGGCTGTCGAAGTAACGATGCCCAATCTGTCGCAGCATCTCTCCCTTATGAAGCAACATGGTCTGGTTGAGTCGCGCAAGGAAGGACTGAATATGTACTACCGGCTGTCGTCCGAACACATTATGGACGTCTGCGACGCAGTACGCCGGGTGCTGGCCGAGCAGCTGGCACGGCAGTCAGTCCTACTGGATCAGGTCTCGTTCTCGGAGAAGAAGTAGCGCCTGCAATTCCCTCGACAAAAACAGCCCCCGCCGGACTGCCGGCGGGGGCTTTTCCCTGCTCTGATATCAGGACAGGTCAATCTCCCTGTAGCCATGGGTTTTCGCTTGGGCCTTCGGCTGGATGGGCCTGGTCAGGCGGCCCGCGATTTTGCCCGCCCCCGGCACACCCCGGCGGGCGGCAATGATGGCGATGCCCGCAAGAGCTCCCGACAGAAGGGCCAGAATGGTCGTGCGACGGTCAACATTCATCTGCTTCGCTTCCTCCTTCCCTAGAACCATGGGCGGCCCGTCATGTAGTACAGCGCCCGCCCCGCCAACTCGCCCAGCGCAACCATGCCAAGACCGGCGGCAATCAGGGCGTTGCAGAGCTTCAGCCCGGCCCCTCTGCGGTGCAAGTACCAAAGCAGCGCCGCGAGCAGAGCCGGAACGCCGACGCCGAGGCCGACCTGCAGCCACAAGAGGGCGGCATGCTGCTCCATCACCTGCTGCCCGATGGCAATCGCGGTCTTGACCGTTGCCGAGCCGACGGCAGCCTTCCCGGCCACCTTCGGGTCGAGGGCAGCGGCGGCGCCGGCCGCCAGGAAGTTTAGCCGCCAGAGCAATCCGACTCCGTAAATGGCCGCTCCGCTCAGCAGGGTCAGCCCCAGTCGCCGGTGTGAGAGGCGCACGGTCTCCTCACCCGACTTCAGGTCGATGAGCCTCCCCCAGGCGAAGCTGTAGACGGCAGCCACAGCCAGCGGGCCGAGAATCAGGCCGGACGCGCCGAATAGCAGGAAGGACGAAGGATGGTTCCAGGTGGGCCGGCCGGGAATCTGGTAGACCATGATCTGCGATAGCACGGCCAGAATGCCCACCAGACCGGTCATAACGCCCACGTGGCGACGCAGTTCCGCATCGCCGATGCGCTTCCACCAGAGGTAGGTGTACAGGGCCACCAGCCCAAAGAAGAGGCTGAAGCCCCAGATCTCCCGGGAAAGCCAGGAGGAGTCAATGTGCCGGAGGGCCCGCCACGCATACTGCGGCCGGCCGAGATGTGTGGTGGAGAAGGTAAGGCCAATGGCGGTCAGGGGAATCAAAATGGCGGTTCCGATGCGGGTGAAAGCGTCCTGGATGGCGTCGGGCGCCTTGCGCTTCAGGAAATCGCTCACCAGGAGCACCCAGAAGGCGCCCACGCTGGCCTGGGTAAAGAGCGTGAAGATCACCAGGCTATACTGGGCGTCATGCAGCCACTCTGCCATGCCTTATTCCCCCTCCTTCTCTGGCGCCACCAGCACCTGGTGGTCAGGCTGGGGTCCCTTCAGGGGCCAGGCAAAGCGGGTGCTGGCCTTGGTAATGCTCGGGTCCGGGAAGCCCGGCGCCTCGGTGACAACCTGGCGCTGGCGCACCGCATGCTCGTCGACCTTGCCGAAGGTCAGGGCACCCGTAAGGCAAGACTCGACGCACCGGGGCATGAGCCCCTCGTCAATGCGCTGATAACAGCCGTTGCACTTGGAGACCACGCCCTGTTCGGGATCGAACTGGGGCACACCGTACGGGCAGGTCCAGGTGCAGTACTGGCAGCCAATGCAGGCAGTCGGGTCGTGGATCACCAGGCCGTCCTTGTCCCGCTTGGTGTAAGCCTGAACGGGGCAGCCCTTCATGCAGGCCGGATCCACGCAGTGGTTGCAGGCCAGGCTCAAATGGACCCGCAGGGCCGTGGGGAACTCGCCCACCTCAAAGGAGCGCACCTTCCGCCAGCGAATCTCCGGCGGCATCCGGTAGAAGTCCTTGCAGGCGGCTTCGCAACACTTGCAGCCGATGCACTTTTCCATATCCGCATGGAAGCCCTTTTGCTCGGTCACGGGAGTCCCCCCTTTACGCCTTGCGGATTTTCACAGCCTGCTGTTTGAAGTTGGGTTCCTTGGAGAACTTGTCGACGGCCCAGACGGTCAGTGCGTTCACCGGGCCCTCGTTGAAGTGCATGGGCACGAAACAGGAGCCAGGTGCGATCATGGACGTGATGACTACTTTGCACCTGATCTGCCCACGGGGGTTCTCAAGGACCACCGTGTCACCGTACGCCACGCCCAGGAGGTCGGCATCCTTGGGGTTCAGCTCCACGTAGGCGCCCGGCACAAGCCGGTTCAGCTCATCGACCTTGCGGGTCTTGGTGCCGGTGTGGTAGTGCTCTTGCACCCGCCCCGTGTTCAGCATGAACGGCAGCTCGTTGTCGGGCACCTCCGGGAGCGGTACGGGGTCCATGGCCCAGAGCACGGCCTTGCCGTCCGCCGTGTTGAACTTGCCGTCGGCGTAGAGGCGGGGCGTGCCCTTGCTCTCCGCATCGCGCACCGGCCACTGCAGACCCCGGCTGGCCTCAATCCTGGCATACGTCACGCCGGTGTAGTCGTTGGGCCGACCCCTGGTCATGTTCTTGATCTCTTCAAACGCCTCTTCGGTGCTCTTGAACGGGAACAGCTCGCCGTAGCCCAGACGCCGGGCCACATCGAGGATGATGTCGAAGTCGGAACGGGCCTCCCCCGGCGGCTTGACCGCTGGCTTGAGCAGATTCATGCGGCGCTCGGAGTTGACCATGATGCCGCTCTTCTCCGCCCACAAGGTGGCGGGCAGGTAGACGTGGGCATACTCAGCTGTATCGACCGTCTCATACGCGTCCTGCACCACCAGCAGTTCCAGCTTCTCCAGCGCTCTGCGGACCCGGTTCTGGTCGGGCAGGGACATGAGCGGGTTGGTGCAGATGACCCAGAGGGCCTTGATCTTCCCTTCGATGATCGCGTCAATGATCTCCGTGACAGCAGGGCTCTTGTCCGGCAGCTTTTTGGGATCGACACCCCACAGGGCCGCTACCTGCTCCCGATGCTGGGCGTTGGCGATGGCCCGGTAGCCGGGATAGGTCGACGAGCCGCCCACCTCACGGGCGGCCATGGCTGCAGGCTGGCCCGTAATGGAGAACGACGCGCAGCCAGGCTTGCCAATCTTGCCCTGGAGCAGGTTGAGGTTGTGAAAGCCGTTATTGGCCTGGGTACCGTTGACGGACTGGTTGATGCCCATGACCCACATGGAGAGCGACTTCTCCGCCTTCCCGTAGAGTCGGGCCGCCGCCGTGATCTGGTCGGCAGGAACGCCGCAGACCTGGGCGGCGTGGGCGGGGGTATACTTTTCCAGGTGCTTCTCCAGCTGTTCGTAGCCCTTGGTGTGGGCGTCCACGAACTCGCGGTTGACCATGCCCTCCTTGACGAGAACGTGGGCCATGGCGTTGAGCAGCACCAGGTCGGTGCCCGGACGGATCGGCAGGTAGATGTCGGCCAGGCGCGAGACCTGCGTCATCCGCGGATCGATACAGATGATCCTGGTGCCCTTCTCCGCCCGCGCTTTGACCACCCGGCCAAAGAGAATCGGGTGGCACTCGGCCATGTTGGAGCCGGAGATCATAATGACCTCAGCCTCTTCGATGTCGGCATAAGCGCCAACGGGGCCGTCGGAGCCGAAAGACCGGTTGTGGCCCACTACGGCCGAGGCCATACACATGCGGGTGTTGCCGTCAAGGTTGGGCGTGCCGATGCCGGCTCGCATGAGCTTGCCCAGAACGTAAAACTCCTCCATGGCCAGCTGACCCGTGTTGTAGCAGGCTATGCTCTCGGGTCCGTGCTTGGCCAGCAGGTCCTTCAGCTTGCCGGTCATGGCGGTCAGCGCGTCGTCCCAAGTCACCGGCGCCATCTTGCCGTTTAGCCGCACCAGTGGGCTCTTGCCGCGATCGGGTGCCGAAATGGTCTTCCACTGATAGATCCCCTTGGCACAGAGCAGACCGTCGTTGACGGCGTAGCCCTTTGTGCCGCGAATCTGCACGGCCTGTTCACCCTTCAGGCCGATCTCAATCCCGCAGCCAGTGCCGCAGAAGCCGCAGGTAGAGTAGACCCATCGGTCCGGCTCCACATGGGCAGGCGATGGCCCGCCGCTTACATACGACTGTGAAGCGAAGGCTTCTCCGGCCATCCCCACTGTGGCCGTAGCAGCCAGCGAGAGCTTCAGAAACGTTCGCCGGTCCATGCTGCCAGACATTTCCCACACGCCTCCTTTGCCACATTCGAAACAACTATGTCTACGTGCTGTCATCGTACCAGACCGACCGCCCGGTGGCCTATCCGCTCGCAAGACGGGAAAAGTCCCATCACCATTTTCAGGCCAAGACCCGAGGAAGTTTGGTGACAGAGGTCACAGAAGTGTGGTCCACGACGTCACAACTGCAACGCAGGCCTTTCCGAATCGGTTTTGGACTGCCATAATGGGGAAGAGAACTGGCGCAGGAGGCATTCCATGTTAACCGCTGCGGTCATCGATCCGATCATTTTCAGCTTCGGTTTCCTTACCATTCGGTGGTACGGCGTGATCTTCGTTACCGCCGTCATGTCCGCCATCTGGATGGCGCGGATCGGGGCCCGGCACCGCGGGCTGGATCCGGACTTTGTGCTTGATGTGGGCATGTTCATCGTGCCGTCGGGCATTATCGGCGCCCGGCTCTACGAGGTCTTCCTGCTACAGTGGCCCTACTACCGGGCTAATCCCGGCGAGATTTTCGCGCTGTGGGAAGGCGGCCTTGCCATCCACGGCGGTGTCCTGGGGGCGCTTCTGGTGGGCGGGCTCTACATTGTGTACCGACGGCAGTCCTTCTGGCTCTGGGCCGACATGATCGCACCGGGCCTGATTCTGGCCCAGGGAATCGGGCGGTGGGGCAACTTTTTCAACCAGGAGGCCTATGGCTCTCCGGCTCCGGCGTGGCTGGTGGAGAAGATGCCCGGGTGGCTGCGTGAAGGCATGACCATCGGTGGAACAGTCATGCACCCCACGTTCCTGTATGAGAGCCTATGGAACGTACTCTCGTTTGTGGCGCTCTTCCTGGTGCAGCGGCGGAAGCCCCAGGCGGGCGTGGTCTTCAGTCTCTACCTCATCGCCTATAACACAGGCCGCTTCTTCCTGGAGTCCATCCGGGAAGACAGCTCCTTCATATTCGGAGACATCCGGGTTGCGCAGTTGGTCTCAGCCATTCAGGTGGTTGTGGGCCTGGGGCTCCTGACCTTCTTCCTGATGCGGGGACGGCGGCGGACCCAGACAGAAGCGTAGAAAAAAGAGCCCTCAGGGATTGCTCCCTGAGGGCTCCCTTTAGTTTGGCCCTTTCTGTATAGGGAAGAACCCCACAAGTGGCTCCCGCCTTG
>Ga0196971_1001167_pt1 | contig 12907 bp, 13 predicted proteins | sample S1v_1013CmetaG_FD_148660 | JGI IMG/M metagenome (GOLD analysis project Ga0196971, IMG submission 148660) | Soil microbial communities from Anza Borrego desert, Southern California, United States - S1+v_10-13C | ecosystem: Environmental > Terrestrial > Soil > Desert | place: USA: California... | reverse complement strand
TTCCAGGTTCGAATTTCCGACGAAGGCGAACGATGTCTGCATTGCCTGCGGGGACTGAAACCGCAGGGTCCAGGAGCCACGGAGGGCTCCTGACGCGTTGAACCGGTGAAATCTGGTGAACTCGGACCTAAGGCCCCAGGGTGGTCGCCACCATGGTGAGCAGAGCAAGTCCTAATCCAGTCCGGGAATAACGGCCGATCACGGGGCGCGTTCGACGCGCGGGCGTTGTTCGAGCGATCGAACAGCGCACACTAGAGACTACCTCAGCGCGTCCGACGCGCCCCGCCTCTCTTTGGGGATTGGGTTTTCGGGATTAGGGATTGGGTGCGGCGAAAACATAAACGCGCGCAATGCAATTGCGCGCGCCCAATCCCCAATCCCCAGAACCCAATCCCGCGTCACCTACGCATCGTCACCGTAACGCCAGTGAAACTCTCATCCTGGCTGTAGGTCTGATTGCCGACGCGGGTGGATTCTTCGCGTTCGACGTAAGCCAGCGAAGTTTGCACGCCGTTGCGCTCCCAGGTGACGCCGGCGGCGAGATCGCCGACTTCGACTTGGTCTTGCAGCGCAAACGAAGAGCCTTGACCGCCGAACTCGCTGCGCGAACCGGGCTGCCAGGTCAGCGCTTCGTCTTCGGAAGCGACGAACACATACGTAGAGGAGCCGCGATTGCCGTCGTCACGTTCGCCAACCAGGCCGCGGCCGACGCGCAGCTCGGAGCCGCGGCCGCGGCGATCGACATCGCCGTCCGTGTTCGAACCGATCGAGGCGCGCTGGGCGATCGAAACGTCGAGCGGAGAATCGCCGCCGCCGGCGGCAAGTTCGAGTTCGACGCCGCGGCGTTCACCGTCCTCGCGCGTCGGTCCGGTTTGGGTGAAGCGTTGGCCGCTATCGTCGCGCACAGAAAGATTGAGCGCCGCGCCTTCGGGAATGTCTGCTTCTGGATCGGCGAGATTGATCGACAGCGCCGGCTGCTGCGGCGCTTCCTGCGCGCCCGCGAGGCCGACGGCCACAGCGCTGACCGCAAGGGCCGCGCCTGCCAGCAATGCTGTCCGCAAGACTTTCGTCCCACCCATTACAGCCTCGTACTAAAACGATCCAACGAAGCAGCAATGCACAATGGCTGCCACGGGTTCCGGGCAATGTGAAGAGCTGACAACGCCGTGATCAAAATGAATCACACACGTTTTCAGTGTCGCATGGTTAGCGTCACGCCGGTGAAGTCTTCGTCCTGCGAGACCGTTCTGGCCCCGGTGCGGACGCTGATTTCGCGCTGCACATAGGCGATCGAAGCTTGCCAGCCGTGCCGCTCGTAGGTGACGCCAGCCTGCATGTCGCCGATCTCGACGTGGTCCTGCACGGTAAACGAAGAGCCCTGACCGCCGAATGCGTTGCGGCTGCCGGGGCGCCAAGTCAGCGCTTCGTCTTCCGACGCGGCGAAGAAATACCAGGTCGGCTCGGAGCTGGGCTGATCGCGGCGCACGCGTCCGAAGCGCAGTTCGGAGCCGCGGCTCTCGCGCTCGAGATCGCCCTGGCGGTTGAAGCCAAGTCCCGCGCTCTGCGCGAACGAAACATCGAGCCCGGCGCCCGCGCTGGCGACCAGTTCGACCTCGTAACGGCGATAATCGGATCGATCCGCGCCATCCCCGCGCGAAGGCGAGGGGGCGAAATTGATGAAGCGGGTCTCGGAAGCAGCTTCGCTGAAGCTCAGATCGAAGCGATCGGCGAACGCGTCGGACGGATCGACAAAACTGGCGTTGTCGACGCCGACGAAAGTGGAATGAGGCCCGCCCGCATCTTCGGCTGTGGCGATAGTGGCAGTGAAACTGACGAACCCGACCAACCCAACGACCACGAGCTTGCGTAAAAGCATCGCGATCTCCTCCCAATGTGTTGAGCATGAAGTCAGTAAGGTTACTGAAAGCTTTACGCGCTGGGCGCCGCCGCTCCAGTCGGCCGTCAGCGCTACGCCGCGCTCAGCCTTTCGGCGTACTCAAAGGCGGAATGCTGCGCTGCATCACGACGACATCGAGCAGGCGGCCGAACTTTTCGCCGACATTGGCCAGCGTGCCGACATGGCGAAAGCCGAGTTTAGCATGCAGGCCGATCGAGGCGGCGTTGTAGCTGTCGCCGATGAAGGCCAGCGCCTCGCGCACGCCGTCGGCCTGCAGCGTGGCCAAGAGATTGCGCAGCAGCAGCGCCCCGACGCCTTGGCGCAGCGTCGTCGGCGCGCTGTAGATCGAGACTTCGAACGTCTTCGCGTAGGCGGCCCGGTCGCGGTATTGCCCGGCATAGGCAAACCCAAGCACCCGGCTCAGATCCGAAGCCGGGCAGGCCGCCAAGAACGGCCAGCCCCGCTGCACCACATTGCCCCAGCGCGCGCCCATTTCGTCGAGGCTCGGCGGCTCGGTCTCGAACGTCCCCGTCCCGGTCAGCACGTGGTGGGCGTAAATCAGCTGCACCAGCTCCAGGTCCTGCTGGAAGCAGGGCCGCACAAGGATGGCGGGGCGCTCGTCCGACATGGCCTAGCCGCTGGCCCGAACGGGCCAGCCGGTCAAGTGCGGCCCCAGGGCGCATTCACCCGATACCAACCCCACTGGTCTAAGATCGCCCCCGGAATGATGAGTCTGAGCTTAACCCGGCCGGCAAGAATGCTTGGCCTGGCGGGGCTGGCGTTTGCGCTCGCCGCCTGCGCCAGCACGCCCGCGCCGATCGCGGCCGGCGGGCCGACGTCCGCCCCCGTGGCTCGGCCCTATGAACCCTCTGCGCCCCCGCAAGTCGCCGATTATGCCGCCCGGTTGCAATGCGTGCCATTCGCGAGAAACGCCTCCGGCATCGAAATCTACGGCGACGCCAATACTTGGTGGCGACAAGCCGAGGGCCGCTATCCGCGTTCAAGTTCGCCGGCGCCAGGCTCCGTCTACGTCATCCGCGGGTATAACAACCCGGGCAGAGGCCACGTTTCGGTCGTCACTGAGATCGTCTCGAGCCGTGTCATCCGCGTCGATCACGCCAATTGGCTGAATGGCGGCGAGATCAGCGTTAACGTGCCGGTGATGGACGTGTCGCCCGAGAACGATTGGAGCGAGGTGCGCGTCTGGCACATTCCCGGCGGTCATTGGGGTGGGCGGATCTACAGCGCCCAGGGCTTCATCCATCCGTTCTCGCTGCAAATGGCGGCGGCCAGTTGAGCGGCGTTAAGATTTATTGATGCGCCCAAAGACTAGCGTTAAGATCTGTGGCTGTGGAATATCGGTCTAGATGTAGTCTTCCTTCCCACTATTTACCATAAACAAGTCTACCTTTCTAAGAGTTCAGCTTCCGAATTAAGCGTTCTTTAAGCCCGTTAGCGCGTTTCTGTGTCCCAGTTTGGGGCACGAGCCTCGCCTGGGCTTTTGGGCATGTTGGATTCCCGCGCGCTTCTCCTCGCCGCCGCGGCGGTCGCCGGCTTCGCCGCCGCGCCGCCCGATGCGAGCGCTCTGACGCCGCTGTCGATGGATCTCGCCATCGACCCGAGCGTCGCGGATGGAGCGTCCGATCATTCCACGCTCGCGCCGAGTGCGTTCGCGCGTTTGCCCGATGAGGCGTACGAGCCGATCGCGCGCGTCACCAATGGCCGGGCGCGGCTGCAGTGCGTGCCGTTTGCGCGCCGCGAATCCGGCGTCGAACTCTACGGCAACGCCAACACCTGGTGGCGCCAAGCCGCCGACCGCTACGAGACCGCCGAAGCGCCGAGCGAAGGCGCGGTGATGGTGCTGCATGGCTACGCCACCGCCGCCCGCGGCCACGTCGCCGTCGTCAAAGAAATCGTCTCGCCGCGCATGGTGATTGTCGATCACGCCAATTGGCTGAACGCCGGCGAGATCACGCGCGACGTGCCGATCCAAGATGTGTCCGAAGCTGGCGATTGGTCGGAAGTGCGCGTCTGGCACGTGCCTGGCCGGCATTGGGGCGGGCGCACCTATCGCGTCCAGGGCTTTATTTTGAACGTCCTAGCCGAGGCCGCGGCGCAGCAAACAGCGGCCGTCGGACAAGCCGGCGCCGCGTCCGTTCCGGTGGGCTGAACCCCGCACGAAAGCTTCCCCCAAGCGCTCGAAACGCGCTAACTTGCAGCGCCGGTGGAGGGACCCGGCGGTGGAGGGGACATCGACATGGCCAACGGCGCTGCAACGGCGACGGTCGGCGTGCAAACGCCTGTGGGAAAGGTCAAAGCCCGGCCTGCGCGTCGCGGCGGCGTTGCGATTTTTCGCTGGCTCACGCGCAATCCGCTGTGGGACGGCTTCATCCTTCTCTGCATCGTCGCGAACGCTGCGATCCTCGGCTACGACGCCCATTACGGCGAAGTGAATCCCTATCACGCGCAAATCGAGCAGTGGAATCAGTACTTCCTCTGGATATTCACGGCCGAACTGGCGCTGGAGTTTTTGGCGCAAGGGCCCAAGCGCTACTTCAAGAACGGCTGGAATTGGTTCGACATGATCGTCATCGGCCTCAGCTATGTGGCCGTGAACCCCGCCATTTCCGCACTGCGTACGCTGCGCGTCGTGCGCGTTTTCCGCTTGGTCAGCGCGGTGCCGCAGATGCGGCGCGTGGTCGAAGCTTTGTTCGGCGCGATGCCGGGCATCCTCGCCACGCTCGCGATCCTGGCGATCGTTTTCTACATCGGCGCCGTGATGGGAACGACGCTTTTCCATCAGGAAGAAGGCTTCCGCGACCTCGGTGAAAGCGCGCTGTCGCTATTTGCGCTGTCGCAATTCGACGGCTGGGGCGACACCATTGCGCGTTTGCAGCCGGAATATCCGTACGCTTGGTTCTTCGTATTGACCTTCACGGTCGTTGCCGCGTTCGCGGTGCTCAACCTCTTCATCGGCGTCATCGTCGAAGCGGTGCAGGCAGCGCCCCAGGAAGAGCTGAAGGAAGATATCGAAGACGTGCAAGAGGATGTCGAAGAGATCGCCGTGGCGCAGGAAGATGCCGCGGTCGTGCAGCAGCGCATTCTCGACGAAATCCGCGCCTTACGATCGGAAGTTGCGGCGCTTCGCGGCGCCGCGCCGCCGGCCGGCTAGCGATAGCGGCCAGCTGATCTGCGACGGCCGGGGTGGCGTGCGTGCGCGCCATCGGCGACAATGGCGTCATGTCGGTTTGGTCAAGCATCGTGGAATTGGCGGCGCGGGCGTTCGATCCGGAAGCAGATCCGCCGGAATTCTCCGAGGAGTGCGCCCCGCGTCCGAATGATGTCGGCTTCACCGCCGCCGTCATCGGGTTGGCGGCGAAAATGGCGAAGGCCGATGGCGCGGTCACCGAAACCGAACTCCGCGCAGCGGCTCAGGTGTTCCGCCCGCCGCCAGGCGAAGAGCAGAATTTCCGCCGCGCCTTCTCGCTGGCTAAGCAAACGGTTCTAGGATTTGATTCCTACGCCAAGCAGATCGGCCGCAAGTACCGCGCCCGGCCGTGCCTGCTGGAGGACGTGCTGGACGGCCTGTTCCACATTGCTGGCGCGGATGGCGCGGTAGGCGAGGCGGAATTGCTTTATCTCGAGCAGGTCGCCACGCACTTTGGTTTCAGCGAGATGGAGTTCCGCCGGATCAAGGCCACCAATCTGGGTCCCGAAGCCGGCGATCCCTATGCGATTCTTGGCCTTTTGCCGGGCGCTGGCATGGATGAAGTCCGCCACGCTTGGCGCCGCATGGCGGCGGAAAACCACCCCGACCGCATGACCCAGCGCGGCGCGCCGCCGGAATTCGTCGAGATCGCCCGGGACAAGACCGCCGCCATCAACGCCGCCTACGCGCGCATCCGTGAACAGCTCAGCGTCAGCGCGAAGTGACGCGGCCGGGACCCCGTCCTAGGAGCGCCGCATTGAACACGCACACTCACCTGCCAATATTGGAGCGAGGAGCTGTTCGTTCATGACCGCTAACGCTGTTGATTTCGGGTCCGCTGCGCTGTCCGCCTTTCTGCGCGCGGCCGGGCTTGCGGTCCTCGCGATCGGGGCGGCGCTCGCTTTCATTTTCGCCTTTGCGGCGGCGGTCATTGTCGGCCTGATGGTGACAGGAGCGGCGATCGCGATGCGCTTCTGGCCGCGCCGGCGCGGCGCCCGCGCGGCGGGTCCCGAGGTGCTGGAAGCGCGCCGCACGCCCGCCGGCTGGGTGGTCGAAACGCTCGCTAAGCGGAAAGCCTGACGGATCGGCCGCGAACGCGCATAGTGCGCGCCGTGACTCGTTACCTCGAACGCCCATCGCCGAACTTCGACGCCCGTACGCGGCCGGTCGATCTTGTCGTGCTGCACTATACCGGCATGCAGGACGCCGAGACGGCGCTTGCGCGGCTGACCGATCCCGCGCCCGTCGCGGGCAAATATCCCGGCCCGTGGCAGAGCGATGATGCGCCCGCGGACGCGCCGCTGCCGAAAGTATCGGCGCATTATGTGGTCGATGAGAGCGGCCAAATCTTCAGCCTGGCGCCCGAAGAGCATCGCGCCTGGCACGCCGGCGCCTCGAGTTGGGAAGGCGAGGGTGACGTCAATGCCCGCGCGATCGGCATCGAGATCGTCAATGGCGGCCACGATTTCGGGCTGCCGGATTTTCCCGACGCGCAAATCGAAGCGGTGATCCAGCTGCTGCGCGACATTTTCGAGCGTTGGCCTGAACTGACGCCCGCCCGCGTGGTCGCGCATTCCGATGTGGCGCCTGAACGCAAGGCCGACCCGGGCGAGAAGTTTCCCTGGAAGCGGCTTGCCGACGCCGGCGTCTCGATCTGGCCGAAAGACTCCGATGTCGAGCTAGGGCGCGATGACGATCCGATCCCCCATCTCCAGCAACAACTCGCCATCGTCGGCTACGGCGTACGCCAAACCGGCGTGATGGACGGCGAGACGCGGGCCGCCCTCATCGCCTTTCAGCGCCGCTTCCGCCCCGCCGATACGAGCGGCGGCGCAGATGACGAGACGCGCCGATTGGTGGCCGCGCTGGCGCGGCAGATGACGACTTAGTTGATCGCGCCGCCGCGCCGGCGCGCCTCGGCGTCATAAGCTTCTGACATATACGTCCACTGCGCTGCGGTGCTCTGCACCATCTGCCGCGCCAGCACGAGTGCCCGCTCGGCGCTGACGCAGCGCGCACGTTCATCGGCGCCGGACTCGAACTCCATTAGCGCGCCCATCATGCCCATCACGGCGCCCATGCTGGATTCTGTGTGCCGCGCGAATTGCGGATCGCCGAGAAGTTGAAGACCGAACTGGCTCGAGTCCGCGTCGCTCCAGAGCCCTTGGCTGATCATCTGGCGGCTTTTCCAGTGCATCAAAGTTTCGTTGTAGCGGCCGGCTTCGCTGCCATAGGCCATGACGTCTTCGATGCGGCCGTAAAAATCGGCAATGAACGCAGCGCGTGTTTCGGCTGCAGTGCAAACACCCGCCGGCGGCGCGGCGGGGAGCGCCAATTGCGGCGGCGTTGGGCGCGGTGAGGCCGCCGTGACATCGCGGCCTGCGATCTCGTCCATGGTGCGCTGGAAGAGGGCGGCATCGACGCAAAACAGCGTGAGTTCGCGGCCCATCAGCGAAAGCTCGGCGCGGAAACCGGAGGCCGCGTCCGGTGCGCCGCTGTAATAGGTGACGCTGTCTTCGTACTCGCTGGCTTGCGAGGCGAAGCGCTGGTCCTGATCGAAAGCATCGAGCGCCGCATCGTAGGCGGCGGTCGCTTCATCCTCGCTGGCGAAGCGGGCGATGCCGGTGATCGTATGGGCTAGGCGGGAACGGTGGGTGACGACCACTTCGGCTTGGCCGAACGGCATGTGCGTGGCGTCGAGCGCAACGAATTGCGAGTTCATCATGCGCATGCCGAGGCCGCGCTGGCCGGCCGGCGCCTCTGCGCCGAAGCTGAGGCCGAACGCGCCTGTGCTGGTACACTGGGCGGCGATCGACTCGCCGTTTATTTCGGCCGCGGCCGTTCCGCACCATATCAGAGCCGTCGCCGCAGCGATCGTCGCGCTAAGCCGTTGCATGAATGTCCTCCCCAAGGCCGCACTCTGGCTAGCGCGGTGTGATGGTCAAGCTTTGTGCTTTGGCCGGCTCGTCGCTATATCCGATCCGCCAGTCGGCTGGACGGCCGCGGGCGCAATGCTGGAAACGGCGCGTTCGAGGAAAGTCCGGGCTCCACGCGGATACGGCGGCGGGTAACGCCCGCCGGAAGCAATTCTAGGGATAGCGCCACAGAGAACAGTCTGCCGATGGCCGGCGAAAGCCGGCACAGGTCAGGGTGAAACGGTGGGGTAAGAGCCCACCGCCGCGACCGTAAGGAAGCGGGCACGGCAAGCCCCGCCGGGAGCAAGACCGAATAGGGATGCACGTGAGGCGCAAGCTTCACAGGCCCGTCCGCGGGTTGCATCCGGGTTGGTCGCGAGAACCATGCGGCGACGCATGGTCCAGAGGAATGGTCGTCACCCGAAAGGGACACAGAACCCGGCTTACAGGCCGACTGGCATTTATTTCGCGGACTCGTTGTAGCGTGGCGCAGATGCATACTCGCTTTGGCTGCGCCGTTTCCGAACTCGCGCCCCTCCCCCCTTGGGGGGAGGGTAGGGTGGGGGGGCGAGCCGGATATGGCGCGAGCGGCGTCGTCGCGATTCATCCTGATTGCCCCCCACCCCAACCCCTCCCCCAAGGGGGAGAGGCTTCATGAGCCACGCGCCCGTTCTCCTCAACGAAGCGATGGCTGCGCTCGCCTTCAAGGATGGCGGCGTTTACGTGGATGCGACGTTCGGCGGCGGGGGCTATTCGCGCGAGATGTTGGCGCTGGCCGATTGCCGGGTGATCGCGTTTGACCGCGATCCGGATGCGATTTTGCGCGGCGCTGAACTTTCTGAGCAAGCCAAAGGTAAATTCACGCTTCATCAAGGCCGCTTTGGCGATCTGTCGCTGGAGGAATTGGTGGACGGCGTCGTGTTCGATCTGGGCGTTTCCTCGTTTCAGCTCGACCAGGCCGAACGCGGGTTTTCGTTTCAGGCGGACGCGGATCTCGACATGCGGATGGAAAAGGACGGACCAAGCGCCGCCGACGCCGTCAATGGCCTCAGCGAAGTTGCGCTCGCCGAGCTGATCTATCGCTATGGCGAGGATGATGAGAGCCGCCGTATTGCGCGCGCGATCGTGCAGGCGCGCGCGGCGGGGCCGATCTCGCGGACGCTGGCGTTTGCAAAACTGGTTGAAGATTCCGTCGGCGGCCGGCGCGGCGCGCGCACGCATCCGGCGACGAAGACGTTTCAAGCTTTGCGCATGCTGGTGAACGATGAGCTTGGCGAATTGGCGCGCGGACTCTCGGCGGCGGAGCGGGCGCTGAAGCCGGGCGGACGGCTCGCGGTGGTTTCGTTTCATTCGCTCGAAGACCGGATGGTGAAGCAATTCATTACCGCGCGCGCGGATGCGCAGGGGCGCGGCTCGCGTTACGCCCCGGACCTGCCGCCGGAGCGGGCGCCGAGCTTTGCGCTCGAACGTAAGCGCGCGACCGCGCCGAGCGATGCGGAAACGGCGGTCAATCCGCGCTCGCGGTCCGCCTCGCTGCGGTGGGCCACGCGCACTGATGCGCCGGCCTGGGATGATCTCGAACCGCCGTCGCTCGCACCGAAAGCGGAGGCCGAATGGGCAAAGCTCAGCTGATCCGCATGCTGCAGATCATCGCCGCGGTCGTGATCGTGGTGCTGGCTGTCGGGCTCTATCGCGCCAAGAGCGATGCGTCGCGCACGCAAGCGCACGTGCGCGAGCTGCAGGGCGAAATCGAAGAGCGCGAAGCGGCGCTGCGGGAACTGCGCGCCGAGATTGCCGAGCGCGAAAGCCCGGCCAATGTCGAAAAGCTGGCGCAGGATCGTCTGGGCGTCGCGCCCGGCAGCGCGAGTGCGACTTTGCCGGAATCCGAGATCGCGCGGCGCTTGCCGGCGCCGGAGCGGTCGCGCGAGCCGCGCACGTGAGACCGTTCAACGTGACGGGTGCATTCCAACCGCAGCGCGCGTACAGCCCCGCAACGGCGGGCGAAGCTGCACCGGCGCGTAACCGCGTGCGGCTGTTGGCCATTGGCGTTTTCTTGGTCCTGCTGCTCCTGGCCGGCCGCGCCGTGCAACTCGCTTTCTCCGGCGATCCGCTGGCCGAACCGCGCGCGCCGAATGGCGCCAGCGTACTGCCGCGCGGCGATATCGTCGACCGTAACGGCGTGCTGCTCGCGACCACGGTGCGCGCCTATGCGCTGACGGCGACGCCGGCGCGGGTGTGGGATGCGCCGGCGATTGCCGACCAATTGCGGCGCGTGTTTCCCGATCTCGACCGCGCCGCGACGATCCGGCGGCTGGGCGACACGTCGCGGCGGCTGGTGTATCTGCGCCGCGGGCTGACTCCGGAGCAGCGCACGCGCGTGCATGAGCTTGGGCTTGCCGGCATTGGTTTCGAAACCGAACATCACCGCGATTATCCGCAAGGCACACTGGCCGCGCACGCTTTGGGCTTCACCGATGTTGATCAGAATGCGCTCTCCGGCGTCGAACGCGGGCTCGATGCGGATATCCGCGCCGCGGGTGCGGAGGGGCGCGCGGTGCGGCTCTCGATCGACGTGCGCATGCAATATGCGCTGGAAGAAGAATTGAGCGCTGCGGCGCGTGCCGCTGGCGCGACGGGCGGCGCGGCGATTTTGCTGGATGGCCGAACCGGTGAAACGTTGGCGCTCGCGTCATGGCCCGCGTTCAACCCAAATGAAGCCGGCGCCGCGCCGTCAAATGCCCGGCGTGACCGTGTCGCCGGCGATCTGCACGAACTCGGCTCGACCATTAAACCGTTCACGGTGGCGATGGCGCTGCAGGAGCAAGTCACACGCAGTGGCGAACTGTTCGATCTGACAACGCCGTACGTCATCGATAACAGTACGATCATTGATCATGAGCGCGTCGAGGGCATGTCGACGCTTGGCGATATCTTGGCGCACTCTTCCAATGTCGGCGCCGCGCGGCTCGCGGTGCGCTTGGGCGGGGCGCGGCAGCGTTCCTATCTCGACCGGCTGGGACTGACGGCGCCGGCCAGCCTCGAACTCGGCCGCAACCAAGCGCCGCTTGCGCCGCAAGCGCGCACGCGGCGTGACGTGGCTGGGCTTGGGTTTGGCTATGGCTTGGCGGCGACGCCGGCGGCGCTCGCGGGCGCCTACACCGTGTTCACGAACAGCGGTGCGCGGGTGACTCCGACGTTGCGTGCGGCGGGGCCCGATGCGGCGGTCGAACGTGCGTCGGTGTTTTCGCCAGAAGTGACGCGGCAAGTGCTGCTTTATATGCGTCAGGTCGTGACCGACGGCACCGGGCGCGCGGCGGACGTGCCCGGACTGCTGGTGGCCGGTAAGACCGGAACTGCGGAAAAGCTCGACGGCGCCGCCGGCTATGACGACAGCCGCAATTTCTCCTCGTTCGCAGGCGTATTTCCAGCGAACGATCCGCGCTATGTGATCGTGCTGGCGCTCGATGACACCGGCGAGGGCGCGGCGGGCGGTGCGGTCGCAGCGCCGGCGGTGGCGCGGACGCTGCGGCGGATAGCGCCCATGCTCGGATTGCGTGTGGAGGCGCGGTCGCCGGCGCGCTAGGGAGAGGGAATGAAACTCGGCGCACTCTTCTCGAGCGGCGTGCCTTCGGGCGCCGCCGACATCGAGATCACCGGCCTCACCGCCGATTCCCGCAGAGTGAAACCCGGCTTTTTGTTTGCGGCGCTGGCCGGCGTCGCCGCGCATGGGCGCGATTTCGTTGCGCAAGCCAAAGCGAATGGCGCGGCGGCGGTGTTGAGCGCGGGCGATCTCGGCGCCGATCCGGGGATCGCGCATGTGGTGGCGGACAATCCGCGCAACGCGTTCGCGCTGGCGGCTTCGGCGCTTTATCCGGCGCGGCCGGAGACGATCATCGCAGTGACCGGCACCAACGGCAAAAGCTCGACGGTCGATTTCCTGCGCCAGATATGGACGCATGCCGGCAAGCGCGCGGCGAGCTTGGGCACGCTCGGCGCGATCGGGCCGGGCGGCGTGATTGATCTTGGCCACACCACACCCGATCCGGCGGCGGTGCATGCAACGCTCGCGGCGCTCGCCGGCGATGGTGTCACGCATGCGGCGATGGAAGCGTCCAGCCATGGGCTCGAACAGCATCGCATTGATGGGCTGACCTTCGCCGCGGGCGCGTTCACGAACCTGACGCAGGATCACCTCGATTATCACGTCGATATGGCGAGCTATCGCGCCGCTAAAATGAAGATATGGGCGCTTGTGCGCGATGGCGGTGTTGCGGTGGTGAACGCCGATGCGGCTGAAGGTGAAGCGTTTGAGCGCGGCGCGGAAACGCGGGGCTTGCGCGTTGTGCTGTGCGGCTGGCGTGCGCCGCGCGGCGATGCGCTGAAGATCGTGGAGATTCAGCCACGTCCGAATGCGCAGACGATGGCATTGTGCTGGCAGGGGCAGGACTACAAAAACATAGAACTGCCGCTGATCGGCGAGTTTCAAGCGATCAATGCGGTGACAGCGGCGGCATTGGCGCTGTCGCTTGGTGAAAAGCCGGAGGCCGTGTTTGCGGCGATGCAGACGCTGAGGCCGGTGAAGGGCCGTATGGAGCATGTCGGCCAATCGAAGTCGGGCGGGCATGTGTTCGTGGATTACGCGCACACGCCGGATGGTTTGGACGTGCTGCTACGCGCGGCGCGGCCGCATGCGCCGGGGCGGATTGTCGCGGTGTTCGGCTGCGGCGGCGATCGCGACACCGATAAGCGCGCAAAAATGGGCGTCATTGCCAAACGGCAGGCGGACGTCGTGATCGTCACCGACGATAATCCGCGCAGCGAAGAGCCGGGCGCGATCCGTCGGCAAATTCTCGCAGCTGCGCCAGGCGCGCTGGAAATTGGCGACCG
>Ga0196971_1001166_pt1 | contig 12912 bp, 9 predicted proteins | sample S1v_1013CmetaG_FD_148660 | JGI IMG/M metagenome (GOLD analysis project Ga0196971, IMG submission 148660) | Soil microbial communities from Anza Borrego desert, Southern California, United States - S1+v_10-13C | ecosystem: Environmental > Terrestrial > Soil > Desert | place: USA: California... | reverse complement strand
ACGAGCTCCTCGAACATCGCCTCGCCGAGGTGATAGCTGCACGAGGAGGTGACGAGGACGCCGCCGGGCTTGAGCACCTGCATCGCGCGGAGGTTGATCTCCTTGTAGCCCCGCCGCGCCGCGGGGAGCGCGTCGCGGTTCTTGGCGAACGCGGGCGGATCGAGCACGACGAGGTCGAACGCGGGCGGCTCCTCCGCGCGGTCGCGCAGGTAGTCGAACGCGTTCGCCTCGACGACCGAGAGGTTCGCGGCGCGGTTCCGGGCGGCGTTCTCGCGCAGGAGCGTCGCCGCGCCGGGCTGCATCTCCACCGCCGTGACCTCCGCCGCGCGCCGCGCGAGCTGGAGCGCGAAGCCGCCCGCATAGCTGAAGCAGTCGAGGCACTTGCCGGCGGCGTAGTCGCCGGCGCGCAGGTGGTTCTCGCGCTGATCGAGGAACGCGCCCGTCTTCTGGCCGCCGAGCACGTCGAGCGCCATCCGCACCTCGCCCTCGCGGAGCTCGAGGCCCCCCGGGAGCTCGCCGCGCAGGACCCCCTTCACCTGCGCGAGCCCCTCGAGCTCGCGCACGCGCACGTCGTTCCGCTCGACGACGGCGGCGAGCGGGAGCGCGCCCGCGAGGAGCTCGGCCAGGAACGCCTTCCGGCGCTCGACCGCGGGCACGAGCGTCTGGAGCACGGCGACCGGGCCGTACCGATCGACGACGAGGCCCGGGAGGAGATCGCCCTCGCCGTGCACGAGCCGGACGAAGGGCTCGTCACCGAACGCCCGCGCGCGGAGCTCCAGCGCCCGGGAGATCCGGGCCGCGAAGAACCCCTCGTCCACGGGCTCCTCGTCGAGGGTCACGATCCGGAGCGCGATCTGCGAGCGGCTGGACCAGAACGCCTTGCCCAGGAACCGCCCGCGCCCGTCCACCAGCGCGACCACGTCGCCCGAGGCGAGCTCCGCGGGCGCTTGCTCCACGTCGCTCCGGTAGATCCAGAGGTGCCCGCCCCGGAGCCGCTCGGCGCCCTTGCGCGAGACCTTCACCTTTCGCTCGTCCATGTCCACCCGTGAAAGCCGCCCGAGCCCGAGCCCGAGCCGGGCCGGTGCACGAGGTCGCGACGTAGGTACCCGACCCGGGCGCGCCGCGCCAGTTCGTTTCCGCGCGGCCTGCGGTATGACGTCCCCATGGCACGACCCACCGTCCTCGTCCTCGGCGCAGGCGCCGCGGGCCTCGCCGCCGCGCGGGAGCTGCGCCGCGCCGGGCTCGCGCCCGTCGTGGTCGAGGCGCGCGCGCGCCCGGGCGGGCGTGTGGACACCCGGCGCGATCCGATGCTCGGGGTCCCGCTCGAGCGCGGGGCCGAGTTCGTCCACGGGCGGCCGCCGGGCGTCTTCGCGCTCGCGCGCGAGGCGGGGCAGCGGCTCCGCGAGGTGCCGGACGGGATGCTCGTCTTCCGGGGCGGCCGGACCGGGCCCGCGCCCCGGACGATCGCGCGGAGCCAGGAGCTCCTCGCCGGCGCGCGTGGCGACGAGAGCGTGGCGGCCGTGCTCGCCCGGGCGCGGCGGGAGCGCCGCGCGGGGCCGGAGGAGCTCGCCCTCGCGCGCTCGTTCACCGAGGGTTTCTACCTCGCCGATCCCCGCACCGCCTCGGCGGCGGCGCTCGCCCGCATGGACCGCGCCCTCGAGGGCATCGAGGGGGATCGGTCCTTCCGCGCGGACGGAGGCTGGGCCTCGGTGCTCGCGCCGCTCGCCGCCGAGGCGGGGCGCGCGCCGGGGGCGCTGCGCCTCGGCTTCACGGTCACGCGGATCCGGTGGCGGCCGGGGAGGGTGGTCCTCGAGGGTCGGGGGCCGGCGGGCGGTCCGGTCGCGCCGCTCGCGGGGCAGCGACTCGTGGTGACGCTCCCGCTGGGCGTCCTCCGCGCAGGCGCCGTCCGGTTCAGCCCCGCGCCCGCCGAGGCCGCGCGCGCGTGGGCGCGGCTCGAGATGGGACCGGTCGTCAAGGTCCTGCTCCGGTTCCGGCGGCCGCCCTGGGAGGAGCGCGGGCGCCAGCCGTTCAGCTTCCTCCAGCTCCCGGGCGCGCCGGTCCCGGTGTTCTGGACGCTCGCCCCGCATCGGGCGCCGGTGCTGGTCGGCTGGGCCGGCGGGCCGCGCGCGCTCCGGCTCTCCCGGCTCGGGCCGGCGGGCGCGCTGCGGGCCGCGCTCCGCGGGCTCGCGCCCGCGTTCGGGCTCGGGACCGCCGCGCTCGACGATCTCCTCGAGGCCGCCGAGGTCGTGGACTGGAACGAGGACCCGCTCGCCCGCGGCGGGTACGCCGTGTTCCCGTCGGGCGCGGGCGGCGCCGCCGAGGCGCTCGCCCGACCGGTGGCCGACACGCTCTTCTTCGCCGGCGAGGCCACCGAGCCCGACTTCGCGGGGACGGTGGACGGCGCCTTGCGGAGCGGAGTGCGGGCGGCCCGGCAGGTGGTGGAGAGCTTCTGACGCGCGATGGGGGCCTGCAGGGGTGGGGGACCCAGCGGCTTCGCCGCCGGGGCGGGGGCGCAGCCCCCGAACGATGAGTATCTCCGACACATGCTCCGAACGACCCAGGACATCCTCGAGCTCCGTCGCTGGGCGGAGGCCCGAGGCGCGCGCCCCTGCCGGGAGGAGGAGAGCGGGAAGCTCATGCTGGTCATCCCGGGCGAGGGCGAGGTGCACGTCTGCGACGTGGGGTGGGAGGAGTTCGAGCCCGCGTTCCTGACGCGCCGCGAGGTCTTCGTGTACGACGACGCGCCGGGGTGCAGCCGGTGCTTCGTGGGGTCGCTCGTCGAGGCGCACGCGTACGTGCGCGCGGGGTGCGCGGCGGCGGCGGACGCCTCGCCTAGCCTTCTTCGGTGAGCCGCTCGAGGGCACGCTCGAGCAGGTCCGGCCGGAACGGCTTCGCGAACGTGCGGTCCGCGTCGACCGGCCGCTCGTCCAGGTACCCGCTCGCCACGATCACCCGGCGGTGCCGGTGCTTGGGCGACGCCCGGAGCCACTCGAGGAACGCCCGGCCGTCCATGCGCGGGAGGGCGAGGTCGAGCAGGATGACGTCGGGATCCAGGCCGGCCTCGAGCAGCTCGATGGCGTCGACGCCGTCGGCGGCCTCCGAGACCTGGTAGTGCCGCGTCTCGAGCCAGCGAGCGATGAGCTCTCGCAGCTCGTGCTCGTCCTCGACCACGAGGACGCGGGCGCGGACGTCGAGCTGCGGCTCCTCGTCGGACGAGGCGCGCGCGCCGGGCGTGAGTTCGGCGGACTGGAGGGGATCGTCCATGGCCTCCGCCAACTTGTCGCCGGATGTCGGAGGACGCAAGCGGAACGGCCCAGGGAGCGCCCCACGGGCGGGAGCCCAAAGAGAGCGGCCGGGCGGGCGCTCGTCGCGAGCGACCCGGCCCGGCCGTGGTCTCGAGAGGCTGGGTCGGCGCCTACTCCTTCATGCCGCCGGCGAGGCCCTCGATGAACTGCCGCTGGAAGATGAGGAAGAAGATCATCGGCACCGCCGCCGTCAGGAACCCGGCCGCGATGATGGCGTCGTACGGCTTGTTGAAGTTCTGGCTGTCCATCACCTTGATCTGGATGGGGAGCGTGCACGCCTTCTGGCAGGTCAGCACGATCATCGGGAACAGGAAGTCGTTCCAGATGCCGCGGAACTGCACGATCGCGAGCGCCGCCAGCGCCGGCCGCGAGAGCGGCAGGATGATGCTCCACCAGATGCGGAGGTGGCCGGCGCCCTCGACCTTGGCCGACTCCATGAAGGACCGCGGGATCTTGATGTAGTACTGCCGGAGCAGGAACACGCCGAACGCCGAGATCGAGTACGGGATGATCACGGCCCAGAGCGTGTTCGCGAGCCCGAGCGCCACGATGACCTCGTAGAACGGGGCGATCATCGTGGTGAGCGGCAGCATCATCGTCCCCAGGATGAAGGCGAAGAGGAACTTCCGCCCCGGGAACTCGAGGTACGCGAACGCGTACGCGCAGAGCGACGAGATGAGCAGCGTGAGGAACATGCCGAGCAGCGTCACGAAGACCGAGACGCCGAACGCGGCGCTCACGTTCCACTGGAACAGGGCGAGCCTCATCGAGCCGAGCGTGTACTCGGTGATGCCGCGCTGGAAGTCGCGGAAGAGGAGCGGCGGGTACTGGAAGATCTCGACCGAGGGCCGGAAGGCCGAGTCGGCGAGCCAGAACAGCGGGTACAGGTAGATGGCGCCGATGGCGCAGAGGACGATGACGCCCGCGAGCTGAACGGGGGAGAGCCGGTGGAGCTTGCTGCGTCCCTTGCGGGCCGGCGAAGCGGCCGGCGCGGCGGGGGCGGGAGCGGTGGTGGTGTCGATCATGTTCGTCTCCTCGCGGGACTACGCCTCGCCGTGCTTGCCCAGGCCGAGGAAGCGGATCTGCAGCGCGCTCACCGCGGCGATGATGATGAAGGTCAGCCAGCCGATCGCGGACGCGAGGCCGAGCAGCTGATCGCCGCGCCACCCCTCGTCGAAGATGAAGGCGACGAGCGTCTTGGCGACGCCGCCCGGGCCGAAGCTCGCGTTCGGGAAGAGGATGAAGACGAGGTCGAAGACCTGGAGGCCGCCGATGGCCGACGTCACCGCCACGAACGTGATGGCCGGGCGCATGAGCGGCAGGGTGATGTGGCGGAGCTGGCCGGACGGCGAGATGCCGTCCATCTTGGCCGCCTCGTAGAGGGTCGGGTCGATCGTCTGCAGCTGCGCCAGGAAGTAGACCATGTGGAACCCGGTCCACTGCCAGAACGAGACCGCGATCATCAGCGGGATGGCCCACTGCGAGTGCATGAGCCAGTCGGTCTGGGAGGGGAGGCCGAGCGAGGCGAACACGTTGTTGAGGATGCCCTGGTCCTTGTTGAAGAACATGCGGAACAGGAGGGCGATCGTCACCGTGTTGATGAGGCAGGGCAGGAAGAACGCCGCCCGGAGGACCGCGCGGATCCGGAAGAACGGGATCGTGTTGAGGATGTAGGCGAGGACGAACGCCGCCGGCACCTGGGTGATGAGGCAGCCGGCCGTGTACAGGAAGGTGACCTTCACCGCCCGCCAGAAGTCTTTGTACTTGAGGACGTTGGCGTAGAGGATGTCCTTGTAGTTCTGGACGCCGACCCAGGTCCCCTCGTTCACGCCCTGCGCGTCGGTGAGGCTCATGTGGAAGCCGCGCGCGAAGACGTAGATGTTGAAGATGATGAGGAGGATGAGGAACGGGAGGATCAGCGCCCACGCGCTCGAGCGATCGACCACGCGCTGCGGCGGCGGCTCGTCGTACTTGTTGGCGACGGGCGAGCCGGGGAGCGCGCACAGCACCAGGATCACGAGCGTGGTGATCAGCGCGAAGCCGATGAGCACCTGGATCGAGACCGGGAGCGCCTGCAGCTTGGCGGCGAAGGTCTCCGCCTGGGCGTAGGTGTCGAACCAGAGCTGCGGGCGGACGAACTCGGTCCCCTCCTCGTCGGCGAGGGAGGCGGCGGCGTCGGCTGCGAGGGCGAGGTGCTCCCCGCGGTTCTTGAGGTACCAGGCGACGAGCGCCGAGAGGCCCGGGACGAGGAGCCATCGACCGGACCAGTTGATGTCGTGCAGCCGTCGGACCATCACCGCGATGGTCGGGATGATGATGGCCGCGAACCCGAGGTACGCGATCGGCCTGCGAACGGTGCCGAAGAGATAGCCGCCGAGGCTCTGGGCGCTCGTGGCCGTGAGCTCGTCGGTGGCCACCACGTATCCGTAGACGAGCCCGGAGGCGATCGCGCCGAAGAGGACCCACCACCAGAACTGCGCCCAGCGCGCGCGGCCGTGGAGGCCGAAATAATCGCGGAAGACGGCCCGAATCGCCTCGAAGAAAGACATTTCAATCTCCTCTGTCCGGCCCGAGCGTCCTCACGGCCGCCTTCCGAGACCCCTGCCCCCGATCGACCGAGAGCCCAAGGTACCCGCCCTCCCCGGGGCAGGTCCACGGTGAACGTGCGTGCTCCGTGGTCGGGAGGGGTGTTGCCGCGCAAACCGAGCTGCCCAGGACCGGGCCTGACGCCCCGGTCCTGGGCAAGCTGGGCGCAACCTACTTCAAACTAGGACTTCTTCAGCGCGGCGTAACGAGCCTGCGCCTTCTCCTGGACCTTCTTCAGGCCGTCCTCGACCGTCACCTTGCCGGTCGCCATTTCGGTGTACTGCTCCGAGAAGTCGTTCAGGACGTCCCAGAAGATGTCGCCCGAGGTGACCTTGGGCATCGTCTTCGCGCCCTGGACCATGACGGCGCCGAGCGACTGGCCGCCGAACCGCGGATCCGGCTTCTGGAACATCGCGTCGCTCCACACGGCCTCGAACGGAGGCAGCATGGAGGTCTTCTCCCAGCGGACCTTCAGGGCGCTCTGGTCGTACTGGATGTACTCGATGACCTTGTAGACGAACCCGGCGTCCTTCGTGCCCTTCGGGATCGCCATGAACGAGCCGCCCCAGGACGAGGAGGTCGGGCCACCCTTCTTGTAGACGGGGAGCGAGCGGACCTTGAACTCGTACTTCTTCTCGACCTTGCTGTCGCCGTCGACGCCGGTGGCGGCGAGCGTGACCTGCGGGACCCACCAGTCAGGAGACGTGTAGGAGGCCAGCGTGCCGTTGGCGAGGAGGGCCTTGAAGTTGCCCCAGTCCCACGCCGTGAAGGCGCCGGTCTTGTACCAGTCGAACCACTTCGTCACGTACTCCTTGAAGTCGGGGGACGTGAACGTCGGGGCGCCGTTCTTGTCGAGGATCTGCGCGCCGGTCTGCTGCCAGATCATGAACATCGTGTTGCCGAGGCCGTCGTTGCCGGAAGGCAGCGCGTAGTGGACCGACTTGCCGTCCTTCTTCTCGGCCGTCAGCTTCTTGGAGGCCTCGAAGAACTCGTCCCAGGTCTCGATCTTGGCGACGTCGACGCCGACCGACTTCCAGAGGGTGTCGTTGTAGATCAGGACGACCGGGTGGACGTCGTGCGGGAGGCCGTAGACGTTGCCGCCGTACGTCACCCAGGCGACGCGGCCGGGGAGGACGTTCTTGAACTCGGCAGACTTGCCCACGAACTTGTTGAGCGGGATGACCGCGGACTTCTTCGCGTCCGCGTTCAGGATCCGGTTGTTCTCGATCATCCACTCGATCGCGTCCGGAACGCCTTCCTTGGCCTTCATCGCCGCCTGCAGCTTCTGGACGAAGCCGTCCTGCGGCACGACCTGGATGTCGAGCTCGATGTCGAACTTCTTCTCGATGTCGGCCTTGCGGGCGACGTACTCGTCCACGTTGTTCTGCGCGAAGCTCCAGAGGACGACCTTCCGCTTCGCGGCCTGGGCGTCACCCGCGAACCCCGCGACGGCCAGCACGGCAAGTGCAAGCAATGCTCTGCGCATTTTCATCTCCCCGTTCTGAACAAGGGCGCGAGACAGGAGGCCCCGGCCCGACTTCGTACGGACTACCATCGCTTCGACGACATCCAAGCCCGCGCCGGACCCCGAGCTCCCTCGATGGTCCCGGTACTTCGGCAGCCCTTCGCGCGGGCTTCCTGCAAAACGCCTTGAAATCGTTTTCGTGGACGCCCATCCTCGGGAAGCGAACCCGCTGTGTCAACGAGAGCGGTGTGCCACATTTGGGGCGTTTTCCGAGGGTGGAACTGCGGTAGCAAGCGATCGTCCAACCGACGTGACGCCGCAGGCGGCGGGGTATTCAAACCCCCGCACGCCCGCGCAACGGGGAGGGTCCGTGTCCGGAGATGGGCCCGGTTCGAGGAGACACATGGGGACGACGCCCCTGCCGAGAGGCGAACGTGACGGCCGGCGTTCGTCCGGCGCGGCCTCGACCCTCGTCGAGGTGGCGCGCGCGGCGCGCGTCTCTCCGAGCACCGTCTCCCGCATCCTGAACGGCACGGCACGCGTCGCCGACGCGAAGCAGCGCGCCGTCCGCGCCGCGATCGCCCGCCTCGGGTACCGGCCCAACCCGATGGCCCACGGCCTGCGCAAGGGCCGGCGCATGACGATCGGGGTCCTCGCGCCCGAGGTGGACAGCCCGTTCTTCGGCGGCATGTTCCGAGGGCTGACCGAGGCGCTCGCGGGCAGCGACTACGTGCCCGTGGTGCTCGGCGGACCCACCGATCGCGAGGCCGAGGCGCGCCGGGTCGGGGACCTGCTGTCCCGCCGCGTCGACGGGATCGTCGTCGTGACCTGCCGCCTCGCCGACGAGGAGCTCCGGGACTTCGCCGCGACCGTGCCCATGGTAGTTTCCGGCCGCTCGCTGCGGGGGAATCGCATCTTCTCGATGAAGCTCGACAACGCGCTCGGGGCGGACCTGGCCACCCGCCACCTCCTCGATCTCGGCCACACCCGCATCGCGCACCTCCAGGGGCCGTCCGATCATCAGGACGCCGCCGAGCGGGCGGAGGGCTACCGCCGCGCCCTGCGTGCGCGCGGCGTCAAGGTCGACCCGGGGCTCGTCGTCCAGAGCGGGTTCCTCGCGCCCGAGGGGCTCGCCGCGATCGAGCGGCTCCTCGCCTCCGGCCGCCGCTTCACCGCGGTGTTCGCGGCCAACGACGAGTGCGCCTACGGCGCGCACCTCGGGCTGCACCGCCGCGGCCTGCGCGTCCCGGAGGACGTCTCGCTCGTGGGGTTCGACGATCTGCCGGGCTCGCGCTTCACCACCCCGCCGCTCACCACGGTCCGCCAGCCGCTCGAGGAGATCGGGCGCCGCGCGGCGCGGTCGCTCTTAGATCTGCTCCATGGGCGGGCGCCGCCCACGGACGACATGCCCGAGGTCGCGCTCGTCGTCCGCGAATCGACCGCGCCGCCGCGCTGAAGGCCCTCCGACCGCTCCAACGCTCTCCCGACGACCATGCTGAAGATCAACGAGCTCGAATACCTCGAGATGCCCGGCCTCAACATCATGCTCGGGCACGACGAGTACCCGGAGGGCCACCAGGGCGGCGTCTCCATCATCCAGAACGGCGCCCGCGTCGCGGCGAACGGCGACCTGCGCCTCGATCGCTCGCCGGGGCAGTGGGATCCCGTGCCCCGCGCCCACCCGCGCGAGGTCGATCGCGCGCGCGGCGAGGTCCGCCAGGCGTTCGAGTTCCCGGATCCCGCGCGCGACGGGAAGGGGTTCAACCCCGTTCGTTACCCGGACCTTCACCTCGAGTACACGGTCCGGCTCGTCCCCGACGGCGCCGCGTTCCGGCTCCGCGTCGATCTCGAGCGGCCGCTGCCCGAGGCGTGGAGCGGCCGCGTCGGGCTCAACCTGGAGCTGTTCCCCGGCATCCTCTTCGGGCGCACCTGGGACATGGACGGGGCGTGCGGGGTGTTCCCGCTCCAGGCCAACGGGCCGGGGCGGCTCGATGACCAGGGCCGCTATCAGATCGCGCCGCTCGCGACGGGGCGGCGGCTCACGGTGGCGCCGGAGGTCGAGCGGCAGCGGATGACCATCGAGCTGCTCGGGCCGGGCACGCTCGAGCTCTTCGACGGCCGCGGCCAGCAGACCAACGGCTGGTTCATCGTCCGCTCGCTCGTGCCGGGCGGCGCCGCCGAGGGCGCGATCGAGTGGCGGATCGCGCCGCACGCGGTGCCCGGGTTCCGCGACGACCCGGTCATCCAGGTCTCGCAGGTGGGTTACCACCCGGCGCAGCCGAAGGTCGCGGTGGTGGCGCTCGACGCGAACGACGAGCGGCGCCCGCCGGCGTCGCTCGCGCGGGTGGGCGCGGGCGGCCTCGAGAAGATCCGGGACCTCGCGCCGCGCGAATGGGGGCGGTTCCTACGGTACCGCTGCTTCCATCTCGACTTCGGCGACGTGCGGGAGCCCGGCATGTACGTGCTCCGCTGGGGCGACGTCGCGTCGAGCCCGTTCCAGATTTCACCGCACGTGTACGAGCGGCACGTCTGGCAGCCGACGCTCGAGTACTTCCTCCCCGTGCAGATGTGCCACATGCGCGTCACCGACCGGAACCGCGTCTGGCACGGCGCCTGCCACCTCGACGACGCGCGGATGGCGCCGCTCGATCACCTCCACTTCGACGGGTACGCGCAGGGGCCGTCCACGCTCTGCGGGTTCCAGCCGGGCCAGCGCGTGCCGGGGCTCGACCGCGGGGGCTGGCACGACGCGGGCGACCACGACCTGCGGGTCGAGTCGCAGATCGAGACCGTGTACGGGCTCGCGCTCGCCCGCGAGCTCTTCGGCGTGGACCATGACGACACGACGGTGGACCAGGCGCGGCGCACGGTCGAGCTCGGGAAGCCGGACGGCAAGCCGGACATCCTCCAGCAAATCGAGCACGGCGTCCTGACGGTGCTCGGCGGCTGGCGCGCGCTCGGGCGGCTCTACCGCGGGGTCATCGAGCCGGACCGGTACCAGTACACGTGGATCGGCGATCCGGCGAACGTCACCGACAACCGGCCGTACGACGGCTCCGCGCCGGACCTCCCCGTGGGCGTCGCCGGGGCGCCGGACGACCGGTGGGTGTTCACCGAGGACCACCCGGACCGCGAGATCCAGACGGCGGCGGGTCTCGCCGCGGCGGCGCGCACGCTGCGCGGCTACGACGACGCCCTGGCCGCGGGGGCGCTCCGCGCCGCCGAGGCGCTCTGGGCGCGGACCGAGCGCGACCAGGTCCCCGCGCGGACCGCGGCCGCCGTCGAGCTCCTGCTCGCGACCGGCGAGGCGAGGTACGCGCGCTGGCTGGTGGAGCACCGCGCGGCCATCGCGGCGGACCTCCTCAAGGGCGGCTGGCACGCGGTCCGCGCCCTCGACGTGGTCGGCGACCCCGCGCTCGGCGCCGCGCTCGAGCCGGCGGTGCGCGCGCTCAAGGCCGAGCTCGACGGGATGCTCGCGGAGACGCCGTACGGGATCGTCTACCGGCCGCGCGTCTGGGGCCCGGGCTGGCACGTCCAGCGCGTCGGCGTGCAGCTCTACTTCATGCACCGCGCCTACCCCGCGCTCTTCCCCGCGGAGCACGTCTACTCCGCCCTCCACTTCCTCCTCGGCTGCCACCCGGGCGCGAACCCCGCCTCGTTCGTGTCCGGCGTCGGGGCGCGCTCGATCACCTCGGCCTACGGCTTCCACCGCGCCGACGGCGCCCACATCCCGGGCGGCGTCGTCTCCGGGAGCGCCCTCATCCGGCCGGACTTCATCGAGCTCCTCGACTGGCCGCACCTGTGGCAGCAGACGGAGTACGTGCTCGGGTACGGGACGTCGGACTACCTGTTCCTCGTGCTCGCCGTGAAGGACCTGCTCCGGGGCGCGTCACCCCCGAGCCCGTGAACGCTCCCGACCCCGAGCCCGAGCGACGAGGCCGGGCGCGGGCGCGGGCTCGTCCACGGGTCGCTTCTCCTCCCCCGGCCACCGCAACTCCGGCGGCGGGCCGATGTTGGAGGGGGCATGGACGAGCGCGATCGGGTGTCGTGGCGGAGGAGCTTCGGGCGGTGGGTTTGCGCGGCCCTCGCGGCGTGGAGCGCCGCCGGCTGCGCGCCGGGCGAGGCGACCGCGCCAGCCCGGTACCCGATCGCGATCGAGCGCGGCACCCTCGTGGACGCGGCGCGCGGCTGGGACGACGGCGGGACCTGGGTGGCGACCCGGGAGGTGCCGCTCCAGGTCTACGCGCCCGACCTCGCGAGCGGGGGGCCGTTCCCCGTGGTCCTCATGTCCCACGGGCTGGGCGGCGACGTCGACGGGACCGCGTACCTCGGCGAGGCGCTGGCCGCGCGCGGCTCCGTCGTCGTCGCGATCCAGCACCACCGCTCGGACGCGGCCTACCTCGCGGCGCACGGGAGCCTCGCGCTGCTCGCGGCGGCCTCGGAGCCTGCGACCCGGCTCCTCCGGCCGCAGGACCTCTCGTTCGTCCTCGACGCCCTGGCCCGCGGCGAGACCGGGGTCGCGCTCCTCGCGCGCGAGCGGCTGGACCTCGGGCGGGCGGCGGTCCTGGGCCACTCGTTCGGCGCCTTCACCGCCCTCGCGGGCGTCGGCGCCACCTTCGACGGCGGCACCGACGCCTCCGACGACCGGCTCGACTGCGCGGTGGCCTACTCGCCCCAGGGGCCCGGCACGCTCGGCAGCGACGAGTCCTCGTGGGACGAGCTCGTCCGGCCGACCCTGACGCTCGCCGGGACCGAGGACACGAGCCCCGGCACCCCCGACGCAGCAGCGCGGCGCATCCCGTTCGACCGGATGCCGGCGACCGGCTTCAAGTACCACGCGACCCTGGTCGGGGCGACGCACGCCGACTTCGGGAACGAGGGCGCGACGTACCACCCGTGGATCGAGGAGCTGACGATCGCGTTCCTCGACGCGTGCCTGCGCGGCGACGGCGCCGCGCGCGCGTGGCTCGACGCGGCGGCCATCGAGGACGAGACCGACGCCGTCGTCCTCGAGCACCGGTGACGCGGGAGGCCCGGGCCGCGCTACTTCATCCGCTGCCCGAGGCCCTCGCGGACGACGGCCACGTGGTCGTCGTTGAAGATGTCGCGCAGGCGGGCGACCGGCGTGTCCGGGCTCACGACGCCCTGGAGCGGCTGGATGAGCGGCTCGACCACCTCGGAGAGGCGGTGCTTCCCCTCGATGAGGAACTCGAGGAGGTCGTACTCGTGGATCATCCCGGTGACGCGGCCGCCCTCGTCCACGACGGGCATCTGCGAGATGTCGTGCTCCTTCAGCTTCTTCACCACCGCGTCGACCTTGTCGTGGCGCCGGGCGGTGATGACCTCGCCCTTGCGGCGGCCGAGCACGTCCTTCACGGTCGCGGCGGAGAGGGTCTCGCCGCCGTTCACCGGGAACCCGTTGTGCCGCATCCACTCGTCGGAGAAGAGGCGGGAGAGGTACGCGCGGCCGCCGTCGGGCAGCGGGACCACCACCACCTTGCCGGCCCCGAGCTCGCGCGCGACCTGGAGCGCGACGTGGACGGCGGCGCCGGACGA
>Ga0196971_1001165_pt1 | contig 12920 bp, 14 predicted proteins | sample S1v_1013CmetaG_FD_148660 | JGI IMG/M metagenome (GOLD analysis project Ga0196971, IMG submission 148660) | Soil microbial communities from Anza Borrego desert, Southern California, United States - S1+v_10-13C | ecosystem: Environmental > Terrestrial > Soil > Desert | place: USA: California... | reverse complement strand
GGTCGACCTCGACCCGCAGGGCAATGCAACGATGGGCGCCGGCATCAACAAGGCGCAACTGGAATCCTCTGTCTATGAAGTGCTGCTCGGCCTGGCCGATATCAAGACAGCGCGCAAGACGTCGGAAACCGGCGGCTTCGACGTGGTGCCGGCCAACCGCGAACTTGCCGGGGCGGAGGTGGAGATGGTGGAACTCGAGAATCGCGAAAAGCGCCTGAAGGATGCGATCGAGGCGGTCTCGGCCGAATACGATTTTGTGTTGATCGATTGCCCGCCCGCGCTGTCCATGCTCACCCTTAACGGACTGTGCGCGGCGCACGGCGTGATCATCCCGATGCAGTGCGAATACTATGCTCTGGAAGGCTTGTCGGACCTGGTAAATACCATCAAGAAAGTCCATGGCAAGCTCAACACCGACCTCAAGATCATCGGCCTGTTGCGCGTGATGTTCGACCCGCGCATGACGTTGTCGCAGCAAGTGTCGGCGCAGCTCGAGCAGCACTTCGGCGACAAGGTGTTCAAGACCATCATTCCGCGCAACGTGCGGCTGGCGGAAGCGCCTTCCTACGGCATGCCCGGCGTTACTTTCGATCCCGCGTCCAAGGGTGCGCAGGCGTACGTCGCGTTCGGCGCCGAGATGGTCGAACGCATCAAAACAATGTGAGGCTGAACCATGGCACTCAAGAAATCCAAGGGACTCGGCCGCGGCCTCGACGCATTGCTCGGCGGCTCCACCGACATCGAAGAAGCGGTTCCCACCGTCCCCGGCGCACCGTCGACGCTGAGCGTGACGCAGATGCAGGCCGGCAAATACCAGCCGCGCACGCGCATGGATGAAGGCGCGCTGCAGGAACTTGCCGCGTCGATCAAGGCGCAGGGCCTGATGCAGCCGATCCTGGTGCGCCCGGTCAACGGTAACGGCCGTTTTGAAATCATCGCCGGCGAACGGCGCTTCCGCGCCGCGCAGCTCGCCGGCCTCACGGAAGTGCCGGTGCTGGTAAAGGATGTCGACGACCAGGCCGCGGCCGCGATGGCGCTGATCGAAAACATCCAGCGCGAAGACCTCAATCCGCTGGAAGAAGCGCAGGGCATCCACCGCCTGATCACCGATTTCAACTTCACGCACGAGCAGGCGGCCGGCGCGGTCGGCCGTTCGCGCAGTGCGGTTTCCAACCTGCTGCGCCTGCTCAACCTCGCCAAACCGGTACAGACCATGCTGATGGCCGGCGACATCGACATGGGCCACGCGCGCGCGCTGCTCGCGGTCGACTCCGCCACGCAGATCACGCTCGCCAACCAGATCGTCGCCAAACGCATGTCGGTGCGCGAAGCGGAAAAGCTCGTGGTGAAGACCACCACCGAGCAGGCCGGCGCGAAGTCGCGCGCGGGCAAGGAAAAGTCGCGCGACCTGGCGCGCCTCGAAGAGGAATTGTCGGATGCGCTGGCCACGCAGGTGGTGATCAAGGTCGGCGCCAAGAACAAGGGCCAGCTCATCATCGACTTCGCCGACCTCGACGCGCTCGATGACCTGATCGCCAAGCTGCGTGCATGAGCGCGACCGTCCTGATCCTGCCCGGCCTGTTCAATTCCGGAGAAGGGCACTGGCAGACAATCTGGGAGCGGATGCTGCCCAATGCGCGCCGCGTGCAGCAGCGCGACTGGGACGCGCCCGAACGGCAGGACTGGGTGGCCGCGCTCGACGCTGCGGTCGCCGCGGCCGACGGCCCGGTGGTCCTTGCCGCGCACAGCCTCGGCTGCGCGACGACCGCATGGTGGGTGCAGCAGCACGCGGCCGCACCGCATGCAAAGAAAGTGAAAGGCGCGCTGCTGGTTGCGCCGCCCGATGTCGAGCGAGCCGATTTCCCCGCCTTCGTACGCGGCTTCGCGCCGATGCCGCGCACACCGCTGCCGTTCAAGGCGATCGTGGTTGCATCGTCTGACGATCCCTGGTGCGCACTCGGCACTGCCCAGGCCTGGGCGGCCGCCTGGAACGCTGCATTTCACCATCTTGGTGCGCGCGGACATATCAACGCCGCCAGCGGCCTTGATGACTGGCGTCAGGGACGCGACTGGCTTGTGGAACTGACTGGCTGAACGGGCATTCGCGCAGCTTCGCGCTTACCTCCCGCGTAATTGGAACGTGCCGGCACCGCGTCTACACTTTCCTCGAGGACGGTGAAAGGCCTTGCAAAGCATGCGGAAATTTTTCTTCATCGTAATGCCGACTACCGTAGTTTTACGGTAGTGTTTTGCCCGGAATGGGCTCGGCCAAAGGTTTGACTGTGCCTGTGGAAAACACTTATAATCCCGTGGTTTCACAAGACGCACCACGAAGAAACACCGCGGCCCGAAGCAGGTTCCTGAAGGAGCACAAGGCCCCTGGGATTGCACCAATCCGGACCAACAATGCTACGCGTCGTCCTCCTGCAGTTTTTGACTACGGTCATTACCGGACTGATTGCCGGCCTGATCGGAGGATGGCACGCGCTGTTGTCGGCGCTTCTGGGCGGATTATGCTGTGTCGTGCCGAACGGCTTGTTTGCGCTGCGCTTGTTTATCAACGCGCGCAAGCCGGGGGCTGTCAACCCGATGACTTTTTTCATCGGCGAATTTATCAAGATTGCGTTAACCATCGGGCTGCTCGGCACGGTGGCATGGCTGTACCGCGATTTGAACTGGCTGGCGCTGATCGCCGCTTTCATCGTGGCGCTGAAAAGTTACATCATCTTAATATTTAGGCACTGACATGGCATCGACTGGACACGCTCCGACCGCATCAGAATACATAGTCCACCACCTCGGACATTTCTCCACCCATCACCAGGACAAGATCGTCGACTTCACGATCATCAACATGGACACGGTGTTCTGGTCCGTCGCGATGGGCGTGCTCGGCTGCTTCATCATGTGGCTGGCCGCGCGCAAGGCAACTTCCGGCGTCCCGGGCCGCTTCCAGGCCTTCGTCGAAATGGTCGTCGAAATGGTCGAAGACCAGTCCAAGTCCATCGTCCACGGCGACCGCCGCTTCATCGCTCCGCTGGCGCTGACCGTGTTCGTCTGGGTGGCGCTGATGAATTCGCTGGACTTCCTGCCGGTCGACATGTTCGCCGCGCTGTTCTCGCTGCTCGGCCTCGAAAACGTCATCCCCTACCACCGCGTGGTGCCGACCGCCGACCTGAACGGCACCCTCGGCATGTCGCTCGGCGTGCTGGCCGTCGTCATCTACTACAACCTGAAGATCAAGGGCGTCGGCGGCTGGCTGCACGAGTGGCTCGCCGCACCGTTCGGCATCTGGATGGCGCCGTTCAACGTGCTGCTGAACCTGATCGAATACCTGGCCCGCACCATCTCCCTCGGCATGCGACTCTTCGGCAACATGTACGCCGGCGAACTGCTGTTCCTGCTGATCGCGCTGCTCGGTTCGATGGCGACCGCGTTCGGCTTCATCGGCCACGTGATCGCGGGCTCGATGTGGGCGATCTTCCACATCCTGATCGTGTTCCTGCAGGCCTTCATCTTCATGATGCTGACGCTGGTGTATATCGGCCAGGCGCACGAAGCACACTAAAGAATTGCTCCACGTAACGAAGTTTGTTTTTAGTTTTTGTTTTCAACCTTAACCTTTTGAAGGAACTCTCATGACTGACATCTCTTTTGTTGCTTTGGCTTGCGGCTTGATCATCGGCCTGGGTGCTATCGGTGCATGTATCGGTATCGCCATCATGGGCGGCAAGTACCTCGAAGCATCGGCACGTCAGCCTGAACTCATGAACACCCTCCAGACCAAGATGTTCCTGCTGGCCGGTCTGATCGACGCTGCATTCCTGATCGGTGTTGGTATCGCGATGCTGTTTGCTTTCGCAAATCCGTTCATCGCGAAGTAATCAGCCTATCGCTGATTTTCCAACAGCCGGACCAAGCGGTTCGGCTCTCGTTATTCTGAGAAGGAAAACACCGTGAACTTAAATGCAACCTTGTTTGCGCAGTTCGTGGTCTTCTTCATCCTCGCGTGGTTCACGATGAAATTCGTGTGGCCGCCGCTGATGAAGGCGCTCGACGAGCGTGCCGAGAAGATCGCGAACGGCCTGGCTGCCGCCGACCGGGGCAAGGCAGAGATGGCCGCCGCCGAAAAGCGCGCGCAGGCCGAACTGGCTTCCGCCCGCGACGAAGGCCAGAAGCGCATCATTGACGCGGAAAAGCGCGCACAATCGATCATCGACGAAGCCAAGAAAGCTGCATCCGAAGAAGCGGCGCGCATTATTGCCGCCGCCAAGGCCGATGCAGAACAGCAAGTAACTCGTGCACGCGACGAACTGCGTGTCCAGGTCGCGACTCTCGCGGTCAAGGGCGCCGAGCAGATTCTGAAGCGTGAGGTGAATGCAGCGGCGCACGCCGACCTGCTGAACCAACTCAAGACCGAGCTGTAATCATGGCCGAACTCGCAACGATTGCTCGTCCTTACGCTGAAGCACTGTTCCGTGTAGCCAAGTCCGGCAATATCGCCGCCTGGTCCGACCTCGTGTCGGAAATGGCGGCTGTTGCCGCTCTCCCCGACGTCAAGTCTTTCGCCAGCAATCCGAAGCTCTCGGACAAGCAGGTTTCCGAAACGTTCTTGTCGCTGTTGAAGTCCAATGTCTCCCCCGAAGCGAAAAACTTCGTCGGGATGCTGGTCGAAAACGGCCGCCTGAGCCTGCTGCCGGAAATCGGCGCGCAGTTCCATGCATTGAAAAATGCAGCCGAAGGCGCCGCTGACGCGGAGATCACGAGCGCGTTCGAGTTGACCGACGCTCAAGTGAAAGACCTGGTGGCGACGCTGGAAAAGAAATTCGGCCGCAAGCTCAATCCGACCGTGAAGGTGGACAGTTCGCTGATCGGCGGCGTACGCGTGGCAGTGGGCGACGAAGTGCTTGACACTTCGGTACGCGCAAAGCTGCAGAACATGTACGTCTCCCTCGCATCGTAACTGCGGCCTTGCTTTCGCTAGCGTAAGCAGAGATTAAAAAATTTAGGAGTTAACATGCAACTCAACCCGTCTGAAATCAGCGAACTGATCAAGAGCCGGATTCAAGGCCTTGGCGACACCGCTGAGATTCGCAATCAAGGCACGGTGATCTCCGTGACCGACGGTATCTGCCGCATCCACGGTCTCTCCGACGCGATGCAAGGCGAGATGCTGGAATTCCCTGGCAACACTTTCGGTCTGGCGCTGAACCTCGAGCGCGATTCCGTCGGCGCCGTTATCCTGGGCGAGTACGAGCACATTTCCGAAGGCGACACCGTCAAGTGCACCGGCCGCATCCTGGAAGTGCCGATCGGTCCGGAACTGAAGGGCCGCGTGGTCAACGCGCTGGGCCAGCCGATCGACGGCAAGGGCCCGGTCAACACCAAGCTGACCGCCCCGATCGAAAAGATCGCCCCCGGCGTTATCGCACGTCAGTCCGTGTCGCAGCCGATGCAAACCGGCCTGAAGGCGATCGATTCGATGGTGCCGATCGGCCGCGGCCAGCGCGAGCTGATCATCGGCGACCGTCAGACCGGCAAGTCCGCCGTCGCAGTTGATGCCATCATTAACCAGAAGGGCCAGGACATGACGTGTATCTACGTCGCGATCGGCCAGAAGGCTTCCACGGTCAAGAACATCGTGCGCGCTCTCGAGCAGCACGGCGCGATGGAGTACACCATCGTCGTCGCCGCCAACGCATCCGAATCCGCCGCGATGCAGTACGTCGCCGCCTACTCCGGCTGCGCGATGGGCGAATACTTCCGCGACCGCGGCCAGGACGCACTGATCATTTATGACGATCTGTCCAAGCAGGCAGTCGCATACCGTCAGGTTTCCCTGCTGCTGCGCCGTCCGCCGGGCCGCGAAGCCTACCCGGGCGACGTGTTCTACCTGCACTCCCGCCTGCTCGAGCGCGCCGCGCGCGTGAACCCCGACTACGTCGAAGCGTTCACCAACGGTGAAGTGAAGGGCAAGACCGGTTCGCTGACCGCACTGCCGATCATTGAAACCCAGGCCGGCGACGTGTCCGCGTTCGTTCCGACCAACGTGATTTCGATTACCGACGGCCAGATCTTCCTCGAGACCTCGCTGTTCAACGCCGGTATCCGTCCCGCGATCAACGCCGGTATCTCGGTGTCCCGCGTCGGTGGCGCAGCGCAAACCAAGGTCATCAAGGGCCTGTCCGGCGGTATCCGTACCGACCTGGCGCAGTACCGTGAACTGGCCGCGTTCGCGCAGTTCGCATCCGACCTCGACGAAGCCACCCGCAAGCAGCTCGACCGAGGCGCACGCGTGACCGAACTGCTGAAGCAGCCGCAATACTCGCCGCTGCCGATCTCGCTGATGGCCGTGTCGCTGTTCGCGGTGAACAAGGGCTACTTCGACGACATCGACGTGAAGAAAGTGCTGGCATTCGAATCCGGCCTGCACAACTTCATGAAGACCAGCTACGGCGCCCTGCTGCAGAAGATTGAAGACACCAAGCAACTCGACAAGGACGGCGAAGCCGAACTTGCCGCCGCGATTGCCGCCTTCAAGAAAACCTTCTGATTACCGGGGCTTAAGGAGTAATTACTCATGGCTGCAGGTAAAGAGATACGCGGCAAGATCAAGAGCGTAGAGAACACGAAGAAGATCACCAAGGCGATGGAAATGGTCGCCGCATCCAAGATGCGCAAGGCGCAGGACCGGATGCGGCATGCCCGTCCCTACAGTGACAAGATTCGGAATATCGCCGCTCACTTGGCGCAGGCCAATCCGGAGTACACGCACCCGTTCCTGGTCAAGCAGGACAGCGCGAAGAAGGTGGGCATCATCGTCGTCACGACCGACAAGGGTCTGTGTGGCGGCATGAACACCAACGTGCTGCGCCAGGTGACCAACAAGGTGCGCGAACTCGAAGGACAGGGCACAAAGGTTGAAGCAGTCGCAATCGGCAACAAGGGTCTCGGTTTCCTGAACCGCATCGGCGGCAAGGTCGTGGCGCAAGCCATCGGCCTGGGCGACACGCCGCACCTGGAAAAGCTGATCGGCCCGGTCAAGGTGCTGCTCGACGCCTACCAGGAAGGCCAGCTCGATGCGGTCTACCTGTTCTACACCAAGTTCATCAACACGATGAAGCAGGAACCGGTGATGGACCAGTTGCTGCCGCTGTCGGCGGAGCGCATGGAAGCGGACAAGTCCGCGCACTCGTGGGATTACATCTACGAGCCCGATGCACAGTCGGTGATCGACGAACTGCTGGTGCGCTATGTCGAAGCGCTGATTTACCAGGCGGTTGCCGAGAACATGGCTTCCGAACAGTCGGCGCGGATGGTGGCGATGAAGGCTGCTTCCGACAATGCGGGTAACGTGATCGGCGAGTTGAAGCTTGTGTACAACAAGACTCGCCAGGCCGCGATTACCAAGGAACTGTCCGAGATCGTCGCCGGTGCGGCTGCGGTTTAACTAAAAAGAATCTACTTATATTGAAGGAACGAAAATGGCTGAAGGCAAAATCGTTCAGTGTATCGGCGCCGTGGTGGACGTGGAATTTCCCCGCGATGCAATGCCCAAGATTTACGATGCTCTGAAGATGGAAGGCTCCGCGCTGACCCTGGAAGTGCAGCAGCAGCTTGGCGACGGCATCGTCCGTACCATTGCGCTGGGCTCCTCCGACGGTCTGCGTCGCGGCATGGTCATCAAGAACACCGGCGCACCGATCTCCGTGCCGGTCGGTCCGGCAACGCTGGGCCGCATCATGGACGTGCTGGGCAATCCGATCGACGAACGTGGTCCGGTCAATGCAACCCAGACCGCATCGATCCACCGCAAGGCTCCGGAATACGACGAGCTGTCCCCGTCGCAGGAACTGCTGGAAACCGGCATCAAGGTGATTGACCTGGTGTGCCCGTTCGCGAAGGGCGGTAAGGTCGGTCTGTTCGGCGGTGCAGGCGTGGGCAAGACCGTGAACATGATGGAACTGATCAACAACATCGCGAAGGCGCACTCCGGTCTGTCCGTGTTCGCCGGCGTCGGTGAGCGTACCCGTGAAGGTAACGACTTCTACCACGAAATGGCGGACTCCAAGGTCGTGGACCTGGACAACCTGGCCAACTCGAAGGTGTCGATGGTGTACGGCCAGATGAACGAGCCGCCGGGCAACCGTCTGCGCGTGGCGCTGACCGGTCTGACCATTGCGGAATCCTTCCGTGACGAAGGCCGTGACGTTCTGTTCTTCGTGGACAACATCTACCGTTACACGCTGGCCGGTACCGAAGTGTCCGCGCTGCTGGGCCGTATGCCTTCCGCGGTGGGTTACCAGCCGACGCTGGCCGAAGAAATGGGCCGTCTGCAAGAGCGCATCACCTCGACCAAGACCGGTTCGATCACCTCGATTCAGGCCGTGTACGTCCCTGCGGATGACTTGACCGACCCGTCCCCGGCAACCACCTTCGCCCACCTCGACTCCACCGTCGTGTTGTCGCGCGACATCGCCGCACTGGGTATCTACCCCGCGGTGGATCCGCTCGATTCGACCTCGCGTCAGCTCGATCCGAACGTGGTCGGCGCCGAGCACTACGAGACCGCACGCGCGGTGCAGGGCACGCTGCAGCGCTACAAGGAACTGCGCGACATCATCGCGATTCTGGGCATGGACGAACTGGCGCCGGAAGACAAGCTGGTCGTGGCACGCGCACGTAAGATGCAGCGTTTCCTGTCGCAGCCGTTCCACGTCGCCGAAGTGTTCACCGGTTCGCCGGGCAAGTACGTTTCGCTGAAGGATACGATCAAGGGCTTCAAGATGATCGCTTCCGGCGAACTGGACCACCTGCCGGAGCAGGCGTTCTACATGGTCGGCACGATCGAAGAAGCAATCGAGAAGGCCAAGAAGCTTCAGTAATGGTGTGACCCCTCCCCGGCAACGGGGAGGGGGATAACCGTCTGATCTTCAGACGAACAACAAAGGTTCTAACATGGCACACACTATCCACGTAGACGTCGTCTCCGCCGAAGAGGAAATCTTCGCCGGCGAGGCCGAATTCGTCGCGTTGCCGGGTGAAGCGGGCGAGCTGGGCATCTATCCCCAGCACACGCCGCTGATCACGCGCATCAGGCCGGGTGCGGTGCGCATCAAGGTGCCGGGCCGGGCGGACGAGGAGTTTGTCTTCGTCGCGGGCGGCATTCTCGAAGTGCAACCGAACGGCGTCACCGTGCTGGCCGATACCGCAATCCGCGGTCACGACCTGGACGAGGCGAAGGCGGCTGAAGCGAAGAAGCTGGCGGAAGAAGCGCTGGCCAATCGCGAGTCGGAAATCGATTACGCAAAGGCACAGGCCGAACTGGCCGCCGCCGTTGCGCAATTGGCAGCAATCGAAAAGCTGCGCAAGAAGCGTTAAGCGATGTTGGCAGTACAATGAAAAGGCAGCTTCGGCTGCCTTTTTTATTTGCACCTTCAAACCCATCCCATTGTCGACATGGACCAGGAACAGCAAACGATCTGGCGCATCCTTCAGGAAAGCCGCAGCATCGCGGTTGTCGGCCTTTCCGCCCGGCCCGATCGTCCAAGTCATGAAGTCGCGCAATACCTGCAGCGGCACGGCTATCGTATCCTTGCAGTGAACCCGGCGTATGCGGGCAGCCGGATTCTTGGCGAGCATTGCCACGCAACATTGGCCGATGCCGCTGCAGCACTGCAGAAGGAGGGGGCCGGCATCGACATCGTCAACTGCTTCCGCAGGGCGGAAGAGGTCGGAGCGGCGGTCGACGACGCGATTGCGATCGGCGCGCGTTGCGTGTGGCTGCAGCTGGGCGTGATCGATGCGCAGGCGGCGGCGCGGGCATCCTGCGCCGGGCTCGCCGTCGTGATGGACAAGTGCATCAAGATCGAGCATATGCAGTTGCGCTGACAAGACAGGACGCCATAACCGGGACAGTAAATGCGCCGCTATCTGCCGGAACTCGTCGCGTTGCCGATGCTGCCGTTTCTGGTCGCGCAGGGAAAATACACGCGCCGGGTGACGCCGCGCCTGCCGGAAGCCGGCGGGCCGTTCGAGGGCACTGCCGGGCGCGCGCACCCGGGTGCGCCGCTGTCGCTGCTGGCAGTCGGCGAATCTCCGGTGGCCGGCGTCGGCGTTGCCACGCATGAAGAGGCGATCACCGGCCAGTTCGCGCGGGCGCTGGCGGAGCGCACGGCGCGTCCGGTCCGCTGGCGCGCCTGTGGCAGGAATGGCGTAACCGCACGGGAGGCACTGGAACTGCTGCTGCCGCAAGTGCCGGCGGCGCCGGTCGATCTCGCACTGGTCGCCTTCGGCGTCAATGACACCACCGCCTTTCGTCCGGTCTCGCATTGGCGGCGCGACTTGCACGCGCTGTTGCAGGCGCTTGACGCCCGCTGCCGGCCGCACCTGATCGTGTTGTCCGGCGTGCCGCCGATGGCGCGTTTTCCGGCCTTGCCCCAGCCGCTGCGCTGGGTGATGGGCCTCAAGGCTGGCGTGCTCGACCTTGCCGCGCGCGAACTTGCCGGCTCCATTGCCCGCACCTGCCACGTGCCGCTGCTGTTCGACACCGCCGATCCAGGCATGATGGCGTCCGACGGTTACCATCCTTCCGCTGCCGGCTGCGCCGCCTGGGCGCAACTGCTTGCCGATGCCAGCGTGGCTGCCTTGGCACCAGACCTGAGGGCTTGACCGCCCGTTGGAGCGCCGTCGCCGGCGCACCACTCGCCGTGTGGCCGCTTGCCGTAACGCATGATGATTTTGGTAAACAAGGGTAGGATAGGCTGACCATCCGGAGGCCCCCATGGAATTCCTGCTCGACCCCGATTTCTGGGAAACCACCAGCTTCATCGTCACCGTGTTCGGCTTGCCGTTCGCGATCTTCCTGTTCCTGTTCGAACAGCGCAAGGAACGCGACAACGAGGACGAAGAGGCTTACCAGCTGCTGCAGAACGCTTACCACGATTTCCTGAAAATCGTGCTGGCCAACCCCGACCTCAAGCTGCGCACCAACACCAAGACCCCCGACCTCACCGAAGAGCAGCGCGAGCGCATGCTGATCATCTTCGAGATGCTGATCGCGCTGTTCGAGCGCGCCTACATCGTTTCCTATGAGCCTGACCTGAAAGGGGTCGCGCTGCGCCGCTGGCGCTCCTGGGACGACTACATGCGGGAATGGTGCCAGCGCGAGGATTTCTACTATCTGCTGCCGCAGCTGCTGCGCGGCGAGGATCCGGATTTCGCGGCGTATATCTGGCGCATTGCGGACGAGGAGCAGCGTAATCGGCTGATGCCTGCTTGACCAATTTGGCATGCGGGCGCGGCGCTCGTTCTTGGAAGGCCCGTTATCAGGGCCAAGGCACGTCGCGCTGCTCCAACTGCTGTTCGACGAACTCTGTCGCAGCATGCGGGCGCGCATCGCAACACCCCGCTTTAGCCCTTGATGCCCAAGCGGCGCGGTCGAAATGCTTCTCAAGCAGAGACTAGTGTTGTTGATCCTGACGGAATTCGCTGTACTTGCGCTTCGGCTTGCGGCGCACAGGGGGATTGGTCGCATCGTGCGCTGCCGGCGCGCGGGCCGGCGCGATGCTTTCCCAGCGTAGTTTCGGCTTGATAACCAGGCACATCGAATTCCAGTGCGACTCCGGGTGCTGGCTGAGCCTTCCGGGCAAAGACCTCACATCTGCGCTTGACACCAGTTCCGCAAGGAATATCGTGTATGCGTTACGATTGATGCGATTGACCGCTTGTATGAAGTTATCGCCGGTTGTTCGCCGCGGATCAATGAAGGTCTTCATCGGAATGACAGCCATGAAAGGGATTTCATGCTTGATGAACGCGCTGATCATACCGCAATCCTCGGGGTGCATGACACGGCTCTCGTCTGGGCACCGAAGGGGCATCGGCTCCTTCATATCCCATAAATGCGCGGCACCACATAGCCCAAGGCCGGATATGCCGAGACGCAGGTTCGCATTCGCCATTTCGACGGCGCTGCCGGTGAAGTAGCGTACGCTGTGCACCGCCGTCGCGATCGCTCGCCTCACCCGCGGATCGCTTTGATCGACCTTATCGGGCTCCGCGCAGCCGACATATTCCGCAACGATATCGCCCACGGTTACCCTGCCCGCGATTCCTGCCATCGGTTCCAGTGCGCAGTTAAGGTACCAGTTGACCCAGTCAAGAGGCCATCCCCGGCCTGGCGGCAGGCCGGGCATCGGCTCGCCGCTCGTGAACCTTTTCCAAATCGCTCTCAAGGTCTGGACGGATATGCCTTTCGACACCACGCCTTCAATCCCGTAATACGACTTCCGAGAACAAAAACCAATGCTGTAAAAGCTGTTCACGAGCGCAAGCGAGGCGTCGCGGTACATGTGGTTCTCGCCGACCAGAATCTGCGCCGGGGCGGGCAACCGGCTCCATTCGCTGATCAGCTCTTCGAGATTGAAGAGTTGGAGGACGGGATTGTCCGTGATCAGGCCGACGTCCACGGTCAGCTCTCTGACCAGTCCATGCTTGTCGCGATAGGTAACAGGATTTCCGCCTACCATTCGGTACCAGTTCAGCCCGCTTCCCTTGTATCCGGCAGGATCGGGACTTATCCAGCAGAACGCGGACGCATCGTAGGACCGGAAGCCGTAGTAGGACAAGCCACTGTCGTCCTTCTGTTCGCCGGAATACTGGCGAACCTTGCGGGAAAGGCTGCTGTCCGCGGAAGTGTCGCCGGATGCAACGAAGGCCGTGCCGCCATACGGATAGAAGCTCTGGTAGCTGTCGATGCAGCCGTTTTCACCCAGTTCCGTCTGGCAGGAATCGATCTGGTCGCCGAGGCTGTACCAGGTTGTGGTTGTCTGTTGGCCGCCGGCCTCCAGCACACCGCTCAGGATGCGCAATTGCTGCGCGTGGCCGAGACGGATACGCAGTTCGCGGTAATCGGTCTG
>Ga0196971_1001164_pt1 | contig 12930 bp, 11 predicted proteins | sample S1v_1013CmetaG_FD_148660 | JGI IMG/M metagenome (GOLD analysis project Ga0196971, IMG submission 148660) | Soil microbial communities from Anza Borrego desert, Southern California, United States - S1+v_10-13C | ecosystem: Environmental > Terrestrial > Soil > Desert | place: USA: California... | reverse complement strand
CGGCCGCTGAAGCTGTCAGCGAAATCTTTGGCGCTGCTCGCCCGGTGCAAGGTCTGCCGCGAAATCGCGTCCACTGTCGCGAGTGTGTTCTTAACGCGGTGATTGAGTTCATCCATCAACAGCCGCTGGACCTCTTCGGCCCGCTTTCTGTCACTGATGTCGCGCGCAACCTTGGACGCGCCGACAATTTCTCCATTGCGATTGCGGATCGGCGAGACCGAAAGCGAGACGTGAATTAGGCGCCCATTCTTCGCGCGTCGCACCGTTTCATAATGCTGAACGCGTTCCCCGACCGCCAAGGCGGCGAGGATGCGATCTTCTTCGTGGTGCAGTTCCTGCGGGATCAGATTGAAAATCGGCTGACCGATCATCTCGACGGCGGTGTAGCCGAATATCCGTTCGGCGCTTGCATTCCAGGACGTCACCACGCCTCGGAGCGTTTTCGCGACAATGGCGTCGTCCGAGGATTCCACGATCGCGGCCAATTGCGCGCGTTCGATCTCCGCGGCGTGAATTTCGGTAAGGTCGACGAGGAGGTTGATGGCGCCCGTCAACTTGCCGCGCTCGTCGCGGATCGGCGATGGAAACGGCATGAACGGCACGCGAGTCCCATCGGGGCGCTCGGCCACAGCTTCGACGCCTCTGACCTCGCGGCCCTCCTTAAGAGCAACAGCCATAGGGCACTGATCGTGCGGGAGGAGTTCACCGTTCGGCGTATAAATGCGCCAAGAACCGCACCAAAGTTCGCCAAGAGCGGGCGTCCGCCCCCAAAGCTTCGCCGCGGCGGAATTATAATACGTGATCCTCCCCTCGGCATCGGTGGTATAAACCGCCGCCGCGAGCGCATCGAAGACTTGGTTATTATACGTGGGCATCCTGCTCCCCGAATCGAAGACAACGCTCGGTAGGCGGCGCTGGTTCCAAAGCTAGAGAAGCAAGGTGGCGGACAGAGAGGGATTCGAACCCTCGATAGGCTTGCACCTATACACGCGTTCCAGGCGTGCGCCTTCAACCACTCGGCCACCTGTCCGTCCGGCGGCGGTTTATGACCGCGCCCGCCGCCGCGCGCAACCGCGTAACCGCCGCTGAGACCGCTCCCAGCCAGGGATGCGCGTGGCGCGGGGGCGACCTACATTCAAGACCAAATCCCAAGCGAGGTTACATGGCCCGTTCCACACTGATGCCGACGCCCGACCAGACCCTGCCCGGCCGCCCGGCGGCGATCCCCACCGCGGCAACCCATTTCGTCAATGGCAATCCGCTCAAGCCGCCGTTTCCGGCCGGGCTGGAAGAAGCCGTCTTTGGCCTCGGCTGCTTCTGGGGCGCCGAGCGCAAGTTCTGGCAGACCGAGGGGGTCTGGAGCACCTCCTCTGGCTATGCCGGCGGCGCGACGCCGAACCCGACCTACGAGGAAGTCTGCTCAGGGCGCACGGGTCACACCGAGGTCGTGCGCGTAATCTTCGATCCCAAGATCGTCAGCTACGAACAATTGCTGCGGATTTTCTTCGAGAACCACGACCCGACCCAAGGCATGCGCCAGGGCAATGACGTCGGCACGCAATACCGGTCAGCGATCTTCACGACCTCGCCAGCACAGAGAGCGGCGGCGGATGCGGCCAAGGCCGTCTATGGCGAAAAGCTCCGCGCCGCCGGCTACGGCCCGATCACGACGGAGATCGCTGCGGCGCCGGCCTTCTATTATGCCGAGGACTACCACCAACAATATCTCGCCAAGAATCCTGGCGGCTATTGCGGTCTCGGCGGCACGGGCGTCGCTTGTCCGACCGGCCTTGACGTAAGTTAAACGTCGGGAACTGCCTGTAATTACTGTTTCATTTTGCGCTGCATGGACCAGCCGCTACCGCGCGCTAAGTGTTTCGAAGCCTCGTCGCATCGCGCGTCCAACATCGCGAGCCCTGCCGGTAAGTACTGGCAGGCATACGAATCTGCGCACACAGAACCGTGACTGCAAAAACCTAGGCGAGGCGCCCGCTCGTCCTTGCATCGTTGTGCGAATGCCGCTGCAAGACTGCCGCGACTCAACTCGCGAGACGCGTGCAATCTTGCGTGCTACTTTCAGTACAGGAACGAGGGAGCGAATGTCCGCGCACGCCCGCGTCTGCTTGGTCGATGACGACATCTTTGTCCGAGACGCGCTCGCGCTCGGCCTGAGCGACGCCGGTTACGAGGTGTTGACTGCTCCCGGCGCAGCCGCCGGCTTCGATATCGTCCGGCGCGAAAAGATCGACGCCATCGTCACCGATATGAACATGCCCGGCACGGACGGCGCGCAATTCATCTGCGAATTGCGCGCGCAATGGCCGGTGCTGCCGATCGTGGCGATTTCAGGCGCCGCGACGATCGGCGGCCGCAGCACGCCCGAGATCGCCGCTGAACTCGGCGCCAATCAAACTCTGATCAAGCCGTTCCGTGCGCGCGCGCTCGCGGATGTGCTGCAAAGCGTCCTCGGCGACGGGTCGGCGCGAAACTGATCGTGCACGCGCTTCAAGAACAATCCCGTTTTAAAGCCGTCGTCGATACCGCGGTCGATGGCGTCATCCTGATCGACGCCGCCGGCGTCATCCTGATGTTCAATCCGGCCTGCGAAAAGCTGTTCGGTTACGCGACGTTCGAAGTCGTCGGCCGCAACGTGAAGATGCTGATGCCGGAGCCCTATCAGGGCGAGCATGACGGGTATCTCGCCAATTATCTGCGCAGCGGCGACAAGAAGATCATCGGCGTCGGCCGTGAAGTGCTTGGGCGCCGGCGCAGCGGCGCGACGTTTCCGATGTACCTCTCCGTCGGCGAAGCGGAGGAAGACGGCCGGCCGATTTTCGTCGGCATCATCCGCGATCTGACCGAGCGCAAGGCGTCGGAAGCGGCGCTGCGCGAAGGCGCCGAGCGGCTGCGCGCCGTCGTCGATACCGCTGTCGATGGCGTCATTCTGATCGATGAGCGCGGCGCGGTGCAGATGTTCAATCCGGCTTGCGAGCGCCTGTTTGGCTACGCCGCCGAGGAAATCACCGGCCGTAACGTGCGCACGCTGATGCCGGAGCCCTATCGCACCGAACACGACACCTATTTGCAGAATTACCGCGAAACCGGCGAAGCCAAGATTATCGGCGCCGGCCGCGAAGTGCGCGGCTTGCGCAAAGACGGCTCGACCTTTCCGATGGACATCAGCATCGGCGAAGCCAGGCAGGATGGAAAATCCGTCTTCGTCGGCGTTCTGCACGACCTCACCAGCCGCAAGCGCACCGAAGAGCAGCTGGTGCAAGCTCAGAAGATGGAGACGGTTGGCCAGCTTTCCGGCGGCATCGCGCACGACTTCAACAATCTCCTCACCGTAATTCTGGGCAACGCCGAGGCCTTGAGCGTGCGGCTAAAGCAAAGCCCCGATCTGCTGCGCATGTCGGAGACGATTATCTCGGCCGCCGAACACGGCGCCGAACTAACGCAAAGGCTGCTCGCATTCGGCCGCCGTCAGCGGCTCCAGCCCGACGTGATCGATTGCAACGCGCTGGTGCAAAGCATGGACGTGCTGCTGCGCGGCACGCTGCGCGAAGACATCGAACTGCGCGTCGTCACAGCGCCGGAGCCGGTGCTGGCCATTGCGGATTCGACGCAGCTGGAATCGGCGGTGCTCAATCTGGCGCTCAATGCGCAAGATGCGATGCGCGACGGCGGCGCATTGACGCTCACCACTAACGAAATCGAACTCGATTCCACCTCACTCGGCTCTGGGTTCGACGTGCGCGCGGGCCGCTATGCGATGGTGGCTGTCAGCGACGAAGGCGAAGGCATGCCGCCGGAAGTGCGCGACCGCGCCTTCGAGCCATTCTTCACCACCAAGGAAGTCGGCAAAGGCTCAGGCCTCGGGCTTTCGATGGTCTACGGTTTCGTCAAACAATCGAACGGACACGTCACCATCTATAGCGAGCCCGGCATCGGCACGAGCGTGCGTCTGTTTCTGCCCGTGGCGCCCGAAGCTGCGGCCACGAAAGTCCGCCGTGACGAAGAAGCGCCCGTCGTCGGCGGCAACGAAATCATCCTCGTGGTCGAGGACGATCCGTTCGTGCGCGGGCACGCCATTTCGTCGCTGCAGGGCTTTGGCTATCGCGTCATCGTTGCGCCCGACGGCCGCGACGCGCTGCGCCTGCTGCACGGCGGCGCGAAACCGCACCTGCTCTTCACCGACATTGTCATGCCGGGCGGCGTCAGCGGCTGGGAGCTCGCGGCGCGCGCGAGAGAGATGGATCCTGCGCTCAAAGTGCTGTTCACGTCCGGCTATCCGCTCGAGACGCTGACCAGCCGCGGCCATATCGACAAGAAAGCGCGCCTGCTGACGAAGCCGTATCGTTTAGCCGAACTGGCGCGCCGCGTGCGCGAAGCGCTCGACGCTGCCGACTAGCCCGGCCAGCGCAAGCCGACGCGGCGGCGTTGCTGCAGCGTCTGCTCGGCCCGCTGCAGCGCCCGAAGCGCCACTTCCGCCTGCTGCAGCGAATCCGTTGAGCGCAACGCATCCATCGCCAGGCGCAGGCGCGCCGCGCCCTCTTCCAGCTTGTCGCGCGCGCCTTCGCGCTCGCCGAGCGCCGTCAGCGCGCGGCCAATCTCTTGTTGCGCCGCGCCCCACGCGCCCGGATCGGTGGTGCGATCGACCTTGTCCAAATATTGCTGACGCGCATCGAGCGCTTTCGTGAGCCATTTGATATGGCCGCCGCGCTCGCCGAGGCTGAGCGCGCCGGATGCGAAGTCCGAGAGAATGTCGAGATGCAGATTGTCGCTGATCTCCGCCGGACGCGCCGACACCATCTTGTCCAACGCTTCGACGATCGGCTGCAGCCGGTCCGGCTTATAATCCTGCGGACGGTGCAGCACCGGACGCGCCTTACGTGCTAGCGCAAACGCGAGCGCGCGCTGTACCGCTTCGTCCGGCCGACCCGTGCGCCAGCCCAGTTGGAAGTCCTGAACGTCGTGGGTGCGGCCGTAGCCCGGCAGCGTCGTCACGCGGAGATCGATCTTGCCGGTGATGCTCTTCTTACCCCACACGATCACGTCGGCCGCCGAGCGCTCAAGCGCATCGGCCGCTTCCACCGCGATACGCCGGCGCGTTTCCGGATGCGCGCGCGGCGCCACCGTCTTCAGCTTCACCGGGAAGAGATCGACCTGCACATCGTTCTCGAACGAGAACATGCCGAAATTGTCTTCGACCGCTTCCTTCATCTCCTGCCGCAGCAAGCCGCCGCCGCCTTCGATCTCGGCGATCAGCACCAGCGCGCGGTGATCCTTGTTGCGCTTCAGCGCCTGGGCGCGGAGCGCGATGCGGGCGGCGCTGGAGGCTTTGCCCATGCCGGTCAGCATCCAGAACGCGGCGATCAGCACCGCCGCGAGCCCCATCGACATGAAGAACATGAAGACGTTGGGAGACTGGATGAACGCTTCCTGGAACTCGCGCGGGAGCAGCCGCATCACATTGGACGCCAGCTCGGGCACAGACGCCGCAGCTCCTGTAATATTAACCATTTAGCGTCCGTGGGTCCCTGCCGAACAAGTCCTCTAGCGTGGCGCCGGGCGGCGCACAACGGGCACAGGCGCCACGCGATGCAACGCGGCGCCAGGCGCCCCTCAGGCGCGAATGAAGCCCCCAGATTTAGGCGCTTTACTGACCAGCCTCTTGCTGCGCCCGCTCCATCGCCTGGCGCATCTGCTGTTCGATGTTGCCGAGGTCCATCACCTCGACGCCGGCTGGCAATGTGAACAGGTCGGCGCTCTGCGGCCCGCGTTGCACGCGGGTGACTTCCCAGGTCGTGTTCTCACCGTCATTCGTGCGCAGGATAATGCCGTCATTGGTGACGCAGACGGTTTGGCTCGCGCCCTCACTGTCGCGCGTCCATTCCGAACCGTTCTCACCGGCGACCGAGCAAGATCCGGTGCGCCGCGCCGACGCGGAAAGCTCGGCCGACCAATTCTTCGCCGGATCCTCGAATTCGTCGGCGTCCATCCGCATGGCGATGGTCCGCCCCGCTGTGTTGGTCAGCACATAATTCTCGCCGGTTTCGCCGTTGATAATCAGCGTGGTCGCCCCGGCCGGCGTCGTCACTTCGACCCGCTGACGCTGGCCGTCACGGATCATGACCACCGGCATTGCCCCTGCGTCATGGCTGATCGTCGCTTCGGCCCGGTAGGGCGTCGCTGTCAGGTCCGGAAATACAGCCGCATCCTGGTTGCACGCCGCCAGGGCCAGCACCGATACCAAAGCCAAGCCCACTGCGCGCATGTCATCCTCCCGGGGTTGTGGCGCTTCGTAGCAGCCGCCAATGGTCGCCGAAACCCCGGCGTTCGTCGCAAAGCCCTGTGGAGAACAGCGTGAGGCGCCCCTCGCACTTGCCCCCTCGCCCTCCCAGCGGCCAAAAAGGCGCCCAACCGACCGGCCGGTCGGGCGCGAGGCCCGAGCCAGCCCAGTTTTGGGGGTTTCATTGAAAAAGCAGATTTTAGCCGTGTGCCTTGCTGCGAGCGTACCGCTGCTCGCCGCCTGCGCCACCACCGCCACCGAGAACGCCGGCAGCTTCGGTGATTCCGCCACCTATCAAACCGCGCAGGCCGAAGTGACCCGCCTCACCGAACAAGCCAACCAAGACCCGCTGCTGAAGCCGTGGACCGGTCCTTACGCCGGCGTGCCGCCTTGGGATCAAGCGCGGGTTGAGAACCTCGCGCCCGCGCTCGAGCTTGGCCTCGCGCTGCAGGAAGCCGAAGTGCAAGCGATCGCCAACAACACCGCGACGCCAACCTTCGACAACACCATCGCCGCCATGAACAATGCCGGCCGCCATATCGACCGCGCCACGACGATCTTCGGCGTGATGACCGACAACGTCAGCAACGAACAAGTGCAGGCGGTCGAAGCCGAATGGTCGCCGCGCATTACGGCCGCCTACAACCGCATCACCTTCAACCGCCCGCTGTTCGAGCGGATCGACTATCTCTACCAGAACCGCGCCAGCCTGAACCTCAGCGCCGAACAAACCCGCCTGCTCGAACGCACGCGTGATCAGTTCGTGCGCGCAGGCGCAGCCGCCACGCCGGAGCAACAAGCTCGCCTCGGCGCCATCAACGAAGAACTCTCCACCAAATACGCCGATTTCGGCCGCCGCCTGCTCGCGGACGAAAATACCGCGATCTTCATCACCAACCGCCGCGACCTGCGCGGCTTGCCACCGAACATCGTCGCCGCGCTCGCCGCCGCCGCCGCCGAACGCGGCCGCGAAGGCCAGTGGGCCGTGGTCAACACGCGCTCCAGTGTCGATCCGTTCCTGCAATTTTCGGAAAACCGCGCACTGCGTCAGCAAGTCTGGACGGCGTTCAAAAACCGCGGCGACAATGGCGATGCGAACGACACCAATGCGGTGATCGCCGACATCCTGCGCCTCCGCGCCGAGCGCGCCGAAATTCTCGGCTTCGAAACCCACGCGCACTTGCGCATGGCCGACACCATGGCCGGCACGCCGGAGCGTGCGCAGGACCTGATGATGCGGGTGTGGCCGGCGGCTGTCGCGCGCGTGAACGAAGAAGTGGCGGACATGCAAGCCATCGCCAACCGCCAAGGCGCGCGCATCACCATCGAGCCGTGGGACTACAATTACTACGCCGAGCAAGTGCGCCGCGACCGCTACAATCTCGATCAGAACGAGCTCCGCCCCTACTTCGAGCTCAACAACATGATCAACGCCTCGTTCTACATGGCCAACCAGCTCTATGGCCTCTCCTTCCGCGAGATCACCGGCACGGTGCCGGTGTTCGAAGAGAACGTGCGCGTGTGGGAAGTCACCGATCGTGACGGATCGCACCTGGGCCTCTTCTACGGCGATTACTTCGCCCGCGCCGGCAAGCGCTCGGGCGCATGGATGAACACCTACCGCAGCCACGAAAACTTCACCGGCACGGAAGTTCACACCATCGCCTCGAACAACAATAACTTCGTGCGCGGCGCGCCGGGCGAACCGGTGCTGATCTCACTCGACGACGCGGAAACCTTGTTCCACGAGTTCGGCCACGCCATCCACTATCTGGTCTCGACCGTGAACTATCCGGGCCTCGGCAACGTCCCGCGCGACTACGTCGAATACCCGAGCCAAGTGCACGAACATTGGGTGCTGTCGCGCCCGATCCTCGATCAGTTCGCGCGCCACTACCAAACCAACGAACCGATGCCGCAGGCTCTGGTCGATCGCGTCCACAACGCTGCGACCTTCAACCAAGGCTACACGACGGTGGAGTATCTCTCCTCCGCGCTGGTCGATATGGCGCTGCACAACCGCGCCGAACCGATCACCGATGTCGACGCCTTCGAGCGTGAGACATTGGCGGCGATCAACATGCCGGACGAACTCGCCATGCGTCACCGCCTGCCGCAGTTCGGCCACCTGTTTTCGAGCGACGCCTACTCGGCCGGCTATTACTCTTACCTCTGGTCGGAGACGATGGACGCCGACACCTGGGAAATGTTCGAAGCCAGCGGCAACGTGTTCGACCCGACCGCCGCCGCCGGCATGCGCAACATCATCCTCGCGCCCGGCAACACCACCGACCGCGCCGAAGCCTATCGCCAATTCCGCGGCCGCGACCCGGACGTGAATGCACTGCTCCGCACGCGGGGTTTCCCGACGGGCGAAGGCAGCGAACAACGCTAAGGCCAACGCAGTTACAATTCGGGCGCGGACAGCAATGTCCGCGCCCTTTTTTGCCAACAGATAAGGTTACCCGCTGGGGGCGAGTGGTCCTCGCGGGGGCCTTGTCGTGCACGCTGACGACTGCGACTATCGAAAGGGCAGCGTAGCTAGTAATCAGATCGCACAGTCCGGGCCCCGGACTCAGGATACCAGCATATCCCTGGAGCATCTGTGATGCGGACACCACTTATCAGTTGCGTTGGTCTCGTGGTCGCGGCCTGTGTCTCAGCCAATGAAGGCGGCTCGTATGCGCGTCTAAACGGTGCGGAGATCGAGCGCTTAGTGGACGGCACCTATGTTGAATATGATACGGGCGCCATCAGTCTGCCTTTTCGTGTTTGGCGCGAGCAGTATTGCAGCGGTCAAGCTACGAGTCGGGGCGAGCGCGTTCCTATAGTGACCGCACCATATTCGGTCGTCGATGATCTGCTTTGCGTGGGCCTCGGTAACGAACAATCATGTCGCGCCTTCTATCGGCGGCGCGACGGGCACTTTTACGTGCAGTGGTTAAACTCCGGAAGTGACGCGGCGTTGGAACGCATTCAAGTGGCCCCTTTGCCGACTGAAGCTTGCGTGAACTAGCGCAGAACTACGTGTCGTTGGGGGGAGCGATGCATTCAACGGTGTGATGGAAGGCCATAATCTCATCGCGATCGATCCCGCCCTGGCATCGCGGACCTATTTCTACAGCTGGCACATGAACGGCCCCTCGATCACCGATGCCGCTGCCGTCCTCGCCCTCGATCTCGGCTGGTCGTTCATCGCCGTCGGCGACTACACCGGCGACCGCATCGACGACATCCTTTGGCAGAATGCCGCCGGTCACGTCGTCGGCTGGAACATGGATGGCCGCGCCATCGCCGGCACACACTCGCTCGCTGTTCTCGGCGCCGAATGGAGCATCGCCGCCACGGGTGATTTCACCGGTGACGGCAAGGACGATTTCCTGTGGCGGCGCGACGATGGCGCCACCGTCATCTGGGAAATGAGCACCGGCGCCATCGCCAGCGCGGTCAATACATCTGCCCACGCTGGAACGGATTGGCGCATGGCCGGTGTCGGCGACGCCAATGGCGACGGTTACGACGACATCGTCTGGATGCACGACAACGGAACGGTCGCTCTTTGGCACATGGACGGTGAGATAGTCGTTTCAAGCGGCGCGATTGGCGGTGTCGATCCGGCTGACTGGCAGATCGTCGAACTCGGCGACTATAACGGCGACGGCCGCATCGACATCCTGTTCCAAAACAGCTCCACCGGCGCCCTCTTCGCCTGGATGCTCGACGGCTTCGTGATCGACTCTGCGGGCTTCATCGGCACGCCCGGCGCCGGCTATGAATTGATTTAGGCTCGCTTTGATTGGGCGCGCGTACGCGCCTCTTCGCTGTCCACCGCTGCACATGCGGTTGCGCATTGCCGCGTGTGGCCACTGCGGCTAACAGCGGCGGATGCGCGCGACGGGGAGCTTCCATGACAGCCTGGTGAAGACCTACCGCTTCGCGCCAATTGCCGACGCGCGCGGCAGCCTGACGCCGTTCGATCTTGCCGCGCTCGATTTCAGTCCGGTGCGGCTCTTCCTGGTTGATGCGGCGGGCGGCGTCGCCCGCGGCGGACATGCGCATCGCACAGGCCGCCAGCTACTCATCCGCATGCGCGGCGAGATCATCGTCGAGACTGCGCACGACGGCGAAGAGCGCAGCTTCACGCTGACGGAGAGCGACAATGCGTTGCTGATCTCAGCGCCGGTTTGGGCGCGGCAGACTTATCGCGGTGCCGACCCCCGCCTGCTGGTGCTCTGCGACACGCCCTACGACCCCGCCTCCTACGTTACCGAGCGCTGATGTCCGCCGACGTTTCCGTCCTGATCCCCGCCTACGCGGCGGAAGCGTTCATCGAACGCACGCTGCGCCACGCCAGCGCGCAAACGCACGAGGTCATCTCGATCCTCGTCTCGATCGATCATTGCGACGATCGCACCGAGGAAATCGCCCGCGTCCACGCAGCCGCCGATCACCGCGTTCGTGTGTTCAAGCAAACCGACCGGCTAGGCTGGGCCGGCAACGTGAACTTCCTGCTCGACCGCGCCGACACGCCTTTCCACTTCATCTACTTCCACGACGACATCCTCGAACCTTGCTACGTCGAAACCTTGCTGGCAGCGCTGCGCGCCGCGCCGGAAGCCGCAAGCGCGCATTGCGACATGGGCCATTTCGGCGCAAGCGAGGCAGTGTCCTTCGGCCGTCCCTATGACGGCGACGCCGTGCGCAGGCTGCTAACCTTTATGCTCGCGCCTTATCGCGGCTCGCCGCTGCGCAGCATGATGCGCGCCGACGCAGTGCGCGGCTTGCGCCTGCCGCAAGTCGACACCGCCGCGATCTGGGCCAACGAGCCGTTCCTGATGCGCCTCATCGCCGCCGGCCGTGCACTGCACGTGCCGCAAACGCTTTATCATCGCTGGGACCAACGCAGCGGCGGCCTCACCGATGGCTGGAAAGGACTCTCGCGCGAACGCGTACTCGCCGGGCACAAAGCCAATCTCGCGCTGACCATGGACATCATCGACGCGACCGCGAGGAGCGGTGAGGAGCTTGCCGCGCTCACATGCGCCGCATTGCTCTACGCTTTGCCGATCGTTCGCTCACTTGAAGGCGACGGCCCCGTCTTCACCCGCGCCGAGGACCTGCACCCGCGCTTCTTCAATCTGACGCTGCCCGTCTTCGAACGCTTCGGCGCCGATATCGCTGAATGGGCCGCACAGCGTTGGGCCGACGCGCAGGCCGATCTCGCCCGCCGCATCGCATGAGCAAACGCATCGCCATTCTCGGCGCCGGCATCATGGGCGCATGCCTCGCACTCTTTCTCGCGCGCCGGCGCTTCGAGGTGACGCTGTTCGACGAAGCGTCCGCGCCACTCAGCGGCGCGAGCCGCTGGAACGAAGGAAAAATCCATCTCGGCTATCTCTACGCCGCCGATCCTTCGCTCGCCACCGCACGCCGCGTGCTGCCCGGCGGCCTCGCCTTCAAGCCGCTGATGGAAGACTTGATCGCCGGCGAACTCGAACACGTCACCGCGAGCGACGATCTCTATCTCGTTCATCGCAACTCGGTCGTCACGCCCGAAACCATCCGCGCCTATTTCGAGCGCGTCACGGCGCTTGTTCGCGAGGCGTCGGGCGCAAGCCGGTATTTGGCCGATGTTTCGCGCGCCGAAATCCGCACGCTCCCCGCTGACGAACTCGCATCGGACCAGATCATCGCCGGCTTCACAGCGCCCGAGCGCTCCGTGGCTACGGCGCCGCTCGCGGACAAACTCGCCGCCGCCCTCGTCGCCGAACCACGCATCCGCCTCCGCCTTAGAATGCGCATCAGCCCGAACGACATAGTTGAAGACAGCGACACTTGGCGCGTTCACGGCGAGCCGTTCGACTATGTCGTCAACGCGCTCTGGCACGGCCGCATCGCGATTGACGCCGCGCACGGCCTCATGCCGCGCCCGGGCTGGTCGCACCGCTACCGCGTCTCGGCCTTCGTGCGCACCGCGCGGCCAGCCGCGACGCCAAGCGCCGTCGTCGCCATCGGCCCGTTCGGCGACGTCAAGAACTATAATGGCCGCGATTTCTACGTCTCGTGGTATCCCGCGGGCCTCCTCTCCGAGTCCGAGGCGCTACATGCGCCATCGCCGCAGCCGCTCAGCGATGAGGACAAGCAACGCATCATCACTCAGATTCAGAATGGTCTGGGCGCGAGCTTCCCGGCCGTCGGCGCCATCTTCGCCGACGCCGAACGCATCGCCATCGAGGGCGGCTACGTCTTCGCGCAAGGCAAAGGCTCGCTTGCCGACCCCTCCGCCACATTGCACCAACGCAGCCAGTTCGGCGTCGAACGGCGCGGCCGCTACATTTCCGTCGATACCGGAAAATACTCGACCGCGCCGCTAATGGCGCTTGAACTCGCCAACGCGCTGGCCGGCGCCTAGTGCACTTCGATGAAGGGCTCGAAGCCACCCCAGATCATGCGCTTGCCGTCGAACACGCTCTTGTATTGATCGTCCTGCATGCGCGGATCGGCCATGACTTTCTTCATTACGTCGTCGCGCGACTGGCGATCCTTGTAGGTGGCCCATGAGAACACGACGATTTCGTCATCTTTCGCCTGCACCGCGCGCGGGAACGAGGTGACTTCGCCGTAAGGCACATCGTCGG
>Ga0196971_1001162_pt1 | contig 12938 bp, 8 predicted proteins | sample S1v_1013CmetaG_FD_148660 | JGI IMG/M metagenome (GOLD analysis project Ga0196971, IMG submission 148660) | Soil microbial communities from Anza Borrego desert, Southern California, United States - S1+v_10-13C | ecosystem: Environmental > Terrestrial > Soil > Desert | place: USA: California... | reverse complement strand
AAGATCCTGTTCGCAGTGCCGGGAATCGTGCTGGCGACGATCTTCGTCACCTTCCCGTTCGTCGCACGCGAGCTGATCCCGCTGATGCAATCGCAGGGCAATGAAGAGGAAGAAGCAGCGCTGGTACTCGGCGCATCCGGCTGGCGCACCTTCTGGCATGTCACGCTGCCCAATATCAAGTGGGGCCTGCTGTACGGCGTCATCCTCTGCAACGCTCGTGCGATGGGCGAGTTCGGTGCGGTGTCCGTCGTCTCCGGCCACATCCGCGGCGAAACCAACACCATGCCGCTGCAGGTGGAGATCCTCTACAACGAATACAACTTCGCGGCAGCCTTCGCAGTGGCTTCATTGCTGGCACTGCTTGCACTGGTCACGCTCGCACTGAAGACCGCCGTCGAATGGCGGGCACACCAACACCCGCATCAATCCAGGGAGTCACAATGAGTATCGAAGTCAGGCAGATCAGCAAACGGTTCGGCAGTTTCACCGCGCTCGACGGCGTGTCGCTCAATTTTGCGCCGGGCGAGCTCACCGCCCTGCTCGGCCCCTCCGGCTGCGGCAAGACCACGCTGCTGCGCATCATTGCGGGCCTGGAGCATCCGGATGCGGGACAGGTCTTCCTCGACGGTGAAGACGCCTCGTCGCAGCATGTGCGCGAGCGCCAGGTCGGTTTCGTGTTCCAGCATTACGCCCTGTTCCGGCACATGACCGTGTTCGAGAACATTGCCTTCGGCCTTCGCGTCAAGCCGCGCAAACTGCGACCCTCGGAAGCCGAGATCAAGAAGAAAGTCATGTCCCTGCTCGACCTGGTGCAGCTTGCGTGGCTGGCAGACCGTTATCCGCCCCAGCTGTCCGGCGGCCAGCGGCAGCGGATCGCACTGGCGCGAGCGCTTGCGGTGGAGCCGCGCGTACTGCTGCTGGACGAACCGTTCGGCGCGCTGGATGCGAAGGTGCGCAAGGAATTGCGCCGCTGGCTGCGGCGCCTGCATGACGAACTGCATGTGACCAGCATCTTCGTCACGCACGATCAGGAAGAAGCGCTGGAAGTGGCGGACCGTGTGGTGTTGATGAACAAGGGACGCATCGAGCAAAGCGGATCGCCGGACGAGGTCTACAACCATCCTGCAACGCCCTTCGTCTACGGTTTCCTCGGCAACGTCAACCTGTTCCATGGCCGCGTGCATGAAGGCGTGCTCGATGCAGGCGGCGTGGCGCTGGACGCTCCCGACCATGCAAGCGTGCGCGAGGCACAAGGTACCGGTTACGTGCGCCCGCATGAAATGGAAGTCGGCCGCTACCCGGGCAATAGCGAGGGCGATCGCGAGCCCGATGGCATCATCGCCCGCCTGCGCCGCGCGCACGCGATCGGTCCGCTTGCGCAATTGGAACTCGAACGTGCTGACAACGCGCAACTGATCGAGGCAGTAATTCCCGCAGAACAATACGCCGAGCTGGCATTGCAGGAAGGTGAAACGGTGCTCGTGCGGCCAAAGCGCCTGCGCGTGTTTGTCAACAGCACTGAGCACAGCGTTGCTCACAGTGCTACTCACCATGCTGCATAAGCGGGAGAGAACATGAATTTCCAGCAATTACGTTCCGTGCGTGAGGCCGCCCGCCGGGGCTACAACCTGACCGAAGTCGCCAACGTCCTCTTCACTTCGCAGCCCGGCGTGAGCCGCCAGATTCGTGAACTGGAAGAAGAACTTGGCGTCGAGATTTTCGAGCGCAACGGCAAGCGACTGGTCGGACTGACCGAACCCGGCAAAGGCATCCTGCACATCATCGAGCGACTTCTCCTTGAAGCGGAAAACCTGCGCCAGGCCAGTCAGGAATATGCCGGTGAGCGCAGTGGCACACTGACGATTGCCACTACGCATACGCAGGCCCGCTATGCACTGCCGCCGGTGGTGCAGTCCTTCCGCTCCACCTTTCCCGATGTGCGCATCGCCTTGCAGCAAAGCTCGCCCGAGCATATTGCGGAATGGGTCATCTCCGGCAAGGCGGACATCGGGATCGCGACCGAAGGCCTCAGCCAGTTCGAGGACCTTGTGTCCTTCCCGTGCTACCAGTGGAGCCACATGATCGTCGTCCCCGAGGCGCATCCACTGGCAGCCCTGCCTTCAGTCACGCTGGACGAACTGGCGCGCTATCCATTGATTACCTACGACGTCGGCTTCACCGGCCGCAGCCACATAGATGACGCGTTTTCCGAAGCCGGCATCGGCACGGACATCGTGTTGACCGCCATGGACTCCGACGTCATCCAGCAATATGTATCGCTCGGGCTGGGCGTCGGCATCGTTGCTTCAATGGCCGTGGAACACAACCGCGCTCCTGGATTGCAGGCGCTGGAGGCGACGCATCTTTTCGCGCCGAATGTGACGCGGCTGGCAGTGCGGCGCGGTGCGTATTTGCGCTCCTACACCTATGAATTCATCCTCCGCTTTGCACCGGGCTTGAGGCGCATGGACGTCGTGAATGCCTTGAATCCCGGCGGGCAGTAACGCCGCTGACAATCGCTATTTCAGGCCGGGTCGCTGGCCTGTACGGCGACGGATGAAACCTCTGAACGCGGACCAAGCGCTCCGATCTGGCCGGAATGGTACGTCTCAATAACGTTGATCATGGGTTTTCTTGATGTGGATAAAGCATCTCGCATGAGGCAATTTCCCTGCCTTGCCGGCACGGATAAGATTTGTCTTACATACAACGACGGAGGTGAAGATGAACATCATGGTGAAACCGCGTCCCCAGGTACTTGCCGATTTCAACAAGTTCTGCGCTGAGCTTGCGGAACATCACCAGAGCGGCACGCCAGGTGTTGAAAAGCTGGTTGCCGCCGGACTCGTAGAACAAGCCCCCGGCGCATCGGGCTACCGCCTCACGCCAGCCGGCGAAGCGCTGCGTGCCGCTGAAGACGAGTAATCACCGCTTCGACAACAGACACAAGACTTTAACGGGACGTATGCCGCCCCCGTTAAAGGGCGCTCATTGCCGGAACGCTCCAATTCAAATCGAGCGAGACCCCACATTCCCTTAGCGGGAGGTCGATTCCTCTCTTTTCCCATGAGGCGCTTTCCGGCACCCGTTTTTCCGGCACCATTTTCATTAGGCGCCAGTTTCATTAGGCACTGGCTTAATGATTCAGGCTGGCTCTCAAAACTCGTCCCAGTCGCCCGGCGCGCTTGTCTTGACGATCTCAAGCCTTCTCTGTGCTACCGGTTTTCCAGCTGGAACGTGCTTCGTCGGTGGCACAGGCGCCTTGGCGGAACGCGCATTTGAGATAGCCACTACCGCCTGCTCGCGCGCACGTTCAGCGGCCTCCAGCTTGAATATGCTGACCGTCTGCGCCAGCTTGGCGGCTTGCTCCTGCATTGCCTCCGATGCAGCGGACGCCTGCTCGACGAGTGCGGCATTCTGCTGCGTGACCTCATCCATCTGCGCGATCGCCTGGTTGATCTGCTCGATACCAGAGGTCTGTTCCTGGCTGGCGGCGGAAATTTCCGCCATGATGTCCGTCACGTGTTTGACGCTGGTGACAATCTCGCGCATGGTCGCGCCGGCTTCGATCACAAGCTTGCTGCCCGCATCCACCTTGGCGGTGGAGTCTTCGATCAGGGCCTTGATCTCCTTCGCTGCGGCTGCCGACCGCTGCGCCAGGTTGCGCACCTCGGTTGCGACCACGGCGAAGCCGCGTCCCTGCTCTCCGGCACGGGCTGCCTCCACCGCTGCATTCAGCGCAAGGATGTTGGTCTGGAAGGCGATACCGTCGATGACACTGATGATGTCGGTGATCTTGCTCGACGACTGATTGATTTCTTCCATCGTGCCGACCACATTGGCGATCACTTCTCCGCCCTTGGCAGCAACGTTCGAGGCGGTTTCTGCCATCGTATTGGCCTGACGCGCATTGTCTGCATTTTGCTTGACCGTCGATGTCAGCTCCTCCATCGAGGATGCGGTCTGCTGCAGCGAACTCGCCTGTTCTTCGGTACGCGATGACAGATCGAGACTGCCGGCGGCCACTTGCGACGATGCGGATGCGATCGTCTCCGTGCCGCTGCGCACCATTGCGACAGTCCGGACCAGGCTTTCATTCATTACTTTCAGGGCTTCCAGCAGTTGCCCCATTTCGTCACGACTGCGGATTTCGATGTGGCTGGTCAGGTCACCGGACGCCACGGTATTGGCAACCTTCAGCGCCTTGGCAATCGGCCGCGTGATAGACACGGTAATGCGATAGCCGATGACGGCGGCAAAGGCCAGGATTGCAATACCCAGCCCGATCATCAGGTTGCGCGTGCTGGTGTAGGTCTCGGCGGCAGACACCGCGAATTCGTGCGCAAACTGTTTTTGCAGGCTGATCTGTTCATCGATCAGCCGCTTGTATTCGGCCAGCACAGGACGCAGCTGGTTGGTGAGGTAATCCCGCGCCTCTTCCGGCGTGCCGCTCTGGATCCGCTGCAGCAGCTCTTCCTGGCCCTTCAGGTATTTGGCGTCGGATTCGATCATTTGCTGTACCAGAGCCTGAGCCTTCGGAAAGCGGACGGTGCGTTGAAGCAGATCGAGATTTTCTTTAACCGTGCGCCGCGATGACAGGATCTCCGCCATTTGCTTTTCGCGGTCGGCCTTGTCTTCATTGAGCATCATGTTCCGAAGCGCGAGCGCGATGTCGTTGATTTCCGTCTGCACGCCGTTGACCGCTTCGATCTTCGGCATCCGGTCATTGACGATCAGCTCGGTCCCTTCGTTGACGCGGCTTAGGGTTCCAATGCTGAAACCCAACAGCAGGACCAGGAATACGCACAGCACACCGAAGCCAAGCGCAAGGCGCGTTCCTATTTTCAGATTTGCGATATTCATTCCCGTCTCCCATGGAAGTCTGTCCGCAACAATCGCAATACGGCCTGTTTTGGCTCCGGCCTTCCGCGCTTATCCAGCAATGACGACGCAAACCTGAAATTGCCAAATAGCAACTGAAAGTAAATTAGCACGGTTCGGCGGCTTGAGACATCGCCATGCTAATGATGCAAGCAATTTGTTGGGACTTGGAGACAGTAGAACGAAAATTGAACAGAAATGGACCAAAAGCCACCCGACCAATGGTCGTTTTCGACGTGACTCATGCGTGAAACATAGCCGTTAGTCCCGTCAATCAGGCACCGCAAGCGCCCTGACTGCGATGACTGGCTACATACGTCGGCGCGACGTCAGCACATGCGTCGCAGAAAAGAAAAAGGGCATCGACCTTCGATGCCCTTGTTGTGAAGTTCAGCCAAGACGTCGAGCTTGCCGAGCTTGCCGCGCTCGCGCGACCGCGGATCGTGGAGTCACCGCCGCCTGCTGCGGACGAGGCCTCAATGAAGTGACCGCAGTGGCAGCGCCATGCGGAATTACTGCTGCCGCAATGCTCTCGCCCGTCTGGGACTCATCATTCGCCCCCAGCTTGAAAACCGAAACCGTCTGCACCAGTTCCTGTGCCTGCGATTTCAGGTTGTCTGCCGCGGCGGCGATTTCTTCGACGAGTGCGGCGTTATGCTGCGTGACCTCGTCCATCTGGGCAATCGCTTCCCCGACCTGCCCGACGCCGATGCTCTGTTCGTGGCTCGCAGCGCTGATCTCGGCCATGAGGCTGGAAACGAGACCGATGCTCTTGACGATCTCCTGCATGGTGGTGCCGGCCTGGTCCACCAATACCGTGCCCTGGCCGACACGCTCGACGCTGGTGTCGATCAGTGTCTTGACTTCTTTCGCGGCCTGCGCCGCGCGGCCTGCGAGAGAACGCACTTCCGTTGCAACCACGGCAAAGCCCCTGCCCTGTTCGCCCGCACGCGCCGCTTCCACTGCGGCGTTAAGCGCGAGGATGTTGGTCTGGAATGCGATGCCATCGATGACGCCGATGATTTCCGCAATCTGCTGCGAAGCATCGTTGATGCTCTTCATCGTCGCTACCACCTCATCGACGATGCCGCCGCCCTTGAGCGCCACTGCGCTGGCGTCTTGAGCCAGCTGGTTGGCTTGGCGTGCGCTATCCGCATTCTGCTTCACCTGCGAGCCCAATTCTTCCATCGATGCTGCGGTTTCTTCCAGCGCGCTCGCCTGCTGCTCGGTGCGCGCGGAGAGGTCACGGTTTCCTTGCGCGATCTCGGTGCTGGCAGTGGCTACACTTTCCGCGCCCATTCGAACATTGCTCACCACTTTCGACAGGCTGTCCTGCATGGCATTCAGTTGCGCCATCAGGCTATGCGTGTCGCCTTGCTTGAGCTCGATCCGCAATCCCAGGTCGCCCTGTGCCACGCTTTGCGCGACGCTCGCGGCTTGCGACGGCTCGGCACCAAGCTGTTCCAGCGAACGGCGCACGATCGCGCCAATCACAAAGAACAGCACCAGCTGCAGGCCAAGCTGCCCGATCCAGAGCACAATGTTGAATTTCCTGATTGCGGCAAGATCGTCCTTGATATCCAGCGTCACGCTTGCCGCACCAAGTATCGTGCCTTCGTCCACACCATGGCAGTCGAGACATTTGCTGGAGCGGAATTCCTTCATCGCAATGAAGGGAAGTACTGCCCTGAGTGATGCTTCACCACTGGCACTGCTGGTCATCTTGTATTCCGGCTTGCCATTGGCAAGCACGCTGCGGTCCATGTCGTCGACCGGCTCCTGCTCCGGCAATCCTGGTCCGAACTCGTCATTGGTTCCCTTGCCGCGGACGATCCGCAGCTCCTTGATGCCTTCGGAAATGCCGATCTGCCGTATAAACCGCGCCTTGCTCGGTGCATCGCTGATGACGTCCTTGCCGTCCACCGTGATGTCCATGAGGGTGTTCAAGCCATTGATCGCGCTGTCGGCAACTGCGGTCGTGCGTTCTTTCGCCGCGGTCAGCGCACGTTGCTCGAACTGGTTCGAGATCAGCTGCTGCGAAATAAGCAAAAAGATAAGCAAGAATCCCTGGATAAGAATCTGTAACTTCGACTTCAGGCCGATCCGGCTCCACCATTCATACATGCTGCTTGTTCCTTCACTCTCGGGTGTGCGGATGGTATTGATTTGTTGATGCGGAGGGATTGAACACGTCGCACTGGCGACGACAGAGAACGAACGCAGCGCGTTACCAAAGTGCTCACAGCGCTCGCAACGGTTTTCAAACAGGCTCTCAGGCCAATTCCCTTCACCGTCACAAGCGTAATGAAGGCGGTTACGGTCATCAACGCTGTTTGTTGACCTAAGTCAATCAGCCCCATAAAACGACATAAGTCGTCCGAGCTTCGTCCGGCATGTTGCCAAGCTGCGACGCCACATGTCGGTTGTGCTACGCAAGAAGGAAATATCAAATGACAACGCAGCGCACCCTGCGGCAGTGCAAAGAAGCAAACACATCACACGCAGCCAAGAAAAGGCGATTCGAATACGTGATCTGTGTCATCCCCGCATTGGCATGGCGCCAATGAAAATCCCTATATGCATGACTACACTGATTCGGTGCTTCAACATCCGAGGCCTGACATGATGCTCATCCTGCCCGCGATTTTCGTCGCTTCCGCAAACATGTTTACCGACATGCGGCCCGAGGAGATGGAGAAAGCTTTCTGGGACTGCGAATTCGCTGCAACGCAAGGCGTCATTGACCTTGACGTTGCTGCGGGTTGCAGCGAAATCTATGAGCACTTAAAAAAAGAGAAATTCGGCGGCGATTTCAAACGCGTCCTGCTCTGGTGGCAGGAGAACAAGGACAACGAAATATCGTCAAGAATGCCGCTGAGGCAACAGAAGCGCAGCCAATAAACACCGCCGCGCGCCCTCCGGCTTCGAGTTACTCCACACCGCTGAAACGGCGCTCAGGCCGAAAGGATGCCGAGGAACAGCGGACGCACGAACAGGTCCACCGCATTATCGGCCGCGATATCGGGTACCCAGCGGTCAAGCAGGACAGACGCGTTGACCATGCCGCTGACAAGGAATGCCGCAACCGCCTGGTCCAGCGGGCGGATCGAACCATCCTGCATGCCATCGATGAGGAAGCTGACGAAGCGCAGGCCGAGCTGGTTGATGGTCTTCAGCTTGTCATCGCGTATATCGTCCGGCAGTTCGCTCCAGGCCGACATGCGCAGCAAGGGGCCGCGCTCGGAGAACTGGTAGCGCACCAGTGCGCGCGATACCGCACACAGCTTGTCCCAGCCTGTGCCTTCGCCGGCACGCGCGATCATCTGCATGTGGCGGGTTACCGCGAAGGTGCGCTCGAAGCATTCCGAGATCAGCTCTTCCTTGTTCGGGTTGTGGTGATAGAAGGAACCCTTCGTCACATTCAGCCGCGCCGAGATGCGGTCGACTGATGCGCCTCGGTAACCCTGCTCGTTGATGAGCGCAGTCGCCGCGCGCAGAAAGGCATCCTGCGTGCTGTCACCGATCTCCGGCGCTTGCGCGAGAGCCTCATCCACCGCAGTCGATCGCCATACGGAATCAGGCGTGGCAAGGCCGCCGATCAGGATGTCGCTCATGCGCGCCGCCACCAGTTCGCAGTCGGCCGGATCGTAACGCGAGCTCCACGTCATCGCGCTCACGGTCAGCGTCAGCAACAAGTGACTGCGCGCATTCAGCGGCACGCGATTCTCCGGCGTCACGGTCTCCGTCGCCAGCAGGCGGCGCACGCGGCGGAACATATCGGTGTACGCCGCATAAATCACTTCCGCATGCGGGCTGCCGAGCACCTGCACGTCGCGGAAGGTCATCATTTCAGGCGCCTCGTCCATCTGCGTCTTCGCCATGCGGACGAAGAACAGGCGGATGAACTCGCGGATGCGCTCTTCCGCAGACGGCGATTGCCCGGCGACCGAAATGATGTCGTTGATGATGTCGATGGAACGAAGAAGACAGGCGACCACCAGGTCTTCCTTCTTCTTGTAGTAGTAGGTGATGCTGTTGGTACTGAGTCCCACCCGCCCTGCGACGTCCGACAGCGTCGCGCCCTTGATGCCGTGCTGGTTGAACAGTTGCGCCGCCGCGTGAAGGATCGCCTCGCGCTTCTTCACGTAACGCTGTGTCATGCGGCTGGACTCGACTGGCTGCTCCATGGTGGGACCGGTATGGGAGGTTGAAGGTGGAAAGCTGGGCGGGATTATACCGCCCGATAGAGTACCCGAACGCTCCTTTCACGCGACATGTCGAGCTTGGATGATCGACATAGTTTTCCTTCGAAATACCAATCACGGCATTCTCTGCGTACACTGGAAAGCGCACAATGCGAAGCTTCTCTCAAAACCTGCAACGTCAACGAGTGCCGCAGGAGGCCCGACTGGTGCTGACACGCTGCTCTGCACAAAATCTGGTCTGACCTCCACAGTACGTGTAGTGATCCGCGCGATTAGCGCGTCATCTAAAAGTCAGCGCTTCCGAGCAGATACACCTTGGACGATGGCTCGTGCGAGGAGAAGCCGTAGCTTATCGCGATCGTTCCGCCGGGCCCGGGCACCATATCTCTCACGTATCCTCCGCCAACAGGGGAAGCCTTTAATGCCAGCGTAACGAACGTACTCGTGTCATGCACCGTAATTTGGTCGGTACCATCAAACACCGACGGACCACAAACCGTTTTTGCCGCATTCAGCAACGGACGACATATGGACAAGTTTTGCTTGAACTGGCCAAGCAGCGCAAGGTCCGCTGCTGAATAGACCGAAGACGCAACATGGATCTTTCCATTCTTGTACTGGAAATTCCCGACATTGAACGAACCAGTCGTCGCAACGACTTTTCCCTCGGTCAGTCCATCAGACGCCACCGCAATCTCACGCAGTCCGAATTCGGTCGTTTCGTCATTGATCCCGTAGAGCATGCTGCTCGACGCACCGAACGCAATTTGATTACTACCAGTATGAGACTGAGTTTTCTTGGATGCTATTGTCGTACCGTTTACCAGGATCACACCGTTATGACTCGGACTGACGTTTTTGTATTTGAGAGAGACGGCGAAAACATTCGGATCTGTCGGTGATACGGCAATACTGTTTGCAAAGTTAGTGCCAAAGAACGAATCCGAACCAAGATTGATGCGTGCAACAACCGCAAAGGTGGGCAGTGACAGCTTGACGACTTCCCCTGCTCCTTCCAGACCGACGTATAGATACTGTCCACCCGGAGAAATACTCATGGTTTTAGGCTCCGATCCGATTGCCGCGGAGTAACTCACCATACCGGTGTGTGGATCAATGGTGGCAATAGAGTTGCCGTTCCCGACTACCGATGATGGTATAGACGCGTAGTACAGATCGCGTACCTCGTCATAGACGAGTTCATTGTGTGTGAGATCGACTTGGATAGAAGTGATCGATGGTGCAGGAGCCGGTGCAACCGGGGCTTCGTACCGAACGCCATTTACAAATGCCGTTTTAATCATATAGATTTCGACGGGCTCCAGAGTACGCCCAGCGAGATCCTCAATCTTGGTTTCCACCCTGACCCATCCTACGCCCTTGGCGAGAAACTCCTGTTGCGTAGCGACGTATCCATAGACTTGCTTCGGTGTCTTGGAAGTAGTCACGGACACGCGATAAGTATTGGTGAACTTCGCGGTCTTGGCTTGCGCATCCCACGGCAACGCGAGATCGACAAGGCCCTCATAAACTTGGCTGTACTCGAATCTGAATCGTTCAAAGCTGCCATCGCCGTCAACGTCTTCGTCCCAAGTTCCTTCCCGGGCAACGAGACGAGTTTCACCGATCGCATACGTCGGAAACGCGTACTCCCTGACGCGTCCGATCAGCCGTGCAGCAGCCGGCGGAAAGTCGGAACTATTGGAATAGTCCGTGTAGAGACCGTTATCAGTTTTTTGATGTATGTAGAAATCAGTCCCGCCGTTTTCCTTGGCGGTAATGGCAAAGACTTCTGCCGAGCCTTCAGATGCCAGTTGACTGAGTGAGCGCGCGGACGTACCTTTTTCCATGCCGCTAGCATTCTGAACACTGTATGTCCACGCAGAGCCGCTTACCAAGGGCAAGAAGCCTGCGGCAAGTAGGTCTACTTGTGGCCCAACGGGAGAAGATTCTGTTGAAACATCACGGACCACTGTACCGTCTCGTGAAGCATCAGCCTCCCCCGCGCTGCCCCTTTCACCTCCGCCGTCCCCTTCACCCCCGCCGCCCCCGCCACATGCCGCTAATAGCAGCAGTCCGCAAATTACCGCAGAACGAGCTATGTCCCGTGATTTCTCCAATAACGACATCCATGCCCCCTTAATATTGTCAATATTTCAACTCTTGAAGCGGGAGTATCGCATACCAACAGTTAAACCCTGCGAATTGTGGTTCCAGGGTCAATTCCAAACGCACTGTTTTGGGTGAGGAGAAGAATCGAGATACGTCGTTAGTCAACGATCTGCCCCTGTTAGACGACAAATTGCGAGATGCCGCGGCCATGAGCAATGCTGGGAAGCGTCTCTTTACGTCCTTCTGACTAAGCTATTCGCCTCGCCGTCAGAGCCGGTACTTGACGTGATGTTTTCCAAACGGAAATACCAACCAAAAGTCTATCGACGCCCCCGGAAGTAGCAATCCGGGGGCGATTACATCATTGAAGTGAGCCGCTACTGCATTGCTAGTACGGTGCCTTCTCGCTCAATGCCGGCGCATCCGGCCGGAACTGCATCGCCTTGTACTCCAGGAACTCTTCCAGGCCATACACGCCCATTTCGCGTCCGCGGCCGGACTGCTTGTAGCCGCCGAACGGCGCGAACAGGTTGAAGGCGCCGCCATTGATGTCGACCTGGCCGGTGCGCAGACGTCGGGCGACGCGCTGCGCGCGCTCGTCGCTGCCAGCCCACACCGCACCGGCAAGGCCGTACAGCGTGCCGTTGGCGATCTTCACTGCTTCGTCTTCGTCGCGGTAGGTGATGATAGCCAGCACCGGCCCGAAAATCTCTTCCTGCGCGATGGTGCTGTCCGGTTTCACGCGACCAAACACGGTCGGCTTCACGTAATAGCCTTTAGGCAGTCCTTCCGGCGCATCCGGGCCGCCGCACAGCAACTCGGCGCCCTCCTCGATGCCCTTGCGGATATAGGCGCGCACCCGCTCGCGCTGGGCATCCGAGATCAACGGACCGAGCTTGGCCGTGCCACCGAACGGATCGCCGACGGTGAAACCCTTCGCCACATCGGCCGCAATCTTCGCCGCTTCTTCGTAACGCGATTCCGGCACAAGCATGCGCGTATGCGCGGAGCAGGTCTGGCCGCTGTTCAAGAAGCAGGCGTTGACCGTGCCCTTCACTGCCGCCGCCAAATCTGCATCGTCAAGGATCACCGAGGCGGACTTGCCGCCGAGCTCCAGCGCCACGCGCTTGACGGAGGCCGATGCCACTTCCGAGATGCGCTTGCCGGCACGGGTGGAGCCGGTGAACGACACCATGTCCACATCCGGATGGCGCACCAGTGCTTCGCCGATCACCGGACCGGTGCCGGTGACGAGGTTGAACACGCCCGGTGGCAGGCCAGCGGCATCGATCACTTCGGCGAGGATGAAAGCGTTGAGCGGCGCCACCTCGGATGGCTTCAGCACTACGGTGCAGCCTGCCGCAAGCGCAGCCGCGACCTTGGCCGCGATCTGGTGCAGCGGATAGTTCCACGGCGTGATGCAGGCGACGACACCGACGGCTTCGCGGATCACGCGCGAATTGCCGACGATCTCTTCCCATTCAAAGGCATTGGCCAGCTTGGCGTAGTAGCCGAAGTTGGCGATTGGCGAACCGACCTGGATGATGGATGCCATTTTCAGCGGCATGCCGACTTCACCGGCGATCGTCTTAGCCAATTCCTCGCTGCGCGCCTTCAGGCCTTCCTGGATCTTGCGCAGGAAGTCACCGCGCTGCACGGGCTGCGTCGTGCTCCAGGCATCGAATGCTGCGCGCGCTGCGGCAACCGCAGAATCGGCATCTTTCTCGTCGCCGTCGGGAA
>Ga0196971_1001159_pt1 | contig 12987 bp, 10 predicted proteins | sample S1v_1013CmetaG_FD_148660 | JGI IMG/M metagenome (GOLD analysis project Ga0196971, IMG submission 148660) | Soil microbial communities from Anza Borrego desert, Southern California, United States - S1+v_10-13C | ecosystem: Environmental > Terrestrial > Soil > Desert | place: USA: California... | reverse complement strand
AGAAGCGGGCAGCCACACCGAAGTCATGGGTAATCAGGACAATGCTCATACCCAGCCGCTCCCGCATGTCGGCCAGCAGGTCGAGAATCTGGGCCTGCACGGTCACATCCAGCGCCGTGGTCGGCTCATCGGCGATCAGCAGCTTCGGCTGGCAGGCGATGGCCATGGCGATCATCACCCGCTGGCGCATGCCGCCGGAGAACTGGAACGGGTACTCGTTCAGGCGCTGCTTCGGCGCCGGAATGCCGACCAGGGCCAGCAGTTCCTGGGCCCGTTCCGCCGCCTCCTTTCGGTTGGCAAGCCCGTGCCAGAGCAGGGGCTCCATGATCTGCCTTCCCACGGTGATGGTGGGGTTCAGGGTGCTCATGGGGTCCTGGAAGACCATGCCGATCTCCCGGCCACGGATCTTGCGAATGTCGCCGGGCGCCATCTTCAGCAGGTCGCGCCCGCCGAAGAATGCCTCTCCCCCCACCACCTTGCCGGGGGGCCTGATCAGGTGCGTGAGGGACTTCACGCTGACGCTCTTGCCCGAACCGCTTTCGCCCACAATGGCCAGTGCTTCGCCCTGGCCCAGGTCATACGAGATTCCATCTACCGCTTTGACCACTCCGCCGGCGGTGCGGAAGTGGGTCTTGAGGTCCCGAACAGAGAGCAGGTTTTCCACAAGGCCACCTCCTAATCGCGTGGATCGAATGCGTCCCGCAGCCCGTCGCCGAGCCACGTAAACGAGAGCAGAATGGCGGCAAACGAGGCAGCCGGCCAGATCAGCAGGTGCGGGAACGAAAGAATGTACCGCTGACCCGAGGCGATCAGCGTACCGAAGCTGGGCATGGGCGGCGTAACACCCATGCCGATGAGGCTAAGGGCGGACTCGACCATCATGGCGGCTGGCACACCGAAGGCCAGCGTCACGATGATGGGACCGAGGGTCTGCGGCATGATGTACCGCAGGATGATGTCCGACGTGGACGCGCCCATGGCCCGCCCCGCCTCCACATACTCCCGCGACTTCAATGCCAGCACCTGCGCCCGCACCAGCCGGGCCAGGCCGGTCCACGAAGTGACGCCGATGGCGATAAAGATCGTAATCATGCCGCGGCCCATGACGGCCACCAGCACCACGTTAAAGAGGAAGCTGGGAAACGCGAACATGATATCCGTGATCCGCATGAGGATGTTGTCCGCCAGGCCGCCCTTGTACCCGGCGATGGCACCGACGACGGAACCCACCGCCAGCGTGATGCTCTCAGCCCCCAGGGCCACCAGCAAGGCCACCCGCAGGCTGTAGAGCTGCCGGCTCAAGAGGTCGCGCCCCAGCTCATCGGTGCCGAAGATGTGACTGGCGCTGGGCCCCTGGTACGTAGCGGTGTAGTCCACCTTGTCGTACGCGTAAGGGGCGATCCAGGGGGCGAAAACGGCGGCCAGAATCAGCAGGGTGACAAAGACAGCGCCCACTACCGCCAGCTTGTTGCGGCTGAATTTACGCCAGGTGCGTCTCCAGTAGCCCTCGGCGTAGACCACTTCGCGTTCCGCATTCGAACCGGTCAGAAGCGGCTCCTTGACTGCTGCCATCGGGAGCACCTCCTATTCGTAGCGAATGCGCGGGTCGAGCAGACCGTACAACAGGTCCACAATCAGGTTCATGGTCATGATCACGAAGGCGAAGAAGACCGTGGCAGTCATCAACACCGGGAAATCACGGTTGGCCGCAGCTTGAGCGAAGTACTGCCCCAGGCCGGGAATCCGGAACATGGACTCAATGAAGACCGTGCCCACCATCAGGCGGGCCAGAAGGGGACCCACCACGGTGATCAGGGGAATGAGCGAGTTGCGGAGGGCGTGGTTCAGCACCACGTTCCGGAAGGAGCCGCCTTTCGCCCAGGCCGCGGCGATGTAGTCGGCCCGCAGGGTCTCCACCATGCTCGACCGCATGTACCGGGCGATTCCCGCCACCGATGTAAGCGACAGGGCCAGCACCGGCATGATCATGTGCTTGGGCTCGCTCCACCCGCCAGAGGGCAGCACCCGCAGCTTCAGCGTGAACAGCAGCATGAGGAAGACAGCCAGCACATATGCGGGAATGGCATTGCCGACCATGCTGATGAACATGGCGACGTAGTCCCACAAGCTGTTCTGTTTAACCGCTGCCAATATGCCCAGCGGAATGGCAATGATCAGGGCCACTAACACCGAGGCCACAGCCAGGGTGAGGGAGACTGGGAACGATTTTTGGATGATCTCTTCTACGTCCAGGCTTGGGTATTGGAAAGAGGGGCCCAGGTCCAGAGTGACCATGCCTTTCATGAACCGGAAGAATTGAATGTGCTTGGGCTGGTCAAGCCCATAGCGCTGTTCCCAACGGCCGATGGTCTCCCGCGAGGAGACCACGTCGGTCTGAAGGGACGAGCTGAGAATCTGGATGTCCAGGAAGTTGCCCGGCGCCATTTGCATCAGCGTGAAGGTGATCAGGGCGACGCAGACCAGCGCCAGAGCCATGAACGCCAGCCGTTTCGCAATGAATCGCAGCATGAGCGGTCGCGCTCCTTCGTGCGGGAAGGGCGGGAGCCCCAGTGGACCCCCGCCCGATCCCACCAGCATGTGAGACTACTTGTCCAGCCAGAGGTCGTTCCAGTAGAGCGGATGACCGAGCAGGAAGGCGTTCGGCGCATAGCCCTTCACGTAGGGCTTGATGAGCCGGACCGAGTTGATGTACGAGATGGGAATCACGTAAGCCAGGGAATCACGAAGCTTTGCGGCTTCCTTGTAGATGGCCTCCTGCTTGGCAGCATCTGTTTCTTTCCCGGCCTTGTCCAAAAGATCCTTGTACTGCTTGGCCTCAGGCGAGGCGTTGGCGACCTTGAAGTCCTCCAACAGCTTGGCCCGCTGCGAAGCGTCGATCTTGGGGTCAGTCTGCAGCTTCCGGAACTCGCCCCACTGGGCGCCCTTCAGGCCCCAGTCGTTGGGGTCGAAGAGACCGGCGAAGTAGGCGCTGAGGCCCGGGAAGCCGGCGTTGTTGGCGTTGGTGAAGAAGCCGGCGGTCTCCTTGGGCAGCAGCTCAATGCGGTTCTTGGTATGCAGGCCCCACTCGGCGTTGTCGACCTTCACCTTGATACCCAGGTTGTTCTTCCACTCATCGACCACGGCCATGATGACCGGGTCGACGTCGCCCTGGTAGGAGACCATCAGGGTCATTTCGGGGAAGCCCTTGCCGTCGGGATAACCGGCGTCAGCCATCAGCTTCTTGGCCTTGGCCACGTCGTAACCCAGGCCCACTTCCTTGCTCCAGGTAGCCACCACCGGCGGAACGGTGGAGTAGGCGGCGCCCACGGTCCCACGGCCCACGGCCTTGACGATCTTGTCACGGTCGAAGGACATCGCCAGCGCCTGGCGGACCCGAATATCTTCCATGATCGGGTTGGCAGACCGCAGGTTGAAGAAGGAGGTCAGGGTGCCGGTGGGCGCCTGGGTCAGCTCCTTGGAAAGGTTCGGGTCCTTCAGAATGCGGTCAATGTCCTGGGCGCCGACTTCAACCATGTCGACTTCGTTGCTCTCGTAGGCGATGACGTTGGCCGCGGTCATCATCATCTTGACGCCGTCGAGATAGACCTTGCCCCAGTAGTTGGGGTTCCGGACCAGCTCCATATCGGTATTAATGGTCCAGGACTTCAGCATGAACGGGCCGTTGGAGACGTAGTTGCCGGGCTTGATGAAGTCCTTGCCGAACTTCTCGACAGTGGCCTTGTGGGCCGGCATGGCCCAGGGTTCGGCAAGCCGGATCGGGAAGGTGGCGTTCCCCTTGGCCAGGGTGATCTCCAGGGTATAGTCGTCAAGGGCCTTCACGCCAACCTGGTTGATATCCTTGATCTCACCCTTGCGGAACTGCTCGGCGTTCTTGATCTCGGCATTGCCCTGATACGAGCCCGAGCCGCCCGCCGAGGTGGCCGGATCGATCACGCGCTTCAGGGAGTACTCAAAGTCCTTCGCAGTTACGGGGTCGCCGTTGGACCACTTGGCATTCTTGCGCAGGGAGAACTTCCAGACGGTCTTGTCCGCGTTGGACTCCCACTTCTCCGCGACAGCCGGAGCCGCCTGAAGCTTGGCATCGTAACGGACGAGGCCTTCAAGCAGGCCCATGCGGGTAATGTGCGAACCCCACGTCCAGAAGGCGGGGTCGAGGCTGGTCGGGTTGAAGACATAGGTCCGGAAGATACCGCCGGTCTTGGGGCCAGAGGCCGTCGCAGCAGGCGTAGTGGGCGTGGTCGGGGTGGTGGGCGCGGTCTCTTTCTTCTGGCCCGGGACGCAGCCGCCCAGGGCAGCGGCCATGAGGATCATGGCAAGAAGCAGGGCTACGGCTTTGGACAGCGAACGCATGTGAACCTCGACCTCCTCATGTGATATCAGACAGGGGCGACAGCTCAGGCTACTGGATGCGGCTGCATGGTCACCCCCCTCTCGTCAAGGCTGCAGCCGCAATCTCCGCCGGGTTATAAGGCAGTTCATCCGGACCGGTGTATCCCTCGCAGTTCCAGAAGAACTCAGCGGCCGTAATCTGTGCCGCATATTGCGGCAGTTCCCGTTCCAGGACCCCCGGGGCCCGGTACCCGGTCCAGGTGGTCTGAAGCATGCCCAGCGCACCGGAGTCCCGGGCTGACCGGGAGAACTGGGCGATGGCGCGCGGGTGGAACCAGGTGGCGCCTACGGTCCGATACCCTGCTCCATGAAGCTGGTCGACGGAAGTGTACCTCCGGAAGGGCTGGTAGACCCAGTCGGCCATGATTGCGTCGGGCGGAAGGCTTCGCAGGTGTCCGGCAAAGCCCGGCGCCTGCACTTCATCAGCCCAGAGCATCACGTCGACGCCCCGGTGTCGCAAGTGGCCGGCGATGCGGTCCACGTCCCGACAGAACAGGTCAGCGAAGGGGTCAGGGAAGCGGCCGCGCATGCGGACTTCATCGTGACCGATATGTACGGTACGGGCCCCGAAGAGATCCACCGCCTCGTCGATGATCGGCAGGATCACATCGTACGAGCGGGGGTTCCGGGGGTCGTACGCATAGGGCGTCTCCGGGTCGGCGCAGATATCCAGGTTCGCTCCGTCACGGAAGAGCCACTCGCAGTGGCCCAGCGACTGCACCAGGGGAATGGGCTCCAGCAAGTGTTCCCGGGCGGCTGCCACCACGGCGGCCGCGTTTTCGCGCGTGGCGCCGCGGGGCTTGTGCAGTTCAGGGCGACTGGCCCAGTTGACCACGGCGCACTCGATGACCACGTGGTTGTACTTGAAGCGTGCGGCCACATCGATGACCTCTCGCAGGAGGAACTCCCGGGCCTCGCCCCAGGCGAAGAAGTGAAGCCCCCGGAAGGGGTGGTCGGGCCAGTCGCAGACAGAGAGACCTGGCAGGGCCGCTCCACCGTGCTGAATGAGTTGACACAGGGTCTGTGCGCCCAACCAAGTCCCCCGGGGGCTGGACCCAACAATGGCGGATCCCGTCGGGCGAACCAACAGGTTATACCCTTCGGGTCCGGGGGCCGGCTCAAGCCGGTGGATCTCCGGTGCAGCCACCGCCAGAAAAGGCTGGCTGCCCCGCTCCCCGATGGCGATCACGGGACCGTTGCCGGCTGGGGCCTTCGCCGGCGGTACCACCGCCAGCGTGTACCCGAACCGTGCCTGAACCTCCCGGTTAATGCTCCTGGCTGCCGCAAGGTGCGCCTGCAGCGGCACAGGCGGGATGATGATGCAAGTCTCCGGTGTCAGGGGGAAGCCCTCGGGCTCCCGCACCAGCCGCTTCGGCCGGGGAATCAGCAAGAGACCGTCAGTGGGCGGCTGCGGAACCCTGGGTCCCAGCACGTCGTAGGCTCCGCTGGGGCAGGCGACTGTCCGGCGGGGGTCGGCCGGAACCGGTCGCAGCTCCGGGTCACTAAACCGGGCTGTTCCGCCGTCGCCCACGGAGAAGAGAATCAGGAAGATGATGGCCGAGACCGCCTCCGCCGGGGCAGACTCTTCGGCACTGACCGCCGTCCAGTCGCAGGTGCCGGTCACTTCCGCCGACATGGCCCGCCGGATGATCTTGCCTTCGACATCCGCAAAGAAGAGCCGAGCCTGAGCGGAGACGTCGCCTTCGGTGCGAATGCGGGCCGAAAGCCGGTACCCGGTGCCGCCGGCGACGTTTGGGCGCTGCCAGGCGTACCCGTTGGAGCGGTGGCTCACGGTGATCGCAATGGCGCCGGGCTCGGTGGTATACCGGGCATCGTGCTCCTCTGGGTGCTCCCGCCAGGGGGCGGGAAGGCCGGTGCCCACGGCCCCCTGAAACGCCGGATTCTCCAGCAGGTTCACGAGGGCACCTCCCTCTACCGGAGTTTCATTTCAAGTTTACGCTTCAACATGGAGGAATGTTTCTCCTGCTACCTTTGGAAAGTTTCGCGATAATCCGTTGCCACTTTGAAGTTTTACTCCATTTCGTGAAGGTTTTCCTCCATGCGTGTCCAAATTACCGAAGTGAAACTTCATGCTCCACTTCATTTGCACTCATCAAAGGGAGGTGCGCCCCCGTGAAGCGTGTGGAACTGCGGGCCGGCGGCCAGATTCTGGTCGCAGAGGTGCCCGCGCCGGAGGCGAAGCCAGGTCACGTGCTTGTGCAGACCGCCTTCTCGCTGGTCAGCCCGGGCACCGAACTGGGGCTGATTGAGCGAAAGGTGGGCGACGCCTCGCCCTTCGCGCTGGGCTACAGCGCATCGGGGACCGTGCTGGAGTCGCAGGCTGAAGGGTTTTCCGCGGGCGACGCAGTGGCCTGCTATGGTGGGCCGTACACCTACCACGGCAGCGTGCTGTCGGTGCCCCGCCATCTGGTGCGAAAGGTCCCGGCCCAAGTCTCGTTGCGGGAAGCAGCCTTCGGCGGCCTTGGCACCGTGGCTGTCCACAGCGTCCGGCAGGCGCGCCCTGAGTTTGGCGAGGTCTGCCTGACCGTGGGCCTCGGCGTCCTGGGGAACCTGATCGCGCAGGTTGCCCGTGCCGCCGGCCTGCACGTGCTGGGCACCGACGCCATGCCGGCCCGGCTGGCCATGGCGGAGACGACCGGTCTGCGGGCAGTGGCTGCAGATCAAGCCGCTATAAAGGAAGCAATTCTTCGCATGTCCGAGGGGCATGGCGCAGACTCCGTGCTGGTCTGCGCCGGAGGAGAGGCCGCTCCGTTCCTCGACCAGGCTATTGACGCGGTCCGTCTGCGGGGGCGCGTCGTAATTGTGGGGAACATTCCCGGGCAGTTCCAGCGGGAGCCCTTCTTCCAGAAGGAGGCCGAGATTCTCATCGCCCGGGCAGGCGGTCCCGGCCGGTACGACCTGGCCTACGAGCGGGATGGCCATGATTATCCCCTAGGGTACGTGCGCTGGACTGAAGGCCGCAACCTGGGGGAATTCCTGCGCCTGATCTCCGCTGGGTTGGTTCGGGTTGAGCCCCTCATTACTCACGAGTTCGCCGTCGATGATGCCGCTTCGGCCTACCGTGTCCTCCGGGAGGGCAACGGGGCCGCACTGGGCGTCCTTCTGCGGCACGGAGGATAATGCATGCGCATCGGTTTTGTGGGCCTCGCCCTCTCGCACCCGTACACCTTCGCCCACGTGCTGGCCGGCCGCGGCTCTCCGCCGGCCTTCGTGTGGGACAATGACCCGGACCGGGCCCGGGACTTCGCCGCCAGCTTCGGGACCGTGCTCTGTGACTCGCCCGAAGCCATGGCGGAGCATGCCCCGGATGGTGTCATGGTCTGCGGTGTTGCCGCCAACCACGTCAGAGACAGCCTGCCGTTCCTGCTCCGGGGCATTCCCACCTTCATCGACCGTCCGTTGGCGGTGAACGGGGCCGACCTGGCCTCACTGGTGGAGATGGCCGAACAGAGCGGGGCACCCCTGCTCTCCTCCTCCATCCTCCGCTTCGGGGAGGCCTTCCGGGGCCTGCTGGCCGCAGCAAAGGCCGGCGACGCCGGCACCGTCCTGGGAGCTACGGCCACCATCTGCCACGACATTGGCGCTTACCTCCAGCCAGGGAACACCTGGCAAGATGACCCGGCGCTTGGCGGCGGCAGCCTGGTCACCATGGGGCTCCACGGCCTTGAGTTGGTAGCGGCGTCCCTGGGGACGGACTGGCACTGTGTTTCCGCCGTGACCTCCCGCCGCCGGTATTCCCAGAGTCTGTCGGAGGATATGGCCGTGCTCACCCTGCAGTACGGCGACGGGCGCATCGCCACCGTTCACGTGGTCTGCGGCGGGGGGGCGCAAGGCTACTCCCTTACGCTCTTCGGCAGCGACCGGACCTTCCGGGCGGAGGCCCCCTCCGGCGGAGAAACCCTCGCCGACTACGGCTACACCGGAACGGTCGACCGGTTCCTGGAGATGATCCGGACACGCCGGTCGCCGGTTCCGCTGCGAGAGACCCGCACCATTCTTGAAGCCCTTCTTCACGCCCGCCTACAGACTTGGCCCACCACCGGGAGATGACTGAGCATGGCCTACTTCCCCCAGGGAAACCCCAACATGGGGTATCTGCGGCACCTTGTCCTGCTTTACGGAGACCGCAAGGAGACATGGACGCCGGCCCGTCTGCGGTACTACCTGGCCCACCTCGACCGGAATGGCCGGCCCGATGACTGGCTGTTCGACTCCTTCCTCTTTACACCCCCCACCGCCCCGTCCGGGAACGCCTACCACGCCGACATCAACCGGGGTACGTCCATGTCGGGCGAAGGGGACTTCTATGCCATTCCCTGCCCGAACCCGGCCAACCGGCGGGACTATGACGCACTGCTTGACATGTACTTCGGGCCGGGCGGCTACCTGGACTCCCTGGAGACGGCGGCGGCTGAGCTGGCTCAGGGGCTCCCGCCCAGAGAGCACCGACACAACGTGGTACTGCTGCTTCCCTACCCCGGCATCGCCCAGGCCATGTGGGGCCGGCTCCCGGGCGGCGATCGGGTGCTGAACTTCTCCACCCTGGGGCAGAACCTGGACCGGGCCACCCGGGACCGACTGGCAGCCACCCACTGGTTCGTAAGCGAGTCGCTTCACCGGTTTGACCGGCTGCGCTGGCCACACCTGAACCTGCTGGGCTTCTACTGGCCCTTTGAGACGGTCTACCGCGGCTGGGAAGTGGACGACCACTGGCTGCTGAAAGAGCTTCACGCCTACCTGCAATCCGTAGGCATGAAGCTCCTGTGGATTCCTTTCTCAAGCGCCTACAACACCCACCTGCTGGACAATTACCAGGACTACTATTTCGACCTGGCCTTCCAGCAGCCCAACCACATGTTCTACGTGAACACACCGGGCATTGAAGGGCCGGCGCAGATCGCCCGAGAGCGGGGCGCCGGGTTTGAAATGGAGTATTATTTCAAGCTCGACGAACCCATCGCTGTGGATGCGTATCGCCACCTGCGCTTCCGCGACTATCTGGATGGCGGCATTCGGCACGGGTACATGCAGGAGGCCGCTTGCGCCTGGTTCCACGGCCCTGACGGCATCGAGCAGATGTGCCACAGCGATGACCCGCAGGAGCGGGCGTTCTACGAGGACGTGTATGCGTTCGTGAAAGCTGTTTACAAGGGGGACCGGTCATGAAGATTACGCGGATCGAGGCCTTTACGGCGGATATTCCCTACAAGAAACCGTTCATCATTAACGGTGGCCCCAGTTCCGTCGGCGACCATGTTCTGACCCGCGTCCATACGGATGAGGGCACCATCGGCTACGGCGAAGGGGCCCCCATGGTCTCCTACTCCGACGAGACCCAGAAGGACATTCTCAACGGCGTGCTGGACTACCTGGCCCCCTGCCTGGTGGGCATGGACCCCTTCGACCTGGAAGAGATCCACCACCGCATGGAAACGGTTCTGCCCGGCCACCACTTTGCGAAGGCCTCCATCGACCTCGCCCTGTACGACGCAATGGGCAAGAAGCTGAACCTGCCGGCCTACGCGCTGTTGGGTGGGAAGGTGCGCGACCGCATCCCCATGGCCTGGGTTGTGGGGCTTGGCACCATCGACGAAATGGTCGAAGAGGCCGTTGCGCACGTGAAGCGCTACGGCTTCCAGACGGTCAAGCTCAAGATCGGCCGGGAGCCCAGGAAGGACCTGGACGTCGTGCGGGAGGTCCGCTCGGCCCTGGGGCCTGACGTGAAGATTCGGGTCGACGCCAATCAGGGCTACGATGTGTCGACCGCCATCAAGACCCTCCGCCGGATGGAGCAGTACGACCTGGAGTTGGTGGAACAGCCGGTGGCCAAGTGGAACCTGCTTGGCATGGCCGAAGTGACGGCCGCCCTGGATACACCCATTGAGGCAGACGAGTCCATGTTCGGCTTGCACGACGCCATGACGCTGATTCGGCTGAAGGCGTGCGACATCCTCAACATTAAGATCATGAAGCCCTGCGGGCTGTACGGGTCCAAGAAGGTGGCGGCCGCGGCGGAAGGGGCCGGCATGACCTGCCTGGTGGGCTCCATGGTCGAGTTCGGGCCGGGTACGGCGGCAGGGCTGCACTTCGCGGCGGCCCACCGGGTGGTGTCCCACGCCTGTGAACCGGTAGGCGGCTTCCTCTTCGCCAGCGACGTGGTGGAGCAGGACTTCGGCCTGAACGCCGTGGTGGACGGCTGCCTGAGGGTGCCCGAGGGCCCGGGCCTGGGCGTAACGCTGAAGGAGGCGTACCGCTGATGCTGGCAGGCGGGTTCTTTCCAGCCGTGCCTGCGCCGCTCCGGGCCGACGGCTCCCTGGACCCCCTGGCCCAGGAGCGTTACGTGACCTACATGCGCGGACAGGCCCCTTCCGGCGTGGCCGTCTGGGCCCACACGGGGCGGGGACTCCTGCTTACCCGTGCCCAGCGGGAGCACGTCCTGAAGTCGTGGCGGAGTGGGTATCCCGAAGGGCTCATTGTGGCCGGGGCCGGCGGCGCCAGTGATGATGATGCGGTCCGTATGGCCGAAGAGGCCGCCGCGTGGGGCGCCGATTGCCTCATGGCTTATGCGCCCGTGCGCCACCGGGGCAACCCGGAGGCCATTGTCCAGTACCACCGGCGTCTGGCGGCGGTGGGCAAGCCCCTGATCCTCTTCTTCCTGTACGAGGCGGCAGGCGGCGTGACCTACAGCCTCGATCTGCTGCGGGAGATGGTCGCCATTCCCGGCGTGGCGGGCATCAAAATGGCCACCCTCGACAGCGTGATGACCTTTCAGGACGTGGCCGGGCTGATTCGGACGGCAGCCCCCGACAAGAGCCTCATTACCGGGGAAGACCGCTTCCTGGGGTACTCCCTCATGTGCGGCGCGCAAGGGGCCCTGGTGGGCATGGGTGCGGCCTGCGCACGGCTTCAGCATGACCTGCTGCGGGCCTGGCAGGCGGAGGACGCCGCCCGGTTCCTACAGCTGAACAGCAAGGTGGACGCGTTTGCTCAGGCCACCTTCATCGCCCCCATGGAAGGCTACATCCGGCGCATGCTCTGGGCGCTGGTAGCGCTGGGGGTCATTGGTGAGGAGGCCGCGCACGATCCCTGGGGGCCCGAGGTGTCAAAGGCCGAACGGGACCGGATCGTCGCCGTCATGAAGCAGATCGGGGAGTTGGTCTAAATGGTCTACCTGCTGCCGGACTTCCCAACGGTCTCACCGGACATGCTGGACCGCATCAGCCGGGACTATTCCCGCTTCGGGGCGGGCGGACTGCCGGACGGCGTGGAAGCCTACATACTTGACCAGTACAGCATCGACATCGGCGGCGAGTACGCCGGGCGTCCCATCCGGAACCCCTTCGGCAAGGCCTCGGGCCAGCTTTCGCTGTCGCCCACCCAGGTCAAAGCCGACGCCCGGGCGGGGCTGGGCTTTGTGGTGCTGAAGACCGTGATCGCACAGGACGACTCAGGCGAGCAGTCCATGAAAGAGTGGGCCATGAAAGAGACCCACATGAAAGTGGAGCCTGTCGCCGGAAGGAGCGTCGGGCGCCTGGGCTGGACCGTCACCTGGAAAGGCCGGGGCTGGCACGACACGTTTGAGGCCTACTGCCGCCTGTATGCCGAGAGTCTGGCCATCGGGCAGGCGCACGGCATGCCGGTGGCGGCCTCTGTGAAGTACCACCTGCCCGGACCCGGCGAGCACGACTGGCGGGAAGAGGAGTACCGCCACACCACCCGTGCCCTGCTGAACCTATGGGCAGCTGGCGGCGACGGGGGCCCCATGATTCTGGAGAAGGACTTCAGCCCAACGCTGGCGGGCGACGCCCGGTCAAAACAGCAGGAGACCATTCTCCAGTGGATGTCCACCTGCCCGCGCCTGATTCGGGAGGCGGCGGGCGTGCCCGTGATGCTGGGCCTGAAGGTCATGAACGCCATGTTCGGCGATGCGTTCCAGCTGGAGCTGACCCGGGCTGCGGCGGAGGCTGGCCCGGACTTCCTGGTCTACGCCAACCGCCTCTTTGACCCCGAGCGAGAGTTCGAGGGCAAGGTGGGCGTGGCCTACGGCGGACCGGACCTGAGCCACCGGAACCTCCGGCTCCTCTCCGACTTGCGGGCAGCCGAGGCTGCCGGCGAGGTCGGGGCCGTGCCCCCCATATCTGGCACAGGGGATGTCTGCTCCGGGAAGATGGCGGTCGAATACGGACTGCGGGGCGCCACGTCGGTCCAGCTCCACACCTTCTTCCAACTGCCCGACCTGTACTACGGCATGCAAGCGGGCTCCCGTACAGAGAAGGCGCTTCACCAGCTGCTGTTCGACCCGGTGTCAGGGCTGATTACGTGGATGCTGCACGTTAAGGAGCGAAGAGGCATCTCCCGCTTCCGGGACCTGGTCCAGGCAGCAGGGACGGGCCTTCGGTAGAACATAGGTCCCGGCCTTCGGCAGAACAGGACCGGCTTCGCCGAAAGAGGCGAAGCCGGTCCCTGTACTTTGGCCATTGCAATGAAAACATAACATTGCGTTCTCTTTATGTGAGAACATTGCTGTCTTAATATACAATTAGGAGAGGAGGGGTC
>Ga0196971_1001156_pt1 | contig 13023 bp, 14 predicted proteins | sample S1v_1013CmetaG_FD_148660 | JGI IMG/M metagenome (GOLD analysis project Ga0196971, IMG submission 148660) | Soil microbial communities from Anza Borrego desert, Southern California, United States - S1+v_10-13C | ecosystem: Environmental > Terrestrial > Soil > Desert | place: USA: California... | reverse complement strand
TGCCCTTGCCCTCGCTGCCAATCACCACCACCAGCGGCCCGGTGAGCCTGGCCTGGTGGTACAGCTCCTTGGCATCCTGGTCGGTGCCCACCACCCAGACGCCGCGCTCCTTGAGCGCCTCCAGCGTGCGGGCAATGTTGACGACGCGGGCAACCGGCACATACTCCAGAGCACCGGCCGACACCTTGGCCACCGTTTCGGTCAGGCCGGCTGCCCGCCGCTCGGGGATGATGATGCCGTGAACGCCGGCAGCATCGGCTGTGCGCAAGAGTGAGCCCAGGTTCTGGGGATCCTCGATGCCGTCGAGGACCAGAATGAAGGGGTCTTCGCCGGCCGCTGCAGCCTTGGCGAAGATATCGTCGACCTCCGCGTAGTCGTGGGCGGCCACCATGGCAATTACGCCCTGGTGGTTCCGGTCGGGCGCCAACATGTCCAGGCGGGCGCGGTCCACCTCCTGCACAATCACGCCCGCCTCCCGAGCCAGACCCAGCACTTCGCGGATGGAGCCTTCGCGCGCCCCTTTCGCCACCAGCAGCTTGTTAATCTGACGGCCGGCTCGCAAGGCTTCAATCACGGGGTTGCGCCCCTCAATCTGTCCAGACACTGGTCATTCTCCTTTGCCCCATAGAGTGCCCTGGTGCGGGCGGCCATATGCCGCCCATCAGCCAGAGCGCCGATACTCCAGAAAGGTGCAGTCGTACGGATTCTGGTCATCCTTCGGCCGGTCCACCGCCGACACAACGCGCCACTGCGACTCATCGAACGCCGGGAAGAAGGTGTCCCCTTCGAACTCGGCGTCGATCCGTGTCAGATACAGCACATCGGCGTGAGGCAAAAACTGCCGGTAGACTTCCGCCCCACCGATGATGTAGACAGGACGCTCCTCACGCAGGACCGCCTCCACCGAGCCAACCACCTCACACCCAGCCGCCGCAAATGAGGCGTCTCGGGTCAACACGACGTTGTGGCGCCGCGGCAGCGCTCCGCCCATGGACTCGTAAGTCTTGCGCCCCATGACCACCACGTGGCCCTTCGTCAGCCGGCGGAAATGCTTCAGGTCGGCCGGCATGTGCCAGGGCATCTTCCCGCGGGCCCCGATCACGCCGTTGCGGCTGATGGCCGCAATGATTGCGATCATGTGGACATCTCGCCGCGAATGGCGGGATGGTGCTTGTATCCCACCAGTTTGATGTCGTCCATGCCGAACCCAAAAATGTCCGTCACCGATGGATTGAGCCACAGCTGGCACAGCGGGTACGGCTCCCGCACCAGCTGTTCCTTGACCTGTTCCACCAGGTTGCGGTAAATGTGCACATCGTTCAGGTAGTGGGTGAAGACGCCCGCCTCAAGCCCCGTCACCTGCGCCACCATGTGCATCAGCAGCGAGTAGCTCGCAATGTTGAACGGCACGCCCAGAAAAAGGTCTGCGCTGCGCTGCCACAAGGCGAGGTTCAACTTGCCGTTCTTGACCTGGAATTGGAAGGGGCCATGGCACGGCGGCAGGGCCATCGCATCCAGTTCGGCCACATTCCAGGGGTTTACAATGAGCCGGCGTGCGGTGGAGCGAGGCTTGTCCGGCTCCGCCGCAATCGCTCTGATCTCGTCGACCACCCAGCGCACCTGGTCGTACGTCTTGCCGTTGGCGCCCTCCCAGGAACGCCACTGCTTGCCGTAGACCGGACCCAGCTTGCCGCCAAAGCGAGCCGCATCCCTATCCCAAATGTGGCAGCCATGCTCGTGCAGGAATTCCAGGTCGGTGCGCCCAGCCAGGAACCAGAGCAGTTCAGCCTTCACCAGCTTGAAGTAAAGCTGCTTGGTGGTCAGGGCTGGAAAGCCCTGGCTCAGGTCGTGTTTCAGCATGCGCCCAAAGACGCCAATGGTGCCAGTACCCGTGCGGTCAGCCGTCCACTGGCCACGCTCAACCTCGTCTTGGTTTTCGTCCAGGATCTCCTGACAGAGCTGAAGATACTGGCCTTCGATGTGCATGGCAACTCCCCCAGGTCGATCGCGCATTATCCGCTTTGATTCTCGCCCGCAGGGGGCTGTTTCCTTCAGTCTCTCCAACATTGCGGACCGGCAAAAAGCCGGGGTGCCCCAGCACCCCGGCCCAACTGCGTCAATATGACTCCTTATCCTCCAACGACTCGAAGAGCCGCTTCACGTTGGCGTCCGAGAACCCCTCTTCGCCGGTGCGCTCGATCAGCTCGAACATCATCCCCGAGATGGGGTCACGCTTGGTGAACGCCTGCTTGAGCCCGGGCACCTCCAAAACGCCCGTATCGAAGGGCAGCCCTCGCTCACCCAGATCCGCCACCACGCGCTCAATGCCATCCACAAGGAACGCGACGTGCTGAACGCCCGGGCCATACTCCTCCACGTAGCGCGAGACCTGCGACTCGGCCGATGTGCCCTTCAGCAGCACGACCTTCAGCTCGCCGGCCTTCATCACCACGGACTCCATGCCCGTCTTCTTCCCCTCGGTCACCCGCCGCTCCAACTCCGCAAAGCCCAGGCGATCCCGGTAGAAGTCCACGGCCCCCTCCAGGTCGTCAACCGCGATGGCCAAATGGTCCACGGTGCGCAGGGCGCCGCTGAACACGCTCAGGTCGCTCATATCTCTCACCTCATCTGTTCGTGGGACGCTCATCAATCACCCGCAGGGCCTTGTTGCGATCCTCGCCGGCGGGCACAGGCCCCAGCAGCACCCCCATCGACACGCCCAGCTCCTGCTTCAGGGCTGCCCGCACACGTGCCGCCACACCGTGGTCGATCGGACCGCGTGGCGCCACCGTCACCTCTGCCGCATCCAGGGCCCCATCCCGCCAGATCCGCACCTGGTACCTTGGATGTAGTTCCGCCGCAAATTGCAGCAGTATCCGCTCCACTTCTGATGGGAACAGGTTGACTCCGCGAATGATCACCATCTCATCGACCCTTCCGCGGATGCGGGCAAGTCGGACCGACGTGCGCCCGCAAGGGCACCTGTCTGTCAGCAGGGCCGTGCGATCGCCGGTGCGATAACGAAGCAGCGGGTAGGCCTCTTTGGTCAGCGAGGTCAGCACCAGTTCGCCTTCGGTCTCGGGCGGCAAGACCCGACCGCTCCCGGGCTCGATGATCTCCGGCAGGAAGTGATCCTCCGCCAGATGCAGACCGTTTCGCTCGCGGCACTCGAAGGCCACGCCCGGTCCCAGCATCTCGCTCAGGCCGTACGAGTCGTAGGCAGTAAAGCCGAACCGCTCTTCCAGGGTCGCCCGCGTGGCCTCAGACCAGGGCTCGGCGCCGAAAACGCCGAAGCGCAGGCCGAACGAGCGGGGATCGACCCCTTCGGCCTCCGCCGTCTCCGCCAGATGCATGGCGTACGATGGCGTAGCCTTCAGGCCCTCGGGCTTCAGGTCGGCCATAAGCGTGAGCTGCCGCCGGGAGGATCCCGCCGATGCTGGCACCACAGTGCAGCCCAGCCGTTCTGCGCCGCCGTGGATGCCAAGGCCCCCCGTGAAGAGACCATAGTTCAGGGCCACATGCAGCGTCTCACCGGGCCTTGCCCCGGCTGCCGCCAGCAGGCGGGCGCACAGTTCCGCCCACGTTTCCAGGTCGGTCTGGGTGTAGCCCACCAGCGTAGGCTTGCCCCGTGTGCCCGACGTAGCGTGGATGCGGGCCACATCCTGCCGTGGCACGGCAAAGAGGCCGAACGGATACTGGTCACGGAGGTCCTGCTTCGATGTAAAGGGCAGGTCGGCAAAGCGCTCCACACCCACGCCTGCCAGGCGCTCCCGGTAGAACGGCACCCGTTCCGCCACCCGTTCGAGCAGCACCTGCAGGCGACGGCGCTGCAGCGCTTCCAGTTCAGGCCGGTTCATGCATTCCCCCGGCGGGTTGTAGATCATGCCCGTGACACACCCCCACCCATGGTATGCCGCTCGGGCGCAACGGTCCCCTGGCAACGGCGCCCTCATTCGCGGCGCCTGGCAGCCGTATCGTACTTTTCGTAAGCCCCGTCCTATGGGTAGCATGACAGAGAGTGGGGGCGAAGGCATGATCCGCGTCATCCGGTCTGAGGAGCGGCATCATTTCGATGGGGGTTGGCTCGAGACCTACTGGCACTTCTCGTTTGGCGACTACTACGACCCAGCCAACATGCGGTGGGGGCCGCTGCGGGTCTGCAATGAAGACTGGATTCAGCCGAACTCGGGCTTCCCGCGTCACCCACACGACAACATGGAGATCATCACCTATGTAATCGACGGTGAACTGACCCATCAGGACAGCCTGGGCAACACCGGCACCATCCGGCCGGGCGAGATCCAGCGCATGTCGGCCGGAAGCGGCATCGTGCACGCCGAGTTCAACCAGTCCCCGGACACGCCCGTGCACCTGCTGCAGATGTGGGTACTGCCGAAGGAAAAGGGGCTGAAGCCTGACTGGGAGCAGCGGCACTTCGCTCCCGAGCAGCGGAAGGGAAAGCTCCTGCCCGTCGTCTCTGGCGATGGCCGTGAGGGCACGCTCCGCATCCATCAGGATGCGACCTTTTACATCAGTGCGGTGGATGCCGGACAGCAGGTCGAGCACGCTACCTCCCCCGCCCGCCGCCTCTACCTGTTCGTCGTCAGCGGCGAGGTGAGGCTTGGTGACCAGACGCTCCACACAGGCGACCAGGCGCGCATCCACGGGGAAGAGAGCCTTCCCATCGTCGCCACGACGGCGTCAGAACTGATCTTGTGGGACATGGCCTGAGGCCTGTAGACAAAGGAGCGGTGCCTTGGCGGGCACCGCTCCTTCGCATCATATTCCCCAGATGAAGGGTTTCCCCAACTTGCCGATGGTGCCCAGCCTGGCGAATTTCCCCAGCTTGGCGGCCTTGGCGAAGGGGGCGGCGAGGGAAGCCTTGGCGAACGGCGAGACCGCCAGCTTCCCAAAGGCAAATGGCTTTCCGAAACCCCACAGTCCGTAGTTCACATAACCACCTCCCTCGCCATGGTATGCACCTGTCCAGCGGGACGTCTATCAAACAAAGCAGGGGCCACCCAAGGATGGGTGACCCCTGCTGCGTTATGTCTTTTCCGATTCTGCGGCAGCCGCCGCCAGCACCTCACCCAGCCGTTGGGTCCTGCCGGCCAGGTACAGGTACCCCACCAGCGTCTCGAACGCCGTCGCCGCCGCATACTCGGCGGCATCGCTCCCCTTGGGGGGGGCATGTCCCTTGGCGTTACGGCCCCGGCGGGCCACGTCCTGCTCGTCCTCGCTCAGCCCGGGCTGCAGGGCCGCAAGGGCCGCCGCCTGAGCCCTGGCACGCACATAGCGCACCGCCGACCTGTGCAGGTCGTTGACCCGCATGTGCCCCAGCTCAATCAAGCGTCGCCGCACGAACAGCTCGTAGACCGAGTCGCCCACATAGGCCAGCGTCAGCGGTGGGAGCAGCAGGGGGTTCTTCATGGGCTGGAGCATCTGCAGGGGCTCTTGCGGGAAATCGGTCATTTGCGCTTCCACCGCATGCCCTGGGGGGTGTCCTCGAGGATGATGCCCCGCTCGTTCAGCTCGTTGCGCAGGCGGTCAGCCTCGGCGAAGTTCTTCGCCTTGCGGGCAGCCTGACGGGCGTCCACCAGCGCCTGAATCTCGGCGTCCAGGTCGGCCGCCGGCTCTTCCGTCTTCTGCAGCAGACCGAGCACGTCGCCGAACTCCTTGATCAGGGCCAGAGCGCCCTGGGCGAACTCCGCTGAGGAGCCGGGCGTCACGCGCGTGTTAATCTCGCGGGCCAGGTCAAACATCACGGCGATGCCGCCGGCCGTGTTGAAGTCATCATCCATGGCCTCCACGAAGCGCTGCCGGGCCTTGGAGAGCTCTCCCAGCGCCTCTGTCTCGTCCGGCGTCATCTGCTTCACAGTCGCCGCCTGGGCATGGTGCTTCAGGTTCGCCACGGTGTTCTTCAGGCGCTCGTACCCGGTCTTCGCCTGCTCCACCAGCTCCCGGCGGAAGTCAAGCTGGGTCCGGTAGTGGGCGTTCAGCAGGTAGTACCGGACCACTTCGCCGTCGTACTGCTGCAGAATGTCCCGGGTAGTAAAGAAGTTCTTCTTGGACTTGGACATCTTCTCGCCTTCAATGTTCAGGAAGGCTCCATGCACCCAATACCGGGCGAACGGCTTGTCGTTGCAGGCTTCGCTCTGGGCAATCTCGTTCTCATGGTGCGGGAAGATCAGGTCCTCGCCGCCGCCGTGAATGTCGATGGTCTCGCCCAGGTAACGGCGGGCCATGGCCGAGCACTCAATGTGCCAGCCGGGCCGTCCAGCGCCCCAGGGGGCCTCCCAGGCGGGTTCGCCCGGCTTCTGGCCCTTCCACAGGGCGAAGTCGAAGGGGTGCTCCTTACGGTCGTCCGGGTCCACACGGTCCGAAGCGCCGGCGACCAGGTCGTCCAGATTCTTGCCGGACAGCTTGCCGTAGTCCTCCTTGCGGGCGACCCGAAAGTAGACATCGCCGCCTGCAACTGCATAGGCATATCCCTTATCAATCAGTTCCTGAATCATCGCGATCTGATCGTCGATGACTTCGGTGGCCCGCGGGTGAATATCCGCGGGGAGAATGTTCAGGGCCTTGGCATCTTCAAAATAGGCCGCGATCATCTCTTCGGCCAGTTCCTTCACCGTAATGCCGCGCTCGTTGGCACGGCTAATCATCTTGTCATCAATATCGGTGAAGTTCTGCACGAACTTCACCTCATAGCCCCGGTACGTGAGGTACCGCCGCATGGTGTCGGGCGCAACAAACGAGCGACCGTTGCCAATGTGGAAGTACCCGTATACGGTGGGACCGCAAGTGTAGAACGTCACCTTGCCAGGCTCCAGCGGGACAAACTCTTCTTTTTGCCGGGTCAGGTCATTGAAGATCCGAATAGCCATGGGACACGCCCTCCTGTAAGGCCCTGCGCAAGGCCTGGTTCTCATTCTCCAGCGCTTGGAGCCGGCTTCTCAGTTCGTGCAGATCCTTGTTGATCCCTTCAAACGCATTCGCGAGCGGGTCAGGCAGAGTGGCATGATCCAGCGGATCCACCCGCTTCCCGTTAGCTCGGACTATACGCCCCGGGTTCCCCACCACCGTGCTGTCGGGCGGCACTTCCCGGAGCACTACGGCACCGGCACCGATGCGGCTGTCGGCCCCCACCGTGAAGGAGCCCAGAACACGGGCGCCGTTGCCCACCACGACGTTGTCGCCCAGGGTCGGGTGCCGCTTCCCCTTCTCGTGGCCCGTGCCGCCCAGCGTGACGCCCTGGTACAGCGTTACGTTCTTGCCGATCTCTGCCGTCTCCCCGATCACGATCCCGCTGCCGTGGTCAATGAAGAACCCTTCCCCGATGGTCGCGCCCGGGTGAATCTCGATCTGAGTAAAGAAGCGCGAAATCTGGGAGATCATGCGGGCCAGGAGCCGCCAGTTCCGTACCCAGAACCAGTGTGCCACCCGGTGGGCCCAAATCGCCTTGACCCCCGGGTAACAGAGCAAGACCTCAAGCGTGCTTCTGGCCGCAGGGTCACGTTCAAACACTACCCGAATATCCCGCTTCAGGCGCTCCAGCATACTCCCACTCCTTTACTCTGCCCCACATCGCCCTCCGGCCGCAAGGAGAAACAAAATAGCCCGCCACTGGCACATGCCAGAGGCGGGCTTTATCTGCCCGTGGTTCCACTCTGATTGGACGCCACAACAAAATAGGCGTCCCGCTTGCCGGGCGCTAACACGCCCTGTGCCTTGATAACGGTGGCCTTCCGTGGGCGCCTCATGGACCGTACAGTCCTTCGGACCCAAGCTCCCGGGCGCATGTTCCCTGCGTTCCTCCGGCCCCCGCTTACAGCCAATGGCGGTGGCTCTCTGGACGTTCTCCGGCAGGTACTTCTCCCGTTCATCGCTGCTATGTAATGTTACTGACAATTATATGACCGGGTCTCTACCCCTGTCAATAGGCCCACGCGGGCCGTACGTTCAGATCTCTTCGATCAGAGCGACAGCGTAGGCGGCCATTCCCTGGCCCTCGCCCACAAAGCCCATGCCCTCGTTGGTGGTGGCCTTTACGCCCACCCGCCGGGGGACCACGCCCAGCGCAGCGGCTATGTTCGAACGCATCTGCTCCACATGCGGTCCGATCTTTGGACGCTCGGCCAGCAGGGTGAGATCCGCGTTGACCGGCCGAAATCCTTCGCGGGCCAGCAAATCCACCACATGCCGCAGCAGGAGCATGCTGTCGGCCCCCTTGTAGGCCGGGTCGCCGGGGGGAAAGTGATAGCCTATGTCCCGCAGTCCGGCGGCACCCAGCAGGGCATCCATGAGCGCGTGGACCAATACGTCAGCGTCAGAGTGCCCATCAAGCCCCCTGGTGTGGGGAATGTCCACCCCGCCCAGGATCAGGGGCCGCCCGTCCACCAAGCGGTGCACATCGTACCCGAAACCCACCAGCATGCTATCTCCCCCTACGGCTGGGCAGCCCGACGTGCCAGCAATGCTTCCGCCACCAGGAAATCGTCGGGAGTCGTTAGTTTGAGGTTCTCGGGTGAGCCCGGGTGAATGTGAACCGGAATGCCTGCCCGCTCCACCAGGGACGCGCAGTCGGTGCCCACGAAACCGTCGGCGTAAGCCTTGCGGAACGCCTGAAGCATGGGCTCCACCCAGAAGACCTGAGGAGTCTGCACAGCCCAGAGCGAGGCCCGGTCCGGCGTTGCCGTCACCAAACCGTCAGGGCCGGCCACCTTCACCGTGTCCTTCAGGGGAACCGCCACAACCTGGGCCTGATGCTCGGCGGCGCTCATCAGAACGCCCTCCAGCACCTCAGCAGGGAGCAGCGGCCTGACCGCGTCGTGCACGCAGATGATGCGCGGCCGGGAGTGCACCACCTGCAGGCCCGCCCAGACGGAGTCCTGTCGGGTGTCGCCACCTTTCACCACATACGTAACCTTGGGGAACGCACCCACCAGCTCGCTGGTGGTTTCCACGTCCCCTGCGGCAATGACGATCTCATCCACCAGGGGCGATTGGCTGAACAGGCGCACGGTATGTATCAGAACCGGCTCGCCGCGCAGAGGGAGGAACTGCTTTGCAGTCCCTCCCCCCATCCGCTTGCCAGAGCCGGCGGCCGGAATGATGACGCTTACCGCCACCTTAAGGCCTCCGATCTGGATGCTCACGGTGCCACCCTCTCCGCTTGCAGCTTGGGTTTGGCAAAGATCATACGGCCTGCGGCCGTCTGAAGGACGCTGGTAACGGTCACACCAATCGTATCCCCGATGAACCGCTTGCCGCCATCCACCACGATCATTGTGCCATCGTCGAGATAGGCCACGCCCTGGCCGACTTCCTTGCCGTCTTTGATCACGGTGATGGTCATGTCTTCGCCGGGGAGAACGGCCGGCTTCACGGCGTTGGCCAGATCATTAATGTTCAGCACGGGTACGCCCTGGAACTCGGCGACCTTGTTCAGGTTGAAGTCGTTGGTCACAACCTTGCCGCCCAAAATCTTGGCCAGCTTCAGCAGCTTGGAGTCGACCTCAAGCCCTTCGCCCACATCGCCTTCGTAGATGCGCACCTCGATGCCCAGCTCTTTCTGAATGCGGTTGAGAATATCCAGGCCCCGCCGGCCCCGATTCCGCTTCAGCACGTCAGACGAGTCGGCAATATGGCGAAGCTCTTCGAGCACAAAGCCGGGGATCACCAGGGGCCCTTCCAGGAAACCGGTCCGCACAATGTCGGCGATGCGTCCGTCGATAATAACCGATGTGTCGAGAACCTTGGCGCCGCTGACGCTTTTAAAGTCAGAGCCATCGCCGCGGAAGGACTGTTCGTGGGTCTGGCGCTTTCCGATGGAGCCGAAGACAGTTGCGGCCTCGTCGCGCTTGCGGGTACCGATGCTGATGCCCAGATATGCCAGCACGACGGCGGACAATACTGTGATCAGCTGACCGATCAGGTAGATTCGGTTCAAGACGACACCCAGGAGCACGGAGATGATAAGACCAACAATAAGTCCGATCGAGCCAAACATGATGTCGATGAATGCAGTCCTGGCCAGACGGCCCTCCATCCACGTGGTGACAGGGAACAGGAAGAATCCGAAGAGACCACCAATCAAGCTGCCACCCACGAGAACAAGGACGGTCATGGCCGGGTGAGGCGGGAAAAATGAAAGCGACTGAATGTCCGCGAGGCTGAAGAAGGTTAGACTCAGACCACCCAGAATGCCTGCGCTGGTAAGCATAAGTCTCAGCTTTTTCTTCAACATCACATCACCTCCTGGGTTCATTCCATATTATCGCAACCGTTCTCTTTGGGAAAGGAACAGTAGCTCCTGTATTAGGACGCTCCGAAAGGGTCTCCAGGTTCTAATCATTCCCCATTTTGGGGAAGAAAATGGCGCCGGGTGTCCGGCGCCGGTACAGAATGCACGCGTAGGATGTTACTGTGCCAGAACCTGATCGAGATAAGCGTTGGCTTGCTCCACTTTCAGGTCTTTTGCCAGAACAATCTCCGAGAGAAGAATTTGACGGGCGTTGTCGAGCATTTTCCGCTCCCCGCCGGACAGCCCCTTCTCCCGATCTCGCAGGGACAAACTGCGGACCACGTCAGCCAGTTCGAGAAGGTTGCCGCTTTTCATCTTCTCCATGTTCGCGCGGTACCGGTGGTTCCAGTTCTTAGTGATCTGCGCCTTGCGGGTCCTAAGTACTTCCAGCACGTTCTGGAATGCCTGGTCCGACATGACCTGGCGCAAGCCCGTAGTCCTCGAATGCTCACACGGAACCATGACCTTCATTTCGGTAATGGGCAGACGCATAACATAGTACCGGTGTCGCTGCCCCAGTACCTCCTGCTCTTCGATCGCCTCAATAACCCCCGCACCGTGCATGGGGTACACGACCTTATCCCCGACCTCGAACAATGACCCACCCCCCAAGTCTGGCCGTTCGACGCGGATCTACGGGGCGGTTTGAGCGGGTGTTGCAGCGACTGGCCAGTCGTCCTGGTACGCTGAGCATACCAGACTCAAGGAGAACTGTCAATAAAATTTGTATTATACAACCAGAAGCGGCGTTCTGTCAACAAGAAACGTAAACAGTCCTGACGATATCGGCCACTTGACGCGCGGTAGCCACCCCAGTAGAATGAAAAAGCAACATGGGGCTATAGCTCAGCTGGGAGAGCGCGTGGATCGCACCCACGAGGTCAGGGGTTCGAGCCCCCTTAGCTCCACCACACGAAACACCCGGGGGAAGCCACCCCCGGGTGTTTTCGTCCGCCCGAATGACCACTCGGCGCCCAGGCGGGCAGAGAGCGTGAGTCTTTGTCGGTGGCACAAATTACCTAAGGGTGCCATTTGTCCGGACTGTCGGGGTCTGGTAAAATGGACTTCGTCAGGCCGTAACAAGGCCAACCGGCTCGCCTGTTCTCAATCAGCAGCACGCATCGGGTTTGGATAGAGAACGGAGGGGTGAGAAGGTCATGAAGGATTTGCTGTGCGACCAGTTTCAGGACACGGTAGGCGAGTATCTTATTCGTCACCGGAGCATCCTTGATGTAATGTCCAAGTTGCAGGAGGCTACGGCTCGAACCAATCGGGCGATCACCAAGGCCGTCACATCCTGCGGCTGCATCAAGATCGAGGCTGAACGGCAGCAGGTTCCGGGCAACATCTCGCTGGATCAAATGAAAGACCACATGCAGAACCATGTGAGCGGGCAAATGTGCGAACACTGCCGCGAAGTCATGGAAGCGGAGTTGGGCAATATGCTCTTCTACATGGCTGCCATGGCAAACGTGTTCGATCTGAACCTTTACGACGTCTTGCTCAAGGAGCACAAGAAGCTGGCTGCTCTTGGGATCTTCAACTTCGCTGACTAAACCACACACAGAAAGGCCCGAGCTCCTGGGGAGGCTCGGGCCTCTTCGCGTTTATGGGCCGGGTGGTTCGTAGCGAGAGGAGCTTGCGGGCCACTGAATGGCGTAGGCCTTCCCCTCGGCGGACCAACCTACGAGCAGGCCGGTGCCGGCCGGCGTTATCTTCCATGGCGACAACTCCACAAAGAAGAGGGGGCCCCAGTCTTCCTGGCTGTAGAGCAGCCGCTGCCCACCGGACTCCCAGAGTCCCCGGCCCAGGCTTCCCTGGAACGGGAGGGCCATGCTGGTCTCCGTCTGCAGATCCAACAAGTGATTCCCTGCACTGATGTAGCGTCCGTCGGGCGACCAGGCCAACGCGGCCGCCGGATGTACCATTACGTCTCCGAACAGCGCCTTGGGCTGAGTGGAAGGCACGGTCAGCACTAGCAGACCGGCAGCCTTGCGGGTGCCTGTCTGGTCCACGGTCCAGTTGGATGCCGCAACCCGCGTGCCGTCTGCCGACCAGGCCAGGGTGTTGCCCAAGGGGCTGGTGGCAACAAAGGATGGCACTACCTGCTGCCGGCTGCCCTGCATATCGGCGATGACCAGATCCGCAATGCCGGGGGTTCGGCTCGCTCTGAGTCCTGCCACCAATGTCCCCTGCGGGTTGACAACCCAGTTAACGAGCCCGGCTGCTGCCCGAGGCGCGGTGGAGTCCACCTTGCCGGGCTTGAGGGTCCCTGTCTGCAGGTCAATATGGTAGTCGCGGGCCAGCCAGTCCCAGCGGTTGGTCCCGGGCACCCAGGCCAGCAGGTTCAGGAATTTGCCGTCCCTGGAGAGTTTGGCGCTGGCCACGTCGGACAGCACCCGCCCAATTACCTTGGGCGGCCCCGGCTCACCGGGCGTCAGCTCCACCAGTTCCGGGCCCTGACCCGTCCGCAGGGACGGAATGCCGCCGGGGAGGGGCAGTCCGTCTGCGTCTCGGGCGCCGTTAAGCAGGATATCCAGGCGAGGGGGCATCTCCGCCAGCGCCCAGATTAGCGTCCGGTCGTTCGGCCACTGCATCAGACCGCGCACAAGGGCCGCCTGATTGGCGGTAAGAGCCTTCTCCACGGTCGCCCTGTCCACCGGCTTGCTAAAATTGATGCGTATCTCCGCCGTCCCCGCTGAGACGTGGGAGCTGAG
>Ga0196971_1001155_pt1 | contig 13062 bp, 15 predicted proteins | sample S1v_1013CmetaG_FD_148660 | JGI IMG/M metagenome (GOLD analysis project Ga0196971, IMG submission 148660) | Soil microbial communities from Anza Borrego desert, Southern California, United States - S1+v_10-13C | ecosystem: Environmental > Terrestrial > Soil > Desert | place: USA: California... | reverse complement strand
CACGGTTCGATCACGTCGAGCGCGACCCCGAGGCAGGCGCAGAGGCGAAGTGCCGCGCCGAGATTCTGCGGGATGTCAGGTTGATAGAGGGCGAGCCGCACGGTAAGGCCTCCGCGCCGGAGAATCGGGGCGAAATTGGGGAATCGGTCTTTAGCGTGCGGCGACGCGCCACGCGCTTGCGATCCCCAACTCGCCTAGCTTCCGCGGCGAACCAATGCCGGGAGATATAAGGCGGTGGCTGAAGCAGCAAGCGGCGCGCATGGTGGTGACGAGACCACACGGCGCGACTTCATTTACATCGCTGCCGGTGCGGCCGCTGCGGTCGGGACCGCGGCGACGCTCTGGCCGTTTATCGACCAGATGAATCCGGCCGCCGACACGCGTGCGCTCTCGACCACCGAAGTCGATCTCAGCGCCGTCGAACTCGGCCAGCAAATCAAGGTGATGTGGCAGGGCAAGCCGGTGTTCGTGCGTCACCGCACGGCGGCGGAAATTTCCGCCGCGCAGCGCGACGACTTCGCGCAACTGAAAGACCCGCAGACCGACGCCGAGCGCCTGGTGCAGGACACCGGCGAAGCCGGCCGTCCCGAATGGCTGATCCTGCAGGCGAGCTGCACGCACTTGGGCTGCGTGCCGACCTTCGTCGAAGGCTCGTCCTATGGCGGCTGGTTCTGCCCGTGCCACGGCTCGGACTATGACACGTCGGGCCGCATTCGCCGCGGGCCCGCGCCCGCCAATCTTCTGATCGCGCCGTACGTCTTCACCGGCGATACCGCGATCCGTATCGGCTAAGCTTGGAGCGCCTTAAGTGAGCGGACCTTCGACCTACGAGCCGAAAACGGCTTTCACGCGCTGGCTCGATCGGCGCTTGCCGATCGTGCGACTGAGCTATGACAGCTTCGTCGCCTATCCGACGCCGCGCAATTTGAACTATTGGTGGACGTTCGGCGCGATGCTGGCGCTCTGCCTCGTCGTGCAGATCGTCACCGGCGTCGTGCTGGCGATGCACTATGTGCCGCACATCAATATGGCGTTCGCCTCGGTGCAGCGCATCGATCGCGACGTGCCGTTCGGCTGGCTGATCCAGAACATCCACTCGGTCGGCGCGTCGATGTTCTTCCTGGCCGTGTACGTGCACATGTTCCGCGGCTTGTACTACGGCTCCTACAAGGCGCCGCGCGAGCTGCTCTGGATCCTGGGCTGCATCATCTATCTCTTGATGGTCGCCACCGCGTTCCTTGGCTACACGCTGCCGTGGGGCCAGATGTCGTTCTGGGGCGCCACCGTCATCACCAACCTCTTGGGCGCGCTGCCGCTGGTGGGCGAGAGCATCAAGAATTGGCTGATGGGCGGCTTCTCGGTCGATCAGCCGACTTTGAATCGCTTCTTCTCGCTGCACTATCTGTTGCCGTTCGTGATCGCCGGCGTTGTCGCGCTGCACGTCTGGGCGCTGCACGAAGCCGGGCAGAACAATCCGGCCGGCGTCGACGTGAAGTCGAAGGCCGACACGGTGCCCTTCACGCCGCACGCGACCATGAAGGATCTGTTCGCCACCGGCCTGTTCGTGATCCTGTTCTCGGTGTTCGTGTTCTATATGCCGGACGCGCTCGGCCACGCCGATAACTATATCCCGGCCAATCCGCTGCAGACGCCGCCGGAAATCGTGCCGGAATGGTACTTGCTGCCGTTCTACGCGATCTTGCGCGCGTTCGATTTCAATATCGGCCCGATCGATTCCAAGCTTGCGGGCGTGCTGGCGATGTTCGCCTCGATCGGCATCCTGTTCATCTTGCCGTGGCTCGATACGTCGCGCGTGCGCTCGATGCGCTATCGCCCGATCGCGCGGCAGTTCTTCTTGATCTTCGTCGTGGTGTGCATCTTCCTCGGCTGGTGCGGCGGGCAGAACCCGGGCCGCATCCTGGTGCCGGCGACGTTCTCATCGAACCTGAGCTGGGTCGAAGGCGGCACGGTCGAGCAAACGTCGATCCGCGCGACGGGAGCGTGGGAAGACGCTGCGGCGGCGGCGGAAGCTGACCTGCGCGAGCGCGGCGCAACGGCTGTTGCGATCACCCGCACCTCACCCACCGAAGGCACGGTGCGCGGCGTGTTCGGCGGCACGGAGCTGACGCGCCAAGTGCGTGCGCCGACGCAAGACGAACTCGAAGTGGCGATTGGTGAAGTGAAAACGGAAGTCGGCGATGCGGCGCCGTTCTTCAATGTCGAGCGGCATATCCCGTTCACCTTCACGGTGACGCGCCTCTCGCAGGTGCTGACCGCCTATTACTTCCTCTTCTTCCTCATCATCCTGCCGCTGCTGGGCCTCCGCGAAAAGCCGGGCCGCGTGCCGGACACGATCGCGAAGCCGGTCATTGACGGCCAAGTCCAGGGGGCATCGTAATGTTGCGCGCTCTTACGGCGGCGGCCGCCATTTTCGTCGCCGGAATCGGTGTCGCTGTTGCGGCAGGCGACGCCGAGCATCCGCACGATCACGCGTTCAGCTTCGATAGCCCGATCGGCGGCTACGATATGGGCGCGGTGCAGCGCGGCTATCAGGTCTATCAACAAGTCTGCGCGACCTGCCACGGCATGGACCACCTCGCTTATCGCCATCTCGGCGAAGAGGGCGGGCCGTTCGCGCTCTACATGGTGCGCAACCACGAGACCGGCGAACTCGAGCCGCATGTCGGCAAGCCGGAGCATGGCGGCCAGTTCGTCGATGTCACCGACAATCCCTATGTTCGCGCCATCGCCGCGGGCGTGACGATTTCCGACGTGGATCCGAACTCCGGCCAGCTCACCGATCGTCCGGGCCGCATCTCGGACCGTTTCCGCCGTCCGTTCCCGAACGAGATCGCGGCGCGCGCATCGAATGGCGGCGCCTATCCGGCTGATCTTTCGGTGATCACCTCGGCGCGCCACGGCGGCGCCGATTACATTTACGCGCTGCTCACCGGCTACACCGGCGCGAGCGAAGGGACGCTCTATGAGAACCCGTACTTTGCGGGCCATCTCATCGCCATGCCGCCACCGCTGGCGGAAGGCGCGGTCGCTTACACCGATCCGGAAACGCCGCAGACGGTCGAGCAATACGCCGCCGACGTCACACACTTCCTGCAATGGGCGGCCGATCCGCATATGGAAGAGCGCAAGCGGATGGGCATCGTCGTGCTCGCCTTCCTGATCGTGCTGACGGGGCTGCTGTATCTCTCGTACAAGCAGATCTGGCGCAACGAGAGCCACTAAGCTTCCCGCTCCCCCTCCATGGGGGAGGAGTGGCCCCGCATCCATTCGGAACTCCAAGCGCATCCTCCTCACGAACAGGAGGGTGCGCTTTTCATGTCGGCGACACGCAATGGTGTGGGCGTGGCCTTAGCGGCCGTGCTCGCATTCGCCGCCCTATGGGGTGGCTCGGTCTATTATCTTTTCGCGCACGGCAGCGAGGATTGGTTCACCGGCGTGCTGGTGATGGCGATCTTCGGCCTCGCGCTCTCTGGCGTCGCCTGGCTGCTGACGCGCGGCGCTTCAGCGCCGCCGATCGAAGTGAAGCGGCCTGCGCTCGAAAGCGGCGCCGTGTTGATCTATCTCGCGCTCGTTTATGCCGGCCTCTTTCTCGGGCCCGGCATGAGCTGGGCGCGCGGTGTTTTCCCGGAAGGCCAAGCGCAAGAGCTGCTGGTGATGGGGCTGAAGCTCCTGGTCCACATCGTGCTGCCTGCGCTCTTGCTGGTGCTGTTGGGTGCGCGGCTCGCGCCCTTGCTTCAAGCAGGGCTTACGGGGCGCAAGGTCTGGCGCACCTTGATCGTGCTGGGCGCGATCATCTTGGGGCTGCTCTGCGTCATCAGTCCAAGCCTTGAGAATATCGCCCAAACCGAAGCCGCGTTTGCGACGCTCGCCTGGGTCGCGCCGGTGAGCTTCATTTGGATCGCCATCGAAGCGGGGCTGAACGAGGAATTCCTGTTCCGCGGCGTGCTGCAGACGCGTCTAACGGCGCTGTTCAAGTCAGCTTGGGCCGGCGTTTTCGCCACGTCGCTGATCTTCGGCGTCGCCCACGCGCCCGGCCTCTTCTTGCGCGGCGGACCCGATGTTGACGGCTGGTCCACCGACCCGCTCGCAGTGATCGCCTACACGATCGCCGTACTCGCGCCGATCAGCCTCTTGTTCGGCTTGATCTATGCGCGGACCAAGTCTTTGCTGCTGGTTGTTCTGCTGCATGGCCTCGTCGATGTGCTGCCGAACATGAACGAGTTCATCCGCATCTGGACGTAACAGTATGAATGAAGACAAGCCGCGCGGGCCCGTCGCGATCGAGAGCGTGCCGTGGACGGAATTCTTCAGCGGCGCGCGCTTCGGCAACCGCTTTCGCGTCTTGTCCAACACCCGCGGTGAGGAAAAGCGCAAGATCGGCGTGAGTTACGAAGAACTGGCGCCCGGCAAGCAGAGCGTGCCGTTTCACTATCATCTGATCGAAGAGGAACACATCATCGCGCTCGAAGGCGAGTGCACGTTGCGCTTGGGCGAGGAGCGCTTCCTCTTCAAGGCCGGCGAATACGTTTGCTTTCCCGCCGGCGTGCGGCTCGGCCATTGCCTCCTCAACGAAACCGACAGGCCGTTCCGCTTCATCATGATCGGCACGCACGATCCCAACGAAGTCGCGGTCTATCCCGACTCCAACAAGATCATGATCCGCGGTTTGGACGGCGCCATTCTCCGTGACGAAAACCGGCTCGACTATTTCGACGGCGAAAAAGCGAACGAGCCGCTCTGAGGATCAGAGCGGCTCGTGAGTTGCTTTGCTTCGTGTTGCGGACTTAGCGCAGCGTTGTTTGCTGACTGATCGGCACGCCGTTGATGGTCGGCGTCGCCGCAGCGTTCACGTCCACCGTTTCGCTCGGCAGCGGCTGGCGCGCCATCGCACGCGGCGCGCGCTGCACCACGCCGCCTACGCGGCCGGCGCGCGGGCCTTCCGCGGCCGGGCCGTCGATCGGCAGCGGCTGCGCGAACGTCTGCGCCACTTGCGTGACGCGCATCAGCGTCGGCGGCGTGCGGCGCGTGCCGCGATCGGGAACATCGGCGTAAAACACATGCGCGCCGATCACTTGGCGGCCGACGCCTTGGCGCGACCAGGACGGGCGAATGGCGCGGGTGTGATAGAAGAGCGCGCCGCCGGTCGGATCGACCGATTGGCCGGAGAGCACTTCATAGGCGATGCGCTGCGCCGCTTCCCAGGTTTCCAGCGCCGTGCCGCCGGTGGCGTAGCGCTCCGGATTGGAGACGAGACGCCGGTTCGGATCGCCGCGATTCCAGACCGAGAACTGGTATGGCGTCATGATCACCGTCTCGAGGTTCTCGCCGAAGCGCTGACCGACGCGGTTCAGCATCACGTGGGCCACGGCGCGCATGCCGTCTTCGCCTTCGCTGCGCGCTTCGCCCCAGATCGTGGCGGCCAGCAATCGCGCTTCCGCTTCGTTCACCTGAACGACGGGCGCGACAGCCTCAGCTGCACTTGCCGCCGGTTGCTCAGGAACGAAGCCGACGATCTCACGTTCGCCCCCTACAACAGCGGCCAACGCCTCCGGATGGAGCGCGAAGTTGAACGCCGCAGCCATGACGAGAACACTCGTCGCGCCGAGGGCATGAAGGGAATGCTTTGTGCTGCGCTTTGCAGCGCCACGGGCATTGGTCTTTTTGTTGTTCGGACGCACAAGTCCGACCCACCGAGCGGCCATCTTGGTCTCTCTAGTTCGCGGACGGGCGTCGCCGCCCGCCGTCGCTATTGATACAGAGTTGGTCGCGACCGCCCCGCAGCAGCGCCGCGGTCACAGGCATGCGTTTTCGTTTCTCCACAGGGCGAAAATGGGACGCACGCGCGGCGAGACCATAGGAACCCGCCTCGTTTTCCTAAGCATTCTGTCAGGTGAAGGAACCGTCTGCGCGCCGCGCGCGAGTTCCCAGGCATTAAAAAACGGACAGAAGCTCATGCTCCTGTCCGTCTTTATTACGACTGATCTAACCGGGTACTCAGAACACGCTCAGTGCCTGCAAGTGCTCACAGGATGAACCTGCTCTGCACTTGGCGTACGCAGCTTAACTCAGTTCCCGCTGATGGTTCACGATGCGGCCGACCAGGCCGTAAGCTTTCGCTTCTTCGGCCAGCATCCAATAATCGCGGTCGATGTCTTTCTTGATCTTCTCGACCGGCTGACCGGTGGCCTCGGCGAAAATCTTGTTGAGGCGCTCGCGCATGCGCAGGATCTCCCGCGCCTGGATTTCCACGTCCGAGGCCATGCCGCCGACGCCGCCGCGCGGTTCGTGCAGCAAAAAGCGCGTGTTCGGCAGGCAGAAACGGCGCTCGCGCGGGGCCGCGGCGTAAATCAGCGCGCCGGCGCTGGCGACCCAGCCGGTGCCCAGCATCTGCACCGGGGCGTCGATGAATTTCACCGCGTCATGGATCATGTCGCCGCTCTCGACGTGGCCGCCGGGCGAGGAGATCACGAACGTGATCGGCTTGGAGCTGCCCGAAGCCAGCGCGAACAGACGCTCGGTGACGCGGCGGGCTTGAATGTCGTTCACTTCACCCGTCAGCATGACGACGCGGGCGTCGAACAGCGCCTTTTCGATTACGTCAGGGGCGTTGCGGCCGTCGGCCGGGTTCTTGTTCTGGTCTTCGTCGTCCAGGCGGTAGGTCATCTGGGGTAGGGCTCCTAATCTGGGCTCACAGGTAGGCGGGTTCGCCGCGATTTCCTAGTCCGGGGCGGCGCTGGATACGGGCTGATTGCCGCCGCAATTGCCGCCAAGGGTGCCCGCGGAGGCGGCTATGCACACTCTTTTGGTTATCGCGGCGTTTGCCCTGGCGGCAGTTACCCCGTTCATGAGCGGGACGTCGTGCAGCGATCAAATCGAGTTTAGCGACGATTCCGCTGAGCCCCAGCCCGACGAGGACGAGCCGAAAGGCGATCAGGCCTAATTCGGCCGGCTCTCGCGCTCGGCGCCGGTGAAACTGCGCGCCCGGTTGTCATGCGGGCCTTCGGCGATCTCTTCGATCATCTTGGCGCAGAACGCGGGCAGATCGTCAGGCTTGCGCGAGGTGACAAGGCCGCCATCGACAACGACTTCCGCATCCACCCATTCGGCGCCCGCGTTTTTCAAATCCGCTTTGAGCGACGGCCACGACGTCATGCGCCGGCCTTCAACGCCGCCGGCGTCGATCAGTGTCCATGGCCCATGACAGATCGCGGCGATCGGCTTTTCGTCCTCGACGAAGCGGCGGATGAAAGCGATCGCTTCGCGTTCGATGCGGAGATTGTCCGGATTGGCGACGCCGCCTGGCAGCACCAGCGCGTCGTACTCGCCGGCATCAACCTCCGACAATGGCTTATCGACTTTGACCTTGTCGCCTTTCTGGTCGTGCTGCATGCCTTGAATCTCGCCGGCCTTAGGCGCGATCACGTGCGCCTGCGCGCCTGCCTCCCTCAGCGCTTTCAGCGGTTCGGTCAGTTCCGATTGCTCAAACCCATCCGTCGCCAACACGGCGACCGTCTTGCCGGCAAGCTTCTGCGCCATTCTCGTTCTCCTCTGCTGAGTGTCCGGAGAACGGAGGCGTTGCGGGCTAGTTCCGGTTTGCGCTCGCCCCCGCTATAAAGTGCGCAGCGGGGAGCGCCATGAGCGACGTTTTCATCGCCTACAAGCGCGAAGACCGGCCGCGCGCCGAGATGCTGCGTGCGCTGCTGCACGCGCATGGCGTCAGCAGCTGGTTCGATGCGGAACTGGAGATCGGCGCGGAATGGCGGCCGCAAATCGCCTATCAGATCGAGCGCGCGCGGGCGGTTGTCGTGTGCTGGGCGCACGCGGCTTGCGCCTCGCCGTACGTCGCCGAAGAAGCGCGCGAAGGATTGCGGCGCGGCGTGCTGGCGCCAGTGCGGTTCGATGCGTGTGAGATTGCGCCGCCGTTCGCGATCGTGCGCACCGCGAACTTAACCGACTGGCGCGGCGGCGCTCACCATACGGGCGCGCGCGAATTGCTGACGCGGCTCGAAGCTCTGCTCGGCCGCGAACTCAGTCCTGTTGCAGCCGATCAAACAGCGCGTTGAACGCAGCGACCGCCGCGCTCGGGCCCTCCGCATGCGCCCATACGCCGGCGGACACGGCGAGAAAATCCGCACCGGCGCGCACCAGCGGCTCGGCGTTGGCGACCGTGATGCCGCCAATGGCGACGCACGGCGTCTCCATCGTCTCCTGCCAAATCTCGAGCAGCTCGGGTTCGGCGCTGGTTTTCGGCGTTTTCGTTTGGGTAGGGTAGAACGCGCCGAACGCGACATAGTCCGCGCCGGCTTCGGCTGCTTCGTAGGCTAGATCGCGCGAGTCGTGACAGGTGACGCCGACGATCCGGTCTTTGCCGATCGCCGCGCGCGCCGCGGCGTAGCTCGCGTCTTCCTGGCCGACATGGACGCCATCTGCGTCGAGCTTCGCGGCAAGATCGGGCCGATCGTTGACGATGAAGGCGGCGCCCGCCTCCTGCACGATCGGCTTCAACACGGCGCCGATGCGCAGCACGTCCGCATCGGTCACGTCTTTCAGCCGCAACTGCACGCAGGCGACATCGCCGCCAGCGAGCGCGTCGCGCAGCGTCGGCATGAAGGCGCCAAGCTCAAGCGCTGACGGCGTGATCAGATAGAGGCGGCAGCGTTCGCGCATCGCGCTGTCCTAGCGCGTCGCCGCGCGGGCGCAATCTAGCGCGTGGCGCGGCGGCCGAACGAGGGAGAGCCGCCCGTTGGCGTGGCTGTTGGCCGCGGCGCGGTCGCTTTGACCGGTGCTTGCGGTTGGCGCGCACGTTCGGCGATGGCGCGCTCCATGGCCGATTGCGCGCCGAGCAGGGAGCTTGCGGCAGGCGCGGCCGGCGCGCCCTTGGCGCCGGGAATGGGCGTCGGCGCGTAGGGCGCCCCCGATGGCGGCGCGCCAGGCGGATCGCCGAACCTGTTCGGACCTTCCTTGCCGGGCAGGCAGCCAAGATCAATGAAGAAGCCGATATTGACCACCCAGCTGGCAATCACGAACGGCGTCATCGACGCTTCAAGCTCCGCCATGGATGCGCCGCTCAGGGCCGCGTTGAACAACGTCATCATGGCCGGTACGGCGACGGCGAGCGGCAGCATCGTCCAATAGCCGCTGCGGCCACGATCGTGGAAGCGTTTGATCTGCAGCGCGAAGCCGCACCAGCTGCCGATCAGCAGCAGCGGGAAAAGCCACATGATCGCGCCCATGAACGCCGCCGCCGCCGCTTGCGGCGTGTCAGCGCTCAACGCCGATGTGCCGCCTGAGAACAGCAGCATCATGCTGGCGACGAAGCCAAACAAGGCAATGCCGATCGAGCCCATCCAGAATTGGACGCGATTGATCCGGCCATTGAAGCTGAACAGCAGGCTAAACAGACCCACGGCGCACTCCCCGCAATGTGATCGCAGCAGAGTAGGCGTAACCGATTAAGTCTCAGTCAGCGCGCACGGTTAAAATGCGTTTGCCATGGCGCATGAAAAAAGGCCGGACGCGTGGGCGCCCGGCCTTCATGGTCATCGGCGCGGGGCGCTTACGCCGCCTGTTGGCGCTCCAGCACTTCGTTCCACTTGCCGGTGCTGGCGAGGCCGTTCATGCGCGCGCGGTGCAGGAACGCGGCTTGCGCGGCGGCGATGTTTTCCGTCTTGCCGCTCCAGGCCTTCTGCGGCGCCGCTTGCAGCGCGCGGCCGTAAGAGAACGTCATCTGCCACGGGAAGCCGCCGATCTCGTTCATGCGCGAGAGGTGCGCGGTAGCGAGTTCATCCGACTGGCCGCCCGAAAGATAAGCGATGCCCGGCACAGCCGCCGGCACGCATGCCTTCAAGCACTTGATCGTCTTGTCAGCGACTTCATCGACGGACGCCTGCTTCGGCGCTTTCTTGCCCGGCACGATCATGTTCGGCTTCAAGATGATGCCTTCGAGCTTCACGTTCATGAAGTAGAGCTGCTGGAAGGTTTCTTTCAGCACCCATTCGGTGACGGCGTAGGTGGTGTCGATGTCGTTATCGCCGTCCATCAGCACTTCCGGCTCGACGATCGGCACGATCTGGAATTCCTGGCAAAGGTTCGCATAGCGCGCGAGCGCATGCGCGTTGGCCAAGACGCCGGCGTGCGAGATGTTGGTCGGATCGATCACCGCGCGCCACTTGGCGAAGCGCGCGCCGCGCTCGTAATACTTCGCCAGACGCTTATCGAGCCCGTCGAGACCCTTAGTGATCAGCTCTCCGGGCTTGGCGCCGTGCAGCGGGCGCGTGCCTTCATCGACTTTGATGCCGGGGAGGGCGCCGGCATCGCTGATCAGCTTCACCAGCGGCGTACCGTCCTTGGCGTCCTGCCAGATGGTCTCGTCATAAAGAATGACGCCGGAGACGTAGCTCATCGCTTCCTTGGCGCGGAACATCATCTCGCGGTAATCGCGGCGGTTGTCTTCAGTGTTTTCGACGCCGATGCCGCTAAAGCGCTTGGCGATCGTGCCGGTGGATTCATCCGCCGCCAGGATGCCTTTGCCCGGCTGCACCATGTCGTCAGCGACTTTCGCCAATGCCTCGAGATTCACGTTCCGCGCCCCGTTTTTTTGGCGGGGGTTGGCCCCGCGATGTGACGGGTGCCGTTTAGCGTGGGACAGCAGAAAACGCTACTTATCAAACCTCTGGGAGACCCGTTGGAAGCGCATAGCGTTACCTCTTCCCCTGCGACCTTAGGTAGCTTATTGCATGTTAGTAATTATAAGAGCGGAGGGGGAAATGAACGTCACGGCTTCACTTCAAGATCTGGGAGCTGAAAATGCTCCGTCGGAGCCTATAGCTTCGTTCGCGCAGCAACCGTCCCCCGCGCGTGAGGAAATTACCGAAGCCCAGAACAAAATTGAGAAGGCGAAGCAGAGGAGTGGCTGGATTTTTCTCGGCACCTGGATCGTTTTGTCTGTCGCGGCGGTCTTGGCGATTGCGGCGCTGAATGATTGGCGCCTCCTCGAGGATTTTCGGTCTGGCTTCCTGGGCGCGCAGTGGCCCGCTTACCGTGAAATGTTGCTCGCTATTGTCGGTTCGGCTGCCGCGGCAAAGGCGTTCGCACAACACTTCGTTCTTTCCGTCGATACCAAAGCAGTCGAGCAGATCGTGCGATCGAGCGAGAAGATCATCATAGAGTACCGCACGAGGCCGGGCGATGTCGATCCTCGGTTCACCAACGCGCTTGTGGATTTGAATACTCAAGTGAAGGTGCTGGAAACGAAATTGGATGCTGATCCAGAACTCAAGCGGCAGCTCACTGATTTTTTGAGCTACGCCCGAGATCAGAAAATAGAGCAGCAACGAAAGGAGATAACAGAGCTGAAGCAACAACTCGCCACAGATGCGGCGCTGTTTGATGGCTTCCGTTCAGCTCTCAGCAAAACGGCGGCGGAGTGCGACCGAGCCGCTCACGACTCTAAACTACGGTCTGCTTAGTAGCCTTCTGATATTCACCGAGGCCTCGCGCATGTCGCGCGCGAGTTCTTCGAAGGACTGTTGCAACGCCTCAAGTCGAGCAGCTGTAGCGTCGTCCAAAGCGCATGATTCAGAATCGCGGAGCAATTCGTCGAACTCTGTGGCGAAAACGATTACATCTTCCGATCGAACGCGCCTACTGGCTTGGCGTTGGATCGTAGCGAAATCAATGATGTTGGATGCAGACATGATCTGACCGTGAAATCCGCGACCGCTCGCCGAGTCGCTATGCTAGTAGATAACGAATAGTAAGCCCACCGCACTTCAACTCGCCGCTGGTTGCGCTGGCGAAACTAGATGTGAGTTACCTACTATTTCTTCAGCGCCTCCACACCGGGGAGCGCCTTACCCTCCATCCATTCCAGAAACGCCCCGCCGGCGGTGCTTACAAATGTGAAATCCGCAGCAACGCCGGCGTGATTCAGCGCGGCGACTGTGTCGCCGCCGCCGGCCACCGCGATCAGTTTGCCGGCTTTCGCCAGTTCCGCCGCTTCTTGGGCGGCGATCACCGTCGCTTGGTCGAACGGAGGCACTTCGAAGACGCCGAGCGGTCCGTTCCAGATCAACGTGTGCGAATGCTTCATCGCGTGGCGGAGGCGCTTCACCGTCTCTTCGCCGGCGTCGAGGATTTTGTCGTCCGCGCCGACATCGTCGAGCTTGCACATGCGCGCCTCGGCGTGCGGTTTCACTTCCTTGGCGACGACGACATCGACCGGCAGCAGGATTTCGCACTTGCCCTTCGCGGCGGCGAGAATCTCGCGTGCGGTGTCGGCCATGTCCTTTTCCGCCAGCGAGCCGCCGATCTCGGCGCCTTGCGCGTAGAGGAAGGTGTTGGCCATGCCGCCGCCGATGGCGAGCTTGTCGAGCTTAGCGATCAGGTTCTGTAGCAGGTCGAGCTTGGTCGAAACTTTCGCCCCGCCGACAATGCCGAGCACCGGGCGCTTCGGATTGCCGAGCGCCGCGTCGAGCGCATCGAGTTCACGCTCCATCTGCTTGCCGGCAAACGACGGGAGGAAGTGCGTCACGCCTTCGGTGCTGGCATGCGCGCGATGCGCGGCGGAGAAGGCGTCGTTGACGTAGAAATCGAAGTTCGCCGCGAGCTGCTTTGCGAATTCGGGATCGTTGGTCTCTTCACCGGGATAGAACCGAACATTCTCAAGAAGGACTACGCCGCCTGGCGGGGTCGTCCTTACCCATTGGCCAACGTTTTCGCCAATGCAGTCGTCAACGAATCCCACCGAATTCATGACATCGGGGTACTGAAGTAGCGCCGTTTGAATCGGCTGCAGCGACATCTCCGGCACGCGCTTGCCCTTCGGCCGATCAAAGTGCGCCAGCAGCGCGACTTTGCAGCCCTTGGCCGTCAGCGCGCGAATTGTCGGCAGCGCCGCACGCAGGCGCGTGTCGTCGCTGACTGCGCCGTTGGCCATCGGCACGTTGAAATCGACACGGACGAGGGCGGTCTGGTTCGACGGCGCGTCTTCGATGCGGCGGAAACTCACAAATGCCCTCCCGTGGCGAGGCCGATCCAATA
>Ga0196971_1001154_pt1 | contig 13069 bp, 6 predicted proteins | sample S1v_1013CmetaG_FD_148660 | JGI IMG/M metagenome (GOLD analysis project Ga0196971, IMG submission 148660) | Soil microbial communities from Anza Borrego desert, Southern California, United States - S1+v_10-13C | ecosystem: Environmental > Terrestrial > Soil > Desert | place: USA: California... | reverse complement strand
GGCGGTGGCCGTCGCCGGGCTGACCGTCCCGAACGAGCCGGTGACGTTCCCGCAGCCGCGCGGGGTGTAGTCGCACCAGTAGCTCTGCGTCTGGGCGCCGTCGATCGTGTAGTAGTACCGGACCGTGACGCCGCTCAGCGCGACGGTGGACGAGCCGGTGTTGACGACGTTGATGTGGAGCGCGAGCTGGTTGTCGGTCGGCGCGATCCAGCCCGGGCGGAACTGAGCCTTGAGCTGGGCCGACGCGGTGGACGCGAGCGTCAGCGCTGCGAGCGCGACGAGGGTCCGCGTGAGGCGCTTCAGGAACATTGCAAGCTCCCTTCTACGTTCTCGTGGATGGCTTACCGGCCTGACCGGGCCACGTCCCCGGCCACGCCACGGCCGCCCGACACGGGCAACAGCGGCCGATCTCGTTGCGCGCGGGCTCGGCCGGGGACCGGCCGCGCTCCTGCGCGCGAAGGCTTTCAGGACGACATGGAACGGGCCGAGCGTCGCCTCGGCCTGAACGGGCGCGAGCTGCGAACTCCGGTTGTCGGTGTAGCGGCGGCCACCTTACACCCGGGATCCGCGATTGCCGAGAGGCCCATGCGTGGCGTCGCGCAATGAATTGTTTGCACGACCCGCGCAATGAGGAGAATCGGGACACCCTCGGGTCCGCGCACGCGTTGCAACGTGGGGTCGCTTCGAGCGGGCTGCCGGACCGGCCTCCGGCGCCGATTGAATCGATTCTCGCCAGCCGAGGAGCCCCGCGCACCGGCCGCGAGCGTCGGCGCAAATAACGGAAATCGTTTCATTGACCGTCAGCGAAGGCGCCGATTGCCTTTGCCCCGGCAGCGCCGGTGGTCTACAAGGTATCCCCCGGTCGGCGGACCTCCGGCGTCCGGATCGCGGTGTTCGCGCAGAGTGAGTGGTCGTGCCGCAACGCGGCGAGACCCGTTTCTCGGTCCCGGCGGGACCGGAGGAGGACCATCGTGCAGGGACAGGGACGGAGGCTGAGCTGGTGGTGGATCGCGGCCCTCGCGCTCTCCGCCGCGTGCGGACCCGACGGGAGCCACGACCCGTCCGGCGCGAGCGCGGCCGCCATCGGGGGCGGTCACTACCAGATGGAGAACCTGGGCCGCGGCGTCGTGGCGGTGCAGGTGTCGAACGGCGTCTACGTCGGCTGGCGCATGTTCGGGTACGAGTACGACCCGGCCAACCCTGCGGCGGTGTCCTACGACGTCTACCGGAACGGGACGCGGATCGCCTCGGTGGCGAACAGCACCAACTATCTCGACACCAGCGGCACCGGCAGCTCGACGTACACGGTCCGGGCGATCGTGAACGGCGTCGCGCAGGCTCCGTCGGGCCCGGCGAGCGTCCTCGCCCAGAACTACCTCCGCATCCCCCTGCAGATCCCGCCGGGCGGGACGACCTCGTCGCCCTGCAGCGACGCGGGGACGAGCTACACGTACGCGGCCAACGACGGCAGCGTCGGCGACCTCGACGGCGACGGCGAGTACGAGATCGTCCTCAAGTGGGACCCGTCGAACGCCAAGGACAACTCGCAGTCCGGCTGCACCGGCAACGTCTACCTGGACGCGTACCGGCTGAACGGCACGCGGCTGTGGCGCATCGACCTCGGCCGCAACATCCGCGCCGGCGCCCACTACACGCAGTTCGTGGTCTACGACTTCGACGGCGACGGCAAGGCGGAGCTGGCGGTCAAGACCGCCCCCGGGACCCGGGACGGCACGGGCGCGTACCTGCGCACCGGCCCTGCCGCGAGCGACAACGACGCGGCCGACTACCGCAACGCGTCCGGGTACGTCCTCACCGGCCCCGAGTACCTGACCGTCTTCGGCGGCCCGACGGGCGCCGAGCTGGCCACCGTGAACTTCGACGTCGCGCGCGGCACCGTCTCGTCGTGGGGCGACAGCTACGGGAACCGGGTGGACCGGTTCCTCGCCTCCGCCGCCTTCGTCAGCGACGCCGGCGGCGGTTCGCAGGCGGCGAGCGGCCGGCCCTCCATCCTCATGGCGCGCGGCTACTACACCCGGGCGACGATCACGGCCTGGAACTGGCGCGACGGCCGGCTCACCCAGGTCTGGAAGGCGGACAGCAACGCGAGCACGGCCTACGCCGGCCAGGGCGCCCACACGATGGCGGTCGCCGACTCCGACGGCGACGGCGCCCAGGAGCTCATGTACGGGTCCTCCGTCATCGACAGCAACGGCACGCGCAAGTGCTCCACCAACTTCGGCCACGGCGACGCGATGCACGTCGGCGCCTTCGTCCCCGGTCGCCCCGGGGTACAGGTCTTCATGCCCCACGAGGACGGCTCCCAGCCGTCGTGGGACGTCCACGACGGCGCCACCTGCCAGGTGATCCAGCGCGGGCCGGTGACGGGCACGGACACCGGGCGTGGCGTCGCGGACGACGTCTCCGCCGGCAGCCCGGGCGGCGAGGTCTGGGCGAACAACAGCTCCAACCTGATCTCCGCCACCACCGGGGCCAACGTGGGCGCGAAGCCCGGCTCCGCCAACTTCCTCGTCTGGTGGGACGCCGACGAGAGCCGCGAGCTCGAGGACGGGACGTCCATCACCAAGTACGGCGGCGGCACCCTGCTCTCGGCGAGCGGCTGCGCCTCCAACAACGGCTCCAAGTCCACCCCGGTGCTCACCGCGGACCTCCTCGGCGACTGGCGCGAGGAGGTGATCTGGCGGGAGTCGAACAACGCGGCGCTCCGGCTCTACACCACCACCGCCGTCACCAGCCGCCGGATCTACACGCTGATGCACGACCCGCAGTACCGGATGCAGGTCTCGTCGGAGCAGACCGCGTACAACCAGCCGCCGCACCCGAGCTTCGCGATCGGCAGCGGCATGGCCGCGCCGCCCCGGCCCGACATCCACGTCCCGGGCCAGGGGCCGACGCCCACGAGCTACAGCGTCACCATCGGCGTGACCGGGAGCGGCTCCACCACGCCCGCCCCCGGCAGCTACACGCACGCGGCCGGCGCGACCGTCACGGTCACCGCCGTCCCCGCGACCGGCGCCACCTTCGCCGGCTGGAGCGGCGCCGCCAGCGGCACCACGAGCCCCATCACGCTCACCGTGAACGGCAACCTCACGCTCACCGCCACCTTCGACGGCGGCGGGACCACGAGCCACACGCTCGCCGTCGCGCGCGCGGGGACCGGCAGCGGGACCGTCACCTCGACCCCGTCCGGCATCGCCTGCGGCGCGACGTGCAGCGCCAGCTTCCCGGCCGGCACCAGCGTCACGCTCACGGCCGCGCCGGCGAGCGGCTCGATCTTCACCGGGTGGAGCGGCGCGTGCACCGGGACCGGCGCCTGCGTCGCCAGCATGACCGCGGCGCGGTCCGTCACCGCCACGTTCGCCGTCGAGGGCGGGACGGCGCCGTGCGCGAACCCGATCACGTTCACGAGCCAGTCCGGCAACTTCAACACCACCGCGGCGGTCTGCCTCCGCACGAGCGCGACGGTGTACGGGTGGGGTTGCTCCAACTTCGACGGGCGCACCGTGAGCGTGAACGGCGGCGCGACGGCGACGTGCGGCGCGGGCCCCTTCCCGCTCGCGAAGAGCGCCGACGGTTACACGTACTTCGCGGTGACGGCCGGCACGTACCCCTGGGCCAGCCTGTACGCCTGGTAGTCCCGAGGCCGGGCGGCTCCGTTCGACGCACGGACGGAGCCGCCTCGCCGCTCGCGCGACCACGGCCGCGGGCCCCGCCTTGCGACCCCGCGCCTGCGCGCCACCGCCGCGGCCGCCCACGCGGCCGCCTCCTCGGGCGAGCGCGCACCTGCGGCTGGGCCCACCCGCGCTGGCGTGCGCCGCACCCAACGGGAAGCGCTGACACCGTTGCGGCCTCCGGCCCCGCGGACATGTCCTGGCTCGAGGTGGAGCTCGGGCCGCCGCCCGGGCCGCCTCCGGCACGAAAGGGGCACGCCCATGGCCAGGTACGACGCCATCGTCGTGGGAGCGCGGTGCGCCGGCTCGCCGACCGCGATGCTGCTCGCCCGCCGAGGATACCGCGTCCTCCTGGTCGATCGGGCCACGTTCCCGAGCGACACGATCTCCACGCACATGCTCCACCCGCTCGGCGTCGCGGCCCTGGCGCGCTGGGGCATCCTCGGTCGCCTCGTCGCCTCCGGCTGTCCCCCCGTTCACACGTACGCCTTCCACTTCGGGCCGCTCACGCTGAGCGGCGCACCCGGGACGGCGGAGTTCCCCGTCGCCTACTGCCCGCGGCGCACGGTACTGGACAAGCTGCTCCTGGACGCAGCCGGAGAGGCCGGGGCGGAGGTCCGCGAGGGCTTCACCGTGGAGGAGGTCGTGACCGAGGGTGGACGGGTCGTCGGCGTGAAGGGGCGAACGCGCTCCGGGACGGCAGCGGAGCGCGCCGAGGTCGTCGTCGGCGCGGACGGGCGGCACTCGCTGGTGGCGGAGGCGGTCCGGCCCGAGCAGTACGCCGAACGCCCGCCGATCCTCGCCGGGTACTACAGCTACTGGGAGGATCTCCCGATGGACGGGCGGTTCGAGACCTTCGCGCTCCGGCGCCGCGGCTTCGCGGCGGCGCCGACGCACGAAGGGCGCACGCTCGTGATCGCCGGCTGGCCGTTCGCGGAGTTCGAGGCGAACCGGAGGGACGTCGAGGGCAACTACCTGGCCACGCTCGCGCTCGCGCCCGAGTTCGCGGAGCGGCTGCGCGGGGCGACGCGGGTCGAGCGGATCGCGGGGGCCACCGTCCCGAACTATTTCCGCAAGCCGTACGGCCCCGGCTGGGCGCTCGTGGGCGACGCCGGGTACAACAAGGACCCGATCACCGCGCAGGGCATCATGGACGCGTTCCTCGACGCCGAGCGCTGCGTGAGCGCGCTCGACGCGGCGTTCGGCCGTGGTCGCCCGCTCCAGGAGGCGATGCAAGAGTACCAGCGCGACCGCGACGAGCACGTCCGCTCCATGTACGAGTTCACCTGCCAGCTCGCGACGCTGGAGCCGCCGCCGCCGGAGGTGTGGGGCCTCTTCCGCGCGATCGCCGGGAACCAGCCCGCCATGGACCGGTTCGTTCAGATGAACGCCGGCACGATCGCGCCCGCCGACTTCTTCGCGCCGGAGAACGTCCGCGCCATGCTCTCCGCCGGCGCTCCGGCCCAGGCGCCGGCCCCGAGCTGAGGCGCGAGGCGGAGCTCGTCCCTCCACGGCGCGCGCCCGCGCGTCCCCTGCCCCCGCGACACGCTCCCGCGCGACGCGGCCGCGACCGGGCCTGCGCGACCCCGGTGTCGTGCCGCCCCTGCCGCGAGGTGAAACCGGCCGCGGTTTCGCGCCGGTCCGCGCGTGGCCCCGGGGGGCACGTCGCCTGCACTCCGCAGCGGCGGGGCCTCGAGCGCGACGCATGGAACCCTCGTTCATCCAGAACCTCCGCCGGTCCCCGCGCGTGCTCGCGCGCTGCGACGCCCACGTCGCGACCGCGAGCGGCCTCTTCGCCGCCCACACCGAGGACGTGAGCGCCCACGGGTGCCGGCTCGTCGTCCCGCGCGCGATCTCCCAGGGCGAGGTCCTCCGCGTCGCGCTCCGCCACGCCGGGCTCACGCGGCACCTGCGGGTCCCGGCGCGGGTCACCTGGGCCGCGCGGGCGGCGCCGTGGAAGCTCGGGCTCGTCTTCGATCCCTCGACCGAGGAGCCGAGCGCGCGGTGGTTCTCGCAGCTCGTCCGGTCGCTCGGGCTCCCTGGGACGCTCGGCATGCCCGAGCTCATCGCGGTGTCGGCGACGGTCTACCTCGGTGCGCCGCCGCTCGCCCCCGTCGAGCTCGGCCGCGAGGAGCTCGCCCTGCTCTGGGCCGTCCGCGAGGGCACGACGGTGGCGGACCTGCTCGCGCGCTTCCAGGAGAGCCGGCCCGCCGCGGAGCGGGGCCTGTTCTCGCTCCTCGCGCAGCGCTACGTCACGCTCTCGCGGAGCGACGCGGTCCACCCGACCGTCTGGCGGGCGTTCCTGTCGCTCCAGCGCGACCGGCTGCCGGAGGACCTGCTCCGCGCGTTCGACGCCGGCGCGCGAGGTGCGCGCGGGCTCGACGGCGTGCTCCGTCAGGTCGAGCCGCGCTGAACCAGCGCCGGCTTCAGGAGCACCCGCTTCGGCCGGGCGAGGATCTCGGCGGTGCTCTCGGTCGCGAGCCGCCACGCCTGCGCCGCGATCTCCTCCAGCGGCTGCCGCAGCGTGCTCAGGGGCGGGTGCGAGATGCTCGCCAGCGGGTTGTCGTCGTACCCGAGCACCGCCAGCTCGCCCGGGACCTCGAGCCGCCGCTCGCGGGCCTCGGCCAGCACCCCCGTGGCGCAGACGTCGCCGGCCGCGCAGAACACGGCGTCGATGCGGCGCTTGCGCCGCACGAGCTCCGTCAGGGCGGTCACGCCGTCCTTGCGCGAGTAGTCCACCACCTCGACGACGTCGTCGCGCGAGAACGGGAGCCCGTTGTCCGTGAGCGCCTTCTCGAACCCCTTCAGGCGCTGCACCGCGTTGTAGCTGCCGTTGGTCCCGAGCTCCCCGATGACGAGAGACAACGACCTCCGCCCCTGGTCGAGCAGGTGCTGCGCGGCGAGGTACCCGCCCGCGAAGTTGTCGGACGCCACCGTGGACGCGCCCTCGGCCTCCTCGTCGATGAGCACCACGGGGACGCCTGCCGCGCGGTAGTCCGCGAGCGTCTCCGGATCCGGCTGGAGGCAGATGCCGACGAGGGCGATCGGCCTGGGGGCCGCCTCGAGCAGCCGGAGCAGGCGCGAGCGCAGGAACTCGCGGTCCTTGCGCATGACCACTCCGCACTCGGCGATCGAGTGGCCGGGCCGAAGCTGCTTGCGGATGTGCGAGTACATGAGGCCCGCGAACCCGGAGCCCAGGCTGTGCGATGCGACCGCGACGCGTACGTCCATGTTCCGTTGCGCTCCGAGAGTCCGTTCCTCCGAGACATATGGGGGGATGAGCTTGCTCGGCACAAGGCCATGCCGGCGGTGCGGCGAACGCCCACGTGTCGCGACGAGGGGATGCGCCGCGCACGCCCGCGGTCCCACCGGCGGCCCACGGCGCGGAGCGGAGCGCCTCGGACGCCGTGAATGCGCCCGTTCCCGACATGCAGGTTGTGCTTTCTGGAACGGCGCGCGGAAAACGTTTGCCAGCCTTCATAGGGCCTCACCGCCTCCGGAGCGCCTCCGCCCTTGACCGGTATCGCGAAATTGCCTGAAATCGCGCACACACCAATGTCCGTGGAAGGCCACCGTCGCGTGGCCTCGTCGGAAGCTCGCGTTTCCGGAGCTCATCGCTGCTCACCCGTGTCGGAGATCGCTCATGACGTCATCCAAGTCCTTGCGAAGGATCCTCTCCCTCGCCGTCCCGCTGGCGCTCCTCGCCACCGCCGGCGACGCCGCGGCCGTCACGGCCGGCGGCGTGACCGCCGACGTGGTCGCCGTCCAGAGCTGGCCCGGCGGCTTCAACGGCGCCGTCCGCGTCACCAACGACGCCTTCCCCAGCGCCATCACCAGCTTCCAGGTCGTCTTCAAGCTGAACGGGACCGCCGGGATCCAGGGCAACGGCTGGAACGGCACCATCTCCAGCCCCGACGCCTCGGGCAACCGCACCGCGCGCAACGCCTCCTGGATGGGCAGCCTCTCCACCGGCCGCACCTGGGACGAGGGGTTCTCGGGCACCGGGACCTTCTCCGGCGTGACGATCGTCTCGCTCACCGTGAACGGCCAGAGCATCCCGCTCGGCGGCACGGGCGGCGACACCACCGCGCCGGCCGTCTCCCTCGCGAGCTCCGCCGCCAGCGTCTCCGCGCCGACGACGATCACCCTCACCGCGACGGCCGTTGACAACGTTGGCGTGACCCGCGTCGAGTTCTACGACGGCGCCACCCTCCTCGGCTCCGATCTGACCGCCCCGTACACCTGGGGCGTCGCGCTCAACAACGCCCACAACGGCACGCACTCCTACACCGCCCGGGCGTCCGACGCGGCCGGCAACGTCGCGACCTCCGCGGCCGTCGCCGTGACGGTGAACATCCCCACGGCCGGCGACACCACCCCCCCGACCGTCTCGCTCTCCAGCAGCGCGACCAGCGTGACCACCGCCCGGTCCATCACCCTCACCGCCACGGCGACCGACAACGTCGGCGTGACCCGCGTCGAGTTCTACGACGGCACCGCTCTCCTCTCCACCGACACGTCCTCGCCGTACACGGCCACGGTCTCGCTGACCTCCGCGAACAACGGCGCGAAGTCCTACACGGCGCGCGCCTACGACGCCGCCGGCAACAACCGGACCTCCGCGGCCGTCGCCGTGACGGTGAACATCCCCACCGGCGGCGACACCACCGCCCCGACCGTCTCGCTCGCCAGCAGCGCGACCAGCGTGACCACGGCGCGGTCCATCACCCTCACCGCCACGGCGACCGACAACGTCGGCGTGACCCGCGTCGAGTTCTACGACGGCACCACGCTCCTCTCCTCCGACACGACCTCGCCGTACACGGCCACGGTCTCGCTGACCTCCGCCAACAACGGCACGAAGTCCTACACGGCGCGGGCCTACGACGCCGCCGGCAACAACCGGACCTCCGCGGCCGTCGCCGTCACCGTCAGCATCCCCGTCGCCGACACCACCCCGCCGACCGTCTCGCTCACCAGCAGCGCGACCAGCGTGACCGCGGCGACGACGATCACGCTCTCGGCGACCGCCACGGACAACGTCGGCGTGACCCGCGTCGAGTTCCTCGACGGCACGACGCTCCTCGCGACCGACACGAGCGCGCCGTACGGCACGACGGTCTCGCTGACCGCCGCCCAGAACGGCACGAAGTCGTACGCGGCGCGGGCCTACGACGCGGCCGGCAACACCCGTACCTCGACGGCCGTCGCCGTCACGGTGAACGTCTCCGGCGGCGACCCCGGCTCCACGCCCGTCTACAGCGCCGCCGGCGGCAAGTTCCTGAAGGACGGCGTCGAGCTCGAGCTCTTCGGCCTCAACTGGTTCGGCATGGAGACCCCCGACCGCGTCCTGCACGGCCTCTGGACGGGCCGCCAGCTCGACGACTTCCTCGCCGACTTCAAGAGCAAGGGGTTCAACGCCCTGCGCCTCCCGCTCTCGCCGCAGGTCATCAACCCCGGCTATCCGATCGACTCCGGCCCGTACAGCGGCAATGACTGCGCCGCGATGTGCGGCAAGGACGGTCGTACCGGCCTCGAGTACGTCCTCCAGCGGATGCAGGCCGCGGGCATGTACGCGCTGCTCGACTTCCACACCTGCAACCCGGCGCAGCTCGGCTCGGGCCTCCCGGGGAGCCCGGTCAACTGCTCCGGCTACTCGCTCAGCGCCTGGATCGCCGACCTCGAGACGCTGGCCCAGCTCTCCAAGACGTACCCGAACGTCATCGGCGTGGACCTCACCAACGAGCCGCACCAGCTCACGTGGGCGGCCTGGGCCGACTACTCGTCGCTGGGCGGGCAGGCGGTGCTGGCGGTGAACCCGAACACGACCGTCTGGGTGGAGGGCGTCGGCAACGCCTCGACCGCGGGCGTCCCCGGCGGCGCGAACTGGGGCCAGAACCTCTACGAGGCCGGCGCGATCCCCAACGTCCCCAACAGCAAGCTCGTCTACACGCCGCACTCGTACGGCCCGAGCGTCGCCGCGATGAGCTACTTCAGCGACCCGACGTTCCCGGCCAACATGCCGGCCCTCTGGGACACGATGTTCGGCCACCTCATCGCCAAGGGCTACACCGTGGTCGTGGGCGAGTACGGCGGCCAGTACACCGGGACCGACAAGACCTGGCAGGATGCGTTCGTCTCGTACCTCGTCAACCGGAACATCAAGAGCTCGTTCTACTGGTGCGTGAACCCGAACTCGGGTGACACCGGCGGCGTCCTCCAGGGCGACTGGCGGACCTGGAACAACGACAAGGTGCTGCTCCTCCAGCGGCTCATGCAGTAGTCCTTCGTAGAGCGCGCATCGAGGGCCGGGCGAACGCACGTTCGTCCGGCCCTCCTCGTTTCGGGCGGGAGCGCCGCTGCTCCGTGTGGGGGCCCCCTCGCGCGGCGCACGACCCGGGAACGGAATTTTGCTAAGCCCGATCCCTGCTTGCCTGCCACACCTCCAGGAAGCGCGGTCGTCTCCTCGCACCTGCCGTTCGACGGCCCTGGCGAGGCCCGGTCTCGGGCCCGCGCCGTGGACTGGCGCGCGACGCCCCTCGGCGCGCCGGAGGCCTGGCCCGAGGCGCTGCGCGTCGCGACGCAGCTCTGCATGGACTCGCCCACCGCGATCGCGATCTGGGCGGGCCCGGAGTTCACCCTCGTCCACAACGACGCCTACGTCCCGTTCCTCGGCGCGAAGGCGGTCTGGGCGATGGGCCGCCCGGCGCGCGAGGTCTGGCCCGAGGTATGGGACGACCTCGGCCCGGAGTTCACGAGCGTCTTCCGCACCGGGGTCGCGACCCGGCACGAGGACGCGCCCTACGTCATCCGGCGACACGGGCGCGACGAGACCGGCACCTTCACGTTCACCGTGTCGCCGATCCGCGACGCGCAGGGGAAGATCGTCGCGCTCCTCAACGTGAGCCAGGAGACCACCGCGGCGGTGCAGGCCGCGGCGCGCCTCGACGTGGAGCTGCGGGTGAGTGAGGACCGAGCGCGCCGCCAGCTCGCCGAGATCCAGTCCATCTACGACTCCGCCCGCATCGGCCTCTGCGTGTTCGACCGCGAGCTCCGGTTCGTCCGGATCAACCGGCGGCTCGCCGAGCTGAACGGGGTCTCGGTCGAGGAGCACCTCGGCCGGACGGTCGAGGAGGTCGTCCCGGCGCTCGCGCCGCTGGCGCGCGAGATCGCGGGGCGGGTGTTCGCGACGGGCGCTGGCGTGACCGACGTCGAGTTCAAGGGCCAGACGCCGTCGATGCCCGGCGTGGACCGGACCTGGGTCGAGCAGTGGCTCCCGCTCGAGGACGCGAGCGGCGCCGTCACCGGCCTGAACGTGGTCGTCGAGGAGGTCACGGAGCAGCGCCGCGCCGAGGAGGCGCTCCGCGAGGACGAGCGACGCCTCGCCGCGATGTTCCGCCGCTCCCCGGTGGCGATGGCCTGGATGCGCTTCCCCCAGGGTGGCTTCGTGGACGTGAACGACGCCTGGGTCGAGCTCATCGGCGTCGCGCGCGAGGAGGCCGTCGGCAAGACGAGCGCCGAGCTCGGCATGCTCCCGGACCAGGAGCGGCGGGGCTACTACACGTCGCTCCTCTCCGAGGGCTCGGCGAACGTCGAGGTGGAGCTCGTCACGCGCAAGGGCCGGCGGACCGCGCTCGTGCGGGGCGAGGTCGTCACGCTCGGCGCGGAGCAGTTCGTCCTCGCCGTGCTGCAGGACGTCACCGAGCTCCGGCGCGCCGAGCGAGAGCTCCAGGAGAAGAACGCGCGGCTCGAGCAGGAGCGCGCGCGCCTCCAGGCGATCCTGGACACGATCCCCTCCGGGTTCTACATCGTCGAGGCGGACGGCAGGGTCGCCGTGACGAACGACGAGGCGAAGCGCATCTGGGCCGGGGCCGTCCCGCTGGAGCGCATCGCGGACTACGGCGAGTACGTGGGGTACTGGCCCGAGACGGGCGAACGCCTGAAGCCGGAGGAGTGGCCCGCTGCCCAGGCCCTGCTCCACGGACGGCGGACCAAGGGCCGTCTGGTGGACATCGAGCGGTTCGACGGGACCCGCGGGACCATCGTGCTGTCGGGCGCGCCCATCCAGGACGAGGCGGGGAACACGACCGGCGCGGTCGTCGCCATCCAGGACATTTCGGAGCTGCGCGCCGCCCAGGCGCGCCTGGAAGAGTCCGACCGCCGCAAGACCGAGTTCATCGCCCTGCTCTCGCACGAGCTCCGGAACCCGCTCGCGCCGATCCGGAACTCCATCTCCCTGCTCGACGGCGCGCCGGCCGGCAGCCCCACGGCGGCGCGCGCCCGCGAGATCCTCCGCCGCCAGACCGAGCACCTCGTCCGGCTCGTGGACGACCTCCTCGACGTGAGCCGCATCACGCACGGGAAGATCCAGGTGCAGCTCGCGCCCGCCGACCTCCGCGAGCTGGTCCGGCGCGCGCACCACGACGCCAGGGGCCTCTTCGAGGGGCGCGAGATCGAGCTGCTCCTGTCGGAGCCCTCGGAGCCGCTCTGGGTCGCCGCGGACGCGGAGCGCTTCTCGCAGATGGTCGGCAACCTGCTCCACAACGCGCTCAAGTTCACCCCCGCGCGCGGCCGCGTCGAGCTGAGCGTCACGCGCCAGGGCGCGACGGGCGAGGTCCGCGTCAAGGACTCCGGCCAGGGGATCGAGCCCGCCGACCTCGAGCGGATCTTCGACCCGTTCCACCAGTCGCGGCGGAGCCGCGAGCGCGGCGGCGGCCTCGGCCTCGGGCTCGCCCTGGTGAAGGGGCTCGCCGAGCGGCACGGGGGCTCCGCCCGCGCGGTCAGCGCGGGTCGCGGGAAGGGAGCGGAGTTCGCGATCGTCCTCCCGCTCGTCGATCCGCCGGCCCACCGGGCACGCGCCGACGCCGCGGCGCCGCCGGGGGACCGCGCGCCGTTGAACATCCTCATCGTCGAGGACAACGAGGACGCGGCGGCGACGCTCGCGGACCTCCTCGCCATGGACGGTCACGCGGTGACGATCGCAGGCACGGGCCAGGCCGGCGTGGCCGCGGCGCTCGCCCGGCCTCCGGACGCGCTCATCTGCGATGTCGGGCTCCCCGACATGAGCGGCCACGACGTCATCCGTGCGATCCGCGCCCGGAGCGACGGCGCCCACGTCTTCGCGACGGCGCTGACCGGCTATGCCCAGCCGCAGGACCGCGAGGCCGCGCTCGCCGCCGGCTTCGACGCGCACCTGCCCAAGCCCCCGCCGCTCGAGGAGCTCGAGGCGCTGCTCGCGGAGGCGGCGCGCCGCCGGCGCACTCCGGCCGGGTGAACGGCGCCCGCCACAGCGGTCAGCGCCCTCCCCGCTCCCGTCGCCACGCCTCGCGCGCGAGCCCTTCGACCACCGAGTGGAAGCCCTTGAACTGCTCCAGCCG
>Ga0196971_1001153_pt1 | contig 13069 bp, 10 predicted proteins | sample S1v_1013CmetaG_FD_148660 | JGI IMG/M metagenome (GOLD analysis project Ga0196971, IMG submission 148660) | Soil microbial communities from Anza Borrego desert, Southern California, United States - S1+v_10-13C | ecosystem: Environmental > Terrestrial > Soil > Desert | place: USA: California... | reverse complement strand
CGGGATCGCCGCCGAAAAACTCAACGATCGCCGAGCCTGATTGAACCAGAGCGAACGTCACCATCACCGCAACGACGATGCCGGCAATGATGAGACCGCGACTTGGAGCGCCGCCCTCTGCCTCACCAGTCAATCGGTCGCGCAGCAGGCTTGAAACAATAAAGATCGCACCGCCAACTCCAAAAAGAAGAGTTGGCATCATTCGATTCAACAGCGATGGCGACGCGTTCCCGCTAAACCAATCCAGCGCGTAACCGGCCAAGAGGCCAGTCCCCATTGCGGCGCCGCTGAGTCCGATGACGACGCCCAGCGTCGCGATCACAGCCGGGGTACGCAGTCGGTTCAACAGACGCTCAAACATCCATCGCCCCTTTCCATTCTTGCCAGCCCTTCGCGCGCAGTTCGCAGGCGGGGCAGGCGCCGCAGCCGTAGCCCCAGGAATGGCGGGTGCTGCGGTCGCCTTCGTAGCAGGTGTGGCTCTGTTCGAGGATGACGTTGACCAGCGCCTCGCCGCCGAGTTCGTGCGCGAGCGACCAGGTCTCCGCTTTGGTCAGATGCATGAGCGGGGTTTCGACCCGCATCGGCTCGCCGAGGCCGAGCGTGAGCGCGCTTTGCATCGCGTCGAGCGTTTCGCGGCGACAATCGGGGTAGCCGGAAAAATCGGTCTCGCACATGCCGCCGACGAGCGTATCGACGCCGAGGCGATAGGCGTGCGCGGCGGCGACGGCGAGAAAGACGAGGTTGCGCCCGGGAACGAACGTGTCCGGCAGCCCGTTGCGGGCCATGGCGGAGGCGCGGGCGCTGGTCAGCGTGCTTTCGGCGAGGGCGCCATAGCCGGAGATATCCACAACGAGGTCGCCGCCGAGCCGTGCGCGCCAGTCCGCGTGAAGCGCGGCGATGGCTTCGCGCACCGGCGCGCGCTGGCTGAGTTCGACGGCGTGGCGCTGGCCATAGAAGAAACCGATGGTTTCGACCCGCTCGTATTGGCGCAGCGCCCAAGCCAGACAGGTCGCCGAATCTTGGCCAGCGGAGAAGAGGACAAGGGCGGAGCGGGTCATGGCGGCGTCATACATCTGGGGCGGGCTGAGGGAAGATGACGCAACGGCACGCTTTCCGTTAAGGCAGTGTGGCGCGGTTGTCGCAGCCGCCTGTTGGTATGACGCAGGCGTCAGTTATGCGGCGTCCGCCGGTTGACACATGTGGGTCGTGAACCTGCTATATAGCAAGCGGACAGGTAGGGTTAGCGGGGGAGCTCCAAGACGCTCGCCGTACCCTGTTTTGCCGAATGGTTTGGCCGGTTCCGCCCACAAGAAGGCGGTGGGCCGGCTCTGGGAGGACGGCGATGAGCAAGAAAATTGGTTGGACTCGGATTCTGCTTTCGGGCGCTTCGCTCGCGGCATTGGGCGCCACGCCCGCGCTGGCGCAGGACGAAGGTGACGTATCCGAGGAAATCGTCGTCACGGCCACAGGCCGCGCCGCCGCGATCCAAGACGTTCCACTGGCGGTGACCGCGATCAGCGGCGACACGCTGGAAAATTCCGGCGTGCAAGATCTGCGTGACATCACGCAAGTCGCGCCCTCGTTCTCGATGTCGTCGGGCCAGTCGCAATCGTCGGGCACGTCGGCCCGCATCCGCGGCATCGGCACCGGCTCGGACAATCCGGGCTTTGAAGCCGCCGTCGGCATCTTCATCGACGGCGTCTATCGCGCCCGCGCCGGCGCGGCGCTGGCCGATCTGCCGGAACTGGAGCGCGTCGAAGTGCTGCGCGGCCCGCAAGGCACGCTGTTCGGCCGCAACACCTCCGCCGGCGCCATCAGCGTCATCACCGCCGGTCCGGACTTCGATCCGGGCGTTTATATCGAAACCACCGCTGGCCTCGACGATTACGAGGAAATCGGCGCGCGCGGCGGCGTGAACATTCCCGTCACCGACTCGCTGGCGTTCCGCTTCGACGGTTCGGTGCGCGCGCGCGACGGCTACCTCACCGATCTCATTTCCGGCGACGACCTCAACACGCGCAACCGCGGCTCGATGCGCGGCCAGATGCTGTGGGACATCAGCCCGGACGCTTCGCTGCGCATCATCGCCGACGCGGCGCAGACGGATGAAGTCTGCTGCGGCATGACGCCGTTGCTGTACGGCCCGGCGCAAGGGGCGATCTCGCTGCTCACGGGCGGCCTCGGCACGCCGGCGATCGACGTCGAAGGCCGCGGCATGACGGTGACGCCAGGCCGGGGCTATTCGGAAGAGACCGAGGAAGAAGGCGTCTCCGCCCAGCTCGACTGGGATGTCGGCGGCATGAACTTCACCTCGATCACGGCGTACCGCAATTGGGACGCGATCCGCGATCAAGACGTCGACTTCAACCTGATCGACATCGCCTATCGCGACGATCTCGAAGTTGGCTTCGAGAATTTCACGCAGGAATTCCGTCTGCAAGGCGAAACCGGCCGCCTCAACTGGCTCGTCGGCGTCTTCTATGCGGACGAAAAGCTCGAAAGCACGGACCGCATTCGCATCGGCTCGGCGGCCAGCCTCTACGCAAACGTCCTCACGATTGGCGGCACGACGCCGACACCGTTCGGCCCGAGCGAACTCTACAACTTCACGGCCGCGCCTTCGCTGTTCCAGCAAGCGGTCGGCGCGCTGCCGGCTCCGCTGCAGGCGGCGGCGCTGGCTGCTGTGAACAGCTCGAACGGCGGCTACATCCTGCCGAACGTCGCCGGCAACGGCCAGCAAGCGGACATCTGGAACGTCGATACGCAGAGCTTGGCGCTGTTCACGCACAACGAAATCAGCTTGAGCGATCGCTTGATGCTGACCGTCGGTCTGCGCTGGGGTCAGGAGACCAAAGACGTCACCGCCGATCTGCTTTCGACCGGCGCAAGCTGCACCTCGCTGCAGCAGATGGAAGCGGCTACGGCTGCGGCGTTCGCACCCGCGACGGGCGGCGGCGGCGTCGTCACCTTCCTGCAGCAAATCGGTCTCTCGACGCCGATGAACCTCGCGTGCAACCCGGCGGTCAACACGATCGCCAACGGCTCGCACACGGGCGACAGCGATGAGGAAGAGTGGAGCGGCACGGCCTCGCTCGCCTACGACCTCAGCGACGACGTGATGGTCTATGGCGGCTACTCGCGCGGCTACAAGGCGGGCGGCTTCAACGTCGATCGCTCAGGCTTCGAGATCACGCCGGCCACCATCAACCCGGCGGCGGTGCAGATTTCCGATCTCTACTTCGAGCCGGAATTCACCGACGCGTTCGAAATCGGCATCAAGTCGACCGTGCTGGGCGGCACCACCACGGTGAACCTGACCGGCTTCTATCAGCAGATCACCGACTATCAGTTGAACGCGTTCAACGGCTTCAACTTCATCACGCAAAACATCCCGGACGTGATCAGCCAAGGCGTCGAACTCGAAGTCAACGCGCGCCCGACCGATGCGCTGACCATCAATGGCGGCGTGGTCTACACCGACGCCTATTACGACAGCACGGTGCGCTTCAATCCGCTGACGGCGGCGCTCGGCGATGCCGATCCGAACGCCGTGTTCGCCGGCACACCGCTCTCGCTGGTGCCGGAACTGACCGTCACGGGCGGCATCGGCTACGAAGTGCCGCTCGGCAGCAATCTGAGCGCCCTCTTCTACGTCGATGCGCGCTGGAACAGCGAGTACCGCACGCAAACGCTGGCGCGTAACCCGGTCACCGACAACGAAGCGTTCGCGATCTTCAATGGCCGCATCGGCATCGGCCCGGAAGACGATCGCTGGTCGGTCGAGTTCTGGGGCCGCAACCTCACGGACGAGACCTACTATGTCGGCGCCTTCTCGCCGCCGCTGCAGGACGGCACGTACGTGGTGTACCCGAACGAGCCGGCGACCTACGGCATCACGCTCCGCGCTTCCTACTAAGCGCTGGCGTACAATCGGAAACGGCGACGGCCGGAGCGAAAGCTCCGGCCGTTTGCTTTTGGGGCGATGCGAGGCCTCTTGCGAGAGCATGGCTCTCAATCGGGGCATTGCTCTCACCCATTGCCGGGGCGACGCAACGCGCCGAGCCCGGCGCCCATAAACACAACGGTTTCAGTTAGAACCGCGATAATCGTGTTTATGGGCCCCCGGCTCTCCGCTGCGCTGCGGCCGGGAAGCGTGGGGCGCTATTGCAGGCGCGCGATTAATCGGCGCATGAAGGCGGCGCCTGCTTCGATCTGCGAGACTTCGATCCATTCGTCGGGCTGATGCGCCTGTTCGATTGAGCCCGGCCCGCAGATCACTGCCGGCAAGCCGGCGCGCTGGAAGAGTCCCGCTTCGGCGGCATAGGCGACGGCGCGGGTTTCGTTGTCGCCCGTCAATGCCCGCGCCAGCGTTTCAGCTTCGCTGTCACGATCGATCGCAAGGCCCGGCGTGTTGGAGCGGCGCGTGATGGTGACGCCGCCTTCCGGCGCGCGCGCTTTGATCTCGGCGTCGAGCTTTGCCGCGGCTTCGCGGAAGCGCGCTTCGATCGCGTCGCCCTGCGCTTGCTCGGGACAGCGCAAGTCCCAGACGAACGCGCAGCGCCGCGCCAGAATGTTCGCAGCCGTGCCGCCATCGACGCGGCCGATCGTCATCGTCGGCCCCGGCGGCGAAAAATGCGCGTGCGTCGCCGCGCGCGCCTCGCGGCCCATCTCGGCGACCAGCTGCATCAGTTTCAGCGCTTCCATCACCGCGGAGACGCCAGTATCGGGCAAGCTGGAATGTGCTTCGCGGCCGGTTACTTTGACCAGGAACGAGCGCACGCCTTTGTGTGCGGAGACGACCTTCATCATCGTCGGCTCACCGACGATGACCGCAGCCGGCCGCTGCGGCAGCGCCGCCAGCTCGGCGATCATCGATGGCGCGCCGAGGCAGCCGATTTCTTCGTCGTAGGAGAGAGCGAGAATGACCGGCCGCCGCAGCGGCGCTGCGAGCATCTCGTCCACATGCGCGAGCGCGAGCGCTGCGAAGCTCTTCATGTCCGCCGTGCCGCGGCCATAGAGTTTGCCGTCACGCTTGGTCAGCACCCATGGATCGCTGCTCCAGGGCTGACCATCGACCGGCACCACATCGGTATGACCGGAAAGCACCACGCCGCCCGCAACGTCGGGCCCGATTACGGCGTAGAGATTAGCCTTCGTGCCGTCGGCGTTGGCGACACGCCGCGAAGCGATGCCGCGTACGCCGAGATAGTCTTCGACCCAAGCAATCAGCTCGAGATTGGAATTGCGCGACGTGGTGTCGAACGCGATCAGCCGCGCGAGGATGTCAAGCGTCGCGGTGATCTCGCGCACTTAACGCGGCGCCTCGACGACCTGCCCGCCCGGCTCCTGGAACGCCAACAGGATGATGCGGAATTGCAGCGGCGCAGCCGGCGGGATCGGGCCGCGACCTTCGGGGCCGTAACCGAGCTCCATCGGAAAGGTGGCGACGATCTCATCGCCCGGCCGCATCTGCGTGATCGCTTCGCTGAAACCGGGCACGACGGCCTGCAACGGAAACTCCGCCGGCTCGCCGCGCTCGAACGATGAATCGAACACCGTGCCGTCGGCGAGCTTGCCCTCGTAATGCACCAGCACCGACGCTTCTTCGCTCGGCCGCGGCAGCGATTGATTACGCCCGCGCGCGCGCCGCTCGATCAGCAGGCCGGAGGGCCGCGCCTCGACGCCGGGCTGCGCACGCACGCGCTCCAGGAATGCCGCGCCCTCGGTCGCCGTGGCTTGGGCCGCGTCGGCGTCGGCTTTTTCAGCGCGCTCGATCTCGGCCATCACGCCGCTTTCAGGGTCGCCGCAGGCGGCCAATGCCAAGGCGGCGGCGGCGAGGATTGATCTCATCATCATCTGTAAAGCGCTTCCGATTGTTCGATGGTCCACGGTTCGGCTTCAGCCGCCTGCTCCCAGTCCTTGAAGGCAGGATCGGCGAAAATCGCCGCACAATAAGTCTGCGCCGCTTGCGGCGCTTTGACGGCATAGGTCCGCAGCCGGGTGGCGACCGGCGCGAACATGGCGTCGGCGATCGAGCGGGGGCCGAACAGGAACTGGCCCTCGCCGCCGAACCGCGCGCGCAAGCCGCTCCAGAGCGCGAACAGGCGCTCAAGGTCCTTGCGGGTGTCGTCCGGCCAGTCCGGCTCTTGCGCGAGCCGGCGGCGCACATTGCAGGACATGTCGCGGCGGATGGCGAAGAAGCCGGCGTGCATCTCGGCGGCGACAGCGCGCGCTTCGGCGCGCACGATGGGATCAGCAGGCCACAACGAGGGCGACTGTTCGGCCGCCCATTCGCAGATAGCGATGCTTTCGTGGATGACCGCATCGCCAATATGCAGAGCGGGCACCCGGCCGCTCGGCGATACGGCGCGCACTTCCTTGATCTCGGACTGGCCGTACCCCTCGCCGCCGAGCGGGATGATGTGCTCCTGAAACGGGACGCCGCCCCATTTCAGCGCCAGCCAGGGCCGCATCGACCAGGACGAATAATTCTTATTGCCGATGTGAAGAACGGGCGTGGCCATGCGGGCGCTTGTTCCAGAGCCGGCGGCGGAGATCAAGCCGCGGCGCATGGCGCTTCCGGGCCGGTTCGGGGCGTTCTAGGTTGCGCCGCGAGGGGGATGCAATGAAACGATTCTGGGCGGCTGTGGCGACGATCGCCGCGTGCGTGGCGGTTAGCTTCGCGACCACGCCGGATAATGTCCGCTCCCCTATCGATGCGCGCGCCCGACTGCATGCGACGCCGCAAGCCAAGCCGCCGACGGCGCCAACGGCCAACGACACCTGTCAACACGCTAATGACAATGAATGCGACGAGCCGAACATCGGCACCGGCTTGTGCCGCACCGGCACCGACAATTCAGATTGCCGCCGTTTGCGCGCCGGCGTCGAAGACGACTCGTGTCAGTGGGCGAACGACGGCGAGTGCGACGAGCCGAGACTGGGCACGGGCCAATGCGTGCAGGCCACCGACGCCACCGATTGCGTCGCCATCGTCTGGATGCGCAATCTGAACGATAGCTGCGCGACGTCATTCAATGGCGTGTGCGAAGAGCCGGGCGCCGGCAATGGCGCATGCGCGGCGCGCACCGACCGCTCTGACTGCCACGGCCGCGAACGGCCAACCGGGATCGACGATCATTTTCACGGCCGCGACGATCGCGTCCGCATCGATCCGCAGCAGGCGCCTTGGCGTTTCATGGGCCGCTTCACCAACGCGCTCGGCGAACGCTGCACGGCGACTTTGATCAGCCGCGATGTCATCGCGACCGCGGCGCATTGCATCACCAGTGACGACGGCGTCCACGCGAACGGCACGTTTACGCCTGCGGCTGGCGGCGCCATCGCGCGTTCTGTGGCGTATTTGCTCAGTCCGACGTTCGACTACAGCCGCTTTGCCAATACGAACGAAATCGACAACCAGGATTGGGCGCTGATCCGGCTTAACTTGCCGCTTGGCGAGGAACTGGGCCACGCCACTGTGCGCCGCTTCACCGCCCGAGAACTCGCCGCGCCGCAGCGTATCACGCTGCAGCAGGCGGGATATTCTTGGGACACGGGCGATGTCCTGCTTTCGGCGCACATCGATTGCCACCCGACCCGGATTTATGAAGACGGCACGTTTGCGCACGAGTGCGACACCACACAGGGCGATTCGGGCTCTGGTTTCCTGGTGCGCTCCGGGCGGCGCTATTATTTGCTCGGTGTCGATTCCCAGTATCGCACCAATCCGGAAGCGCCAGCGAAGTCGATCGCCGTCAGCTCCAATGCGTTTCACGCTCAGGTCGCGGATTTCGTCGCTGGCCGCACCGGGCGGCGGGTGTCGCCCTGAGGCGCCGTCCTTGCTTCGCCTCGCACGCGAGCAAGGCAAGGCGAATTCGTGCGTCTCGAAACGATACATCCAAGTGAATTGGCTGCGGCCGATGTCGCCAAATGGCGCGGCCATCAGCGGCCAGGCACGCAGAGCCCCTATCTGACCCCGGACTGGGCGCAGATCGTTGGCGCGGCGCGCGGCGACGCGCGCGTCTGCGTCATCGGCGAAGGCGAAGGCTATTTCGGCGCCCAGCGCCTCTCCCGCTTCAGCGCCATGGGCCTTGGAGCGCCGATCGCCGATTATCAGGGCGTCGTCGGCAGCGAGGCGCTTCAGGTGGACGCCGCCGCATTGTGCCGGGCGCTTCGGGTCGGCCGCATCGATCTCACCCACACGCCAAGCGGCCAGGGTCTCTTCACCGCCGCCGGCGCTGAAGGCTCCTGGATCGCCGAAACGCACGGCGCCCGCGAACTATACGAAGCCGCGCTGAAAACGCGCCGCGCCGAGTTCGTGCGCCAGACCGAGAAGAAAGCCCGCAAGCTCGAGCGCGAGCGCGGCCACGTCGAGTTCCGCGCGCAATCGGGCGAACGCGCGGATTTCGAGACGTTGCTATGCTGGAAGAACGCACAGCTGAAGCGCAGCGGACAGCCGCAAATCTGGGCGACGCCCTGGGTGCGCGAGACGCTGGAGCGCTGCTTTGCGGCGCGAGAGACTAGTTTTGGCGGCGCGCTATTTACGCTTTCGAGTGAGGGTCAGCTGATCGCAGGGGCGTTCTGCCTGCGCAGCGCAAAGGTGCTGCACTTCTGGATCGTCGCGCACGACAACGCTTACGACGGCTATTCGCCCGGCGTGCAGCTGGCGCGCCGGATCGTCGGCTGGGCTGCGGACCACGGCATTGCCGAAGTCGATTTCGGGCCGGGCGATTATCAGTATAAGCGCCAACTCTCGACCGCGCAGCGCAGCCTCGAATGGGGCGTCGTCAGCAGCGGGTCGCTCTCGGGCACGTTACGCCAGAGCCAGCACGCCTTGCGTTCCCAGATCGAGCGGCTGCCGCACAAGCGTTTGGCCGAACTGCCCGGCAAGGCGATGCGCAAACTCGATTTGATCCGCGCGCTCGCGGCCTGAGTTGAACCGGGGCGCGGCTGCCCATAAGGTCCGCGCGCACATGTCCGACCGCCGCACAAGCTCCACCGTCACCATCGATGACATCCGCACCGCCGCAGAGCGGCTGGCCGGCCGCATCGAGCGAACGCCGATGCACCATTCGCGCACGCTTTCGAAAGCGACCGGGCTGGACGTCTGGGTGAAGTACGAGAACCAGCAGCTCACCGGCGCCTTCAAGGAGCGCGGGGCGCTGAACCGGCTGCTGCAGCTCAGTGACGATGAGAGGAAGCGCGGCGTGATCTGCGCCTCGGCCGGCAATCACGCGCAGGCGCTGGCGCACCACGCGCAAGCACTGGCCATCCCGGCGACGATCGTGATGCCGCGCGGCACCCCGCACGTGAAGGTCGAACAGACGCGCGCACGGGGCGCCGCCATCGTCATCGAAGGCGACACGTTTGACGACGCCTACGCGCACGCGTTGAAGCTGCGGGATGAGCAAAACTTCGTATTCGTGCATCCGTTCGACGACGCCGCGGTGATCGCAGGCCAGGGCACGGCCGCGCTGGAAATGCTGAACCAGGCGCCCGATCTCGATGTCATGGTGATACCGATCGGCGGCGGCGGCCTGATCGCGGGCATGGCGATCGCGGCCAAGGCGATCAAGCCGGACATCCGCATCGTCGGGGTCGAAGCGACAATGTACCCCTCGTTCAATGCGCGCTCGCAAGGCGAGAAGTGCAAGGCGAGCGGCCAGACCATAGCCGAAGGTATTGCGGTGAAAGCGGTCGGCGATCTGCCGTTTGCGCTGGCGCGACCGCTGATCGATGACATCGTGCTTATCGACGAACCCGGCTTCGAACGGGCGATCGCGCTTTATGTCACGGCGGAGAAAACCGTTGCGGAAGGCGCGGGCGCGGCGACGTTGGCGGCGCTGCTGGCCAAGCCGGAGGCGTTCAAGGGCGCCAAGGTCGGCATCATGCTCTCGGGCGGCAATATCGATACGCGTCTGCTCGCGTCGGTGCTGGAGCGGTCGCTGGTGCGCGAAGGCCGCATTTCGGTGCTGCGTTTCATCGGCGATGACCGGCCAGGCATTTTGGCCACCGTGACGCGCATCATTGGCGACCACGGCGGCAACATCCTGCAAGTCGAGCATCACCGCATGACGCTCGACGCGCCGATCAAGGGCGTCGAGTTCGATATCGAAATCGAGACGCGCGATGCGCAGCATACCGCCGAAATCATCGCCGCGCTGAAGGCCGCCGGCTACGAGGCGCGCCGGCTCTAGACACTGGAACGGGTCTCCAGCGCCGGCGTTGGCTAGCGAGGAGAGACCCCGACATGCTTGAAAACGGAACCGCTTGGATGCTGGTCGCAGACGGGCGCAGAGCCCGCGTGCTGGTCGAGCAACGCCGCGGCGCCCCGCTGGAGGAGCGCGCCGACCTTGCCATGGAGATCAGCGAGGACGAACTCTACGATCCCCAGGATCGGCCGCCACGGAACTCAAACCGGGTCGGGCAAGGCCGCCACGCCGTAGACAAGGGCCGCAATCTGCATGAAGCGGAAGAAGAAAAGTTCCTGAAACGGGTAGCCGAGCGCGTCGGTGAAGCCGACAAGAGCAATCAGTTCGAGCATCTCATCATCGCCGCCCCGCCGCGCGCGCTCGGCATGCTGCGCAGCATGTTGCCGGCGAACACCCAAGGCCGCATTTGCGCGACCACGCCGAAAGATTTGGTGGACGAAGAAACGCCCAGGCTACGCGAACGGCTGCAGGAGTTGCTGCGGCACTAGTTCTATGGGCCACCGGCATCTCTCCGGCGGCCCGCAATCACTCCAGCCGCAGCACCCGCCGGAAGAACAGCGTTTCCGCTTCGCGCTGCGCCTCTTGGTTTTCGCGCCGGGCAAAGCCGTGGCCTTCGTTCATGGCGATCATCAGCCAGGCCTCGCCGCCATTGCCGCGGACGGCGGCGTAGACCTGCTCGGCTTCCGATACAGGCACGCGCGGATCGTTGAAGCCGTGAATGACGAAGATCGGCTTGTTGACACGATTGATGCTGTTCAGCGGCGAGATACGGTCGAACACGGCGCGCATTTCCGGATTGCGTTCGTCGCCATATTCGGCGCGACGCAAATCGCGGCGATAACCGGAGGTGTTTTCCAGGAAGGTTGCGAAGTTGGAGATGCCGACGATATCGACGGCGCCCGCCAGGCGGTCGTTATAATGCGTCATCGAGGCCAGCACCATGTAGCCGCCATAGGAGCCGCCATAGACGATGACGCGGTCATCATCGAGCGTGTTCTCGGCCTCGATCCAATCCAACAGCGCACCGATGTCGCGCACCGAATCTTCGCGGCGTTCGGCGTTGTCGAGCGCCAGGAAGTCTTTGCCGTAGCCATCCGAGCCGCGCACGTTCGGCGCAATCACGGCGACGCCAAGTTCGTTCACCCAATATTGGATCGTCGATGAGAAGCCCGGCCGGAATTGAGATTCCGGACCGCCATGAATCTGAATGATCACAGGGTGCGGCCCAGGCGTGCGCGGACGGTAGAGAAAACCGGAAATCTCGCGGTCGTCGAACGTGCGCCACGTAATCAGCTCGGGATCGACGAAGGTAGATTGCGGGATGCCGCCGGTTTCGCTCTGCGTCCAGCGCGTCAGGCGACGCTGACGGAGATCCCAGGAATAGACGTCGCCCGGCGCTGTCGCGCTATTCAGCGTGAAGCCGATGCGGCGGCTCTCGCGGTCGAAGGTGACGCCGCTGACGATGCCGGGCGGCAGTTGCGGGGCTGATAGCGCACGTAGGTTGCGCGCATCCATCAGGCGCAGAGATGAACGCCCTGCTTCGTTGACAACATAGGCGATCGTGCGGCCGTCTGGTGAGAGGTCGAAGCTTTCCACACCCCAGCCGAGATCGGGAGTCAGCACGGAGCGCTGGCCGGTCGCGAGATCGATGCGGACGAGCCGCTGGAATTGCGAGTTCTCGTCCGAGAGCGTGATAATCGAGCGTCCGTCAGGCGTGAACTCGCCGCCGCTGTAGGAGACCGTCAGCTCCGGCGTGATGCGCGTCAGTTGGTTGCTGGCGATGTCGAGCACATAGAGATGGCTTTCAGCGATCGAGATGTAACGCTGCAGCAGAAGCTTGCTGCCATCGGCGGAGAAGTCGGCCGGATAGACTGCGCCTTCGCCGTCATACACACGCCGTCGGGTCTGACCGTCATCCGGATCGCCGACATAAATGTCGTAATTCGGTTCGGCGCTCGGCACATAGGCCCAAGCAATCTGCTCGCCGTCATCGCTCCAGATGAAGCCCTCGTTGCGCGTCCCCGGCTCCGTCAATTGGCGGGCGCGGCCGGTGGCGGGATCGAGCATATAGCCGGCATAATTCTCGTCACCGCCGACATCGCGCGTGAACAAGATGTCGCTCGTGCCGGGCTTCACCGCGGCGCCGGTAATGCGCTCTTCGAAGAACGTGAGCTGCGTGCGCGCGCCCATCGGCTGATCGACGCGGTGCAACTGAACGGTGTCGCCGAAGCGGGTGTAGACCAGCACCCCGCCATCCGGCAGCCAATCGGCCAGACCGGCGCTTCGGGTGTTGACGTATTGGCGCAGACGCTCGGATACGTCCGGCGGCGTGACCGGCACGTTCTCCACCCGCAACGCTCCGCGCTCTTCGCGCTCGGGCGCATTCTGGGCGAAGGCCGAGCCTGCAAACAGCGATAGAGCGGCAGCCAGACAGACAAAGCGCATGAAAAATCCCCCCGAAGTTTGGGCGACGCTAGCGTCTTGACGATGCAAGGCAAGGGCCATGCGGCGGGGCGCACTAGACAGAACTAGATATCGACGTCTAGCCGCGTCTAGCGCCTACGATCGGACTCTCAGTTGCGACAAGACACTCACGTCTAGTCAGAGCTAGGCCGCCACCGTCGTCTCCGCCGGATCATGCTCGGCCACGAAATGGCCGGGCGCGATCTCGATCCATTGCGGGCGGTATTGCACCGCGTCCGCATTATCGACGATGCGCGATTTCAGAAAGCGCAGCGGCGCGCGGGTATCGAGCGGACTGGGCAAATCGCCAACGAGGCGCACGCGCGGCTTGTTGCGGGCGATGTCCGGATCGGGCGTCGGCGCGGCGGCGAGCAGCGCCTTGGTGTAGGGAT
>Ga0196971_1001152_pt1 | contig 13080 bp, 3 predicted proteins | sample S1v_1013CmetaG_FD_148660 | JGI IMG/M metagenome (GOLD analysis project Ga0196971, IMG submission 148660) | Soil microbial communities from Anza Borrego desert, Southern California, United States - S1+v_10-13C | ecosystem: Environmental > Terrestrial > Soil > Desert | place: USA: California... | reverse complement strand
GGCATGGAACAGGCGGAAAAAGGCAAGTCCTATTCCGCCCGCCTGCTCGAGAAACGCGTGCGCCAGGGCCGGATGACGGAAAGCAAGGCCGCCGAAACGCTGGCGCTGATCCAGCCGACCGCGAGCGCAGCCGATCTTGCCGGCTGCGACCTGATCATCGAAGCGGTGTTCGAAAACCGCGAGCTGAAGGCGCAGGTGACACGGGAAGCCGAGCCGCAGCTGGCGGCGGGCGGCATCATGGCATCCAACACCTCGACGCTGCCGATCACCGGCCTTGCCCAGGCCTCGTCCGATCCGTCGCACTTCATCGGCCTGCACTTCTTCTCACCGGTCGACAAGATGCAGCTGGTGGAAATCATCCGCGGCGCGGCGACGTCCGAAGACACGCTGGCGCGCGCCTACGACTATGTGCAGCAGATCGGCAAGCTGCCGATCGTGGTCAACGACTCGCGCGGCTTCTTCACCAGCCGCGTGTTCGCGACCTTCGTCAACGAAGGCATTGCAATGCTGGGCGAAGGCGTCGCGCCGGCGCGCATCGAAAACGCCGCGCTGGCGGCCGGCATGCCGGTCGGCCCGCTCGCGGTGCAGGATGAAGTCGCGCTCACGCTGTCATTGCATGTGATGAACCAGACGCGGGCCGACTACGCCGCGGAAGGCAAGGAATACCGGGAGCATCCGGCCACCGCGATCGTCGAACGCATGGTCAACGAGTTCAAGCGCTGCGGCAAGGCGTCCGGCGCCGGCTTCTACGAATATCCGAAGGATCCGTCGGTCAACGGCGGCAAGAAGTTCCTGTGGCCGGAACTGCAGAAGCATTTCGGCGGCGGACAGGCCGACCTGCCGGACGAGGATGTGCGCGACCGGATGCTGTACATCCAGAGCATCGAGACCATCCGCTGCCTCGAAGAGAACGTGCTGGAGTCGACGCGCGACGCCAACATCGGCTCGATCTTCGGCATCGGCTTCCCCGGCTGGACCGGCGGCGCGATCCAGTTCGTCAACCATGTCGGCGTGAAGACGTTCGCGGAACGCGCGGAACAGCTGCGCAGCCGGTATGGCGAGCGCTTTGCGCCGCCGGCGCTGTTGCTGCGCCACGCGAAGGACGGCCTGCCGTTCTGACAACTCGGGGCGCTGCATCAAGCAGCCGCCCGAAACGCAGACACGCAAGCCCGCGTGTCTGCGCTCCTCCGCGCACGCGGCCCGCTCGCTCCCCGGACTCCCTCGCCCATCAACTGGCTGCACAGCCCGCAGATCACGTTTTGCCGCGTTTCGCTCCCGCTGCCACCCCCGCCTGTCAACCTTGACAGTTACAAGCGAAAAATACCGCAAACGCAGTATGGACTTTATTCGTTACAGTGCCCGACAAAATACTGCAAATGCAGTATCCATTTCCTTGTGGAACGAGTGCAATATCTGTCCGCACTGGCACACGAACACTTGATTACCCCGACTGCGACTGCGACTGCGAAGAGCAAATCCTGTTGCACGTTTGCTTCAGCAGGCGCAGTCGCTTTTTTCAAGAGAGCAGGATGAGACCGCAAGCCGTGATACGCGCCTTGAAGAAAGTCGAATGTCATAGTGAGCCGGCCAGAGACAGAATTCATCAAGCAACAATCTCGCCCGAAGAAAAACATGATGAACAAAGCCGGCATTACCCTGGTCCCCGCCTCCACGGCGCGCCAGGTTTCCCTGCAACGCATCACGGCCGGACAAACGAACGCGCACCCGCGACCCGGCACCTACGCAAGCACCCGTAACACGCCCTGCCGCCATTCCGATACCTCCTGACCCGCCTTCCTGCTGAAGCCGCCCGATAAACGAGGCGCTTCATCCCGTTGCCGGGAACAACACCCGCCAGCGAAGCCAAGTCCTTTGCCTGCCTTAGTTCATGCCGATTCCGGCATGCGCAGGGACTTTTTTCAAAAAAATCGAGCGCGTTCCTGCATTCAGCGCTTGTCCTAAACGCGATTCTGCTTTTTACCCAGCAAAAGGAATTCACATGTCCAATACCTACTCCACCAGCACGCTGTTCAGCCAGTTTGTTGACCTCTACATGTCCGTTAATGGAGTCGCACATTCCGACGCCCTGGGTTGGGGCGACAACAGCAAAAGCATTGCCTGGCAGGTGGCGAACGGCGGCATTGACTTTGAAAATTTCTACGACAGCTGGGCCGACGCCTATAAAACAAAATGGAGCAATTACAACCTCGATGTAGCGTGGGACACGGCGTGCAATGCAATCTATCGAGGCCAGCAACGATTGATGAACATTCTGACGAACCCCAACTACCCATCGCTCACGGGGGACGAAGGAATCAGCATCAACACCAAAACGCAGGCGGATCAATATGCGCTGGTGTTCCGCCTGATGTCTTACGCGGATGTATCGTCGTCGTTCGATGTGGCAGCGTACGTCCCGGCGCAATTCGTGACAAGCTACGCCAGCTATTTCAATACCGCGACCGACAGCATCAGCTCGTCGCAGTCCGCCCTGCTGGCAAGCACCTACTGCAGTAGCGCAGCGAACCTCAGGAGCCAGGTGATTCTGACGTACATGGGCGTGAGCGATGCCGCCAGCACCGGATACCGTAACGCGACATGGAGCAATTACTCCAGCACCGCCGACAGCAATCTCTCCTCCATGCCAACTTATCAGGCGCTGTTCGGCAACCAGGAATACATGATGGTTCCGGAGTTCCAGAGCATCCTGTCGCCCGGCTCCTACCTGGTCGACCTGGACAAGTGTGAGCGAAGCTACGTGGTCAAGGCGGACAGCGCCTCCGTATCGATTACCTTTCCGTATCGCCGCCCGGACATCGCCGCAATCGACCTCAGCAACCCGGCCAACACCACATCGGAAGTGTCGCAGCTGTCGATCGGCATCAACCTGCTGGCGCTGCAGCTCTACGCGGCGCAGAACAAGACCGACGTCGTCAAGCTCGCAGCGGGCGATCCCGACGTCGACTACAACACGGCGACCCAGGATGCAATGGCCGACGCGGTGTATCCGTTCTCCGCGCCCTTCAACTACAACCTGGCAAAGACACGTTCGGTACTGAACCTGTCGAACACCAGCCTGGCCGATATCTGGAACGCCTACCGCCCGGCATCTCAGTGCAGCGGGACCAGCGCATATACTGCCTGTCTGGCATCGATATACCGCGACCGGTTGGGGTTGTCGGCGGAGACGAGCAATCTGCTGACATCTCCGGCAACATCGAGCGACCTTGTCACGGTCAACAGCAGGTACGGGATCGCAGGCTCTTCGGATAACACCGCGGATCTGTCCAAGGTCGAGAATTTCGAGTCCGCCACCGGCCTGACCGGCAGCCAGGTTGAGAATCTTCTGTACCTCGACCTGAGCGACACCGAAATCTCCAACGGCGATATCGGCAAGACCTTCTATGTCAATAACGACGGCTCCGACGCCGCGCAAATGACGATCGATGCGGACAGCCAGACGATTCAGAACACCAGCGCTACTCGCCTGGATCGCATGAACCGCTTCATCCGGCTTGCGAATGCCACCGGATATTCGTTCACTGATCTCAATTCCATTCTCGGCTACATGTTCACGGCGGAAAAAATCGCGTCCAGCGTCGACGTGCTGGGCGACAGCCAGCAGGTGCCGCCAATGCAGTTCATCGGCCGCCTCAAGGCGATCACCGACCGCTACGGCAGGCTTGGTGTCGATGCCTGCCTCGGCCTCGTCGGCCTGCTGCGTAACTACGGCGAGCAGAACGGCCCCGCATTCATCGCCCGCGTCTTCGGCAGCGCCGCCCCGGGCTACGGCGACGCCGGCGTCCAGAACTGGATCCCTTCCAACACGTCGGACAACGGCAACCTTGCCCTCACCTTCCAGATCATGAACGGGCTCGGCCTGTCGCAGAACGACCTGCTGACGGTATCGACCTATGTCGCCGCGCAGTTCGGCAAGACCGCCGACGACAGCATTCCGCTGACCCAGGACTTCCTGTCCGCGCTGTACCGTGTCGCGATCAGCGCGCGCCTGTTCGGGCTGTCGGTCAACGACATGCTATTCCTGCTCGACACCCTGTCGTCGAATTACCGCAAGTTCGCCGGGCCGTTCAGCGGTTCGCCGCGCGCCGTCAACTCCCTGATGCTGGATGCGTTCGAGGCGGTGCAAGGCTACGCCGACATGGCCGCGAACGCGGGCCTGAGCATTGCCGACGCTGCGTTCCTCGCCGACAGCAGCTACCAGAACCCGCAGTCCGCTCCCGGCCTGAATGCCACGCTGACGCTGCTGACCGACATCAGCCAGGCGGTGTCAAACGCCCTGCTCACCAAAGCCGTCCTCGCAACCTGGATCACCGGCCAGAACAGCGACTTTCCGGCAGACGTCACGACCGTCGACAACGTCTACACCGCGCTCATTACCGCCAGCCTGATCGACGACCAGGGGGTGGTGCTGACTTCGAGCATGACCGCCGACCAGGCCGCGACTTGCTTCGGCGGCAACGGCATCTCCCTCGATGCAACGCAACTGGACGCCTTCAATTCGCTGCTCGCCGAGTATGAGGCACACCAGGCCGCGGCAACCAACGGGGTCCTGGGCCAGGCGCTTTCCCTTTCCGCCGAAGTGGCGCAGACCGCATCGACCTGGGGTACCCTGATCAGCGCGTCGTCGTCCGGCGCCGCCATGGCCAATGTCCTGCATGTGCTGTACACCCTGCCGCAGGATACGCTGGCCGGCGCATCGGTCGACAGCCTCACCGCGGAGCAGGCGCAGACGCAGATCGCGTTCTATGGCAGCCTGTCCCGGCTGGGACTGCTCGTCAACACCCTGGGCCTGGGCCGCAAGGAAGTGGAATTTTTGGTCGCCGGCAAGGCAACCAAGGTGCAGCCGCCACAGGATGGCCAGTCCTTCAGCATTTCTCCGGCCGGCGTCCAGCAGGTCGTTTCGCTTCACGGCCTGGTCGACAGGTACGCGGACACCGACAACAACCTGCTGGTCTACCTGGGTGGCGAAGGAAGCGTCGACAACCTCGCCGCGGCTACGGGCTGGAGCGCGGACGATATCAATACCTTGGTGAGCACCTGGAAATCGTCATCCTCCGACACCATCGCCCTGGTTTCGGCATTGCAGAGCTGCATGTCCCTCAGTCAGTCGACCGGTCTCGCGGTCTCGTCCCTGCTCGCGATTTGCGGCTACACCGATACGACCGGCAACCAGAATTTCGCCCCGCTCGCTTCCCAGGTCGAACAGGGGCTGTACGCGGCAAATCCGGCCGCCGACAAGGCCAGCATCCTCAGGACCATGAACATCTCCCTCAACCAGGCATACCGGGATGTGCTGGTCGATGCGCTGCTGTACGCGTTCTCTCGACATGGCACCGCCGAGCTGAACGCCATCAAGAACGTCAATGCCTTGAGCGAGTACCTGCTGTTCGATGTCGAGGTGGGGGGCAAGTTCGTCAACTCCGTGGTGGAGGAAGCAACCAATGCCTACCAGACCTTCTTCTACCGCATCATCATGCAGCTGGAGCCGCTGCTGAGTTTCAACAGCCCCTACTTCACCGAAAACCTCTGGCCCTGGTTCCGCAACTATCGGGTATGGGAAGCCAACCGGGAAGTCTTCGTCACGCCGGAAAACTACCTGGAACCCGAGCTGCGTCCGAATCCGAGTGACATCTTCACGACCTTTGCCAACAACCTGCAGGCCGGCACGCTGAGCGACAGCATCGTGCAAAACGCGTTCAATACCTACGTGAACGAATTCCACGATATCGCCAACCTGAATATCGTCGCGAGCAACTTCACCCGGAACGGCAATACCGGCACCATCCAGCTCATTGGCCAGACCTATGCCTCGCCGGCGGTTTATTACTACCGTACCGGAACGGTAACCATCGACACCACGACCAACGCGTATACGCCGACCGGCTGGACCGCATGGAACCAGATCACCACCGGCATCCCGGCCCAATTTATCCATACGATCTACGCGTTCAACCGCCTGTTTGTGTTCTGGATCGAATATACCAGCGGGCAGGATTCGCAGTCGAATCCCACCTTCCAGGCCACCATCAAGTACTGCTTCTATACCCTCGACGGCGGCTGGAGCACTGCGCAGGTCGTCGATACCGTGAACATGGGCACCAATCTCGGCAGCTATGCCGCCTATGCCGGTAGCCGGGAATTCAATTCCCTGCGCCTTGCCCTGGATGGAACGACCGGGATCACCATCGGTTTCGAGCTTCAGCCCGACGGTTATGCCGGTCTTTACGAAACGGTTGCCTACCGTCTTTCCAATACCCTTGAAGTGACTGCAATCGACGACAATCCGACCGTCATCCTGTCCGGCGCGATGAGTGATGCGACTGCCGCGCTGCTCACCGATACCGAGAACAACTTCAGCAGCCCCGCCGTCGCCTACGATGCAAGCATCGACACCCCGGTGGCAGTGGCTGGTGCGTACCGGGTCAACAGCAGCTATCAGGATTCGCCAATCTGCGTCACCGCCGAGAACTTCCCTCAACTCGCCTCGAACACCAGCGCGATGCTGTTCTCCTGCTGGATCAATATCAATGACTGGGGAAGCTACCCCGATGGCACGAACCCATCGGACAGTTCCAATCCGCTTGCCATCTACCTCATGTCCAAGGTGATGAGCCCCGCCGGTTTCTATTTGACGCCAACCTGCCTGGGTTACCGCTTTACAACTGCTGGCTCGGTCACGACGGGAAAGCTGCCGGAATTCACGGAAGCCGTCCCGACCAATACCTGGGTCTACGTCGCCGTATCGACTGTCAATAAAGACTATCAGGTGTATTTCAACTACGTTGTCGGCGTCCAGGACGGGAATGTGCTGAAGATTATTGGTTCCGGGGACAATGTGGCGGCCGTCGGGACTGGGAACAGCATCAATTTCAGCGCCGCCTCGAAATATACCTTTGGCTACACCACCATGAGCGGTGACAAGTTTGCCGCCAACGAGGATTTCTATATCAGCAACATCACGCTCGGAGATTATTCCCTGCAATCGTCCCAGCTCGGCAGCCTTTCCGGCCTCGAGCATTATTCCGGGCCGGCGGAGCTGCCGTTCACGAACCTGCCCTCGGACTATGCCGCGTTCTATGTCCCCAACTCCGACCAACAGCTTTATATTCTCGAAGCCGGACAATGCCAGTACCTCGCGTTGCCACTTGCCGTCTACAAGTACGATGTGACGCAATGCTTCCCGTGGCGTTATGTGCGACTGACCTCGACCAGCGCCGCGCTGGCGTTTGCCAACGCCTTCCTCACCGGAGGCGCGAGCGCGCTGCTGGATACGTCCACGCAGCTCTCCGCGGAGACGTCATTCAGCGACCTGGGTCCGGTCGCCGACTTTGATCCGGGCACCAACAATGGCTCGGGCAAGACGATGACAGCCACGGCGCCGCGTGTCTATTGGCCTGTTGACGACCACGTCGACCTCGGCGGCGCCAACAGCCTCTATTACTGGGAACTGTTCCTGTTCGCCCCCTGGCTGGTGGCGAAGACCTACCATGATGCCGGCACTTACGACCGCGCGGAAGCCTGGTATCAGTACGTCTTCAACCCCGCCAAGCAACGCAACGCCGTGGGCAGCGTCGAGGATGCTGCTCTGCAGTCCGATGCCGACACCAGCGACCTGTACTGGCGCTTTGTCGGCTTGCGGAGCTACGAAAATGCTTTGCTGCAATCGGAGCGCTCGGCCGCGAGCCAGGGCGAAGCGGTGGAAGACTTGATGGACTATCCGCTCGAATACGAAGCCAGTACTCGCGGCAGTACCTTCGTCGTCAGCCCGAATATCAGTCAGGCACTGGCCTCCTACTACACCGATGCGTTCAATCCGCACGCGATCGCAGTACTGCGCCCGGTGGCCTACCAGAAGGCGATCGTGATGCACTACGTGCAAAACCTGCTGGACTGGGCGGACGACCTGTACACCCAGTGCACGCGTGAAACGATCGTCGAAGCGTCGTTGCTCTACATGCAGGCCAACGACCTGCTCGGCGAGCAGCCGGCGGATGCAGGCAATTTCAGTGGCAGCGCGCCGGTCACCATCACGACCATCCGCAACATGTACGGCAGCGGCGAAGCCACGCCCGAATTCCTGCTCGGCCTGGAAGGATCGCTGTCGGCGATCGCGACCCCGGTCACTCCGACCGCGGACAAATCGCTCCCGTACAACTTCGTTCCTGGCCTCTACTTCGGCATTCCGCAGAACAGCCAGCTGCTCGCGTTCTGGACCCAGGTCGCGAGCCGGCTGGCAAACATCCGCGGCTACCTGGACATCAACGGCAATCCGCTCGACCTGGCCTTGTTCGCCCCCGCCATCAATGTGATGAGTCTGGTTGCCGCGAATGCCGGCGGCACCCTGTCCTCATCCCTGAACGCCGCACAGGTCGCGCAGACACCAAACTACCGTTTCTCGACCCTGCTCGGTCTCGCAAGAGAATATACCGGCCTGGTGATGCAGTTTGGCGAAAAACTGCAGGGAATACTGGAGCGCCAGGACGCCGAGGCACTGGCCCAGTTGCAGGTAAGCCAGCAGTCCACTCTGCTGCAGATGATGGTCTCCAGCAAGCAGGCAGCGATCGATGCCGCGAACGCCAATATCGATGCGATCAAGCAATCGATGGTATCTGCGCTGACGCGTTATGTGTACTATTCCGGCCTGGTATCGACAAACATGCCGGGAACAATGTCGTGGTCGACGTTGACTTCGCCTGATGCGACAAACTCGTCGTTCACCGACGCTTCGATGCAGACGCAGTACGATCCGGCGACGGATGTGTCGGCCAGCTTCAACATGAAAACCTCGAGGCTCGCCTCCTACAACGAAGGCGTCAGCACCAACGTTTCGTTCGGGGCCGCGAAAACCATGGCGCTGGGCACCGCCGAAAAGCTGGTTGAAGCACCTCTCTGGCTGCTTCCCAATATATTCGGCATGGCCGACGGCGGATCGCGCGTTGCCGCGATGTTCCGCGCCCTCGGCGACTTGTTTATCAATGTCGGCTGGACCGAGTCGACCTGGGCCGGCATGTTCGGTACGTCGGCCGGCTACCAGCGCCGCAGCGCGGACTGGCAGCTGCAGGTGCAGCTGGCGGAGGCGGACATCAGCCAGCTCAGGGCGCAGCACAGCGCCGCGCAGAGCCAGCTGCAAATGGCCAAGCAGGACTACGACCTGCTGCAGACGCAGATCTCCCAGAACCAGGCGATCGCCGACTTCTACACCAGCAAGTTCACCAGCGAAGCGCTGTACCAGTGGATGGCCGGCCAGATGACTTCCATCTACAACCAGGCATACCGGCTGGCACTGAGCACCGCGCTGGCGGCCCAGTATGCGCTGGAGTACGAGAAGGGCATGCAGATCAACTCCCTCAACATCATCAACACCTCGAGCTGGAACAGCAAATACAAGGGGCTGATGGCAGGAGAGCCGCTGCTGCTGTCGCTCAATCAGCTTGAGCGTTATTTCGTCGACAACGATGCGCGGCGGTTCGAGATCGTGAAGACGGTATCCCTGGCAGACCTGCTTGCCGACGATCCCAACTACTCCCCGCTCGAAGACCAGCTGAAAGCCAACAACGCCACGGTGCAGTTCGAACTCTACGAATCGCTCTTCGACCGCGATTACCCGGGCCAGTATTGCCGCCAGATCAAATCGGTCAGCGTATCGGTGCCGGCCGTGCTCGGCCCCTACCAGGATATCCATGCCACGCTGCGGCAGCTTGGGAACAGCGTCGTGTTCGCCCCGGATATCGGCGCGGTGAAATACCTGACCGACCAGAGCAGTGACGGCGCGTCCGGCACCAGTATCCGCAGGATTCCAAGTCCCTGCCAGGCTGTGGCGATTTCCAGCGGTTACAACGACAGTGGCATGTTCGTGCTGAACTTCGATGATGCGCGGTATTTGCCGTTCGAGGGAACCGGTGCGGTGTCGAAGTGGGAGTTGACGATCAACGATCTCGACCCGCAGCTGAACAGCAATCCCACGCTGTCGATCAGCGACATCATCGTCACCGTCCGTTACACCGCGCTCTACAGCGCCAGCCTTGATTCGAGCGTCAGGACCTACCTTGCACAGAACAATGGCGCCGTGACCACGGCAACGGCCTGACGAGGAGAGGTACGCGCGGCTTCCCCGCGCCTTCCCATCGTGACATCGACGATGGGAAGGCGCCGCAACGGGTTCCAGCCGCTTCGAATCGATACGACCACCAGACAGCAACCAGGACTGACCTATGCAGAACACCAACGGGGCAAGCAACAGTTTTTCCATCAGCACACCCAGCCTGCCCAAGGGCGGCGGCGCCATCACCGGCTTCGGCGGTTCCTTCCGCGCCGGCGGCATGATGGGCGATCTCAGCATGGAGGTCGGCGGCCTCGTCTACGGCGCGTCTTCCGGCAGCGGCGAGTTCGGCATGGGTTTTGGCGCGGCCAACATGGGGGGCGTGGCGCGGCGCACCAGCCACGGCACGCCGACCTATGACGACGCGACCGACGAATTCACCCTGGACGGAGCGGTCCTGGTGCCTCTCCTCGACGGCGGCCGGCAACTGGTGAAGGGCGGCTATTTCACCCCGGTCAGCGCGACGCTCGGCGACTTCTTTGTCACCTTCCAGCAGGCGATGCTGACCGATGCCGCGGACGATCCCGATGCGACATATACCGTCAGCTACTACCGCCCGCGGATGGAGGGCGGCTTCAGCCAGATCGAATACTGGAAGATCATCGACGGCATCGGCGCTCCCGCGATCACGAGTTTCTGGCGCATCATCGATGCCGGCAACAACGTGCGCCTGCTCGGCGTCAGCCCGCTCGCCCGGATTGCCAACCCGGAGGACGGCACGCAGATCTTCCAGTGGCTGCCGCAGGAATCGTTCTCTCCCGGCGGCACCAGCAGCCTGAACCTGTTCAAGGCGGAAGATGCGAGCGGCGTCGACATGAGCAGCGGCGCGGAAGCCAACCGCGCGCAGACCGCGCAGCGCTACCTGGAACGCGTCTGCGGCGGCCATCTGTATCCGTTTCCGCAGCCGCTGAGCTTCCTCGACGGCACGACGCTGGCGCAGGTGCAGGCCGCCAATCCCTGGTATTTCGAAACCGTCTACGACTACGGCGAATACGCGCTGCCGCCGGACACCAGCGATCCCTACACGCCGGCGGGCAGCTGGTCGCTGCGCCCGGATTCCCATTCCAGCTACCACGCCGGATTCGAAATCCGCACGCACCGGCTGTGCCGGCGCGTGCTCTCCTTCAACCGGGTCGCCTCCTGCGGAATTCCTGCTCGATCTTCTGTCTCAGGCGGCCGATTATAGAGAGCGCAATCGCAAAGCTGTAGATCCAATTCTCTGTTTCTCTTGGAGCCAAATACGATGCGGCCAAACACATGTGCAGGGCCGGTGGCATGCGGTTCGATAGAAGCGCTTCACTGATTGCGGCAGTGCCGCAGCGCATGCGCGAAGCTTGCGCATGAATAAGCATGCGCACCTCATGCATCCGGCAGTCCATGACGCGCAGCAGTTGTTGGAGACACGCTGCGATGAGCGCGGTTGCAGCGGTTGCGGCGGTTGCGGCGCGGGGTCGCGCAAGGGATGTGCCGGATACCGTGACGGACCGGCAGCGGGCCGCGGCGAATGATGGTGCGCGTCAGCGGGCGCGCAGCGCCCGCTGCCTGTGAGGAATTATTCCGAAGCGGCGAGGTGCAGCGCCAGCGCAATGCCTTTCGCGGCCAGCGCGATTTCTTCCAGGGACGGGAAGCTGGGCGCAATGCGGATATGGCGGTCGTCCGGATCCCTGCCGTAGGGGAACGCCGCACCGGCAGGGGTGAGCACGATTCCCGCCTCTTTTGCCAGTTCCACCGTGCGTCTCGCACAACCGGGCGGCGTGAGCAGGTCGATGAAATAACCGCCTTCCGGCCGGGTCCAGGAAACGCCCGGCATGCCGGCGAGATACTTGTCGAACTGAGCGAGCACTGCATCGAATTTCGGCTTCAACAGGCGCCGGTGGCGCTCCATCAGCGCCTCGACGTTTGCGCGGTCTTTCAGGTAGCGAACGTGGCGCAGCTGGTTGATCTTGTCCGGCCCGATGCTGCGTACCGCCGTGTGGCGCTGCCACCAACCAATATTGGCCGGCGAGGATGCGAGCGCCGCCAGGCCGGCGCCGGCGAGCGTGATCTTGGAGGTGGACGCGTAGACAAATGCGCGGTCCGGGTTGCCGGCCTGCGCGCATTCCTCGACGATGCTGGCGATTGCGATACGGCGCTCGCCGAGATGATGAAAGCGGTAGGCATCATCCCACAGCAGCCGGAAATCCGGCGCCGCCGTCTTCATGGCGGCCAGCCGGCGCACCACCTGGTCCGAATAGACGGTCCCGGACGGATTGCTGTATTTCGGCACGCACCACATGCCCTTGATGCTGGCGTCAGCCGCGACCCGCTCCTCCACCGCATCCATGTCCGGGCCGTCGGCGTTCAGCGGAATCGCGAGCATGCGGATGCCGAGCGACTCGCAGATCGCGAAGTGCCGGTCGTAGCCGGGAACCGGACACAGGAAAGTGACCGGCTGCCCCATCCAGGGAGCGCCGCCGGGCATGCCATGCACCATGCCGAACATCACGGTATCGTGCATCAGCGCGAGGCTGGAATTGCCATCGACCACGAGCTGCGACACGGGCAGATCAAGCAGGCTACCGAACAGGGCGCGGGCTTCCGGCAGTCCGCTGGCAAGCCCATAGTTGCGGGTATCGGTGCCGTCCGCGGCGAGATGGCCATCCAGCCGTTCCAGCAGTTCAGCGGACAGGTCGAGTTGCTCCGGAGCCGGTTTGCCCCGCGACATATCCAGCTTCAGGCCGAGTTTCTTGAAAGTGTCGTAGTCCATGCGTGCGTCCGGCGACATGTTGCAGTCCTTAATCGTGTTGATCGGTTCGTGGCAAGAGTGGCGGCAGTCTGCCGCCCGGGCACGGGCGCGGGAACGCACCTTGCCCGCTGCAAATGATGTTACCGAGATGCAAAGCAGCTTGCCATGCAATTTTTGCATGCGCGGCCACATCAAACTACCGTCAGCGGCTTCCGTGCCGCAAAGCCGGCTCCCG
>Ga0196971_1001151_pt1 | contig 13081 bp, 11 predicted proteins | sample S1v_1013CmetaG_FD_148660 | JGI IMG/M metagenome (GOLD analysis project Ga0196971, IMG submission 148660) | Soil microbial communities from Anza Borrego desert, Southern California, United States - S1+v_10-13C | ecosystem: Environmental > Terrestrial > Soil > Desert | place: USA: California... | reverse complement strand
CGATGTGGGCGACCAATTCCGCATCGTCCATCGCCGCGGTTTCGCCGGCGGGATCGAGATTGTGTTCAGCGACGAGCGCGCGCAGCGCGGCGGCATCGAGCGGGACGAGCGCGGCGGTGAGCGCGTCTTCGCCTGCTTTTTTGTAGAGGCCGGCGGGGTTTATCGCGGGCGCTTGCGATGCTCCCCCGCGTGCGGGGGAGCTGTCAGGCTGCGCAGCAGACTGACTGAGGGGGGCTTTGCGGCGCTTGCCTTTGCCTGCAACTTCCCCCTCCCCTCGCTCCGCTCGGACCTCCCCTGCAGGCGGGAGAGGCGTGTCGTCGCGCGCAACGTCTTCCAGCACCTCGTCCGCCACATCGCGGCGCGAGTCATGGCGCTGCAGCACCGCATCCAGCCGGTCGGCGAAGTCGGGATTGCGCTTCGCCTCGCGGCGAATTTCGTCGAACAGACGGTCGAGCGTTTTGTTCAGGCTCATAGAGCGGGCGCGAGCTCCACCTTGGACTGGAATTCCTCGCCCAGCGTTTTGATCACCTTTGCCATGGCCCCGTACTTTTGTTCGAACGTACGCTGGGTCTCGGACCATTCCGCCGCTTTGGCGATATCGACGTGCTGGGGAATGCGCACATCGAACATGGCCTCGCCGAGATTATCCTTCAGCAGCGATGCTTCTGAACGGTGCAGAGAGAACGTGTCGTCATATTTAGTGGCGAGCACCATCAGCTGCGACGGCCCGCCGCGGCGCTCGTTGATCAGTCTGAGCGCCCGCTTGCGGAAGGTAATGAGGCCAAGCCGTGAGACGTAATCCGGGATCGACGGCACCAGGATGCAATCGGCGGCGATCAGGGCCGCCTCCGCAAACAGCGAGATGCCGGGCGGGCAGTCGATCAGGATGTAATCGTAGTCGTTGATGATCGTCTTCAGGCCGTTGGCGAAGCGTTCGAGGATCCATTTTTGGATCATATCGATCTGGAAGCCCCGCTTGACGAAGCTCTCGATCATATCGCGTTCGACAATGCGGAATTCCGGCGCCGAGGCGCACAGCGCGACGTCCGGCTTGCCTTTCAAATCGCTGACTTGCTTCTCGATCAGCGTTTTGAACGGCTTGGCCTTCTGCTGAACGATGTAGCTTTCAAAGTAAAAATCGAGCGTGCGTTCGGCTTCGCGCATGCCGTTCCACTTTTCGGGGCCGGCGACCATGATCGAAGCGTTGGTCTGCGGATCGAGATCGATCACCAGCACGCGCCGGCGCTGGTGATGCGCCAGCGTCTCAGCCAGCGACACGGTCGTCGTGGACTTGCCCACGCCGCCCTTCATGTTGATCACCGAAACGATGCGCGCGGGCATGCTGCCCCCTCTTTTTCTAAAGCGTATCCGAACACCGGACGGTCTGCCCGGAGGGTTAGTTTTTGGTGAATCGCGGTCAAGCGCACGGTGCAGCTGGCGCGTAGCTGTGAGTTGCGCTCAGGCTCGGTTCATCTGCGCAACGATTACAGTGATTTGCGCCGCTCAGTACCGCAGCAGCTGCAATCCGAACGCTGGCCTCAGCCGCGATTCAAGCGCCGGACGCGATGCTCCGCGCACGCTTTTCGAAGCGCCAGAGTGGAGCAGATCAATGAAACGCAAGCTGACTTTCGCCGCGCTGGCCGCAGCCCTCACCCTCACCGCGCTGCCGGCGGCCGCGCAGGACTATCGCCGCGGCGGTTACGATCGCGGCGGCGACATTGTCGTTCGCCACGATGCGGGCACGTTCCGCTTCGACCGCGGCGACCGCGAGTATCGCCGTCTCGTTCGCGGCTTCGGCTTCCAGCCGGGCTATCGCTACGAGTACACCCATTCGTGCAACGGCTATGGCTGCGACGTGATCGTGTACGAGCAAGGCCGCCGCCGCGCGATCGACCGCTTCCGGGCGCCGTACTTCGCGAACGCGTTCGACCGCGGCCGCGTCCCCGGCAACCCGCACCACAACGACAGCCGCGACCGCGGCCGCTGGGGCTAACGATAGCCGCAGAAGCTGACTTGAAGGGCGCTCGCGCAGGCGGGCGCCCTTTTCGTCACTTAATGATCCCAGAGACGCGCGTACTCCATCGCGCTCGGCGGCGCGGCGGGCATATTCTGCACCTGATCCGAGCGCGCGCTGAGTTCGTCGCGCGCCTGACGCACCACTTCACCGCAGAATTCAGCGGGGGTGACGCCGTGCCTCGAGATTTGGCTTGCCATGTGCGCGCGGAATTCATCGCTGGCGTGGCCTCTGTGCGCGCGCTCTACCAGGCCGGCGAGCACGCCAAGATTTTGCTGTTCGGCGCGGATGGTGGCCGCGATCGCCTGCCGATGCGCGCCGCCGGCAGCTGCGTCACAGACTTCGCCCATGCCGACATAAGCTCTGCCGCGATTGCCGAGTTCGGCGGCCATATCGACCGGGTCCGCAGGGTTAGGCGCGTAAGTGGAGGCGCAGGCTGATAGCGCGCACGCCAAGCCGATCGCAACGAGCCGCATGAGATTCCCTCATTGAGCGAGATTGTTGGGTTCATGGTTAATGCCCGTGCCCGCGCGCTCAATCAGATACGCCGTGCGCGAGCAATATGGACCGCCGGCGCCCTCGGCTGCACTGTGGATGATGCAGCGCTTGGCCGGCGGTTCGTTACGCTGGCGCTTCTGGATCGTGGGCGATCGGCTCGCCCATCAGCACGAGTTCTTCGGCCGCCGTGGGGTGCACGGCGCAAGTCGCGTCCCATTGCGCTTTGGTGAGCCCGGCTTTGACAGCGATCGCCGCCATCTGAATGAGTTCGGGCGCTTCGGGGCCGGCGATGTGCACGCCGACGACGCGGTCGCTCTCGGCGTTGACGATCAGCTTCATCAGCGTGCGCTGCTCGTTGCCGGCGAGAATATTCTTCATCGGCCGGAACGTCGTGCGGAAGACGCGAACTTTGCACTTAGCGCGCGCCTCCTCTTCCGTCAGGCCTACGCTGCCGACGGCGGGACGCGAGAACACGGCGCTGGCGACATCGGCATGATCGAACGCGGTCGGCCGGCCGTGGAATTCCGTTTCGACAAAGGCGACGGCTTCGCGAATGGCGACCGGCGTCAGCGCGATGCGATCGGTGACGTCGCCAATAGCGAAAATGGAGGGGACGCTGGAGCGCGAATATTCATCAACGGCGACGGCGCCGCGTGCGGTGAGGCGCACGCCCGCGGCTTCAAGCCCCATGCCCTTCGTGTTCGGCTCTCGTCCGATCGCCCACAGCACGTGATCGGTCTCTAATCGCATCGAGTTGGAGAGCGTCACCAGTTTGCGGTTTTCGCCCAGCGCGGTGATGTCGGTGATGGTCGAACCGCACGTGATGTGCACGCCGGTGCGCTGCATGTCGGCTTGCACGTGCTTGCGGATGTCATGGTCGAAGCCGCGCAGGATGCGCTCGCCGCGATAGATCACCGTGGTTTCAACGCCGAGCCCGGAGAAGATGTTGGCGAACTCGAGCGCGATATAGCCGCCGCCGGCGATGACGATGCTAGAGGGCAGCGCATCGAGCGTGAAGCACTCAGTCGAGGTGATGCCCAGCTCTTGGCCGGGCGTGTCGTGCGGACGCGAAGTGTGGCCGCCGACGGCGATGAGAATGCGCTCGGCGGTGACTTCCCTTCCACTCGCGGCGAGACGCACGCGGTGCGGATCGACGACGATGGCGCGCTCTTCGATGACTTCGACGTGCGCTGCAGCGAGATTGGTGAGATAGAGCCCGGAGAGCCGGTTCACCTCCGCCTGCACATGATCGCGCAATGTCGCCCAATCGAACCGCGCCCAATCGACGGTCCAGCCAAAACCCTTAGCGTCGCGAAACGCCTGGCCGAACTCGGCGCCGTAGATCAGCAGCTTCTTCGGCACGCAGCCGCGCAACACGCACGTGCCGCCCACCTGCACCTGCTCGGCGATAGCCACACGCGCGCCGGCCTTCGATGCAAGGCGCGCCGCGCGAACACCGCCGGAGCCGGCGCCGATGACGAAGAGGTCGTAGTCGAATTTCATTCGCTAACCTAACTCCTCCTCCGCATGCGGGGGAGGTGGCTGCGCAGCAGCCGGAGGGGGTAAGTGTTGGGCAATCGTCTCCCAGACACCGGAGAGGTTGTCGTACACGTCGGCGCTGTTCACGCGCAGGACGCGCCAGCCATGTGCTTCCAGATACTTGGTGCGCCGCGCGTCGTGCGCCAACTCTTCCGGCGTCCAATGCGTGTAGCCATCCACCTCAACGACAAGCTTCGCCGCGATGCAGGCGAAATCCGCGATGAAAGGGCCAATCGGGTGCTGTCGGCGGAAACGGGCGCCATTTAGTGCGCACTTACGGATGTAGCTCCATAGAAGCGCCTCCGACCGCGGCATGCGCCGGCGAAGCTGCTTTGCGAAGGCTCGGGATCGCTTCTCGCCGTCACGCACGCACCCCCTCCCCTCGCTTCGCTCGGACCTCCCCCGCAAGCGGGTGAGGAGTTAGGTTCGCGCGCACCTTAACTGCTCACCCGCTTGCGGGGGAGCAGTCAGCGCGCTTCGCGCTGACTGAGGGGGCGGTGATAAAGTTGTCCCCTCCCCCTCGCTGCGCTCGGCGAGTGCGCCGCTCCGCAGCTAACGATCGGAGCGCTTGGCGCGCAAGCTTTCGACAAGCTGCCGCGCTGGAGAGAGGAAAAAGTCATCGAACGCCGTCCAGGCCAGCTGGCCGCCGATCCATAAAATCCCGACGACCGCTGCCACCGCCAGCGAACCGAAGATCGCATAGGCGGCGACCCCTCCAAAGCTCTCCATGGCAACCTCCTCTTTCGCTGACGACGAGGATAACCGCTAGTGCGCCACTTTCATATACGCGGGCAGCCAGCTTTCGTGGGCTTGGCGGAGTTCGTCGAGGCTGACGCTTTCGCGTTGGCCGGAGCGGCCGAGATAGGCGATGTCGCGCCCGCCCGCTTCGCCGACGACGAGGAAGCTGACGCCAGCGGCGCGGGCGCGCTTTTCAAGGTCAACGAGATGCGTTGAGGGCAGCGCGATGAGATAGCGCGCTTGATCTTCGCCGTAGAGGAACGACGCATCGTCGAGATCGCCTTGGTAGCCAAGCGTGACGCCGACGTCGGAGCCAAGCGCCATTTCCGCCGCCGCGAGACCAAAGCCGCCATCGCTGAGATCGTGCGCTGCGCGGACGATGCCGTCGGCGATCAGCGTGCGGATAAAGTCGCCGTTTTTCCTTTCCAGCGCGAGATCGACCTTTGGCGCGGCGCCGCCGAGCTTGAACAGATCGCGCGCGTAAACGCTCTGGCCGAGATGACCATTCGTATCGCCAATGAGAACGAGCACGTCGCCCTGGCTTAGGCGATCCGCCGTCGCACGGCGTTCGAGATTGTCAATGATGCCGACGCCGCCAATGGCGGGGGTCGGGAGAATGGCTTGGCCGTTGGTCTCGTTATAGAGCGAGACGTTGCCGCTAATGACGGGGAACGAGAGTTCGCGGCAGGCTTCGGCGAGGCCTTCGATGGCGTGGACGATCTGGCCCATCACTTCGGGGCGTTGTGGGTTGCCAAAATTCAGATTGTCGGTGACCGCGAGCGGGCGCGCGCCGGTGACGGTGAGATTGCGCCAGGCTTCGGCGACGGCTTGCTTGCCGCCTTCGTAAGCGTCCGCCTCGACGTAGCGCGGCGTCACATCGCAGGTCATCGCCAGCGCCCGTTGCGAGCCGTAGAGGCGCACGATCGCGGCGTCGCTGCCGGAGTCGGCGAGCGTGTCGCCCATGACGTGGCGGTCGTACTGCTCCCAAATCCAACGCTTCGACGCTTGATCCGGCTGCGAGAGCAGAGCGGTCAGCGACTTGGCGAAGCCTGGATACTCGTCGATGAGACGCCGCTCGTCGCCCTCCGTCAGCGGGATCGCTTTCAACGGCTGCACGTATGGACGCTCGTATTTCGGCGCTTCATCAGCGAGGGGCCCGAGCGGGATGTCGCAAACGATCTGACCATGCCAGCGGAGCGTGAGATTGCCGGTGTCGGTGGTTTGGCCGATGACGGCCGCATCGAGGCCCCACTTTTCGAAGATGGCTTTGGCCTCGGCTTCGCGGCCGGGCTTCAGCGTCATCAGCATGCGCTCTTGGCTCTCTGAGAGCATGAATTCGTACGGCGTCATGCCCTCTTCGCGCGCGGGCACGGCGTCGAGATCAAGCAGAATGCCGGCTTCGCCTTTTGAAGCCATTTCGACCGATGAAGATGTGAGGCCGGCGGCGCCCATGTCCTGGATGCCGATAATGGCGTCGGTGGCCATCAGTTCGAGGCAGGCTTCGATGAGCAGCTTCTCGAGGAAAGGATCGCCGACTTGCACGGTCGGCCGAAGGCCATCTTCGCCTTCGACGAATTCGGCGCTCGCCATCGTGGCGCCGTGAATGCCGTCGCGGCCAGTTTTGGCGCCGACATAGACGACGGGATTGTTCGCGCCCTTGGCGGCGCTGGTGAAGATTTTGTTCTTATCGGCGATGCCGAGGCAGAAGACGTTGACGAGGATGTTGCCGTTATAGCGGGCGTCGAAATTGGTCTCGCCGCCCACCGTCGGCACGCCGACGCAATTGCCGTAAAAACTGATGCCGCTGACGACGCCGTCGACGAGCTTGCGAGTCTTTGGATGATCGGGTTCGCCGAAGCGCAGCGCGTTCATGATCGCGACGGGTCGCGCGCCCATGGTGAAGACGTCGCGCAGAATGCCGCCTACGCCGGTCGCGGCGCCCTGGAATGGTTCGATGAAGCTCGGGTGGTTGTGGCTTTCCATCTTGAAGATGGCCGCGAGCCCCTCGCCGATATCGATGGCGCCGGCGTTCTCGCCGGGGCCGTAGATCACGTGCGGGGCTTTGGTGGGGAATTTCGCCAAGTGCGCGCGGGTGGATTTGTACGAGCAATGCTCGCTCCACATCACGCTGAAGATGCCCAGCTCCGTCGTGTTGGGCGTGCGGCCGAGCTTCTCCAGCACGAGGTCGTACTCATCGCGGGAGAGGCCGAATTCTTCGGCGAGGGCCAGCGTGCCTGGCGCGAGCGGGTCTAGGGACATGGGCGGGGATTACCTTGTGTCGGTAAGCCTCGCAATTGGCCGTCCTGGCGCATGTCTGCAAGGCTCCCGCCCGCGCCGGAACGTGACGGCAACTCGACAAGCCCCGGTCCGGGCCCTAGTCGATAGGCGAGCCGAGGAGACGAGCCCGATGCGTGAAATACCGTTGTCCGAAGTCCAGAGCCTGGTTGGCCAGGAGATCGGCGTTTCCGACTGGCTGGAGATCACCCAGGACCGGGTCAATCGTTTCGCCGACGCGACGGGCGACCACCAGTGGATCCATGTCGATATCGAGCGGGCGACCAAGGAGCTGGGGGCGCCGATCGCGCACGGCTATCTCGTCGTTTCGCTGATCCCGTTTCTGAACAAGAACATCGTCTCGTTCAAAGGCGTCAGCCGCGGCATCAATTACGGCTCCAACAAGGTGCGCTTCACCAACATGGTGCCGGTAGGCTCGCGCATCCGCCTGCGTTCGAAAATGCTCTCGTGCGAACCGCGCGGCGGCGGCTTCCAGATCGTCAACGAGTTCACCATCGAGATCGAGAACGAGGAACGGCCGGCGTGCGTCGCCGAGGTCGTGTCGCTGGTTTATCCGGGCTGATGCTGACCTTCGTCGAGAGCATCTCGCTCGCCGGGGATCGCAAAAAACAAAACGACGATGCGTGCGGGCACACGGGGCCACGCGCATGGGTGATCGACGGCGCGACCGATCTGCACGACGCGCCACTAATGGCTGGCGCGGCGTCCGATGCGGCGTGGCTGGCGCAATATTTGAACCGGCGGCTCTATGAGCCGATGGGCAATGACTGGCAGAACGACCTCGGCAAGCTGAGCGAGCAAGGCGCCGGGATTTTTAGGTCGTTCGTCAAGCAGCCTTACGAGAAATGGCAGTCGCCGATCGCCTCAATGCTGATGCTGATAGAGCGCGGGCACGAAATTCTGGGCGGTGATCTTGGCGATTGCCGCGTCGCCGCACTGGGCGCCGATGGCGCCCTGCATATTCATGGCGGCGCGCCGGATGCGGCGGACAATGAGAGCCAACGCGCAGCTGAGCAGACCGATGCGCACAAGCCGCTTTTGGAGCGCACGGAGACCATCGCGCGGCTGCGGCGCGAGCGGGCGGCGATCAATCGCGAAGGCGCGCCATGGACGTTCGGACTTGATCCAGAATGCGCCAAGCATATGCGCGGCTGGCGTTTCAAGCTCGAAGCGCCGGCGCATATTCTCCTGATGACCGACGGCTATTCGGCGCTGATGGATCGCTATCGGGTTTACGATGGCGCCGGGCTGGTGCGGGCGGCGGTCGACAAGGGCCTTCAGGAGCTGGGGCGCGAATTGCGTGAGATCGAAACCGCCGACGCCGTGGGCGTCCGGCACCCCCGTTACAAAGCCAGCGACGACGCCACGGCGTTGCTGATGCGGCTGTCGTAAGCCGATTGACCGCGCCGCCGCGATCCTGGAACAAGGCGGCCATGAACAGACGCGAACTCCTCCAAGCTAGCGCCGCTTTGCCTGCGCTCGCCCTCCTGCCCGCCTGCGCTACATCGGAAGGCTCCATGACCGAACCCGCAACGCCGCCCGTCGCCCGCATCGAGCCAAAAACGATCGAACAGCTCGGCCGCACGCGTGTGGATAATTACGCGTGGCTGAAGGACGACAATTGGCAGGCCGTGATGCGCGATCCTTCGCTGCTGCGGCCGGACGTGCGTGAATATTTGGACGCCGAGAACGCCTACCGCGAATCCGTAATGGCCCCGACCGCGGCGCTGCAGGAGCGCATCTATCAGGAGATGCGTGGCCGCACCAAGGAAGACGACAGCTCCGTGCCGGCGCCGGATGGTCCGTGGGAATACTACCGCCGCTTCGAAACCGGCGCGCAGCATCCAATCCATGCGCGGCGTCCGCGCGGCCAGGACGGCCCCGAGCAGATCTTGATCAATGTCGATGAGCAGGCGCGCGGCAAGACGTTTTACAAGGTCATCGCCGCGCAGCACTCACCGGACCACAAGCTCTATGCGTATGCTGTCGATGAGCAGGGTTCGGAAATCTACACGGTCTATGTGAAGGACCTCGAAAGCGGCGAGACGCTTTCGTCGGCGATCGCGAACTGCACCGGGGACTTTGCCTGGTCGCCGAACTCAGAGCTGATTTTCTGGACCTTCCGCGACAACAACGGCCGACCGGCCAAAATCTACCGTCGCCCCGCGCGCGGCGGCGAGGACACGCTCATCTATGACGAGCCGGATGACGGCTTCTTCCTCAGCGTCGGCCCCACCGAGAGCCACGAATACATGCTGATCAGCGCCGGCAACGGCGCGCAGTCTGAATACTACACCATCCCGGCCAACAATCTGACGGCGGCGCCCACCCTCTTCCACGGCCGCGAAGACGAACTGCTCTATTCGCCGACACACTGGAACGGCCGCTGGTACGTCCTCACCAACGCCGACGGCGCGGTCGACTTCAAGGTGATGACGGCCGAGCCCGGCCGCACGGCGCGGGCGCAATGGCGCGATTTCATCCCGCACGAGGCGGGCCGCTACATTCTCGGCCTCGGCGCGACCAAGGATTATCTCGTCCGTGTCGAGCGCTCGAACGCGCTGCCCAAGATCGTCATCCGTCATCGCGGCGGCGAAGAGCACGCGATCGCCCTCGACGAGCAGGCCTACAATATCGAGTTGAGCGGCGGCTACGAGTTCGACACGACGAATGTGCGCTACATTTACGAGTCGCCGACGACGCCGCTGAAATGGTTCGACTACGACATGGCCGCGCGCACGCAGGTGTTGCGCAAGACGCAAGAAATTCCCTCCGGCCACAATCCGGAAGATTATGTCACCGGCCGGTTCTTCGCCGAGGCGCCCAACGGCAAGCGCATCCCGATCACCATCCTGATGAAGCGCGGCACGCCGCTCAATGGCACCGCCCCGCTCTATCTCTACGGCTACGGCTCGTACGGGATCTCGATGGACGCGGATTTCTCGATCCGGCGTTTCAGCCTCGTCGACCGCGGCTGGATCTACGCCATCGCGCACGTGCGCGGCGGGTCGGAAATGGGCTTCGGCTGGTTCCAGGACGGACGCCGTTTCGCGAAGAAAAACACGTTCAGCGACTTCATCGCCTGCGCTGAAGAACTCGTCTCGCGCGGCTATGGCCGCGCCGGCAACATCGTCTGCGAAGGCCGTTCCGCCGGCGGCCTGCTGATGGGCGCGATCAACAACATGCGGCCTGATTTGTGGGCTGGCGTCATTGGCGGCGTGCCGTTCATCGATGTCTTGAATACTATGAGCGACACCTCACTGCCGCTGACGCCGCCGGAATGGCCCGAATGGGGCAATCCGCTCGAGAGCGAGGAAGCCTACGATTACATTGCCTCGTACTGCCCCTATACCAACATCGAAGCGAAAGCCTATCCGGCCGTGCTGTCCACCGGCGGCCTCACCGATCCGCGCGTCACCTATTGGGAGCCGGCGAAGTGGGCGGCGAAATTGCGCCCGCACACGACCAGCGGCCGGCCAGTGCTGTTGAAAATGAACATGGGCGCGGGCCACGCCGGCAGCGCCGGTCGCTTCGAGTTCCTCCGTGAACTCGCGCACGACTACGCCTTCGCGATCAAAGCCATCGGCGACGATGAGGCTGGCGGGCCGTTCTGATCTGCATGCTCCCGCCCTGCGGGGAGCTGTCGAGCGCAAAGCCCGAGACTGAGGGGCGAGTCGCAGATTACGCGCCCCTCCGCTTCCCCGGGCTCCCCGCCGGGGTCAGCACCTCCCCGCGCGGCGGGAGGTTTAAGCGTTCCTGATCCCGAACCAGCGCGCGCGATGAATGTCTTCGAGATTGTTCTCGTAGCCGGTGATATCCGGGTGCACGAGATTGGTGCTGTTTAAGAAGACGCTCATGCAGATCGGCGCTTCGTCCAGCAGCAATTGTTCGGCCTCCACCATGTATTGCGCGCGGCGCTGATCGTCGCGCTCGAAGTCCGACAAGCGGATCAGCTCGTCGTAACGCGGGTTGTTGTAAGTCGGATAATTCTGCGAGCCGGTGCGGCTTTCGAACAGGTAGAGAAAGTTCTTGGCGTCGTTGAAGTCGCCGATCCAGCCGCCGTCACCGGCGTCGAAATTCTTGGCGCGGAGGTTGGCGTAATGGACCTGGTTCTCGACGCCGCGCAGCTCCACCGTCACCCAAGGCGCGATCGAATTCCAATCGTTCTGCGCCACCACAGCGACTCGCGGATTATCGCTGGTGTTGCGGTGTGAGAAGGCAAAACGCAGCGGGTTGTTGGGACCGTAGCCCGCCGCGCGCAGCAGACGCTGCGCCTCCTCTTTGCGCTCAGCCAGCGGCCGATCGGCCCAGCGATAGCGGGCTGTCGATGGATAATTGAACACGCCCGGCGGCACGAATTTGTAGGCCGGCTGCTCACCGGTGAGATAAATCCGGTTCGCCACAAAATCGCGATCATAGGCCATGGCGATGGCCTGGCGCACGCGCATGTCGTCGAACGGCGGGCGCGTCATGTTGAGCGAGAAATAATTGCACGTGAGATAGGTCGAGACCCGCACATAGCCCGGAAGATCGCGCTGCAGCACCTGAACCTGGTTGGACGGAAAACGCGTCGCCCAACCCGCCTCGCCGCTCAGCACTCTGCGCGCCGCCGCCTGCACGTCGTTCTGCGGATAGAAGTAAAGATGTTCGAGCACGACATTATTGGCGTCATAGAAAGCGGGGTTGCGCTCGAGGTGGATGATGTAGTTCGACCACCAGCGCCGCAAAATGAAGGGACCGTTGACGACGATGTTTTCGGCCTTGATCCAGTCTGCGCCGACGCGCTCATGGAGGTGCTTCGGGATCGGGTAAGCAGTGTAGTGCTTCAGCAATTGCGGCAGATAAGGCGCCGGGTGCTCGAGCTGGATCTCCAACGTCAGGTCATCGACCGCCCGGACACCGAGCTGTTCGGCCGGCATGCCTTGCGTGTTGACGGCCTGCGCGTTCTTGATCGGATACAAGATCGACGCGTATTGCGCGAGCGTGTCCGGGTTCATGATGCGCTTGAAGCCGAACTCGAAATCGTGCGCGTCGCACGCTTCGCCGTCTGACCAGGTGGCGCGGCGAAGATAGAACGTCCACGTCAGCAGGTCTTCGCTGACCTCCCAGCGCTCGGCCATGCCGGGGATCGGCTCGGCCCGTTCGTTCTCGGTGGTGAGGCCGACGAACATGTTGCCGATAATGTTGTTCTCCCACGAGCCGGTGGCCTTGTGGGGATCGAGTGAGAGCGGCTCGCTGGAATTGGCGATGTCGAGCGATTTCTTGGCCTTGTCGAAGCCGACGATGCGGGCGTTGGCGCAACCGGCCAGCGTGGTGGCGACCCCGACGCCGCCTGCGCCTGCCAATAGGGATCGGCGGTTGGTCCAGATGGCCATGGGCAAGGTCTCCCGCGCCGGCGCCGAAGCCGGCTGACAAATTCTCCAGCCAGAATAAGATGATCCGGCTTCCGTTGGGAGGGGACTTTATGCGCATCGTCATCGCCAGCCTGTGTTTTGTCGCATTCGCCGCGGGCTCGGCCGCCGCGCAGGACCAGCCGCCAGCCAATCCGCAGGTGCTGGATCAGGTCTATGCCTGCGCCAACATTGCCGACGAGACGCAGCGCCTCGCCTGCTATGACGGCGCCGTCGGGCGCTTGCGCGCAGCCCAATCGAGCGGCGATCTGGTCGCCGTTGACCGCGCCCAGGCGCAGGAAGTCGAACGCGAGGCGTTCGGCTTTTCGTTGCCAAGCTTGCCGCGCATCTTCGGCAATCGCGGCAATGAAGCAGCGGCGCCCGAGGTCGCAGAGATGGCGTTGACGATCGACCGTGTCGTCAGCCGCCGCAACGCGCCCTCGACCTTCTACATGACCAACGGCCAAGTCTGGTCGCAAATCGACGACGAAGTCGCCCGCAACGTCCGCGCCGGCGGCCAAGTCACGATCCGCCGCGCGACGATGGGGAGCTTCTTGATGTCAGTGGAGGCCGGCGGCCCGGCGATCCGTGTGCGGCGGACGCAATA
>Ga0196971_1001150_pt1 | contig 13083 bp, 18 predicted proteins | sample S1v_1013CmetaG_FD_148660 | JGI IMG/M metagenome (GOLD analysis project Ga0196971, IMG submission 148660) | Soil microbial communities from Anza Borrego desert, Southern California, United States - S1+v_10-13C | ecosystem: Environmental > Terrestrial > Soil > Desert | place: USA: California... | reverse complement strand
GCGCTGAGGGAAGCTATAGCTTCATTTATGCCAGAAGGAGACTATAGTGCAATATCTGTTCTTTTCCCGCTTGGAACCTTTACTGGGGGGCAGTCTTCTATTCCCATAGGAGGCTCCAAGGCACTGGCTCAGCGTATGGTGGAGAAGTATCTTTCATTGGGTGGTATAATTGAGACTTTCTGTGAGGTTGTTGAAGCTGATATTCAAGGAGAGAAGGTAAGAAGCATTAAGTCCAATGGAGGCAAAGTCTTTGAGGCAGATTACTTTATTGCTGCCTGTGATACTAAGGTGTTATATGAGCAGCTGCTGATGGGACGTTACCGTGATCTAGAATTCCAGAAAAGGTATGATAATCCTAATAAATATCCTTTGGCATCTAATATTTATATAGGAATAGGATATGAAGGGACAATAAGTGATATCCCACGTACTCTTAAATTCCCTGTACAATCTCTGGATATTAGCCAAAATCAGAAACCAATAGAGTATTTGCAGATGACACACTATGGTTATGAGCCTGATTATGCTCCAAAGGGTCATACTGTGATAACCATAGCTATTAATCAATTTGAACCAGAGCTAGAAGCATGGGAGCTGCTAGTAAAGAATAAGGAAGAATATAACAAAGAAAAGGTACGAATTGGAGAAACAGTAATTCATGCAATGGAAACTCGTTTTCCGAATATGAAAGGAAAACTTAAATTACTTGATGTGGCTACCCCACAAACCTATGTACGATACTGTAATGCTTACCGTGGTGCATTTATGGCCTTTTGGCCGACTATAACTGGAAAGTCACTTATACATAAAGGTTATATTAAAGGACTTAATAATATAGTATTAAGTGGACAGTGGCTGCAGCCGCCCGGAGGGCTCCCAACAGCTCTTATTACAGGAAAGGACACAATTATGCGGCTTTGTAAGAAGGAAAAACAGTCGTTTATAGAGTAGTTACATGACAGGCCAATCAAAGACATCCGAGAGTATAGCAATAAGTCAATAGTTATATGGAACAGGATGTATATATTAAAATCATTGGAGGGATATGAGTGTTCAAGTACATAATTAACAACGATATAGAATTAAAGTTGCCTAATGAGTCTCATGCAGAAGAATTGTTTCAACTGATAGATAATAGCAGAGGTCATTTAAGTAATTGGTTACCTTAGGTCAGGTCGACTAAAGATGTTGATATAATAGCCTCTTTTGTAAAAGGAACACAAGAGCAATATGGCTCCAACCTTGGTTTAAGGCGATTATTATGTATGAGGGCAATTTCGCAGGACTAATTGGCTTTAACAATGTTGATTGGGAAAGGAAGTGCACATCATTTGGTTATTGGTTAGGCGAATCATTCCAAGGTAAAGGAATAATGACAAAGGCATTAGAGACATTCATTAATTATGCGTTTAGCACTATGCATCTTAATAAGATTGAAATTCCAATAGCTGAAGAGAACAATAGAAGTCGGGCACTTCTAGAAAGTTTCGGCTTCCAGGTTGAAGGAATAATAAGAGATGCAGAATGGTTATATGACAGGTACGTAAACCATGTCATGTATGGACTGTTAAAACATGAATGGAGCGCTAGGCAGTAACAAGTTTAGGCTAGATGAGTAAGTGGCAAGCACCCAGTTTGTTTAAAGCTAAGATAAGAGCTATCTAAAATTAGAACTTCACCTTAAGACCGAGTGGCGTCGTGAGTGCGGAACGTTTGGTGAAACCACACGCAGAATTTGCCGCGCCTCCATGGCAGAATTAACTTACATACAGGGGGTAACTATGAAAAGACAGAATGAAATACAATATATAGTCGATAAGTTTTATGAAATTATATCCGGAGAAGCAGGTGAAGAAAGAAAGTGGAATGAGTTTAGATCTCTATTTCTTTCTGGTGATTCCTCTATAGCACCTGTGAAGTTTAACGTAGGGAAAGAATGTATTATACAGCGTTTTGATGTTGAATCATATATTGCTCGCTTAAATAACTTTCTGATTAACAATGACTTCTATGAGTATGGATTTAATTATGAAATAAAAGAAATAGATAGTATTGCACATGTATATAGCGAATATGAAGCAAAAAGAAAAAAGGAAGATAAAGAAATAATTAAACGTGGTATAAATTTAGTCCAATTAGTCCATGATGGACAGGCATGGAAGATTCATAGTATGTTGTGGCAAGATAAATAAGAAATATAATTAACTATATGATTGGGCTGGAAACTTAAGGAACTGACACCAGTACTAGCTTTGGCTACGAGGGGCGTGTGGCATCACCTAACAATACACCCTCGTTGACAGGGTAAAATAGTTTATCTATATCCACTTGCCCACACCTCTTCAACGGCTAAGCGCTAGAGTGTATGGTAAATACGACTATTAGAAATATACCCTGCCACCAAGGGGATAATAGCTTCCCGACATCATTTTTGTCTACTCAAGGCATGTGGAGACGATAGTGTTGATACAAAGAGCATATATGTAGAAATCCTTAGATTTAAGCACTTTACGAAGCATATGGTGTTCACCGAAAACGGTAAAAAATCTCGCAATAAGGAGATAAAAAATTATATTAATGTTTCGGTGGTGGTTGATATAGTATGTGGGAACACAAAGAAATAGATCAAGTGATTAAGGGACACTGACAGAATATAGTGTCCCTTTTTCTATGCCAGTGGTTTCCATTGAATTTTTCAGAGATGTATAATAAAATGGTAAAAAATGAGTCCTTTTATAAAGTATGTAGACAAACAGGAATTTGGAGGTGAATTGATATGAATTTGAGATTGGCTAATATTAACGACTTATCGAAACTCAAAGCTGTGTATGGAAACATAATTGATAATATGAACAGAAACAACATACCAATTTGGGACGAAATCTATCCGTGCGAGTTTTTTAGCGATGATATTGAAAATAATCGCCTTTATTTATTGGTCGAGGAGCATGATGATATAGTTGCAGCGTTTGCATTATGTGAATCAAATGCTGGAGAAAGTTATGTGAAATGGGAAAATGCCCATGACAAGGCATTATATCTTGACCGCTTTGGAGTTAATGTTGATTATTCAGGACGAGGAATTGGCAGTATAATGCTTAAGCATGCTATTACACTCACTAAGCAGAAGAATGCTAAATATTTAAGGCTTTTTGTTGTGGATATAAATAAACCAGCTATAAATGTATATCTAAAAAACGGATTTAGGCAGGTAGATGGAATCTATGAAGAAAGAATCAATGATGACCTTATATTGCGTGAATATGGATTTGAAATAGAAGTATTAAGGTAACACAAATTCCAATTTATAAGTGAATTGATGAGTATAGAGGTGGTCTGATGGCTAAACATGAATTCGGGATCTTTGAAACAGAACCGGAGCCAGGTAAAAGGTATGATGAATATAGTCCCGAAAAATATGACTGCATTACAATACATGACGATTACATTGAACCCCTGCTCGGGCAAGGGACTTGTATATTACGGCATAACATTAATACCGCCATCATCGCTGCCCGAATTTAAGAAAATAATTGATTTAACCGGCTTGACAGAACTGCAAGTCCTTTCTAAAAAGATAGACGAAGCAATGAAGAGAAATAAATTTATGATACATTACGGAATATAACTGTTTCCTGAAAATCAGCGGAAGTATTTTGTAACAAAGATACACCAGCTTTTTTTATGCACATTTTTAGGGACTCAAATTTAAAAAGAATGGAGGAAACCGAAATGGCAAACGAAACAATGCGTATCTTTTTCCCTCTGAAGATCGTGACTTACCCCCAATTTTCGATTGACATTAACAGGAGGCAGTGGCGTATGAGGATGGCATTCTCGCTGCAATCGCCAAAGAGAACCGCCACTCTGAAAATGACCGAGGGCTTGCTGAGTACATCCACGATGAAGCTCTCAGTAAAAAGGTGTATAGCCTATATCCGTCAGTGGAAATCGTTGACGGATAGCTGTGGGGAGTCATGACTGCCGGGCTGAAAGAGTTCCTTTCAGGAGAGGAAACCGCTGAGCTTCTTGACTTTGTGACCGGACAAAACAGTGATGGCTACGACGAAGGTCTGGAACAATGTCCAATTAAAATTCCTGACGGCGAGATTTACGTCAGCTTCTGGAATCACGAAAACTATTCTCTGAAACTTGAGCAGGAGATGAAAAACAACTCATTTGAACTCGGATACGGAGGTCAGGTGATGGGATGAATAAAAAAGTGAACGGACAAATAGCGCTCTTTGGTTTCTAATGAAGCTGAGGGGCGCTTTTTTTATTGCAGCAGATTGCTGTGAGATATACAACTAAACAAAAGAATGAGAAGGCGTTGTCTTACAAAAAAAAGGCAGCGCCTTTTTTGTTTTCCGAGAAAGGAGCTGAACCATGAAGAATGATATAACACCAGAAGAAAAAACAGGAGCCGGAGAAAACGCTCCCCCTGCAATGCATTTCCTGCCTCTGCCTAAAGATACTGCCCGCTGTGTCGGCTGTCCTTATCCCAGTGTCGGCTTTATTTGCTGGGGTACAGACGGCTCCTGCATGAGAACCGACGTTGAGAAACTCAGCCGCCAGAGCAAAGGGAGGTGATGTATTGAACAGCATCATCAGTTGGGTAGGCGGCAAAAAGGCTCTGCGGGATATGATCTATCAGCGTATGCCGAAGGAATTCGGGAGGTACATTGGCGTATTTGGTGGCGGAGGCTGGGTGCTGTTCGGACTGCCGACCGATGCCGCTATGGAGGTCTACAACGATTTCAATTCAAACCTGGCAAATCTATTCCGCTGTGTCCGCGACCGCCCCTTTGCCCTTCTCAAGGAGCTGAATTTCTTTCCGTTAAACGGGCGCGACGAATTTAATGTCCTGAAAAAATATCTGGAGAAGGAGGAATTCACAAATGAGTACCTGCAGGAGGAACTGGAGCTTGCGCAGAGGTTTCTAAGCGAACCGCAGTTTGAGGAAATTAAGCCGATCCTTCTGGAAAACGCACAGATGAACGGCGTAAAACGCGCCGCCGTATTCTACAGGCTTATCCGATTAAGCTACGGAAGCGGCTGCACCAGCTACGGATGCCAGCCCTTCGATATCAGAAAAACCTTTCATCTTCTCTGGCAGGGCAGCCGGAGGCTTAAGGATACGGTCATTGAGAACAAGGACTTTGAAGCACTGATCAAGCAGTATGATCGTGAAAACGCCTTCATCTATTGCGACCCGCCATATTATCAGACGGATGGACACTACGCCGTGGAATTTAAGAAAGACGATCACTACCGTTTGAGGGACACTCTTGCATCCTGCCAGGGGAAATGGCTAGTCAGCTATAACGACTGTGTATTTATTCGTGAGCTGTACAAGGACTTTAACATTGAAGCGGTTAGCCGCATCAATAACCTTGCCCAGCGTTATGACAACGGCTGTGAATATGCCGAAGTCCTGATCTCAAACTACGACACCGCTGAAAGGCTGAGTGACATGCCGACTCAGCTGAGGCTTTTTGACCTCGCCGGATTTTGCGGCATGGAATAACAGATAAATTTTAACAGGAGGTACATCAATATGAAACTGTTTGAAATACGCGCCATCGTGGATGAACATGGCCGCATCACTCTTCCAATGGAGCTGCTCGTTAGCGTAGGACTGAAGTGTGGTGACGAGGTGCGTGTCACTCTCGTTGTGAGTCTAGAAGAAACGGAAAGCCTGTATCCGCAGCTTGTCATCACACATCATGGAGTAGAAGTCGCTTTGACCCTAGCCGGATGGCAGGAGGACGAAGAAGAAAACGATCTGACTCTGCCAAACACTCTTCTGGAAGCCGCGGAGATACCGGAGGGCAGCGATCTCGAAATCATTTGTGCACCCGGCATCATCGTCATTAAAGAAGCGGATACACCGGAATATGCATTTGAAAAAGAATCGTAGCCTTGCCGAACGAAAAGTGTTGACCACAATGGTAAATTGCGGTATTGTGTTATTGACCATAATGGTAAACCAAGGGGAGGCTGATTGAATTGGTTTTAGAAAAGCTTGAAAACTTAGATAAAAACAGAAAAGATGCAATCATCAATGCGGCGCTTATGGAGTTTGCGACCAAAGGTTATGATGAAGCTTCGACCATTGTTATTGCCAGGAATGCCGGAATATCGAAGGGATTGATGTTCTATTATGTAAACAGCAAGAAGGACTTTTTTCTGTTCCTCTGTGACTATTGCAGCAAAATCGTAAAAAGAGAGTATTTTGATCTAATAAACTTCAATGAAAAAGACCTCCTTGAAAGACTACGGCAATCCTATATTCTCCAACTCGAATTGTTGCATAAATATCCATGGATTCTCGAATTCACCAGGATCACTGCCGATGAAAAATCTGATGAAATCAGGAAGGAACTGGACGAAATACTGAAAGGAACACAACCAATATGCTATGAAACAATGTTCGGTACGATTGATGCGTCCAGATTCAGAGAAGGGATGGATATTGAACGGTGCAAACGGCTTATTTTTTGGGTGAATGTCGGATTTACGAACCAAATATTGAAGAATATTAGAAATTCAGAAATCAGCGAATTGGATTATGAAAGAATTGTCGAGGAGCTGGATGGCTACCTTAATGAGCTCAGGAAGAGCTTTTACAAATAAACTATGAAGGAGGCGTATTTATGGGTTCGACAATTTATTATTTTTCCGCTACGGGCAATTCGCTGTCAATAGCCCTACAGATCGCAAAAGGACTTGGAAACTGTGCAATTCAATCCATGGCTGCAGAGCTGCAGGATTGATGCTCAGTTTACTTGTGATCATTATTCTGTCTGATATGGTGGATAATGTTTTGTATTCCAGAACGGAGAGTGATGAAATGAAAGGATTTGATGATAGGGTAATTGTCGAATTTCCATTAAGAGGAGAATGGATGGTGCCCAACACACCGGGAAAAAGGATTCCAAGCCATGGGACAGACCAATTGGGAGAGCGCTATGCTTTTGATTTTTTACAGGTTGACTGGGCGAGAACAGGGAGGCCCTTTTATCAGACAAATCCGCTGCGGTATATCGTCTTTGGCGTTCCCTTAAACAAGTGTTATTGCTGGGGTCAGGAAGTATATGCGCCTTGTGACGGGGAAATTATCAAAGCCGAAGACGGTTATAAGGAAAGGCAGAGAGTTCATTTGGCTTCTGATTTGTTTGTTGCGCTAAAGAATGCTTATACATTTAACCCTGAAAAAGATGACATTAGGTCTGTTGCAGGCAACTATGTTATTATGAAATGCTCTGACCATGTTTACGCCGCGTTCGCACATTTGCAAACGGGGTCCGTTACAGTATCGGCAGGTCAGACTGTGAAAAAAGGGGATGTATTAGGGAAAGTAGGGCATTCAGGTAATTCAACAGCTCCGCATCTTCATTTTCAGCTCATGGACAGCAGTGATTTGCTTTCAGCAAGGGGTATTCCCTGCGCTTTTGAGCAGTATGAAATATTTCGGGACGGCAAATGGGAAACAGTATATAGAAGCGTTCCTTCTGATAAGGACAGGATAAGATTTAATCGATGAATTGCCTCTTCTCAAAAGATTTATTACTGATGGTAAGCCGGACCATCTAGAAATGAGCGTTTTGCTTTTTAACAATGCCGGATAAAGGATATCATATACTTGATGAAAAAGTTGGTCAGGCATGGAATGCTGGTAAGAATTATGAGGCAGGTTTAAAAGTCATCTAAATAATATGAGAAATCAGAAATTCTAGAAGTATATTTTACCATCAAGGGGGTATCAGCTTCAATCGGCATCTGTTTTGTATCCTCAAGGCATTGTGAGGTGTTGTGGGGATTGAACGAGCGGAAGCTTGATAAATAAAGGGTTCTAAACGATCATTGAGCTTCAATGACAAGGTGATCCTTGAGGAGATAAAAAGATGATATATTGCTCATATAAATTAAATACAGGTTTGGAGGCCTGTTTTTATTTATATGAGCAAAATTGTCATCTGGCATAAAAATGTGAAGATGAATATTGATAATGCAGATATTGGTAAAACATAGTATAATCAGAATTAGTAAAATGATTATCCGGAGGTTCTCTATGAGTTGCGTGTTAGAAAACAGTCTTTTCTAGAGAATACGAAACATTGTAGTTGAAGCACAGTAAAGAGGTGTTGAGATGTCATTTGGAATATTAAATACAAAATTAAGTATTCCACCGGTTAATACCCATATAGTCAGTAGAGGTCATCTGAATGATCTGCTTAAGAATGCACTGAAGTATAAGCTGGTACTGGTTTCTTCACCAGCAGGTTCCGGGAAAACAACCATCATCACAGATTATATAAACAGGAATAGTATCGAATGCCTTTGGTATTCCCTTGATAAAACCGACAATGATGTATTTCGATTTTCAACCTACTTGATCAGAGGGTTAGAAAAAAATGGCGAATTAAGGGATGTTAATTTAAGTGAGTTATTGGATTCTTTCCATATAATCGGCGAATTGGAATTCATCCGGGCAGTGGTTAATGCACTGCAATCCACAACACATGACTATACACTTGTTTTTGATGATTACCACCTGATTGAGCTCCCAGCTGTTCAAAATATGATGAAGCAATTATTGTTGCATCTTCCTCCCAATATTCATATAATAATCATTACACGGGAAGACCCATTGCTGCCACTTTCCAGATTGAGAGTCAGAAATCAACTATTGGAAATCAGAATAGAACAACTTAAATTCTCAGATTCAGAAGCCAATAGTTTTTTGAATAAGTCGATGAAGCTGGATTTGTCAGAAAAAGGAGTACAGGTTCTTAATAAAAGAGCCGAGGGTTGGATTGCCGGATTGCAATTGGCAGCGCTTTATATTCGGGGGCACCAGGATAAAGAGCAGTTTGTAATGGATTTTTCCGGAAATCACTATTATATTATGGATTACCTGCTTGAGGAAGTTCTGAAGCAGCAATCATCAGAAGCCCAAAAGTTTTTAATGTGCACAAGTATTTTAAATCAATTTAACGGAAGCCTTTGTGATGAAATTTTTAAAGTAGAAAAAGGTACATCCCAAGCTATCATTGAAGCATTGCTTCAAGCAAATGTTTTCATTGTTCCACTTGATTACCAGCATACATGGTTTAGATACCATCATTTGTTCAGGGACTTATTGTACCAAAAATTATTGGATACATCCATCGATATAAATGAATTACATATGACAGCAAGTCATTGGTATACCAACGATGGTAACATAATCGAAGCTGTACGCCATGCCTTGTCCGCTGAAGACATCAATTATGCCGCAGAATTGATTGAAGGGGTATGGGCTGAAATGGATCAGTCCTTGCAGGGTGGTCAATGGCTCAATTTAGCCAAACAATTGCCAAATGATGTAATTCGCCGGCGTCCGGTTTTAAATGTTGGTTACGCATGGGCTCTTATTGACTCCGGCGATATAGAAAATGCGGTTGAACGCCTCGAAGAAACAAAAGAAATAGTTGAATCCATTAGAAGCAACGATTCGATGTCAAACTACATTATATATGATAGAGAGCAGTTTGATTTGCTACGGGTAACAATAGCATCTGCTTTTGCATATATAGCTGCTGCCAAAGGAGAGTTTAAGAAGGTACTGTATTATGCCAATGAAGCGTTGCCCCAAATACCAGAAGATAAGCGGCATAAAAAAGGTGTTATTCAAATGTTGCTCGGATTATCATATTGGGCAAATGGAGATATGAATACTGCACTGGATGTCGTCAATCAAGGTGTGCTTAATATTGTAAAGGAGGGCAGCCCATTATCTCTAAGCACCTTTCAGCTTGTTGTTGCAGAATTGAAAATAGAAACGGGTCATTTTCAGGAAGCAATTACCATTATCAACCACTCTATTGCCATGTTGAAGGAAGAAGAGAAATTGCCGTTGGCTCTTGCCAGTTTATATATGAAGCTGAGTGAGATTTATTTTCTGAAAGGCAGTTATGAAAAGTCAAATGACTTATTAAATCTGAGCCGGGAAAAAAGCCGGAAATTTGCCTTGCCTGATTTTCATTACAAATGGTATATAATGCAAGCACGTCTCCTGGCGAGTTCCGGGCAATATACAGCAGCATTGGAAAGTCTTGCGGAGGCAAGGAACTGTTATTATGTGAATCCGATTCCTGAACATATATCTATTGATGGATTGAGTGCTGATATCAATTTAAAAATGGGGAAACCCGAAAACAGTAATTGCTTTTTTCATCAGAAGGATTTTGAAACAGAACAGGATAAACTGATATATGTAAAATATCTGCTCTATGAGTATTTAAAAATAAGCGATAAAAGCAAAATAAATGCCGCGTCTGTAATTGTTGCAGAATTATACGAGCAGGCGCTTCGACAGGATAGGAAAAGAAGCATCATTGATTTGTTGGTTTTTAAAGCAATCATTGCGAATGTTAAAAGCGACAAACAACTTGCCTTGCAATATACCAGGGATGCAATGAACCTGGCATTGGATGAAGCATATGTTTTTCCATTTGCTCATAATAAGGAGTACCTGGAGGATATCTATCGTGAATTGTATCGCAAAAATGAATTGCCAAAGTCCATGGAACTGCTTATTATTGATTCCATAAAGGGCTGCTCAAATACTGATGTAAATGATGCTCTGATTGAGCCTTTGAGTTTGAGGGAGCTTGAAGTACTGCAGCTATTGTCACAAGGGTATTCCAACCAGGAAATATGTGATAAACTTTTTTTGGCGTTAAGTACTGTTAAAGGATACAACCGTACGATTTTCGGTAAGCTTGATGTAAAGCGCCGTACTGAAGCCATAATAAAAGCAAGAGAAATTGGTCTCCTTAACTAGGTTCATACATAAACCATACCTGAAACCATACTTAAGTATCTAATAGATAGATACTTTTTTTTGTTATGCTTAAAACATCTCAAAGATATCTCAGAGGTTGATTAAGAAAGGGGAATGATTATGGGGAAATTTGTAAGCGATACTACGCAGGAAAGGAGAACTTTATTATCCCTGATATGGATATTCTTGTCCGTTAATTATATATTATGTGATGTTCTTTCAAACATGGAAGCTTCTGTATTGCAGCAAATGATGAAGGGTCAGATTGCGGGAATGGAACTGACACAGGGCTTCCTGCTGTTTGCGGCGATAACACTTGAAATCCCGTTTATCATGATAGTTTTATCAAGGATGCTGCCGTTCAGAGTCAATAAAATACTAAATATCATTGCAGGCTCGATGATGATAATCTATCAGTTGAGTTCTTACCATATGGGAACATTACCTTCGTTACACTATATTTTCTTTTCAGTTGTAGAGATATTAGGCAACGTGATCATTTTAGTACTTGCCCTTAAATGGACGGACGGAAAGAATTAGACGAATGAAGGGGGACTTTTAAATGACTTATGAGATTATCATCAAAGGACATTTGACAGGTAGAATGGCCAATCATTTTAAACCGTTGCAAATTGAATTTTTAGACAGTGGCTTTACAAGGCTAACAGGCTACATGCCTGATCAAGCTTCCCTTTATGGTCTCTTAAGTAAAATAAGGGACTTTAACATTGAACTGGTTGAACTAAAAAAAATGAAGGATTAACAAATTTAAGGAGGAGATAATATGAGTCCAAACAAAAAAACTGCGAGATTTGCAGGTCTTTTATTCCTATTGATGATAGTTTTCGGTATGGGTGCGGAGATTTTTTTCAGGCAAAAACTATTTGCATCAAATGATGTAACTGTGACAGCAAACAGTATTTTGTCAAATATCTTTTTATACCGGGCAGGGATTACAAGTGATATTCTAATGGCTCTGAGCTATTTGCTCACTGCCCTGGCTTTATATAAGCTGCTTTGTTCCGTGAATAAAAATCTGGCGGCTGTGATGGTCATATTTACAGCTGCGGGTAGTGTTTTGCTTATGTTTAATATTCTGAATGAAACTGCACCACTTTACATTTTAAACGGAAATGATTATCTGAGTACTTTTAATCCCAGCCAGCGTCAGTCTCTTGCAATGCTTTTCTATAATCTATATCAGCATGGATATATGATTGGCCAAATTTTCTTTGCCCTTTGGGTACTTCCTCTAGGAGTTTTGATTTATAAGTCAAGATTTATTCACAAAATATTCGGTGTATTGTTTGTGATTGAAACTATATTTGGTTTGATAGCGGTCATGGTACATTTTCTTATGCCAAATGCAACATTAGAGACAATTATGATGCTGCCGATGATGATTGCTGAATTTCCCTTTATGTTATATTTGTTGATTCGTGGAATTGATGAATCCAAATTGTTGAAGTAAAGGCTTATATTGGGGAGAAGGAGCTGAAAACTATGAAGGAAGTATGCAAATCTACAGGTACTGTGTCAACAAAGTGCCTTATTATAGTCTATTCATATCATCATAACAATACATTGAAAATTGCTGATGAATTTTCGAAGGTGCTTAACGCACAGGTAATAGCACCTGATCATGTAATTCTTGAAAAACTTGAGGAGTATGACCTTATAGGATTCGGTGCAGGTATAGACAGCGGAAGGCATTACAAACCGATGCTTGATCTTGCTGATATGCTACCTGAAGTAAATAAAAAGCCAGCCTTTATTTTCTCAACAAGTGCAATACAGGGAGATGCCAAGGTTGCTAAGGATCATTCTTTGTTAAGACAAAAGCTGCAGTCAAAGGGGTACCCAATAATTGGTGAATTTAGTTGCAAAGGCTTTAACACTAACAGCTTTCTAAAGTATTTTGGGGGGATGAACAAGGGTAAACCGGATATTGATGACCTCAAGCATGCAGAAGAATTTGCTTTGAATCTGTTATATGTTCTTTCTCACCAGGATGTTGAAGTAAAGTGTAAATAGTTAGACAGATGAAACAGTTTGGCTAACTTAAAAATTAATCGCCGAGCTTTTTGACGTGGAAGTTAATACGATTAACTATCATTTAAAGGAAATATTTTAAAAGTGGAGAACTAAACGAAGAAGCAGTTATTCTAAAAAATTCGAATAACTGCTTCTGAAGGAAAAGCTATAATACGATCTATAATCTCTATGCTATCGTTTCAGTTGGCTATAGCGTA
>Ga0196971_1001149_pt1 | contig 13089 bp, 11 predicted proteins | sample S1v_1013CmetaG_FD_148660 | JGI IMG/M metagenome (GOLD analysis project Ga0196971, IMG submission 148660) | Soil microbial communities from Anza Borrego desert, Southern California, United States - S1+v_10-13C | ecosystem: Environmental > Terrestrial > Soil > Desert | place: USA: California... | reverse complement strand
CGGGCAGGTGGGCGTCGGGGCTGTCCAGCAGATCGGCCGGGCCGCCCAGTGCCCACACCATGCGGGCGAAGCGCTCGGCCGCGGCGCCGCTGCGGATCGCCTCGTCGAAGCGGCGGCGCCCGTCCGCCGCGTCGGCGGCGAGGCCGCCCAGCGCCAGCAGTTCGGCGCTCAGCGCCGCGGTCACCTCGTAGAGGCGCGGGTCCACCGCCTCGCCGCGCAGGAAGGCCAGCGATTCCCGCACCTCCAGCGCGTTGCCGGCGCTGCGGCCCAGCACCTGGTTCATGTCGGTCAGCAGCGCCACCGCCGGCAGCCCGGCGCCGCGCGCCACGGTGACGATGCTCCCGGCCAGCGCCTCGGCATCGGCACGCTCGGTCATGAAGGCGCCCGAGCCGAACTTCACGTCCATCACCAGCCCGCCCAGGCCGGCCGCCAGCTTCTTCGACAGGATGGAGGCGGTGATCAGGTCGATGGACTCCACCGTCGCCGTCACGTCGCGCACGGCGTAGAGGCGGCGGTCGGCCGGCGCCACGTCGTCGGTGGCGCCGACGATGGCGCAGCCCACCTCTTTCACCACGTGCTGGAGCGTGGCGACGTCGGGCTTGGCGGTGTAGCCGGGGATGCTCTCGCACTTGTCGAGCGTGCCGCCGGTGTGTCCCAGCCCGCGCCCCGACACCATGGGCACGAAGCCGCCGCAGGCCGCCACCGCCGGCGCCAGGATCAGGCTGACCTTGTCACCGACGCCGCCGGTGGAGTGCTTGTCCAGCACCGGGCCGGGCAGGCCCAGCGGCGCCCAGTCCAGCACGCGGCCCGAGCGGGTCATGGCGCGGGTCAGCGCCACCCGTTCGTCCAGGGACATGCCGCGGAAGAACACCGCCATGGCGAAGGCCGCCGCCTGTCCCTCGCTCACCGAGCCGTCGGTGACGCCCTGGACGAAGGCGGCGATCTCCGCCGCGTCGAGGGCGCGGCCGTCACGCTTCTTGCGGATGATTTCCTGCGGCAGCATGCGCGCTCAGTACTCCTCGGCCGTGGCGCGGGCGGCGGGCGCGCCGTCGGCGCCCGACAGCAGCGCATCCAGCAGCCCCGAGGCGCCGAAGCGGAAGGTCTTCGCCGTCGCCCACTTCTTGCCCAGCACGCGCTCGGCCAGATCCAGGTAGGCGGCGGCGGTGCGCGCGTCGCGGATGCCGCCCGACGCCTTGAAGCCCACCGGCCGGCCCGACTGTCCGATGGTGTGCAGCATCAGCGCCGCCGCTTCCAGCGTGGCGCCCGGCGCCGTCTTGCCGGTGGAGGTCTTGAGGAAGTCGGCCCCGGCGGCGATGGCGTCGCGCGCCGCCCAGACCAGCAGGTCGGGGTCGGGGAAGGCGCCCGACTCCAGGATCACCTTCATCGCCACGCCGTCTCCGCACGCCTCGCGGCAGGCGCGCAGGACGTTGAGCGGCTGCGTGCGCGCGCCCTCGATGAAGCTGCGGTAGGGCAGGACCACGTCGATCTCGTCGGCGCCCGCCTTGACCGCCGCCCGGGTGTCGGCCGCCACGGTGGCGGCGTCGGCATCGCCGGCCGGGAAGTTGATGACGGTGGCGATCTTGACGTCGCTGCCCTTCAGCGCCTTGCGCGCTGTCTTGACGAAGCGCGGCCAGATGCACACCGCCGCCACGCCGCCCAGCGGCGTGACGGCACGCTTGCACAGCGCGGCCACGTCGGCCTCGGTGTCCGAGTCGTTCAGGCTGGTGAGGTCGAGCAGGGGCACGACGCGCCGCGCCAGCTTGGCGCCGGCCTCCGCCCCGCGGGCACCCTCCACGGCTAACTGCAATTCGGTGGGAAGCTTCATGGCCGGGCCTCGTCCGCAGGGGTCCATCCTTGGAGAAAACGGATCAGCAGCCGTTCCAGATCGGCGGCGGCCGCTGCCGCGGTGCGCAACGTGTGCTCATGGTCCACCGGCTCGTCGCTCAAGCCGACGCCCAGGTTGGTGATGACCGCCACCCCGGCGACGCGCAGGCCGCAGTGCCGCGCGACGATGCATTCCGGAACGGTGGACATGCCCACGGCATCGGCCCCGAGCCCCTTCAACATCCGCACCTCGGCCGGCGTCTCGAAGCTGGGGCCGAGGCAGGCGGCGTAGACCCCCTCCGCCAGAGCGATCCCGAGATCGGCGGCACCGGCGCGCAGGCCGCCGCGCAGGGCGGGGTCCCAGGCGTCGGTCAGGCTGGGAAAGCGCGGGCCGAAGGCGTCGTCGTTGGGCCCGACCAGCGGGTTGCCGCCCAGCAGGTTGATGTGGTCGGTGATCAGCATCAGCCGCCCCGGCCCGACCTCGGTCCGCAGCGAGCCGGCGGCGCAGGTCAGCACCAGCGTATCGCAGCCGCTCAGCCTCAGCGCCCGGATGGCGGTCTTGAGCGCGCCGAATCCGGCGCCCTCGTAGGCGTGCACGCGGCCCTGCATGACCGCGACGTCCTGGGCGCCCAGCCGGCCCAGCACGAGGCGGCCGGCATGCCCTTCCACCGCCGGCACCGGGAAGCCCGGCAGCTCGGCGTAGGACAGGGCGACGGCGTCCTCCACCCGGTCGGCGATGCCGCCCAGTCCGGAGCCCAGCACGATGCCGACCCGCGGGCGTGCGCCGGGGGCGCGGGTGCCGATCTCCGCGGCGGCGCGCTCGGCGCTCAAACGTGCCCGTCCTTGCGCATCCGCATGCGCCGTCCTTCTCTGCCCATGATGCTCCCGCCGTGCTGCCGTGCAGGTTCCGCTGCGGACAGTGCCGCGCCGCCGGGCTCATGGCAAGGCGACAGATTGCGCGCCATGGCGGTAGAACAAGCGGCCCGAAACCGTTGCCCGCTCCCACAGTTGAGCGGGGTAGCGGGCCGGGATGCGGCGTTGACTCGCCTCCGGCGGGGGGATATCACGCGGACCAGCGCCGGCCGGTCCCCCTGCGGACGGCCGGGCTTGCTCCGGGAGGAGGGTCGGTGGTGCTGGATCTGCTGGTGGTGCTGCTGCAAGGGTACATTGTCGGCGTCGCCATCGCAGCACCCGTCGGCCCCATCGGGTTGCTGTGCATCCGCCGCACCATCGAGCACGGCATCTTCATGGGCTTCGCCACCGGCATGGGCGCGGCCATCGCCGATACCTTCTACGGCGCCATCGCCGCCTTCGGCGTGTCGGCGGCGCTGGAGTTCCTGCAGGGCCATCAGACCGGGTTCCGCATCGTCGGCGGCCTCTTCCTGCTGGTGGTCGCCGTGCGCGCCTTCGCCCAGAAGCCCGCGGCCGAGGAGCAGGAGGTCGCCCGCATCCCCGACAGCCGCACCGCCATCGCCGGCTTCATGACCGGGCTGACGCTGACGCTGACCAATCCGGCGACGATCCTCGCCTTCATCGCGGTGTTCGCCGGCTTCGGCCTGGGCGCCAACCTCGGCTATTTCGATGCGGCGACCATGGTGCTGGGGGTGTTCCTGGGTGCGTCGAGCTGGTGGCTGGCGCTGTCCTCCGGCGTGGCCGCGGTGCGCCACCGCATCACCGAGCAGGGGCTGACGCTGCTCAATCACTGCACCGGGGTGGGGCTGGCCTGCTTCGGCCTGTGGGCGCTGGGCACCGGCGTCATCGGCATTGCGTCGGCGGGCTGAACATCTCCTCCATCGGCCGGCCGCCGCGCAGCGCGTGGAAGTGCAGGACCAGCCGGACCAGGTAGATCCCGACCAGCAGCACCAGCAGACCCACCGCGAACCAGCCGACCATGTCGGCGATCCCCGGCCAGGTGGACAGCATGTAGCCGGTCCACGCCAGCAGCAGCGTCCACAGGATCGAACCCGCACCCGAGGCCACGCCGTAGCGCCACACCGGCATGCGGCAGGCCCCGGCCGGGATGGAGATCAGCGTGCGCAGCCCGGGGATCGGCTGGCAGAACAGCACGGCGATGCCGCCGCGCTTGGCGAACCAGCGGGTGGCGCGGTGCACCTGCTTGGGCCGGATGGTCAGCCAGTGCCCATAGCGCTTGAGGAACCGTTCCAGCCGCTCCTGCGGCAGCATGCGGGCCGGCAGGTACCAGACGAGCTGCCCGACCAGCGAGCCCAGTCCGCCGGCGACGGCGATGGCGAACAGGTTGTACTGGCCGGTCGCCGCGCCCAACCCGGCCAGCGGGATCACGGTCTCGGCCGGGACGGGCGGCACGACACGGGCCAGCACGAGGAGAAGGAAGATCCCCACGTAGCCCATGGAATGCATCACCTCGACCAACCACTCCGTCATGCCCGACCGCTCCTTCCGTGGAGTAGAAGCAACGCAGGCCGGGTGACACAGGTTCCCAACGATCAGGGTAGGGCGGAGCGGACGCCGGTGAGCGTGAAGTCGTCGCCCTTGAACAACAGCGGCAGGTCGGTCGCCTTGGCGAGCGCGTAGGACGCGCAGTCGCCCATGTTCAGCCCGGCCGGGTGCCGCCCCTTGCCAAAGCGCACGAAGGCATCGCGGGCCAGCGCCGCCATGTCGGCGTCGAAGGGGGCGACTTGGATTCGCGCCCTGTGAATGAATTCGTCCAGATGAGCGACTGTGGTCGGTGCACCGCGCCCGATGGTCACCAGGGGGGCCGACGTGTCAGTTCCAGGCGGAGCATGGCACGCGCGGCGCGGATCTGTTCGGGCGTGATCATCTGCATGAGCGATATATCACGCGTGAGCGATATCGCTCAAACCGCGTGCGCGCTGCTTCCTTCATGCGAAGGGAGCGGACGGGCGCAGGGGTGGGGGGCATCTTGCGCCCGTCCGTCCTTCCCGGGCGGCCCGACGGGGGATCGGGCGGCCTGGAGCGTGTTCCCAGACCCTTCGCCACGTCCGGGGCTTGCCCCGACTTGACGGCTTATGGGTTGGGCGACAATCGCTTCGCTTCCTGTTTGGAATTGATCCAACTGTGACGCCCGCAGCTTGGCCGGTCCAATTGTCTTTTCCGAAGGCTGTGATAGGAAGAGCCGATGAACGAGGCCGTCACGCTCCGCCAGCTGCGCTATCTGGTCGCCGTCGCCGACACGCTGCACTTCGGTCGTGCGGCCGAGCGCTGCCACGTCAGCCAGCCCAGCCTGTCCACGCAGATCCAGCAGCTCGAAGACGCGCTGGGCGTGCAACTGCTCGAGCGCACGCAGCGCCGCGTCCTGCTGACGGCCGCCGGGGAAGAGGCGGTGGCGCGGGCGCGCCGCATCCTCGGCGAGGTGAGCGACCTGGCGGCCTCCGCGCGCAGCGCGGCGGCACCGCTGGGCGGCGAGCTGCGCTTTGGTATCATCCCGTCGCTGGCCCCCTATTACCTGCCGCGCGTGCTGCCCGACCTGCGCCGCGACCACCCTGACCTGAAGCTGCTGCTGCGCGAGGATTTGACGGCGCGGCTGCTCGACGCGTTGCGGGCCGGCACGCTCGACGTGCTGCTGCTGGCGCTGCCGGTGGAGGAACCGGGCCTCGACCACGCCGCCATGTTCGACGAGCCGTTCCGGGTGGCGCTCCCTGCCGGGCATCCGCTGACCGCCAAGGCGACGCTGACCGAACACGACCTTGCCGGCGAACGGCTGCTGCTGCTGGAGGAGGGGCACTGCTTCCGCGACCAGGCGCTGGCGGTGTGCCGGCTGAACGGCCCGGTCGAGCGCGACGGCTTCGCCGGCACCTCGCTGCACACGCTGTGCGAGATGGTGGCCGGGCGGATCGGCATCACCCTGCTGCCGGCGCTGGCCTGTGCCCGCGCGCCCGAGGGGGTGGAGACCCGCTCCTTCACGGCGCCCGAGCCCAGCCGCCGCATGGGGCTGGTGTGGCGGCGGGGGAGCCCACGCGGGGCGGAGCTTCGTCAGTTGGCTACCTATCTGCGCGAACATCTGCCGGCCGGCGTCACCGCGGCGGCGGAGTAAGGGCGGACTTGACAGGCCGGCGGCGGCCTTGCCACTCTCCACGCCATCAACGGCTGGGGTGCCTGCCCCTGTGGGCAGGCTGAGACACTACCCATCGAACCTGATCTGGGTCATGCCAGCGAAGGGAGCCGACCGTCCAAGGGGCCCGGGCGCACCGGGCCGATCTCCTTGTGCGGCGATTCCCGCCGGCAAGGAGGACGAACCATGCGGCGGTATGCCTTTCCCATTCTCTTGAGCCTGTTGTCCGGCGCGGCGCACGCGCAGACGGTCAACGTCCCTGTTCTGGTGCCGCTCACCGGCTTCCTGTCGCTGGAGGGCACCAGCCAGCGCAACGGCGCGCTGCTGGCCCTGCGCCAGGCGCCAGCCGGTATCACCGTCAAATCCGAGGTGGTGGACACCGGCACCTCGCCCGAGGCGGCGGTGACCGCGCTGGAGCGCGCGGCCGGCGGCAACGTGACCGCGGTGGTCGCCTCCATGCTCGGCACGCAGATGCTGGCGATGCTGCCGCTGGCCAAGGATTACACGCTGCCGCTGGTCACCGTGTCCGGCACCGCGGCGATCACCGAGCAGGGCAACCCCTGGGTCTTCCGCTTCTTCCCCGGCGACGCCGTGACCAAGGCGGCGCACGCCCGCTACGTGGTCCAGGAGCTGGGCAGGAAGCGCCCGGCGCTGATCTACCAGACCACCGCCTACGGCCAGAGCGGCAAGGCCCACTTGGCCGAGCAGTTCAAGATCCTGGGCGCCGAGCTGGTGGCGGAGGAGGCGGTGGACACCTCCGCCAAGGACCTGCTGCCGGTCATCACCAAGGCGCTGGCGGCGAACCCCGACGTGCTGGTGCTGCACCTGCATTCGGCGCCGACGGCGCTGTTCCTGCGCCAGGCGGCGGCGCACGGCGTGACGCTGCCCATCGTCGCCGGCTCCGCCATGCACCAGCCGAGCACGGCGGCGCTGCTGGAACCCAAGGAGCTGAAGGGCGTGTGCGCCGAGACCGCGGCCTCGCCGATTTCCGGCGGCTCGCCGGAGGTGGAGCGCTTCACCGCCGAATACCGCGCCGCCTTCAACGCCGAGCCGGACGCCTTCGCGCTGGGCCAGTACGACGGCGTGTCCATGGTGCTGGCGGCGGTGAAGGCCGGCGCGCGCACGGCGGACGAGGTGCGCGCGGCGCTGTCCAAGGGCACGCACAAGGGCCTCGCCATGACCTACGCCTCCGACGGCAAGGGCAACATGGCGCATTCCGCGGTGATCGTCTGCTACGACGGCACGTCGCGCGTGCCCGCTGTGGTCAAGCGCTACGACAACGTGACGGGCGTGGTGAAGTGAGCGCCCGCACTTGCCCCCACCCCAGCTCTCCCCCGCTGGGCGGGGGAGGGGGTTTTGAGGCTCTCCCCCGCCCAGCGGGGGAGGGTGGCCGCGCGAAGCGTCGGCCGGGTGGGGGCAAGTGACCACCCTTCAGCTCCTCGTCAACGGCGTCGCCCTGGGCGCAGCCTACGCCTTGGTGGCGCTGGGGTTCGTGCTGGTGCTGAACGCCACGGCGGCGGTCAACTTCGCGCATGGCGACCTCGTCATGGCCGGCGGCATGCTGGCGGTGGCGCTGGCGCCGCTGGTTCCCGCGCCGGGCATCGCGCTGCTGCCGCTGGTGCTGGCGCTGATGGCCGGCCTGGGGCTGCTGGTGTCGCTGCTGGCCTACCTGCCGCTACGCGGGCGGCCGCCGGTGTCGGTGTTCATCAGCACCATCGCCGTCGGCATCATCCTGCAGAACGGCGCCAACGTCCTGTTCGGCGGCGAGCCGCGCGCCGCGCCGCCGCTGTTCGGAGGCGGCACGGTGAGTGTAGGCGGGCTGGTGGTGTCGCAGCAGTCGCTGGCCATCGTCGCGGTGGCGGCGCTGCTGATCGGTGCCCAGCAATGGGTGTTCGCCCGCACCCAGTTCGGCCGCCGGCTGCGCGCCACCGCCCAAGACCCGGAGATGGCGCGCGCCTGCGGCATCCCGGTCACGTCCATGATCCTGGCGACCTTCGCGCTGGGCACGGCGTTCGCCGGGGCGGCGGGGCTGCTGCTCGCCAACCAGTTCTTCGTCACGCCCACATCGGGCGGCGACCTGATCCTCAAGGCCTACATCGCGGTGACCATCGGCGGCTGGGGCTCGGTGCCCGGCGCCGTGGTCGGGGCGCTGCTGATCGCGCTGTTCGAGGTGGGGGTGTCGTCGGTGCTGTCCTATCCGGTGGCGCTGGGGGCGCTGTACGCCACGCTGCTGGTGATCCTGGTGGCCCGCCCGCAGGGCCTGTTCGGCGAAGCGGCGCGCCGCCGTGCGTAGCCGCGGCCCGGCCTCCGTCCTGACGCTGGGTGCGGCGTTGCTGCTCGCCTATGCGCTGCTGCACGCCTCGCCCTATGGTTTGCGGGTGCTGACGGTGGCGGGGGTGTACGCGCTGGCCGCCATCGGTTTCCAGGTCGTCTTCGGGCTGGCCGGCGCGCTGTCGCTGGCGCACGGCGCCTTCTTCGGCGTCGGGGCGTACGCCACCGGCATCCTCGGCAGCCAGTTGGGCTGGAGCTTCCCGGCCACCTTCCCGCTGTCGCTGGCGCTGCCCGTGCTGCTGGCCCTGCTGGTCGGGCTGCCGGTGCTGCGGCTGGAATCGCATTACTTCGCGCTGGCGACGCTGGGCATCGCGCAGGTGGTCCTGCTGCTGGTGGTCAACACGCCGGAGCACACCGGCGGCGCCAACGGTCTGGCCGGGGTGCCGGGCGTCCACGCCTTCGGCCTGGACGTGCCGCGCGGCCTGCCGATGGCGGCGCTGGTGTGGGGCATGGTGGCGCTGGGCGGCGGTGCCGCGTGGGCGCTGGCGCGTGGACGGTGGGGACGGGCGCTGACGCTGCTGCGTGACGATCCGCTGGCCGCGGCCACCCTGGGGCTGGACGTCGGCCGGCTGCGCTTGCAGGCATTCGCCCTGAGCGCGCTGTACGCCGGGGCGGCGGGGGCGCTGGCGGTGCACACGCAGCGCGTCGTCTCGCCGGAGGTGCTGGAATTCCCGGTCATGGTGGCGGTGCTGACCATCGCCGTGGTCGGCGGGCGCGGGCGGGTGGCCGGGGCGGTGCTCGGCGCGCTGCTGCTGATCCACTTGCCGGAGTGGTTCCGCTTCCTGGAGCGCAGCTATTTGATCCTCTACGGCGTCGGACTGCTGGCCGCCATCGTCCTGGCGCCGCACGGCCTGACCGGATTGCTGGAGCGCCTGCTGCCCAAGGCGCCCCGGCCGCTGCCCGTGCCGGTGTCGCTGCCGGCGCGCCCTGCGGCGGCCGGCCCGGTGCTGCGGGTGGAGGGGCTGCGCAAGGCATTCGGCGGCGTGCATGCGGTGGACGGCGTGTCTTTCACGCTGGAAGCCGGGCGCGTCACCGGCCTGATCGGCCCCAACGGCTCGGGCAAGACGACGCTGATCAACCTGGTGAGCGGGTTGGAGCGCCCCGATGCCGGCCGTGTCGAACTGCTCGGACTCGACCTCGCCGGGGCGCGGCCCGACCGCATCGCGCGGGCCGGGGTGGCGCGCACCTTCCAGGCCGCCAGCCTGCCGGAGGCTGCGAGCGTGCTGGAAGCCGTGGCCGCCGCCCGGCTGGAGCGCGACCCCTCGGTCGCCGCCGCCGAGGCGCACGCCATGGCGGTGCTGGAGCGCCTGGGTACGGCGGACTTGGCGCGCCGGCCCTGCGGCGGCCTGCCGGCGGCGCTACGCCGGCGGGTCGAGCTGGGGCGCGCGCTGGCGCGCCAGCCGGCGGTGCTGCTGCTGGACGAGCCCGCCGCCGGCCTGACCGACGCCGAGAAGACGGAACTGGCGGCGCAGGTGCGCGCCGTGGCGGCGGACGGCGTCGCCGTGCTGCTGGTCGAGCACGACATGAACTTCCTGCTGCCGCTCGCCGACCGCGTGCTGGGGCTGGACCAGGGGCGGATGCTGTACGACGGCGCGCCGGCCGGCGTGGCGCGCGACCCGGCCATGGTTACTGCCTACCTGGGGGCGCCGGCATGAACGGCCTGTTGCGCATGGAGGGCGTGAGCGCCGGCTACGGCGGCGCCACGGCGGTGGACGGGGTAACCCTCACCGTGGAGGCCGGGGAGTCGGTGGCGCTGCTCGGCGCCAACGGTGCCGGCAAGTCGACGCTGCTCAAGGCGGTGCTGGGGCTGGTGCCGAGCACAGGGCGGGTGCTGTTCGACGGGATGCACCTCGGCCCGCTGTCGCCGGAGCGGCGCGTGCGCCTCGGCCTCGGCTACGTGCCGGAGGGGCGGCGGGTGTTCCCCGGCATGAGCGTGCGCGACAACCTGGAGGTCGCCAGCTTCGCCGCCGCGGCCGAGCGCCGCCGCCTGCTGGAGGAGGTCTTCGCCTTGTTCCCGCAGCTGCGCGCCAAGGCGGAGGAGCGGGCGTGGCGGCTGTCCGGTGGCCAGCAGCAGATGCTCGCCATCGGCCGCGCGCTGATGGGCCGGCCGCGCCTGCTGCTGCTGGACGAACCGTCACTGGGCCTGTCGCCGCTCCTCTCCGGCGAGGTGTTCGCCGCGGTGCGTGCCATCGCTCATACCGGCACGGCCGTGCTGGTGGCCGAACAGAGCACGGCGCGCGCCCTGGCGGTGGGGGAGCGGGCGGTGCTGCTGCGCCTGGGGCGCGTGCTGCACGACGGGCCGGCGGCGGGGTTGGACAAAGATGCGCTGCGCGCCGCCTTCCTGGGTGATCCTCTTGCCCCGAACGGGGTAGCCCGATAGGGTCCCGGGCGCCTCCCGCTCGGATCCGCCCATGACCGCCAAGACCCCGATCCTCCTCCTGCTCGCCGGCCTGCTGCTGGGCGCCGCGCCCGTTGCGCTGGCGGGACAGGCACCGGTTCCCGCGCGCAAGCCGGCTCCGCCCGGCACCGCCCAGGAGCAGCCCAAGGCGGCCGACCAGCACACCGCCGCGCTGGAGCCCGGCGGCGACTGGCGCGTCGGTCCGGTCAACGGGCCGAACGGCGGCTTCGCCTATTGCGTGGCGGAGAACCGCTTCGTCAGCGGCCATGCCCTGCTCATCGCGCGCAGCCCGTCGGGCGAGCTGAACCTCGCCATGGGCATCCCCGGCGCCCGCCTGCCGGTGGAGGAGCGCTGGCCGGTGACGGTCGTGGTGGACGACGGCCCGGGGCGCGAGGGCGTGGCGGTCGCCATGCGCCCCGATATGCTGGTGGTGCCGCAGGGCCGGGACGAGGATCTGTACGCGCAGCTGCGCCGCGGCCGGCAACTGTCCATCCGCTCGTCGGGCGACCGCGTCGCCTTCCAGCTCAAGGGCACCGGCAAGGCGCTGGCCGACCTCAAGGCCTGCGTGGACAAGGGACAGCCGGCCTCCGCCTCGGCCGAGGATCTGCCCGAGGCGTTGCGCGAGATCCTGGCCGCTGCCGGCCTGCGCGGGGTGCAGCCGGTCCGGCTGGCCGACGCGCCGGAGGAGGAGCGCCCGGCCGACTTCGCCTGGCGCCTGGGCGGCGTCTACGGTGGCGTGCGCGAGCGCACCGTCGGCGAGGGCGCCACGCTGGAGGACCTGACCGACGAGTACGTCGCCGCGCTGAAGGCCAAGTGCCCCGGCACCACGGCCGCCACGCTCGACCCGGTGGAGGCGCTGCCCAGCGTCCGCCTGCGCACCGCCACGGTGGATTGCCGGGGCGAGCGCGAGTCGGTGCACGTGGCGCTGACCTTCTACCTGACCGACAGCCGGTTGTTCACCGCGCTGTTCCACGAGGTGGCGGACGCCGACCGCACCGTCGCCGACACGGCGCGCGACAACGTCACCGCAGTGCTGCGGCGCCTTGCCGGCGCGCCGAAACAACCCTGAGGGGCGATTGATCGGAGGTGCCGGGACTCCACATTCCCGGTATGCCGGACGCCGCCAAGACCCTCGAGGAGAGCCGGAGCGCGGAGGTGCTCGCCACCGCCGCCCAGGCCCCGACCCGTGCCCGCCGCGCGTTGCGCGACGGCGGGCTGTCGCTGATCCTGCTGGCGAGCGTGCTGGGCGCGCTCGCCGGGTTCGTCGTCGGCCTGCTGCAGGAGGCGCTGGCCCTTCTCCAGCAACTGGCCTTCGACTTGCCGCCCGGCGAACGCCTGGGCGAGCCGCTGTCGATCCCGGCGTGGCGCGTGGTGGCGACGCCGGTGCTGGGCGGGCTGTTGCTGGGCGTGCTGGTGGCGCTGGTGCGCCGCTTCCGCCCCAGCGAGATCGTCGATCCGGTCGAGGCCAACGCCCTGTTCGGCGGCAAGATGTCGTTCATCGACAGCCTGCGCCTGACGCTCGCCACGCTGCTGTCCAACGGCGCCGGCGCCTCGGTGGGCATGGAGGCGGCGTACACGCAGGCCGGGGCGGGGCTCGTCTCGGTGATCGGGCAGCGGCTGAAGCTTCGGCGCGGCGACCTGCGCACGCTGGTCGGCTGCGGCGCCGCGGCGGCCGTCGCCGCCGCCTACGGCGCGCCGCTGGCCGGCGCCTTCTATGCGTTCGAGCTGATCCTCGGCGGCTACACGCTGGCGACGCTGGCGCCGGTGGGGGCGGCGGCGGGGATGGGCGTGGTCGTGTCCAACCTGATGGCGGGGCCGCCGCTGCCGACCGCGCTCGCCGGGGCGTCGGTGAGCATCACCGGCTGGAACTACGTGGCCTATGCCGTGGTCGGCTTCCTGGCGGGCTGGCTGAGCATCGCCGCCATGCAGGCGGTCACCCTGTCGGAGCGCTGGTTCCGCCCGGTGCCGGCGTGGCTGCGCCCGGCGCTGGGCGGCGTCGGCGTCGGCGTGGTGGCGCTGTGGTTCCCGGCGGTGATGGGCGGCGGGCCGGGGGCGGTGCCGCCGGACCTGAGCATCGGCGTGCTGGCGCTGTCGGCGCTGATCCTCGCCAAGATCTTCGCCGCCGCGCTGTCGCTGGGCTCGGGCTTCCGCGGCGGGCTGTTCAGCGCCTCGCTGTTTCTCGGCGGGCTGTTCGGCGGCGTGCTGGCCCTGCTGGCCGAGCGCTTCGCGCCGGGGCTGGGGCTGGATGCCAAGGCGCTGGTGCTGGTCGGCATGGGCTCGGTGGCGGCGGGCATCGTCGGCGGGCCGCTGACCATGGTGCTGCTGGTGCTGGAGGCGACCAACGATTTGTGGGCGGCGGCCGGCGTGCTGACCGGCGTGGTGGTCGCCACCACCGTGGTGCGGCAGGCCTTCGGCTATTCCTTCACCACGTGGCGCTTCCACCTGCGGGGCAAGGCGATCCGCGGTGCCCAGGACGTCGGCTGGA
>Ga0196971_1001148_pt1 | contig 13111 bp, 11 predicted proteins | sample S1v_1013CmetaG_FD_148660 | JGI IMG/M metagenome (GOLD analysis project Ga0196971, IMG submission 148660) | Soil microbial communities from Anza Borrego desert, Southern California, United States - S1+v_10-13C | ecosystem: Environmental > Terrestrial > Soil > Desert | place: USA: California... | reverse complement strand
GCCACCGCCACCGCCGCCGCCGCATGCTGCCAGCACGCCTGTCATCACTGCCGTCAAACCGATTGTCCTGCGAATTGCCATTGTCTCGCTCCTTGAAGTTATTCCGGCTGTCTCCACCGGGGTGCACTGCTGTTTTTGTTGGAACTGGTACTACCGCAACTTCTGCTGAACTACTGCTTTAAAGCGTCATTCCTCCCGATACCTCGATGACGGCGCCATTGATATAGCTCGCCTCGTCGGAGGCGAGGAAGGCAAATGTATTGGCGATTTCCTCCGGCCGGCCGAGCCGCCCCAGCGGCACGCGTTCTTCGAGCGCGCGGACGACCTTTTCCGGCATGGATTTGAGGATGCTTGTTTCGATGAATCCGGGGCAGACTGCGTTGACCCGGATGCCGTGCTTGCCGAGCTCGCGCGCCCAGGTCTTGGCCATGCCGATCACGCCGAACTTGCTGGCGGCGTAGTTGGTCTGCCCGAAGTTGCCGTAAATGCCGACGATGGACGAGGCATTGAGTACGACACCACACTTGCGCTCGATCATGTTGTCGACGACGGCCTTGGTGCAGTTGTAGGTACCCTTGAGATTGACGTCGATGACCTTGTCGAACTGCTCGTCGGTCATTTTCTTCAGTTGGGCATCGGCGACGACGCCGGCGTTGTTGACCAGCACGTCGATCTGGCCGTACGTCGTGATCGCGCCGCTGACCATCGCTTCGATGCTTTCGGACTTGGTGACATCGACCTTGTAACCAATGGCGCTGCCGCCCTGGATGCGGATCTGGGCAACGGTTTCCGCGACGGTGTCATCCACGTCGCAGACGACAACCCGGGCGCCTTCCCTCGCGAACTTGAGCGCGGTCGCCTTGCCGATGCCTCTGCTTGCGCCAGTAATCAGTGCCACTTTGTTGGTGAGCCGCACGTTGTCTCCATATGTTTGTTCTATCCGCTGAAAGCGCCGTGCGAGAGGACGACGATCAACGGTGATAGCCCTATATGGCAATTGTCATGCCAGCAGATGCAAGTCTTTGATTTTTAAGAAAAAGCGGAGAATTCGAGATGCTAGAGGGGAAAAAATGGGGAGAAGAAACGGGGTCGGCATGTCCATATTTCAGACACATCCTGTTTATATCATGTTATGTCTTTGAAAAATAACGGTTTTAACAAGCGTCTGTAAATTGAACACCTGTCTATTATTCAGACACCAACCCGTATTCGACAATCTTCTGGTAGAGGGTGGCACGCGAAATAGCGAGCAGGCGTGCGGTTTGCGCCTTGTTGCCACCCGTGCTCTCGAGGGCCGACTTGATGAGGCTCTTTTCAAGTTCCGACACCGCTTCGCCCAAAGGACGAATGGCCGGCGCTGGGCTGCTGCCGGCAGGCGCAGGTTGCGCCGGCGGTGGCAGGGTTGAATCGACGGGAAGAATCGTGGCGAAATCTTCGGCGGTCAGGCTGATGCTGTCGGTCAGCATGCCTGCCTGCTCCAGCGCATTGCGCAGTTCGCGCACGTTGCCCGGCCAGCTGTACGACGCGAGAAAAGCGCGTGCTCCCGGGGTGAGTTCGCGCTGCGGCATGCCGGTGCGGGTCGCGATCTGTTCAAGCAGATGCTCGCACAGGGCGTCCAGATCGCCCAGGCGCTCTCGCAGCGGCGGGAGCACGATCGGCAGGACGTTCAATCGGTAGTACAAGTCCGAGCGGAACTTGCCGTCCGCCACGAGCTGCTTGAGATCGTGACTGGTTGCTGCGATCACCCGTACATCGACCTTGGTGATGGTGTTCGAACCAAGCGGCTCGATTTCCTGCTCCTGCAATACCCGCAGCAGCTTGGCCTGCACCTGCAACGGCATGTCGCCGACTTCATCGAGGAACAGCGTGCCGCCGTCGGCGATCTTGAACTTGCCGTCGCGTCCCTTGCGGTCGGCGCCGGTGTAGGCGCCGGGGGCGACGCCGAAGAACTCGGCCTCCAGCAGGGATTCGGGGATGGCGGCGATATTGACTCCAACGAAAGGCTTGCCAGCCCGGCCGGATGCGGCGTGGATGCCGTGCGCCAGCAGTTCCTTGCCGCTGCCGGTTTCGCCAAGGAGCAATACCGTCGTGTCGAGCTGGGCGGCGCGCCGCGCGCGGTGCTTGAGCTCGAGCGAAACCGGGCTCACGCCGACAAAACTGGAAATCGAATATTTGGTATGCCGCAGCTGCGCCAGTTCCTTCTTGGTATTGGCAAGCGCCCATTGCAGTTCGGCGAACTTGGACACGAGGGGCTTGAGGCGCTGCAGGCGGTCGTAGAGCGCAAAACCGAGCGCACCGATGATCTTGCCGGCTTCGTCCTTGAGCGGTATGCGCATCACGACCAGCGGCTGGTCGCGGATCATCATGATGTCGAGAAGGATCGGCTTGCCCGTCTGCACCACCTCGCGCATGCGGCTGTTCGGAATGACCTCCTCGACCATCTTGCCAAGCGCATCTTCCGGCCCTTTCAGACCGAGGAATGCAACGTACTTGTCGTTGATCCAGGCAATGCGGCCCTGGTCGTCGACCGCTAGCGTGCCTTCGCAGGAGTCGTCAAATAAATCGAGCAACGACTGCATGCCTACCCGCAGGATACTGTCCACATCCCAGGATGAAGCGACAGACGTTTTCATTTCATCTCCAACGTGAAGACCGTTCACGCCTCTCGTGAAGCGTGCGCGGGATATTCCGAACCTGGCCGATTATAGATGCTCTTTCGAAATAGCGTTCGCGTATCGGGTTTGTGGATAGCTGCGCAGGTCAATAAACTCGGCAGGCATCCTGAACATGAGCCCCCGGCATTGCAAGGCAGGCGCGCTTCATGATGCGCCTCGTGGATGACTCGCCGGACGTCTCGCGCATCACGCGAGTCAACATCGCATTAAAGAGGAAATCAGTGACGCTTGATGTGGTAGTCGAACGCGCGGTGGAAATCGTACGCCGGCTGATCAACGAACGCGGCCACCCGAGATGCCGGGGTAAACGCAAAAACCGCCCAAAGGCGGTTTTTCCCAGATGCGTCTTCCGCTTAGCGCTTGAGCAGGTTCAGGATTTCCGACAACTCGTTGCGAATGGCGACGGTGTTGATTTCAAGCGGCGGCAAGCCGGCTGCAAGCTCTTCACCGTCACTGCCATTGGCCATGCGACTGTCGAGCTTGTTGCGCGCACCGCTGATGGTGAAGCCCTGCTCGTACAGCAGCTCGCGGATGCGGCGGATGAGGAGCACTTCATGGTGCTGGTAATAGCGGCGGTTGCCGCGGCGCTTGACCGGTTTGAGCTGCGTGAACTCCTGCTCCCAGTAGCGCAGCACATGGGGCTTGACCCCGCACAGTTCGCTGACTTCGCCGATGGTGAAATAGCGTTTCGCCGGAATCGGCGGCAATACGACAGCCTCGGTTTTGCTCGAGCGATCGTTCATGGCTCAACTCACGCCACGCGGGCAAGCGGTTTGCTTCTGGCCGACTCCACCATGCTCTTGAGCTTCTGGCTCGCATGGAAGGTCACCACGCGACGCGCAGTGATCGGGATTTCCTCTCCGGTCTTGGGATTGCGCCCGGGACGCTGCGGCTTGTCCCGGAGCTGGAAGTTGCCGAAGCCGGACAGCTTGACGGATTCCCCGCGCTCGAGCGCATTGCGGATCTCATCGAAGAAGGTTTCAACCATGTCCTTCGCTTCACGCTTGTTCAGGCCCACCTGCTCGAAGAGCAGTTCTGCCAGTTCAGCCTTGGTGAGCGTAGGCAGGTCCTTCTCTGCCTGCGTGCGCGCCTGCGATTCCTGCACTGCGCGACTGAGGTCTGCGGCCAAAACGGATTGAAGTTCGGCTGAGTTCACGTCATTCATAATAGTTATCACTGCCCGACGTTGTGAAACGTTCAAGTACGCAGCTTCGCGCCATGCTTTTGTTCTACAGACGCGATGAATGCGGCCATTGCGGCGTCCACTTTGTCGTCCTGCAGGGTAGTTTGAGTATCTTGCAAGGTGAAACGGAAAGCAAGACTTTTTTCGTCATTTTCCAGGCCCTTGCCTCGATATTCATCAAATAAAACAATGGCTTGCATGATAGCACAGGCAGGATTGAATTGCCCCTCGGCAAGGAATGTATCCAACAGGTCCTGCATCGGCACCGCCTGTTTGACGACGACGGCGAGGTCGCGCGTGACCGCAGGGAATTTCGAAATCTCCTGGTAGACCGGGATATCGCGGCGCTGCAGCGCGTCCGCATCGACCTCGAACACGACCGGGGCCAACGGCAGATCGTATTTCTGCTGCCAGCGCGGATGCAGTTCGCCGATGAAACCGATCGTGCGTCCATCGAGCAGCACGATGGCGGAACGCCCCGGGTGCAGGGCCGGATGCTCGGCCTTCACGAACTTCAGGGTCTTGGGCGCGAACAGCGCCTCCAGATCGGCCTTGATGTCGAAATAATCGACGTTGCGGGTCGGTGCGCCCCACTGCTCATCCACTACCGGGCCGTAGGCGATTGCTGCAACGCGCTTCGGCTGATCGTAACCTGCCACCGAAAGCGGACCATCCTGGGTTTGCGGATTGCGCAGGAACACGGCGCCGGTCTCGAACAGGCGCACGCGATTGAGCTTGCGGTTGAGGTTGTAGCGGACATTGGCCACCAGGCTTCCGACCAGCGAGGAACGCATGACGCTCATCTGGCTGGCGATCGGATTCTGCAAGCGGATCGGATCGGTATTCCCTGCGAAATCCGCTTCCCAGCCTTCCTCGACGAAGCTGAAGTTCACCACTTCCTGGTAATCCGCATCGGCCAGTTGGCGGCGCACCGCGAACAGCGAGCGCGTGTTTTCCGCTGCGATACGCATCATGTTCGGCGCCACCGGCGGCAACGCGGGGATATTCTCGAAGCCGTAGACACGCGCGATTTCCTCGATCAGGTCTTCCTCGATCTCGATGTCGAAGCGGTACGACGGCGGCGTGACGGTGAACAGACCGGGTTCCTGCGTAAATGCGAGTCCCAGGCGCTTGAAGATATCGCCGATCTGCTCGTCGCTGATGGCCACGCCGATCACCTTGCAAGCACGCGCAGTGCGCACGGAGACCGGCTTGCGCTGCGGCAGGTTGACCACATGGTCGTCCACCGGGCCGACCACCGTATCCTTGCCGCCGCAGATCTCGACGATCAATGCGGTGATGCGCTCGATATGCTCGACGGTGGTCGCGTAGTCGACACCCCGTTCAAAGCGGTGCGCGGCATCCGTCGAGAAGTTGTAGCGGCGTGCGCGGCCCTGGATGGACTGCGGCCACCAGAACGCTGCCTCGAGGTAAATATTGGTTGTGTCCAGCGACACGGCAGTGGAATCGCCGCCCATGATGCCGGCCAGCGACTCGATCTCCTTGTCATCGGCAATCACGCCCACCCAGTTGTCGACTTCGATGGTGTTGCCGTTGAGGAGCTTGATCTGCTCGCCGGGCTTGCCCCAGCGGACGTCGAGGCCGCCATGGATCTTGTCGAGGTCAAACACGTGGCTGGGACGGCCGAGTTCGAGCATGACATAGTTCGAAATATCGACCAGCGCGGAAATCGGGCGCTGCCCGCTTCGTTCGAGGCGGCGCTTCATCCAGTCGGGCGTCTGCGCTTTCGCGTTCAGGCCGCGGATCACGCGTCCCGAGAAACGCCCGCACAGGTCCGGCGCCGAGATTTTCACCGGCAGCTTTTCATCCGTATTGACAGCCACCGGCTTGAAGACCGGAGGCTTCAAGGCTGCGCCCGTCAGCGCGGAAACTTCGCGCGCGACACCGAGCACGGAGAGGCAGTCGGCCTTGTTCGGCGTCAGCTTGATGGTGAACTTGAGGTCGTTGAGCTGGTAGTAATCGCGGAAGTTCTGGCCCAGCGGCGCATCGTCCGGCAACTCGAGCAGGCCGCCGTGGTCATCGGACAGTTTCAGTTCGCGCGCGGAGCACAGCATGCCTTGCGACTCGACGCCGCGCAGCTTGCCGACCTTGATCTCGAAAGGTTTGCCATCCTCTCCCGGCGGCAGCTTTGCGCCTGCCATGGCGCACGGCACCTTCATGCCCGGACGCACATTGGGCGCGCCGCACACGATGTTCAGCAAAGTGCCGGTGCCGGCATCCACCTGGCAGACATTGAGACGGTCCGCGTTGGGATGCTTGGCGACTTCGACGACCTTGGCCACGACCACGTTGGTAAACGGCGGCGCGACCGGCTCCACCTCTTCCACTTCCAGACCGGACATGGTCAGCAGATGCGACAACTCGTCCGAAGTCATCTTCGGATCAACCAGGGTACGGAGCCAGCTCTCGGAGAATTGCATAGTCAGAACCTTCAGAAATCGTTTTTTCCCCGCCTTTGCGGCGGAGTGTGGCGGCGCCGGGAAGGACTGCTCTCATCCCGGCCGCCCCAGGCGTTTTTTTAGTTGAACTGCTTCAGGAAGCGCAGGTCGCCTTCGTAGAACAGGCGCAGGTCGTTGATCCCGTAGCGCAGCATGGTCAGGCGCTCCAGGCCGGAGCCGAACGCAAAGCCGATGTACTGCTCGGGGTCGAGTCCCATGTTGCGCACGACGGCCGGATGCACCTGGCCCGCGCCCGACACTTCAAGCCAGCGCCCTTTCAACGGCCCGCTACCGAATGCGATATCGATCTCGGCCGAGGGCTCGGTGAACGGGAAATACGAGGGGCGGAAACGCACTTGCAGGTCGTCGGTCTCGAAAAAGGCCTTGACGAAATTCAGGTACACGCCCTTCAGATCGGCGAAGCTGACGTCGTCGGCAATCCACAGGCCCTCGACCTGGTGGAACATCGGCGAATGCGTCGCGTCGCTGTCGACACGATAGGTGCGCCCCGGCGCGATGACCTTGATCGGCGGCTTGTTCATGCGGGCGTAGCGCACCTGCATCGGGCTGGTGTGCGTGCGCAGCAGCAGCGGCTTGCCCTGCGTGTCGTTGCCTTCGATGTAGAAGGTGTCCTGCATCGAACGTGCCGGATGGTTTTCCGGGCTGTTCAATGCGGTGAAATTGGTCCAGTCGGTTTCGATCTCGGGGCCGTCGGCGACATCGAAGCCGATCGAGCGGAAAATCTCCTCGACGCGCTCCCAGGTGCGCATGACGGGATGGATGCCGCCCTTGCTCCGGCCGCGGCCCGGCAACGTGACATCGATTGCTTCCGCGTTCAGGCGTGCCTGCATCTGGGCATTGGCCAGCGCCTCGCGGCGCGCGTTGAGCGCAGCCTCGATCCTTTCCTTGGCGGCGTTGATGACGGCGCCCTGGGTCTTGCGCTCTTCCGGCGCGAGCTTGCCCAGGCCCTTCATCTGTTCGGTAATCTGGCCTGTCTTGCCAAGGTATTTGGCTTTCGCGTTCTCCAGCGCGACGGCGTCAGGAGCTTCTGCAAAATCGGCCTGTGCCTGGACAACGATTTGATCTAGGGAATTCATGCGGCTTTTTCGCCCGAAAAAGGTAATCGAAAAACGGTAATCCGGAAACGGCTGTTCAAAATGAAACGGGGCACAGGTATACCACCTCTGCCCCGCTCACTACGGCACCGCTTTTCAGCAGCGCCAGCTTACACAAACAACACTCAAGCAGCGATGTTGGCTTTCACTTGGTTGACAATCGCGGCAAAGGCCGGCTTGTCCATCACAGCCATATCAGCCAGGACCTTGCGATCGAGACCGATGTTGGCTTTCTTGAGGCCGTTCATGAACACGCTGTAGGTCACGCCATGCGCGCGCGTCGCGGCATTGATACGGGTGATCCACAGAGCGCGGAATACGCGCTTCTTGTTGCGGCGATCGCGGTAGGCGTACTGGCCTGCGCGCATGACCGCCTGCTTGGCGATACGGTAAACGGTACTGCGACGACCACGATAGCCTTTGGCTTGGTCGAGGACTTTCTTGTGACGGGCCCGTGCGGTAACCCCACGTTTTACTCGAGGCATGGTAGCTCCTTATGTGAGGTTAAGCGAACGGCATCATTGCACGGACGGAGTTCATGTTTGTGTCATGAACATCCACTGCACCGCGCAGCTGGCGTTTGGTCTTGGTGGTTTTCTTGGTCAGGATGTGACGCTTGAAGGCTTGACCGCGCTTGACGGTTCCGCCCGGACGTACGCGGAAGCGCTTCTTGGCGCTGCTCTTCGTCTTCATTTTCGGCATGACAATATCTGTCCTTTCGGACAGCTCCGTTTTTAACATGATTGCAGGTGGCAACACTTCGTTGCACTTGGATGCCTGCTTTCACTTGTTATGCAGTGGAATCGAGTCCACCGCCATTTGCACCAGCCATCCGTTTTACCGGACAGCTCGCACGAATTCTTTATTTCTTCTTCTTGGGGGCCAGCACCATTACCATCTGGCGGCCTTCCATCTTCGGGAACTGCTCGACCTGGCCATACGGCTCGAGGTCGGACTTCAGTCGCTCGAGCATGCGCATGCCGATATCCTGGTGCGCCATCTCACGACCGCGGAAACGCAAGGTAATCTTGGTCTTGTCGCCTTCCTCAAGGAACTTCACCAGGTTGCGCAGCTTGATGTTGTAGTCCCCATCGTCGGTACCCGGCCGGAACTTGATTTCCTTTACCTGGATGACCTTCTGCTTCAACTTGGCTTCGTGGGCCTTTTTCTGCTCCTGGTACTTGAACTTGCCGTAGTCCATCAAGCGGGCAACCGGTGGGGTCGCGTTCGGAGCGATCTCCACCAGATCTACATTTGCCTCTTCCGCAAGACGGAAGGCTTCGGCCAGACTCACGATGCCAAGCGGCTCGTTGTTAACCCCAGAGAGGCGCAATTCGGGCGCGTTGATTTCGCCGTTGATGCGATGCGACTTGTCCGTAGCTATTGCAGTTTCCTTTAAAAATCAAATAATTAAGCCGTGCTCTCGCGCCGGGAATCATCCCATTCAGGCTTTGGTGTCGACCTCATGCTTGAGTCGATCCACCAGTGCATCGACGGGCATCACACCCAGATCGACGTTGCCCCGCGCACGCACGGCCACTGTTTTCGCATCCCGCTCCTTGTCGCCGATAACGACGATATAAGGCAGCTTCTGAACCGAATGCTCCCGTATTTTATAGGTTATTTTCTCGTTACGCAAATCGAGGTGCACCCTAAACCCTTGTTTTTTCAGGTTTTGTGCAACTTCTTGTGCGTAATCAGCCTGCGCGTCGGAGATGTTCAGTACGGCGATCTGCACCGGCGCGAGCCACAGGGGCAGCGCGCCGGCATGATTTTCGATCAACATGCCGATGAAACGCTCGAGCGAGCCGAGAATCGCCCGGTGCAGCATGACCGGCACCTTGCGGGTGTTATCTTCGGCGACGTACTCGGCCTCCAGGCGCACCGGCATGGAGAAGTCGACCTGGATCGTGCCGCATTGCCAGGTGCGGCCGATGGCATCCTTCAGCGTGTATTCGATCTTCGGACCATAGAACGCGCCCTCGCCCGGAGAAATCGTGTACTCGCAGCCAGAGCGCTTGAGCGATTCGATCAGCGCGTTTTCCGCCTTGTCCCAGAGGTCGTCGGAACCGACGCGCTTCTCGGGGCGGGTTGCGACCTTGTAGATCACCTCGGTAAAGCCGAAGTCCTTGTACACCTTCTGCAGCAGCGCGGTGAACGCGACGCATTCGTCGAGAATCTGGTCCTCGGTGCAGAAAATGTGACCGTCATCCTGGGTAAAGCCGCGCACGCGCATCATGCCGTGCAGGGAACCGGAAGGCTCGTTGCGGTGGCACTGGCCGAACTCGCCGTAACGCAGCGGCAGCTCGCGGTAGGAGTGCAGGTTGGAGCGGAAAATCTGTACGTGGCCCGGGCAGTTCATCGGCTTGAGCGCGTAAGCACGGTTCTCCGACTCGGTGGTGAACATGTTTTCCTTGTAGTTCTCCCAGTGGCCGGATTTCTCCCACAGCGTGCGGTCGAGAATCTGCGGCGCCTTGACCTCCTGGTAACCGTTCTCCTGGTAGACGCGGCGCATGTACTGCTCCACCTGCTGCCAGACGGTCCAACCCTTCGGATGCCAGAAGATCAGGCCCGGCGCTTCATCCTGGAAGTGGAACAGGTCGAGCGCGCGGCCCAGCTTGCGGTGGTCGCGCTTCTCGGCCTCTTCCAGCATGTGCAGGTAGGCTTCCTGTTCTTCCTTCTTCGCCCAGGCGGTTCCGTACACCCGCTGCAGCATCTCGTTCTTGGAGTCGCCGCGCCAGTAGGCGCCGGCCAGCTTCATCAGCTTGAACACCTTCAGCTTGCCGGTGGAAGGCACGTGCGGCCCACGGCAGAGGTCGGTGAAACCGCCCTCGGTGTACAGGGAAACATCTTCATTCTGCGGGATCGACTCGATGATCTCCGCCTTGTAGGCCTCGCCGATGGACTTGAAGTAGGCGACCGCCTCGTCGCGCGGCAGTACCTTGCGCGTGACCGGCTCATCCTTCTTGGCCAGCTCGGCCATTTTCTTCTCGATCGCCTGGAGGTCTTCAGGGGTGAACGGACGCTTGTAGGAGAAGTCGTAATAGAAGCCGTTGTCGATCACCGGGCCGATCGTCACTTGCGCATCCGGGAACAGTTCCTTCACCGCGTACGCGAGCAAGTGGGCGGTCGAATGGCGGATGACGTCCAGGCCCTCCGGGTCCTTGTCGGTCACGATGGCCAGATCGGCATCCTGCTCGATCAGATAGGAGGTGTCGACCAGCTTGCCGTCTACCTTGCCCGCGAGTGCCGCCTTGGCAAGGCCGGTGCCGATGCTGGCGGCGACTTGCGCAACGGTGACAGGTGCGTCGAATTGGCGTTGGGAACCATCGGGGAGTCGGACTGAAACCATTTTGTCCTCCAAGTCAGTGGAATGTTGTGACTGACGCTAGATCAAGTGATAAAAACTGCGGACGAAAAAAAACGCGGACTAGCCGCGTTTCTTTCCCACTGCAATGACGAAAAAGATCCCGACTAGCGTCGCACTAAAACCATTGCGGTTGTAGTTCGCGGTGTCATAACCGGGACTGCCTTTCTCGCTCTTACATATTGTGTTCGTTGGTAGGCTCGATTGGACTCGAACCAACGACCCCTACCATGTCAAGGTAGTGCTCTAACCAGCTGAGCTACGAGCCTAAAGAAGCAAGAATTATAGCGGCATTTTTTTGATTCCGCTAGTACTTGTTAGAAGTTATTGATCAGATTTTCAAAACCGATGGCTTGGGCCTACCTCCGCCCCTGCACGGGCCGAGGGGAAAGAGCCTGATTGCTTATGAATTAACCAGCGATTCCTGTACACTCGGAAACCAGGTTTACTCTCCCGCCCCTGCCCGCCTGCAAGTTCATCATGCACAGCAAGCATCCTCCTGCCAGCCATCTCCACGCCCATCGTGCAGGCGACTCGGCGCATCAGCATGTCGCAGAGGGCCGCAGCCCGGGCATCCTTGCCGGTGCCGTCCTGCTCACCCTTACCTTTGCCGCCATCGAGGCGATCGCCGGATTCTGGTCGAATTCGCTGGCACTGATTTCGGATGCCGGCCACATGGTAACGGACAGCACCGCGCTCGGCCTTGCCCTGCTCGCCCAGTACATCGCCACCCGCCCGCCATCGCCTCGCCATTCATTCGGCTTCGGCCGGGCGGAAGCACTGGCCGCATTCATCAATGCATTAGCCATGCTGGGGATTGTGGGATGGATCGTGGTCGAAGCCGCGCAACGCTTTGCCGACCCGGAACCGGTGCAAGGCAAGGCGGTGTTTATCGTGGCCGCGATCGGCCTTGTCATCAACCTGATGGTAGCCTGGCTGCTTTCGCGCGACCGCAAGAGCGTGAACACCCGCGCCGCGCTCGTGCATGTCATGGGCGACCTGCTCGGCTCTGTCGCCGCCCTGGTCGCCGGCGCGGTGATCTATCTCACCGGATGGCTGACCATCGATCCGCTGCTGTCATTGCTGGTATCGGGCCTGATCCTGAAATCGACCCTCCATGTCCTGGCCGATTCTTACCATGTGCTGATGGAGGGCGTGCCCAATGATATCGACTACCTCCAGGTCGGCGAAGACATCGCCAAGGTCGACGGCGTGATCTCGGTGCACGACCTGCATGTGTGGGAAATGTCGGCCGGCCATCCCGCTTTGATTGGCCACCTTGTGATCCGCAACTTGCAGGAATGGCCTGAGGTGCTGCGCGATATCAAGGCCATGCTCGTGGCCAGGCATGGCATCGACCACGTCACGCTGCAGCCCGAGATGCCGGGAATGGCGGAAGGCTGAGTTATTGCCGCTGGACGTCGAGCACGCCTTTCACTTCCCGGATTACCCCAAGCGCCTTCTGCAACTGTGCCGTGGATGAGATTTCCGCGATAAAGGACATGCGCGCCTGCCCCCTGGCGCTCTGCGTGCTGACGCCGGTCACATTGATCTTCTCGCGGGACAGGATTTCCGAGATGTCGCGCAGCAGTCCCTGGCGGTCCAAGGCGAGGATAAAAATGTCGACCGGGTAGACGGTGTCCTTGCCTGGCTGGCCCCAGGTGGTCTGGATCACGCGCTCCATTGCCTTCAGGCGCATCTGCGCGAGGTTCTTGCAATTGGCGCGATGGATCGACACACCCTTGCCGCGCGTGATGAAGCCGACGATCTCGTCGGGCGGCGCAGGCTTGCAGCACCGTGCGAGCTGGGTCAGCAAGCCCTCGGTGCCGACGACCAGGACACCCGAGCGAGCGCCCTGCACCACGCTCGACGCGCGGCTCTTGTTGGGGATGACGGCATCCTCATCCGGCTTTGCGGCTCCCTTGTCCGCCCCATCCTCATGCAGAACGTGTTCGATGTTGCGCAGGCTGAACACTTCCTTGCCGACGGCAAGGAAAAGCTCGTCGAGCTTGGCAAAGCCCAGCTTGTGCGCCAGTTCTTCCAGGTTGATTGCGGTCTTGCCTTCGCGCTGCAAGGTCTTTTCCACCATGCCGCGGCCGTGCGCCAGGGTCTCTTCCTGTTCGATTGCATTGAACCATGCACGTACCTTGGCGCGCGTACGCGCGCTTGCCACGTAGCCGGGGTTGAGCCAGTCGCGCGAGGGGCCGGCATTGGTCGCACTCCTGCCTGCCGTGATGATCTCCACCGTCTGGCCGTTCTTGAGCGGCGTATTCAACGGCACCATGACGCCGTCCACGCGCGCGCCGCGGCAA
>Ga0196971_1001147_pt1 | contig 13112 bp, 11 predicted proteins | sample S1v_1013CmetaG_FD_148660 | JGI IMG/M metagenome (GOLD analysis project Ga0196971, IMG submission 148660) | Soil microbial communities from Anza Borrego desert, Southern California, United States - S1+v_10-13C | ecosystem: Environmental > Terrestrial > Soil > Desert | place: USA: California... | reverse complement strand
GCCATATCGGCTATTTGCCGCAGGATGTCGGCCTGTTCGCCGGCACCATCGCGCAGAACATTTCCCGCTTCGAGGATGGCGACAGCGGCGATATCGACCGCGCGGTCGTCGCGGCGGCGCAGGCCGCCTGCGTACACGACATGATCCTGACGCTGCCGAAGGGCTACGACACAGAGATCGGCCCCAATGGCCGGGGCCTCTCCGCCGGCCAAGCCCAGCGCGTCGGCCTGGCGCGGGCGCTTTACCGCGACCCGGTGCTGCTGGTGCTCGACGAACCGAACGCCCACCTCGATCAAGAAGGTGAGAGCGCGCTGATCGCCGCCCTGAAAAGCGCGCGCGAGCGCAATGCGTCGGCGCTCGTAGTGGCGCACCGCTCCAGCATGATGAGCATCGCTGATGCGTTGCTGGTAGTACGCGATGGCCGCATCGAAATGTACGGCCCGCGCGAGCAGGTGCTGGCGAAACTTGCCGGCGCGGCGCAACAGCGGCCGGTGGTGGTCGCCTCCGACGGTGAAGCAACGGGACGCCAAGCATGAGCATCGATGTGCTGAAGCCGCCGGCGCCGGAAATCGAAGGCCGCATCGCGCCGCCCTCGCCGGCGAGCGCCGAAGATGATTCCGGACGCAGCGAAATTCGCATAGGCGTCATCACGCTGCTGGTGTTCTTCCTCGGCTTCGGCGGCTGGGCGGCGTTCGCGCCGCTGGATGCCGCGGTGGTGGCGCCGGGCGTCGTCGTCGTCGCCGGCAATCGACAAACGGTGCAGCATCGCGATGGCGGCATCGTCTCGGCGCTGCACGTCAAGGAAGGCGATCGTGTCGCCAGCGGGCAAGTGCTGGTCGAACTCGGCTCGCCCGAAGTGGTGGCGCAAGAGCGCGCCCTGCTCTCGCAAGTGGTCGATCTGCAGATGCAGCGGGCGCGGCTGACGGCGGAACGGACCGGCTCGCGCGCATTGCAGCGGCCGCCGGAATGGGCGGCGCTTTCGCCGGAAGATCGCGTGGTGGCGGAAGCCGCTTACGAGCGCCACCAGCGCGAAGTGCGCGGCGGCGGGCGTGGCTCTTGGAGCCCGTTCGACGCGCGCATCGCCGGCTATCAAGGCGAGATCGCCGCGATCAATCGGCAAGAGACGCTGATGCAGGAAGAGCTCGCCGGCATGCGCGAACTCGCCGCCGAACAGCTGGTGCCGCTGACGCGCGTGCGTGCGCTGGAGCGTGGCTTGGCCGAGCTGCAAGGGCGCCGCTCGGAACTGACGGCGATGATCGCATCGACGCAGCAGGAACGGCATCAGGATCTGCGCACGGTCGATGCGCGCCTGGCGGAGCTTACGCCGCAACTCGCCGGCGCGCGCGAGCGGCTGGAGCTGACACGGCTGCGCGCGCCCGCAGACGGCACAGTGGTGGGGCTTCAGGTGCACACAATCGGCGGCGTCATCTCGCCGGGACAGCGTGTGTTGGACATCGTGCCGGAGGGCCAGGACCTGATCATCGAAGCGCAGGTGCGCCCCGAAGATGCCGACGATCTTGCGCCGGGCCAGCGCACCGAAGTGCGCATCACTTCGTTTGGCGGCCGCAACCTGCCGATCGTTTACGGCGAAGTGCTGCAGGTCTCTGCGGACCGCTTCACCGATGAGCGCGACGGCCGCGCCTATTTCATGAGCCAAATCACCGTGTCGCGCGAGGAGATCGACCGCCTGGCGGAAAGCGCCGGCCGCGAACTACGTGCGGGACTTTCCGCGCAAGTGATCGTGCCCACGCGCGAGCGCACGGCGCTGCAATACCTGCTCGAGCCGCTCGACCAGACGCTGTGGCGGTCGTTGCGGGAGGAATGACGCTTTTCATGAAACGGCTTCTCGCATCGCTGTCGCTAGCGCCGCTGCTGCTCGTCCCGGGCGCGGCGTTCGCCGATTCGTTGCAGGACGCGCTGGGCGGCGCCTATCGCAACAATCCGAATTTGGAAGACGCCCGTCTCGCCGTGCGCGCGGCGCGCGAAGGCAGCGTGCAGGCGTTCGCCGGCTATCTCCCCTCGCTTGGCGTCACCGGCAGCTATGGCGCGCGCCATGTCGAGACCGAGACCACCAGCATCTTCGGCCCGACGGCGAGCGAGGAAGACCTCAATCCGGGAACGGCCAGCGTCGTGCTGCAGCAGCAGCTTTATACCGGCGGACGCCGTGACGGCCAGGTTCGCGCCGCGCGCGCCGGCGTCGAGAGCGCGCGTCATGGTCTGCGCTCGACCGAGCAGGATGTGCTGCTGGCGGCAGTGGATGCTTATGTCAGCGTGTTGCGCGATTTGGAGATCGTGCGACTGCGGGGCGAGCACGTCGAGGGGCTGACGCGTCAGCTGCAAGGGACGCGGCGGCGGCTCGAAGTTGGCGAAGTCAGCCGCACCGATGTGGCGCAAGCGCAGACGCGTCTCGCCGGCGCCCGCGCGGCGCTGGCGCGCGCAGAAGCCGATCTCGAATCTTCGCGCGCCCGCTATCAGCTCGTTGTCGGCGAACCGCCGCAGGCGCTCGAACCGGTCGAGGCCCCGGCGGCGCCCGGAGACCTCGATGCGGCGATCCGCGAAGCGGAGGAACGGCATCCGGACGTCTTGCGGGCGATGTCGGAACGGCGCGGCGCCCGCGCGCAAGTGGAAGTCGAACGCTCGGCGCTGAGACCGCAAGTTTCGGTCGTCACCCGCTACGATCATGCGCAGGAGAGCTCGATCCCGGACGACCGCAGTGACGGGGCAAGCGCGGTGGCGCAATTCTCGGTGCCGTTGTTCGAAGGCGGCTTCAACCGCTCGCGCGTGCGCCAAGGCCAGATCAATGTGCGCCGCGCCGAAACGCAGATTGAAAGCCTGCGCCGCGAAGTGGTGGCGAACACGATCTCGGCCTGGAATAATCTCGTCGCCGGCCGCGACATCGTCGCCGCTGCGGAAGAACAGGTAGCGGCCGCGAGCCAGGCTGTCGAAGGGGCCGAACGCGAGCGCGGGCTCGGCATGCGCACGACGCTCGACGTGCTCAACGCCGAGGAAGAGCTGCGCAACGCGCAAGTGGCGCTGGCGAGCGCCGAGGCGGAGGCCACCTTCGCCGGCTATGCGTTGCTCGCGGCGACGGGCGCGCTTACGGTGAGCACGATCGGGGTCAAGGAATAGGCGCTCGTGGCGCGTTTCAGGAATTTGCTGGTCGGCGATCCCGCGCCCTGGTTTCGGCAGCGCTCGGCGACGCAGCCCGCTTACACGTTCGACACGGCCGCCGGCCGCTATCTGGTGCTGTGCTTCTTCGCCTCGGCAGGCGAGGCGCGCGCGCAAACGGCGCTGACAGCGCTCGCTGGCGCCAGTGACCTGTTCAACGATGCGCACGCGAGTTTCTTCGGCGTCAGCAGCGATCCCGCCGACCAAGCGCGTCTTGCCGAGCGCTATCCGGGCTATCGCTACATTCTCGATTTCGACGGCGCGGTGGCGCAGCTCTATGGCGCGAAAGCTGAGGACGGCGACGCGTTGCGCCGGCTCTGGTTCGTGCTCGATCCGGCGCTGCGCATCGTTTTTGCCGCGCCGTTCGACACCACGCCGGCTGAGGCGGTGATCGGCTTCGTGCGCGGCTTGCCTGCTCCCGGCCGCCATGGGCATGTCGAGGCGATGGCGCCGGTGCTGCAGCTGGCCAACGTGTTCGAGCCGGAGCTGTGCCAGCGGCTAATCGCGACTTATGAAGCGCAGGGGGGCGAAGAGTCCGGCTTCATGCGCGAACAGGACGGCAAGACCGTTCTCGTCACCGATGCGGTGCATAAGAAGCGGCGCGATTGCATCATCGACGATCCGAGCCTGATCGGCGCGCTGCAGGAGCGGGTCCGGCGGCGCATCGCGCCGGAGATCGCCAAGGCGCATCAGTTTCAGGTCACGCGGATGGAGCGCTATCTGGTCGGTTGCTACACGGCCGAGGATGGCGGCCACTTTCGCCCGCATCGCGACAACACCACCAAGGGCACTGCGCACCGGCGCTTTGCGGTGTCGATCAACCTCAACGCCGAGTTCGAGGGCGGCGAACTCGCGTTTCCAGAATATGGTCCGCGCACGTTCAAGCCGCCGCCGGGCGCCGCTGTGGTGTTCTCGTGTTCGCTGCTGCATGCCGTCACCAAGGTGACGGGCGGGAAGCGGTACGCGTTCTTGCCGTTTCTGTACGACGAAGCGGCCGCCGAGCTGCGCGAACGCAACAATGCATTTCTCGACGATAAGGTCGGCGCCTATCGCAAGGAGTGAAGCGATGGATCTGCGCAGCGTCATCCGCACGATTCCGGATCATCCGAGGCCGGGCGTCATGTTCCGCGACATCACCACCCTGCTCGGTGACGCGCGCGCGTTTCGCACCGCGGTCGATCGGCTGGTGCAGCCTTATGCCGGCGTCCGCATCGATAAGGTGGTCGGCATCGAAGCGCGCGGCTTTATTCTGGGCGGCGCGGTGGCGCACCAGCTTTCGGTCGGCTTCGCGCCGGTGCGGAAGAAGGGCAAGCTGCCCTGGCGCACGATCGCGCAGGACTACGAATTGGAATACGGCGTCGATAGCATGGAATTGCACGCCGATGCACTTAAAGCCGGCGAGCACGTGCTGATCGTCGATGATCTGATCGCCACCGGCGGCACGGCGCTCGCCGCGGTGAAACTGATCGAAAAGCTTGGCGCGCAGGTCGCAGGCGCGAGTTTCGTGGTCGACCTGCCGGAGCCAGGCGGGGCGGAGAAACTGCGTGCGGCCGGCGTCCATGTCGACGCCATCTGCGCATTTGCCGGACACTAGCCGACGGCGCGCTCCGAACGGCGCAGGCGCTGGTCTAAATGCGCGAACACACGCTGACGCACGATCGCGTTCTCGTGCGTGCGCGCCACCGTCTCCAGGTGCGCGACGTCGGCCGACGTCACATACGCATCGGCGGCGATCGGCGCGACGCGGAAGACGCCGGCGATTTCGCTCGGCGCCGCCGTCTCGTATTCATCGACCAATTGTTCTTCGAGCTTTTCGCCGGGCCGCAGCCCGGTGAACTCGATGGCGATCTCGCGCCCGGAGCGGCGGATCAGCTCGCGGCCGATGTCCATGATCGAGATCTTGTCGCCCATTTCCATGAAATAGGCGCCGGCGCCCGCGCCTCGATCTTCGACCGCGGCCACGTTGAGGATCAGGCCGACCGCTTCTTCGGGAGTCATGAAGAAGCGGCGCATGTCCGGGTGGGTGACTTCGAGCGGGCCGCCAGCCTCGATCTGGGCGGCGAAGCGCGGCAGCACCGAGCCTTGCGAGCCGAGCACATTGCCGAACCTGACCGAGCGCAGCCGCATCGACGGATTGCGCTCCATCTGGAAGCCGATCAGGTGCAGCTCGGCCAGCCTTTTGGTTGCGCCCATGACGCAGACCGGGGCGGCCGCCTTGTCAGACGACACCAGCATGAAGTGCGAGGCGCCGGCGCTGGCCGCAGCTGAGAGCGCGTTGCGGACGCCGACCAGATTGGTCAGCACGCATTCGGCGGCGTGCCGCTCGCCGAGATGGACGTGTTTCAGCGCCGCAGAATGGATCACGACGTCCGGCTCGATCCGGCGCATCCAGGCGTCGAGCCTGCCGCTATCGCGGATATCGCAGAGCACTTCGGTGACCTGCAGCTTCGGTGCAGTGCGGCGCACCGATTCCACTACTTCGATCAATCCGTGATCGAATTGATCCAGCATGGCCAAATGGGCGCAGCCGTAGCGGGCCAGGCGATGGGCGAGCGCCGAGCCGACGCTGCCGGCGGCGCCCGTGATCAGGACGCGTTTATTGGCGTAGAAGGCCCGCTGGAGCGCCTCATCAAACTGCGCCTCCGCCCGGCCCAGGGAGTATGAAATCATCCCTCTCGCCCCGCTCCTGACTCACCCAAAAGGTTGGATAGCAGCGCCCTCCGGACCATGCCACCGTCGAGGGCGCCCTAAGACAGCGCCTGTGGCGGCAGGGTCACGGCGGGGTGAAGCTGCGTGCTTCGCGTCAACAGGTTACTAACGGCGGCAACTCTGCCGTTCCGTTCGGGCGGCGCCGGGGCTAAACCCTGGCCCCCGCCCCGACCTCGAGGTCTCGATGATCATTGTTCTCGCCGCGCTCGTCTTTCTGGCCTGCGCCTTCTCCCAGCGCATCGCCACCGCGGTGGTGCTGGGCGGCGTGCCAGTGATCATCACGATCGCGCTGGCGGCGGTGAGCGAGGGGCCGGCGCCGCAGAATCCGGCCTTGGTGGCGGCGTTGTTTGGGGGGGCGGGATTTACCGGCTTGGCGCTCGGCCGGTTCATCCGCTGGCTGATCGCGTTAAACCGCGATAGTGGATAAAGCTGCTTGCTCCAGCGCGCGCTGAGCTTTGCGCTTTTGCCGCTTCAGCACGAGGGTTAAGCTGCCGACACTTATGGGGCGGAGTTCCAGCACAGTGCGCGAGGCCGCGCCCGCGCACTGGCTGCATTCGGGGTTTTTCAGATGTCAGATCACGCCTCTCGCGTCGCTGCGGAAATCGAGCACTTCCGCGCTCAGATCAATATTCATGATCTGCCCCAGATTTTCCACTACTGGTCCGGCAAGTACCTTGCGCCGCACGTGAAGGACGTGTTCGGGCTCGACAATCTCTACGAGGTGTTCGCGGCCGAGCTGCGCGCCTCAATCCTCAACGCCGGCGGAAACCCCGATATTTTGAGCATCGGCTCCGGGGACGCCTGCATTGAAATTGCCGTGGCCAAGTACATGCGGGCCGCCGGCTTCACCGGCTTCAAATTTCATTGCGTGGAGCTCAACCCGCACCTGGTCGGGCGTGCGGAAGCCGCCGCACGTGACGACGGCCTACGCGAGCACTTCGAATTCCACGTCGCCGATCTTTCCACCTGGCAAGCGAATCAGACCTACGGCGCGGCTTTCGCGCACCACTCGCTGCATCACATCGTGGCGCTGGAGCACGTATTCGATCAGGTCCGCGATCACCTCGACGACAATGGTTCGTTCGTCACCGCGGACATGATCGGCCGCAACGGCCATATGCGCTGGCCGGAGGCGCTGAACGTCATCAGTGAGCTTTGGACGCGCATCCCGCAGCGCTACAAATATCATCACATTTGGGGCCGCGAGGTCGATCCGTACGACAATTGGGATTGCTCAGGCGAAGGCTTCGAAGGCATTCGCGCCCAGGATATTTTGCCATGCCTGGTCGAACGCTTCCATTTCAGCAAACTCTGCGTTTGGGGCGGCATCCTCGATCCGTTCGTCGACCGCGGTTATGGGCATAATTTCGATCCCAACCGCCCCGAGGATCTCGCCTTCATCGATGAGCTGTGGGCGCGGGAAATCGATCTGCTGCGCACGCGCACGATCACGCCGACGGTGATGGTCGCCACGATGCGGAAAAAGCCAGGGCCGTTGACGTCCTCGTTCGGGCTTACCGCCGCCGAGTGCATTCGCCGTCCTTGACCCGCCTCTGCGTCGGTAGATTTGAGCCGCTTCACCTCGAAGCGGCGACGGTCGCTCGCGCCTTAAATGCACCAAGTTTTACGTAAGTAATCACCGCACTTCGGCGTATCCGTTAAGGACTATACGCCAAAGGCGAAAGTTAACCACGGGTTATTGGTTAATATTCCCAGGGCGATTGTTTAACCAAGATTGTCTCGCCCACCTTCGTACCTATCGCCAGGCTGGCTGCATCATCCCGAACTCTTAGCTGGGGGGACATGCCGGCATCTTTGCGTACGGAGGTAACGGGAAATGCAATTGAAGCTCTTGAGCTCAGTTTGCGCCGTAGCCCTCGGCCTGGCATTCGCGCCGGCCGCCTGGGCTACTGATGCGGACGTGAGCATTGATGATGGTAATTCCATCGCGCACGAAAGCAGCACGGCCAACACCACGAACATCGACGACAGTGGCAACGGCAATTTTTCTGACAACGGCAACAGCGATTCCTCGACCAACACCGATGTTGAAGTCGAAGATAGCGGCAACGGAAACTTCTCCGACAACGGCAACAGCGATTCCTCGACGAACGTTGACGTCGCCGACAGCGGCAACGGCAATTTCTCGGGCAATGACGCCTCGACGGACAACTCGACGAACACCGATCTCGCTGTCGCCGACAGCCTGAACGGCAATTTCTCGGGCAACGACAACTCGACCGACGTCGCCGATAGCGGCAACGGCAACATGTCGCACAACGGCAACTCGGCCTCGTTCTCGTCGGCCGACACCGCCACCGACAACTCGACCAACGTTGACGTCGCCGATTCCGGCAACGGCAACTTCTCGGGCAACGGCGTCGACAACTCGACCAACACCGACAACTCGGACAACTCGATCAACACCGACGTTGCGGTCGCCGACAGCGGCAACGACAACTCGACCACCGACAACTCGATCAACACCGATGTCGCCGACAGCGGCAACGGCAACTTCTCGGACAACGGCAACACCGATTCTTCGACGAACGTTGACGTGGCTGACTCGGGCAACGGCAACTTCTCGGGCAATGGCGTTGACAACTCGACGAACGACAACTCGACGAACCTCGACGTTGCGGTCGCCGATAGCGGCAACGACAACTCGGTCAACACCGACAATTCCGACAACTCGATCAACACCGACATTGCCGACTCGGGCAATGGCAACTTCTCGGGCAACGGCGCCGACAATTCGGACAACTCGACCAACGTCGATGTGGCCGACAGCGGCAACGGCAACTTCTCGGGCAACGGCGTTGACAACTCGACCAACACCGCGACCTTCACCGCGACCGATAACTCGGACAATTCGGTGAATGCCGACGGCGGCTCGAACATCGCCGGCGACGACGTGACCACGGTTGCGGATTCGGGCAACGGCAACTTCTCGGGCAACGGCGCTGACAATTCCGTCAACACCGACAACTCGAACAACTCGACCAATGTTGACGTCGCCGACTCGGGCAACGGCAACTTCTCCGGCAACGGCGTTGACAATTCGACGAACACCGCGACCTTCACGGCCACGGACAATTCGGACAATTCGATCAACACCGACATCGCCGACAGCGGCAACGGCAATTTCTCGGGCAACGGCGCTGACAATTCTGTCAACACCGACAACTCGAACAATTCCGCCAACGCCGACAACAACTCGAACCTCGCCGGCGACGACATCACCGATGTTGACGTCGCTGACTCGGGCAACGGCAACTTCTCGGGCAACGGTGTCGATAACTCGACCAACACCGACAACTCGAACAACTCGACCAACGTCGATGTCGCGGTCGCCGATAGCGGCAACGACAACTCGACCAACGCTGGCGACCAATCGCTCAACACCGACTCGCTGGTGGCTGGCGACGACGTCGATCAGAACAACAATGCCGGCAATTATGCCGGCGATGATCTGAACCAGAACGCCGGCAACTACGCCGGTGACGACCTGAACCAAAATTCGGGCACGTATGCTGGCGACGATCAGAACAACAACACCGGCAACTACGCTGGCGACGACCTGAACCAGAATGCAGGCACGTATGCTGGTGACGACCAGAACAACGGCTCGAACGTTGCTCATGACGATCAAGTCGTGGCCGACGCCTCGAACGTGGCCGGCGATGACCAATCGGTCGCCGACAACGGCTCGAACCAAGCCGGCGACGACATGGCGCAAAACTCGAACGTTGCTGGCGACAACCAAACGGTTGCCGACAACGGCGCCAACATGGCTGGCGACGACATGACGCAAGCCACGAGCTCGAACCTTGCCGGCGACGACCAGACGCTGGCTGCGGATTCGAACCTCGCGGGCGACGACATGACGCTTGCCGACAACGGCTCGATCCAAGCCGGCGACGACCTGACCCAAGCCACCAGCTCCAACCTGGCCGGCGACGATCAAGTTCTCGCGGCCGACTCGAACGTGGCGGGCGACGACCAAACGGTTGCGACCGGCTCGAACCTCGCGGGCGACGATCAAGTCCTCGCGGCTGACTCGAACGTTTCCGGCGACGACCAAGCTGTCGCCGACAACGGCTCGATCCAAGCCGGCGAAGACCAAGTCGTGGCCGAAGGCTCGAACGTGGCTGGCGACGACATGACGCAAGCCACCAACTCGAACGTGGCCGGCGACGATCTGACCCAAAACTCGGGTTCGAACGTGGCGGGCGGCGATCAGAACCAAGGTTCGATCGTGGCCGAAGACGACATGAACTACGGTTCGATCGTTGCTGAAGACGACATGAACTATGGTTCGAACGTCGCGGGTGACGACCTCACCCAGAACAACGGCACGCTCGCAGGCGACGATCTGACCCAAAACACGGGTTCGAACGTGGCTGGCGACGACCAGACCCAAAACACGGGCAACCTGGCCGGCGACGACATCGACAACTCGGTCGATAACTCGGTGGAGCACGAAGACTCGTACAACACCGACAACTCGGTTGAGCACGAAGACAGCTACAACACCGACGACTCGTACAACACCGATAACTCGGTCGAGCACGAAGACAGCTACAACACGGTGGCGTCGAACAACGACATCGGCTCGTACAACACCGATAACTCGGTGGAACACGAGGACTCCTACAACCAGGACAACGACACGCTGAACGTCGCGGTCACGGAAACGGAGATCGAGGATAGCTACAACACCGACAATTCGGTCGAGCACGAAGACTCGTACAACACCGACAACTCGGTCGAGAACGAAGACTCGTTCAACACCGACAATTCGGTGGAAAACGAAGAGTCGTTCAACACGATCGCTTCGAACAACACTGACAACTCGGTCGAGAACGAAGACTCCTACAACACCGATAACTCGGTGGAGAACGAGGACTCGTTCAATACGGAGATCAAAGACTCCAACAACACCGATATCGACGACAGCTACAATTCCGACAGCTCGGTGACCACGCAAGTGATCACGGCGATGGAACTGAACGCGGTCGTGACTGACATCGAAGTTGATGCACACGGCTTCAAGGAAGGCGAAATCGAAACCGGGTCGGTCACGATCGACAACGGCGCGATGGCCAACTTTGGCGGTATCAACACGTCGAGCATGAACTCGGGTATTGGTTCGGCTAACCAGGCGGCCACGGCCGTCGGCGCCAACGCCAACATCACGTTCGGCAACGGCACCCCGTAAGCTGAATGGGCCGGACCGGCGGATCACTCCGCCGGTCCGGTTCGTCGGCTCTTAGAAAGGCGCGCATCCATGAAGAGCGTGACCAAAAATTTGAGGGGAGCGATCTTCGTTGCGGGTCTGGCCAGCGCCAGCCTTGCAGCGGCGGAAGAAGGCCCCTCCGCGGCTTCGGTTCTCGAGCAATCCGCCGGCGAACCTGAGCTGCTCAGCATGGACGACATGGACGCTCTCGCAGGGGGCACGGGCGTCGATGTCCAGGTGATTACGGAGGGTACGCTGACCGCTATCAATACCGGCAACACGGTCACTGGTGAGACTGTCGGCTCCGGCCAAGTCAATATCGGCGCGAACGCGTTCTCGGGCTATAGCGGCCTCGGCAACTTCGTCATCAACACCGGCCACAATAACAACCTGCAGTCCAACATGAGCGTTTCGGTCGTGTTGGCGCCGCCGCCGCCAGCGCCGGGTTTATAAGACCCATGCGCCCACGCGGCATCACTTTCGATCTTGCGCCGTTCCGCCTCGCGCGGAGCGGCGTTCTCCTTGCCGCAGCCGCCGCGGCTTGGACCGCCATGGCCCCGCCCGCGAACGCGCAAGTGCGCACGCACGGCGAGTTCGGCGGCTCCTACAACGTCGCCGTCACCAGCTGGCGCGACATCCCATTCCGCACGGTCGTGCGCCAACAATACGATTATAGCTGCGGCTCGGCCGCGGTCGCGACCTTGCTGCGCTTTCACTACGGCCTGCAGGTCGGCGAATCCGAAGTTTTCCAGCACATGTTCGACCGCGGCGAGCAGGAACGCATCCGCGCGGTCGGCTTCTCGATGCTGGACATGCGCAATTATTTGCAGGCGCGCGGCTTCCAGGCCGATGGCCTCAGGCTGTCGCTCGATCGGCTGGCGACGCTCAACACGCCGTCGATCGCGCTGATCACGCACAACAATTATCGCCACTTCGTCGTCATCAAGGGCGTCGATGAGAACCGCGTCCTGGTCGGCGATCCGACGTTCGGCTTGCAGACCTACACGCGCGAGGAATTCGCCAGCGTTTGGAACGGCGTTGTGCTGGCGATCCGCACGCCGCCCGCGAACTGGCCCGAGCCCGCCTATAACCGCGCCGCCGAGTGGCGGCCGTGGGCGCTGGCGCCGCTCGATCAAGCGCGCGGCCCGGTTTCGACCATCGATCTTACACTCAGCTTCCGCGAGCTTTATCAGATCACGCCGGTGACGACGCCATGAGCCGATCGTTGCGCATCGCCCTCCTCTCCGCCGTCGCCTTCGCCGCGCTCGCATCGCCGGCGTTCGCGGACGATGGCGGCTGGGGCGCCGACATCGAAGTCATGGCCGAGGAGGAGATGGCGGTCGAACGCGGCGGCATCTCGATCGGCGGCGTCGATATCAATTTCGGCGCGGTGGTGACGACATTCGTCAATGGCGTTCCGGCGCTGACGACGACGCTGACCTGGACCGACGCCGGCACCTTCATCGAAGAGACGGTGGGCGATATCGGCCAGAGCATCGACGACATGACCGCCGACGAACTCGACGCGCTCGGCCTCAGCGGCCTAGAGAACGGCGGCGGCGTCGTTATCGAGGACGAAGCCGGCGTCACCGCCCTCGTTCATAACGTCACCGAAGGGGCGCTGCAGAACGTCATCATCAACAGCGCGACTGGGCGCGATCTTTCGCAGGAGATCGACGTCACGCTCGAATTGCCGGGCTTCGAACTGATGCAAGGCCAGCTGATCGTCGAGCATCTGGGCTTCCAGATCAGCGACGATCTGCAAGGCATCATGTTCTACGATCCGGGCGGCTAGCCGCCGGCCGAGCCGCTTAGATCCAGCCCCACTCGTCGCCGAGCGTGGCGGCTGCGCCGGCTGCCTGGATCGAATTGCCGTTCAGCAGCCAAATGAAGACGGCGCCGCTGTCGTTGTTTTGCCAGACGATATCGTCGCGGCCGTCGCCGTTATAATCGCCGACCGTCTGCAGCGCCCATTCGGTCGGATCGATGCTGGCGA
>Ga0196971_1001146_pt1 | contig 13122 bp, 11 predicted proteins | sample S1v_1013CmetaG_FD_148660 | JGI IMG/M metagenome (GOLD analysis project Ga0196971, IMG submission 148660) | Soil microbial communities from Anza Borrego desert, Southern California, United States - S1+v_10-13C | ecosystem: Environmental > Terrestrial > Soil > Desert | place: USA: California... | reverse complement strand
AAGCAGTGCTCCATTTCAACCACAAACAACACCCCTCTGGAGAGCAATGTCATTGTTCTCCAGAGGGGTTCGCGCTTCTCAATGCAGTTCCTGCTCACCCGTCAGATGTGGGTAATGCATAGCTGTCAACACAGAGAGGGCTCCGCGCATCAACGGGCCAGGCTCTTGGACTACGTCTATCCGGCAGAACCTGGCGAAGGCCCCAGCCCTACCAGGTCAGCCCAGCGACCGATCAGCGCCTGACCGACCGTGCTGTGCCAATCCGCCTCCAGGGCCAGATGGCACTGACGCCCCTGGCCCACCCGGTCGTGGCGGCAGAAGCGGCACTCCAGGGGCTGGAACCCCGTGCCATGGAGCTCACATCGGTTCGCCTTGAGGAAGCTGCAGCCTCCGGAGGCCAACTCCTGCAGGGCGACACCGCCCTCGCACCCGACAAAGGCGGGCGAAAGCACCCCGAAGGAGAGGTCCGGCGACAACTCCAGCATCATGCGGCTGGCGTACCCGGCGTTGATCGCTCTGGTCGCTTCGTCCACCGTCCACCATCCCGGCCGTCTGCAGAACTGGAGGCAGATGCTGCATCCACAGGGTTCCGAGGGTGGATATTTCGCTGCGAGTCTGCGGTGGGTCATCTGCTCCTGAGTCATGCTGCCTCTCCCTCTACATGCCGGTATAATAGCGCTCCAGCTGCCCCAGCCGCCGACTTAGGCTCCCCGCCGAAGGGATCGGCCACGGTACCATGGGTCTTGGGTTGCCAGGGGACGGTGCCGCCCATGCGCTCGATGACGGCCTTCAGGTAGTCGGCCAGGCCGCTGGCGGGCTCCCCCGCGCGGGCCCCGGGGAGGTAGTGCTGCCGGACCAGGCCCAGCATCTCCTCCAGCGTCAGGCCCATGGAGAAGCGAGTGTCCCAGTTGTGCTCCTTGAAGAGGAGCAAGAGCAGCGTGTCCGCCGCCGGCCCGCCCCGGGCGGTGGCCACCCGGTCCAGGTACTCGGTGCGGTCCTCGCCGTCGGCGCTGTCAGCCACGAGAATCTTGATCTGGAAGGGGGCCTCCCCTTGCCGGATCGCCTCCATGGCCTGCACATCGCCGGGGATCCGGCCCACCGGCTGCATGACCACGGGCTGCTTTTCCGGAATGGGGCTCATGGCGGCGCAGGAGACGCCGGTCAGGATGCTGACCGCCAACACGGCGAGAAGACCAGTCTTCACGAACCTAAACATGTGGGTCGCCTCCACAGAAACGTTTTCACCTCGTATGTCGAAGGAACGACCCAAAAAGTTCCGCCGTTATCGAAGATTATGCCGCGTACGAAAACGGCGGCGCACATGCATGCGCCGCCGTCTCCCTGATTATCACACTACTCCTGCCGCAAAACTTCCAGGGGCCGGGCCGCGAGCACATCCATTGTGCTGATCACACCTACGGCGACGGTCAGCAGCACCGTCACGCCCACACCGGCCAGAAGGGGCACGACCTCGAGCTTATACGTAATATCCATCACCCAGGTCAGCACCACCCAATTGGCCACAGCGGCCAGCCCGGAGCCCACAACCCCGGCCACCAGGCCCAGGGCTGCGTACTCCATCGCAAAGATCCGCCAGACCTTGCCCCGGGTGGCGCCCAGGGTCTTGAACAGCACCGCTTCGCGGGTGCGGCGGAACTTGGTCGCCGCGATGGAGGAGGCCAGAATGATCAGCCCAGCCGCCACGGAGAAGCCTGCCACGAAGCGAATCACCAGGCCGATGCGGTCAAGGACCGAGGTCACCGTCTCCAGCACATCGTTCAGGTTGATCACGGTGATGGCCGGATACTTCGCCACCAGTTCCCGTTGCACCGTCGCAAAGGCGCCGGGCTGCACCCGGGCCTGGGCGATATACCGCACCGGCGCTCCGTCCAGCGAGCCCGGCGAGAAGATAAAGCTGGCGAAGTTGCCCGCCCGCACATCGGTGCTCTTGCGAACGCTGAAGACCTGGGCCTGAAGGGGAACGCCGCCCTCAATCTCAATGTCCAGGACGGAGCCCACCTTCAGCCGCAGCTCCTCGGCCGCCTCCTGGTCCACCGAAGCCAGGGCCTTGCCCGAGTAGTCCGCCGGCGTCCACCACCGACCGGAGATCACTTCATTGCCCTCCGGCACCTTCTCGGCCAGCGTGAGGGAGAACTGCGAGTTGAAGTACCACTCGGCCCGCTCTCCCGGGGCATACCGCTCCTTGGTCAGCCCGTCGATCTTGATCATGCGGGCCCGGGCCATGGCCACGGGCTCTGGCGCGTTGTCAACACCTGGCTGCGCCTTCAGGAGCTTATGAAACTCGCCCACTTCCTGGTTGCCCATGCCCATGAAGAACATGTTGGGCGTGCCCTCCGGCGACGTGAGATTCACTTCGGCCATGAGGCTCCGCTGAAGCAGGTAGACGGCCAGGACCATGGTCACCCCGACGCCCAGGGCCAGGACCACGGCCCCCGTCTGGCTGCCGGGCCGGTGCAGATTTGCCAGCCCCTGCCGCACCGTCAGCCACTTCCGTGGCAGCCGGATGCGACGGGTCAGCCAAACTACGCCAGAGGAGGCCGCTCCCAGCAGCAGCACAGCCCCGATCAGCCCGCCCATGAAGTAGAAGCCCCAGCGCAGGTTGCCCGAGATCCACGCCGCGATGAACCCCAGGCCCACGCCGATGCCCGCCAGGGGCACGGCCTGCCGCAGGCGATGCAGCCAGGTCACGGGGGGCCGGTTCTCGGCCATCTCCCGCCGGAAGACCAGGGCCGGCTTCACGTCGGCGATGGCGGCCAGGGGGAGCAGTGTAAACAGCACAGACGTGAGCAATCCCACCGTGATCCCTTGCAGGGCCACCATCGGTGAGAGTGTGAAACTTAGACTCAAGTCCAAAATGTTGCCGACCACCCGCGGCATAATCAGCTGGATGGCGTACCCGATGGCCACCCCGAGAGCGCTGCCGGCCAGGCTGAGCAGCATCATCTGCGTCAGGTAGACCTGCATCACTTTGCGTGTGGTTGCCCCCACGCATTTCATGATGGCGATGGCGTCCAGCTTCTGCTGAATGAAGACCCGGGTGGCGTTGGCCACGCCCAGTCCGCCCACCAGCAAGGCCACCATGGAGACCAGGGCCAGAAACGAAGTCATGCGGTCCAGGAACCGCTTGACCTGCGGCTGCGCTTCCCGGAAATCGGCAATGCGGGGCTTGTCGGGCGCAAAGGCTGCCTTCAGGTCCGTGCGGACCTGCTCCACCTGCTCATCCGACGCCAGCTTGAAGAGGTGAATGTACCGGGCACGGCTGCCCACCTGGATCAGGTTGGCCCGTGCCAGCCCGCCGGCGGTGACCATGACCCGCGGCCCCAGACCGAAGCCGGCCGTCACCTTGTCAGGCTCCTTGACGATGACGCCGGCGATGGTGAAGGTGGCCTCACCCACCCTCAGCGCATCGCCTACGCCAAGCTTCAGCCGCTCTAGCAGTTCCCCACCTACCAGGGCGGTCTGGTCGGTCAGCTGACCCGCCGGGTTCAGTTCCAGCGCCCCGTAGAACGGGTAGCCGGGCTCCACGGCTTTCAGCTCCACCAGCTGGCTGTCCCGGCTGGTGGGGTTCACCGCCATGGAGGTCGTCTCCACAATGCGGATGACAGTAATGCCCTGGGCCCGGAGCTTGTGGAAAATCTGCGCCTGTTCCGCCGTGGGGAGCTTGCTCATGGACATGGTCATGTCGGCGGCCATCAGGGTGCGGGCTTCCTTCAAGAGAGCGGACTGAAGCGATGCGTTGAAGCCCTTCACGCCCACCAGCCCGGCGACACCCACGGCGATGCAGAGCAGGAAGAAGAGAAACTTCCGCCGGTTGCGGCGCAGTTCCCGGCCGGCCATGCGGAAGGGGAATGCCAGTGCGTTATTCACTGCGAGTCCCTCCGGCCACCAGCCTGTTTTCGTCCCGGACAACAGATCCGTCGCGCAGGTGAACGACCCGGTCGGCCTGAGTCGCCAAATCGGGGTCATGGGTCACCATGATCAGCGTGGTGCGCTGCTCGCGGTTCAGGCGCAGCATCAGGTCCACAATCGTGGCGCCGGTCACCGTGTCCAGGTTGCCCGTGGGCTCGTCCGCCAACAGCATGGCTGGGCGGGGCGCAAATGCCCGGGCCAGCGCCACCCGCTGCTGTTCGCCGCCCGACAGTTGAACGGGGTAATGGTGGCCCCGCTCGCCAAGGCCCACGGCCTCCAGCAGCTCTCGGGCCCTCTCTTCGGGGTCGCCCATAAAGTCGGCGGATAGTTCCAAAGGCAGGGCGATGTTCTCCAGGGCGGTCAGGTTCGGAATCAGGTTGAACGACTGGAAGACGATGCCTATCTTACGACCCCGCAGCAGGGCCAGCTCGTCTTCGTTCATGCCGGTGATCTCCGTGCCGTCGATGGCGATGCTGCCGCCCGTGGGCGCATCCAGGCCCGCAATCAGTCCCAGGAGGGTCGACTTGCCGCTGCCCGACGGCCCCATAATGGCGAGGACCTGGGCTTTGGGAACGTGCAGGTCAAGGGGCTTCAGTATCTCCAACATCCGGTCGCCACTGCGGAGCGTCTTAAAGACACCAGACAGCTTCAGCATAGGGGAGACATTCCTCCAGGCTCAAAATGCTCCACCGGCTGAGAACTCGCCGGTGTGCTACAATCCAGTTGTAAAGCATATCGAAGAGGGGAGCGCCATGCGCAAACATCTCATTCTTTTTGTCGCCATGCTTCTGGTGGTAGGCATGGCAGGCCTGCTGGGCTGCAGCAAAAAGGCCGAGCCCAAGCAGGCACCGTCTGCACCGGCGACAGCACAGCCCGCTAAGCCGGCCGTGGACCGCACTGGCTGGCCCGTCATCGTCGCTTTCGGCGACAGTCTGACCTACGGCCAGGGCGTCAGCCCGGAGCGGAACTATCCGTCGCTCCTTCAGGAAGAGCTCGACCGGTTGGGCCTGAAGTACCGGGTAGTCAACGCCGGCATCTCCGGCGACACGTCGGCGGGCGGCGCTGCGCGCATTGACTCCATTCTGCGGCACAAGCCCGAGCTTGTCATCCTGGAACTGGGCGCCAACGACGGGCTCCAGGGCAAGCCGCTGGACAAGATGAGGGAGAACCTCCAGCAGATTATCGAGCACCTGCAGAACGAGAAGATCAAGGTGGTCCTGGTGGGCATGCAGATTCCGCCCAACTACGGACCCGAGTACACGGCCCAGTTCCGGGACACCTTCACCGAACTTGCCAGCCGGTACAAGCTTCCTCTGATTCCATTCTTCCTCGATGGTGTTGCTGCCAAACCAGAATTGAACCTGGCCGACGGGATTCACCCCACCGCCGACGGGTATGTGTATGTGGTTCGCAAGAACGTGCTTCCCGTACTCCAGCCGCTTCTTCAGAAGCCCTAAACAAACAAGGACCGTCCCCCGGGAGAATTGCGGGGGGCCGGTCCTTTTCGTTCGCCACCCGAACCGCTTGAGACGCCAGATGCGTCCAAAGCTGCGGAGGCCTCTGTCACAGTGTGAAGGAGGGAATGTACTCATGCCGACCATGGACCTGAACCGCCATGAAGGCCTGCATCCTGTTGCCGCATTCGTTTTGAGCACCCTGGAACTCGGCCGCGGCAACCTGCTGCGCCAGATTCAGGAGCTGACTCCCGACCAGTTGGCCGCGAAGCCCGAAGGCTTCAAGAACAGCATCGCGACCCTGTTGGTACATATCGCGGCCACCGAGGTCAACTTCTGCCACCGTATCATCGGCAAGCCTGTCCCGGAGGAGCTGAAGGTGGAGTTCCTGCTGGACCAGCCCCACAGCCCTCTGCCGGCACCCGTGGGCGCCACGGTGGAGAACCTGACGGCCCGGCTGGAGAAGAGCCTGAACTTCCTGCGTGAGACGCTTCAGGGCCTCACCGAGATCGACCTGACCCGTGTGATTCCCTTCGGGCCCGACCGGGGCGGCACCGTGCAGTGGATGCTTGCCCTTCTCGCCGGTCACCAGGCCCAGCACGTGGGGCACATTCAGCTGCTGCGCGGGCACGTGTAGGGGAGCACGGCCTCCACGGTGGTGCCCCGCCCCGGTGCCGACGTGACCTTGACACTGCCTGACCACATGGCGGCCCGTTCGGCCATGCCCACCAGCCCACGCCCGCCAGCACCCGCCGGCGCGCCCGCCGCCAGCCCCCGGCCGTCGTCTCGCACGGTCACCACCACGGAGTCGGGCAGCAGCGTCGCCCGCACATCCGCTTGCCCGGCACCTGCGTGCCGGGCCACATTATTGAGCGCCTCCTGCACGATTCGGTAGGCGGCCAGCGCAATCTCGGCCGGCGGTTCCGGCCCGTCGCCGCCAGCCACAAAGAGGGCGCCCACGCCGTGCTGATCGCTCCACTGCCGCACATACGCATTCAGCGCCCCGGTCAGCCCCAACTGCTCCAACAAGTGGGGATGGAGGGCTTCCATGATGCGGCGTGCCTCTTCGTGCCCCCGCTGGAGAGCTTCCACCGCTTCGCCGATCCCCCGGCGGACGGCCTCGTCCGATCCGGTCCGCCCCGCCAGCTCAAGCCTGCGCATGGGCGCCACCAGGCCGGCGCCCAGCCAGTCGTGCAGGTCGGCAGCCACCCGGCGCCGCTCCGCATCCCTGGCCCGCACCAGCTCCGCCGCCCGGTCCCGTCCCGCTGCGACTGCCTGCTGCAGGGCCGCCCGCTCCCGGCCCATGGACCGGTCCACCACGTACGCCACCAGAAAGAAGAGTCCAACCCGCAGCATCAGCAGCGTGGGGCTGACTGGCTCGACAGCCGGACCGACGAAGATGCATATCAGGAGATACAACGCGCTATTGACCGCCAGCAGGCCGTAGTGTCGCAGGGGATGGCCCAGTGATGGTGCCGTCAGGGACATCAGCACATAGGCGGGCCAGACCTGCGACGCTCGCCCGCCCGTCACCGCCACCATGGCGGAGAGCAGCACCGTCCAGACCAACGAGTCATACAGGGCGATCAGGCGCCAGCCCCTGCGCCGGAGCCACAGTTCCAGCAGAGCGGCGCCGCTGCTAACGCCGAAGACCAGCACCACCGGTACCGTAAGGAGGCCGGCACCGACCAAATAGATGATGAGCAGGGCGCCCCAGACCATCTCCGCCACGTTCTCCACCGGGACCGCTGGTTTGGTCAAGCCCTTCGCCTCCGCGCTAAGGTATACCAGAACAGCCGCGCTATTCCCTTTCGGAGGGGGTCATAAACGATGATCCGCGTGTTGGTTGTCGAAGATCAGACCGTCCTGCGGGAGGGGCTCCGCCAGCTGATTGAGAGCGAGGAAGGCCTGTCCGTGGCGGGCGAGGCGGACAGCGTGGCGGAAGCCCTGCGCGTGGCCCGCCGCACTGCTCCGGACGTTGTCCTGCTGGACCTGAAGCTCCCCGACGGCAGCGGGCTGGACGCGGCTCGCCGGCTGCTGGCCGGGAGCGACCCGCCGGCGGTGCTGGTGCTCTCGACTTACGAAGATGTGGCCCTGATCCGCACGGCCCTTGAACTTGGCGCCAGCGGCTACCTGCCCAAGACAGCCTCCTTCACCGAGATTGCTTCCGCAGTGCGAGCGGCGGCCGCGGGCGGAGTGGTGCTGCACCCGACCCTGGCGGCCAAGCTTGCGGCCCGCCCGACACTGGCCGAACTGACGGCAGATGATCTGGGCATGTTGCGACTGTTGGCCGAAGGGGCATCCTACCCGGAAATGGGCGCGCGGCTCTACTTGAGCGAGCGTACCGTGCGCCGTCACATGAACGCGCTCTTTGCCAAACTCGGCTGCTCCACCCGGGCCCAGGCCGTGGCGGAAGCCATGCGCCGGGGACTCCTGACCTAACCCCCCGAAGCGAAAGGATGCTGACGTCTGAGCATTCGCCTAGGCTACTGCTGCATTAACCTTACCCTCCAGGCGGAGAAAGACGGCCCTCGTTTCCGGGCCCTCACGGCTAAACGGCTCTCCACCATTGAGCCGGCCGAGCGCAGGTCCCATCTCTACCAGGTGGGGCGCAACAACTTGAAGGCCGTTGAGAGCATTCTCCGCTGGAACGCCGCTCACGATATACGGGTCTACCGGATCACCTCGGAGCTGATTCCCCTGGCCACGCACCCCGTGGCTGCCCACTGGGACTGGCAAACCGACCTGTCGTCCGAATTCGCCGCCTGCGCCAGGGCCGCCCGGCAGACGGGCACCCGCCTCACCATGCATCCCGGCCAGTACACGGTGCTCAACGCCAAGGACCGCACCGTGGTAGCCAAGGCGGTGGAAGACCTGGCCCACCACGCCCGGATTCTCGACCTCATGGAAGCGGGGCCGGATTCCGGCCTGGTTCTGCATGTGGGCGGCGCTTACGGCGACAAGGTGGAGGCGGCCAAGCGCTTCGTGGAGAACTTCGCCCAGCTGCCGCAGGGAGTGGCCAAAAGGCTGTGGCTGGAGAACGACGACACCACCTGGGATACGGCTGAGGCTTTCGACGTGGCGCAGGCCGTCAGGCGGCCTCTCGTCCTGGACATTCACCACCATCGGGTGCTGCGCGACGACGATTGGCTCCCCTGGCTCCACCAGATTCTGCCCACCTGGGGCGATGTGCGGCCCAAGGTGCACTTCTCCTCCCCGAAGGACGGCGAACGCTCCCGCTCCCACGCCGACGGCATTGATGCGGAGGACTTCGCCCGCTTCCTGGACCGGACGGAGGGGCTGGAGCTGGACGTCATGCTGGAGTGCAAGCTCAAGGATGTGGCCCTGCTTCAGCTGCGTAAGCGTCTGGCAACGCTGCGGTAACGGTGTGCGACGGACACGCTGGCCATCATGGGGCTGATGATGCTGGGCATTCCCTTGTATCCCTACGGCTTCGCGCGAGCGGGCGTATAGCTGGTGCGGCAGGCGCCCGCGCAAAAGGCGCCTTCTCTATGACAGGAAGGCGCCCGACGATGGCAGCTACTCGACATCTTTGGGCTGCATGGCCACCACAAGGAGCAGCCTGCCCTCGTCGGCCTTGAACTGGCGAATGCGCACGTTCCGACCGAACAGGCTGGCCACCATGTCGCTCAGCGGCAGATGGACCGAAGGGCCGGCAGGGTTGAATCCCTGCGCCTGCACCTTGTACAGCTTACCCGACCAGCGAATCAGAACGGGCGGCACCGGAATCCGGCCCACGGCAGCCCGGGCGATGCGGAACTCAATTAGCCCGCCCTCGGTGACCATGGGACGCAGGCCCAGCTTCAGGCCCACAGGCCCCCGGTACCGTTCCGGAATGGCCTCTTCCTCGAACATCAGCACAGACTCCACGCGAATCTCGCTGTCGGACAGGCTTGCCCTCACCTTCCGAATCGGGTTGGAATCCTGGCGGCCCGACAGCAGCGCTGAGGAGAGCATCCCGCTGAACTCCGCCTGGTTCATCACAAGCTCTACGTCTTCGCCGCCCCAGAACTCAGGCGCCTGGTTGCGGAGCTGGTTGCCCAGGCTAATGTAGGCAATGGCGCCGCCCGGCCCCTGGACGAAGTCGTCCACAGGAGCGATCCAGTAGGGACCGTATGCCCACATTGCTCCCGCAAGCAGGAGCGGCGTGCCGATGACGGCCACCAGCGTCCAGAGCCAGAACCGGGACCGAAGTCGAACCTTGTGCTCGGGCCTGGTCGCCACAGCTGTCACCGGAACTCACCGCCTTCTGGTACGCGTATGCGCACGTGCGCGCATGATGTGTTACGTAGTGTACCGGGATCAACAGCTTCCTGGCAACGCACAAAGAAAGGCAACAGAGGTCCATGCTTCCGCACGGTTCACTGGAGGCTGAGACAGAGCAGGGCTCAAGGGGAAGACCGGGCGGTAACAGAATGGATAGGAACCCTAGCGGGACGAGGAGGAGATCCCTTGCGCTACCTGAAGCCTGCGGTTCTGCTGCTCCTGATGCTGGCCTGCCTGATGGTCGCCTCCGCTGCCTTTGGAGCTCCCGCTCCCCGAGCAGCCCAGTCCCCCGTTGACACGGTGTCGTCGGCCACGGCGGACGGATGTCCCCCCGGGCCCCGCCCCACCGCCTACTAAGCTGATACCATGCGCTACTGGAAGAGCCCGGTCCTCCCCTGGGGGGACCGGGCTCAATCCGTCCGTGACCCCCACAACGAGGCAGGGGGGAAGACGAATGGAGTAAGAGGATATGCATCAGCCAAAACCGTTGCCATTTGCAGGATTCTTCGGATGAGTTTAGGAATATGTAAGTAAACACAACCGCGGAGGGTGGAGACCGTATACATGAAGCGTAAACGTATGGCCCTGTGGACCCTGGTCCTGCTCCTTACCCTGGCTTTGGCCCAATCTGCCGGGGCTTACAGCTATTATGCCCCCGGCCCCTCGGGCACGGTCGGCCTCAGCAGCCCAACCATTTCACAGCAGTTCAGGCTGGGCACCGGTGAGCTAATCACCAGGGTCGACATGTGGCTCGATGGCGTCTCGGTACAGGCTACCTGGGACCTGAAGGGCCTTGTGAGCTATACGCCGCCCCTGCCCCTGTCGAAGGGCACGCACAAGGTGAAGATGTCCGTCTACGTGAAGGGGTACAGTGCGCTGACGCACGAGTTCTCCTTCACAGTGGCCGATGGTGCCCTTTCAGGGGTGCCGGCACCTGACCCCGAATCGCTCCGGGCCCTGGACCACCTGAACGCTCTGCGGACAGCCGCCGGGCTGCCCGCCATGGCCTACAGCGCTGCTCTGGGAGCCGCCGCCGGCGGGCACGCACGCTACCTGGTGGCCAACAGCGTCTCGGGCCATTACCAGGAGCAGGGCGCGCCCCTATTCTTCGGCGTGACGCCCGGCGACCGGGTCCGCTACTACGGGTACGCCGGCAGTTCCGGCGAAGTGGTGGCTCAGGAAGGGCCGGCAGAAGAGGCGCTGGATCTCTGGATCGCCTCGCTCTACCACCGACTTTCGCTGATTTCGCCCGGCAACCGGGAGATGGGCTATGGCCAGGCCGGCACCGGCCGCCGGGCCAACGTGGTGGAGACTGGCCCCAACGAGCCGGTGCCCGGGGCCGTGGTACCCTGGCCCTATCCCGGGCAGACGGGCGTGGCCGTCGGCTGGCCCGGGCTGGAGAGCCCCGATCCCTTGCGGCTCTATCCCGGAACGGAAGGCCCCCTCGGCTACACGGTCACCCTGACTTTCGCCGGCGGCCCCAGGGCACTCACCCTCGCCACGGCCAGTCTCACGGGGCCTGGCGGCTCGCCAATACCGGTCATGACCTTCTCCCCCGTCAATGATGACCACCTGGACGATACCGTGGCCATGATCCCCTACGCCCCCCTGCTGCCCGAGAGCACCTACACGGCTAAACTGTCTGGCTCGGTGGACTACGGTCAGGGAGCCCAGTCCTACAGCCGGGAATGGTCTTTCACCACAGCGCCCGGCCTCGAACCCGACTTCCGTTCGGCGTATGGCTCCCGCATTGGCGGGACGGGCTTCAGTCAGGGCATGCGGGTCTTCCTGGGCGGTCTGCCCGTCCGCAACCTGGTGGTAGAATCCAGCACCGCGTTCCGGTTCGACCCGCCGCAAGGCTACGACGGCGCCACCGACCTGCTGGTGGTCACCCCCGAGGGCCGGGAGGACGTCTGGGGAGACTTCAAGCTCAGCGCTGCGGCGGAACCGGAGCCCTTCCGGTCCGGCACTTACACCTTGAGCCTCTCCGGCCGGGTGCAGACGGTCCCGGCCCAGGTGCACGCCGGCGGCACCATCATGTTGGCCGCCTCCGTTCTGAAGGAACTGGGGCTGCAAATGTACGAGGTACCCGGCCTGGGCCGCATCTACTGGACCCAGGGCCAGTCCACCGGCGACGTGGTGCCGGGCAGCGCGGTCGCCCGAATTGGGGGCCGGCAGGTCCTTCTGGACCTGCCGGTTCAGCTGAGGGACGGCGAACTGATGGTGCCTGCCGCCTTTGTTGAGGCCCTTTCCAAGACTGTGGGCCTGAAGGACGTTGGCGACCACTGGGCCCGTGAGGCCATTGTCCGGCTCGTGGACGTCAAGATTATCGCGGGCTTCCCCGACCGGTCCTTCCGGCCCAACGAAAGCCTGAGCCGTGCCGCCTTCATCAAGATGCTGGTGGCTGCCCGCAGACTGCCCCTGCGGATTGGCGACACCAGCAGCTTCACCGACCTGGACGGGCACTGGCTGGCGGATCAGGGCTATCTCGGCGCCGCCGTTCTGGCCGGCATCGTCCGCCCCGGCGAATACCCGGGCAGACGCCTCGAGCCCGACCAGAGCATCACCCGCGCAGAGATTGCCGTCATGGTGGTGCGGGCCATGGGGCTGGACGCCATCGCCGGCACTCGCTCCGTCGCCGTGTCGGGCGGGCAGGTCACCATCGCCGGGCGGACCTTCGTGGACGCCGGCCTGTGGGCCCGTCCCGGCTACATCGCCGTGGCGGTGGAGAAGGGCATTGTCTCGGGATACGCCGAGACCGGCTCCAGCTACTCCTACCGGCCCGCCAACCCGGCCACCCGGGCGGAAGCCGCTGTCATGATCACCCGTATGCTGGATGCCCACTAAAGCAGGAGCCCTCGCCACAATACAGGCGAGGGCTCTGTTCTATGCTTCCAGGCGGATCCGGTTGCGGCCTCCCGCCTTGGCCTCGTAGAGCAGGCGGTCGGCCTCCACAATGCGCTCCTTAATGCTCGCATCGGGCCCCATGCGGACCAGCCCGCCCGAAATGGTGATAATCAGCCGCCCATGGCCGTCCACCTCTACGGGTGAATCAGCGACGGTGGCACGAATGCGCTCAGCCACCTGGGCGGCCACGGGCATGTAGCAGTTGCGCAGGAGCACCACAAACTCCTCGCCCCCGTAGCGGAAGACCTCGTCCGAAGTCCGGACCGACTGCTTCATCATGCGGGCACAGTGCTGGAGGACCTGGTCGCCGACCACATGACCGTATGTATCGTTGACGGCCTTGAACCGGTCCAAATCGAGCAGCAGGAGGCAGTCATGGCTGTTCTCGCGGCGGGCCAGAAGCATCTGCTCCAGTGTGCGCACGTTGTAGAGGCCGGTCAGGTGGTCTGTTTGCGCGAGCATGACCGTGTCCCGCTCCCGGTGGACAGCCAGCATGCGCTGACGAATAATGCCGGCCACCAGCGCCGCGGCAGACGTCTGAAAG